>JAAUYM010012546.1_pt1 | contig 13425 bp, 19 predicted proteins | sample 7278001 | NCBI WGS metagenome assembly JAAUYM01 (sample SAMN14350224, study PRJNA611818) | marine sediment metagenome | isolation source: surface marine sediment (1.8m) | place: French Polynesia: Moorea | collected 2018-08
AATCCGTTTTTGCTAAAGAGTAGTAAAAGAAGAAATCCAACTACGGTAGGAGGAAGTACTAAAGGGGCAGTAAAAAATGCCTCGATTAAACCCTTTGCTTTTCCTCGAAATCCTAACATCCAACGAGCAGCAATAATCCCCAGCAAAAATGCGATTGCGGTGGCGGCAATTGCTGTTTTTAAGGAAATCCAGATTGGGAATAAATCTAAATCCATCATCTTGTTTTGAGGAAATTGTAGTTAATTGCTAACTGGCAGAAAACCATACTGTTCAAAGATAGTTTTAGCTTCAGGGGTAAAGAGAAAGTCTTCTAATTCTTTGGCTGCTGCTGGATTCTCACTATCTTCCAGGACAGCGATCGGATAAACTACAGGGGAATGACTATCTTCTGAGGCAGTAGCAACTACTTTCACTTGGTCAGAAACTTTCGTATCGCTAAGATAAACAATCCCTGCATCCACATTTCCTGTGGCTACATAATTGAGTACCTGCCGGACATCCTTAGCGTAAACTGCCTTGGGTTTAACCGCATCGAGAAGTCCTTCATAGGTTAAGACTTCTTCGGCATACTTACCAGCAGGAACGCTTTTTGGTTCGCCTAAAGCAATTCGAGTTAAAGCATCTGTACCTAAATCTTCAAAACTTTGGATAGTAGTGTTATCTTTGGGAACAATTAACACTATTTGGTTTTTGAGCAAATCTCGACGAGTGCCTGGCAACAAGAGATTTTTGGCTTCCAAAGCATCCATTTGTTTAGCAGCAGCAGAAATAAAAATGTCTACAGGCGCACCTTGTTCGAGCTGTCGTTGCAGCGAACCAGAAGAACCAAAGTTATAGGTAATACCTACTTTGGTCTTTTTATCTTCGTAGATTGGTTTGATTGCTTTGAATGCATCTTGAATACTAGCTGCTGCTGAAACGGTTAAGTCTGGAGGTTGGTTATATTGACCAACAAAAGTTGATTGAAAACTGTTACTTTTGCCCCAAAAAACCACTAATAAAAAAGAAATAATTAACGTTCCTAAGAAAATCAAAAAAGTGCTTTTTTTCATCTTTTTTACATTTTTGATATAATGAAAATACACATCCAAGAATTAATTTAGGAGCATCAGTATGGAAATAAGTGCGCGTAATACCCTAAAAGGTACAATTAAATCTATTGTATCTGGTGCTGTTAATTCTGAAATAACTTTAGAGGTTGCTCCGGGAGTAGAAGTGGTTTCTATTATTACTAAATCTTCGGCAGAAAGACTCGGATTATCTGAAGGCAAAACCGCTTATGCAGTAATTAAAGCATCTGATGTCATGATAGCTACTGATTGATTAGGTTTGATTAATTTCAAGATTTTTTTACTTGATTAGGAATTGAAAGCTTGAAAGTTTACTTTTAGCTTCTCTTCCTATTTTTATCTTGAGAATCATTAATTAACCTAACACAAATCGAGTTAGCTGTTTCTCGATCTATTGCCAATCTAGTTAAATCAAATTTGACAATAAAAGAAGGAAAATTTTGTTCTAGAGTAATTTTTACTCCAGGATTAATTCCCATTGCCATTAATTTGTTCAAAACTTTACAGTTGCTATTTTTTAAACGAGTTACTACTCCTTGTTCTTTAGGCTTGAGTAAACTTAAGGGAGAATAACAAACGGAAAAACTTTGAGTAAGCATTGAGCAAATAACCTCCAAAGATATGGCGATCATAAACAAGCAAAATGCATAAGTACCTGAGCAGAATTAATTCCTATTCTTGATTTGATTTACTTCTGTTCATCGATTTATTGAATGATAGCCAAAATCAGTCTCGATCGCTGTAACTTTAGATACATAAATTAATTTTTTAAATCAAAAATTTATGACAGAATATTTCGATTAAAGATAAAAATTAATCATAGTTAATCAACTGATTTTAAAATCTAAAGTAAATCAAAACTTACGAGGAGTAGGTATTATTTTTTTGTGATAAAAAAATAATACTATCAATGCTAACAAAAGCTTGACAATTGCAGGGCTTAAAATTAGGATGCAAACCAAAGCCATTAATCCTGATAAAAATACTATAAGTTGATGAATTTCATCTTGATTATGAATCCAGCAGAAAATTGCTCCTATGCAAATTGCTAATAAGAGTAAATTGATTACTAACATGACTCTTCCCTAATTTAATTAATTGCTTTTAAATTCATTAATTGAAAATCATGGATGTGTTTGGCTAGCAATCCAAGCTAATTCTAACCAAAAACGAGGATGTTGTTGCTTGATTTTGGAGAGAGGGTCGCGGATTAAACGATTAGCATTGAGAAATACTACCTCTATCAGTCCCATATTCTCTGCTATCTCTTGAAAAATCGGCTTCTTAACAAGTAATTTTTGGGCAAGATTTTCTGGATAATAAATACCTACATAGTAATAATTTTTATCCTTTCTTGCTAGGGAAGACTTGATCACTTGAACATGGCAGTGTCTTAATAATTTTCCTGTTTCGGGATAATAATTATTAATGATACTGATATATTCTTGGGCTAATTTTTGTTCACTAATCATCGTCAGAATAGACAAAACTTATCCTAGCTAGAAATACTATTTCGCAAAACAATGATTTTGATACAATGATCCTGTAGTTTTTGGCATTTTTGTTGTAAAATTTTAGCCTTTGATTCACAATATTTGTTTTGGAAATTTGGCGATTTAAATACTGTTCCTGGAATCGGACAATATTCCTTAATTTTGTAACAGAATTGAGGGGGGAAATTGGCAATTTTTACCGTCTTATGATTTTTTTCGTTTAGCTCCAATTCCTGAGCAAAAATAAACTCGCTATAATCAGCAAAATTATCTAATCCAATTAAGTTAAGCAAAATTTCTGTAGTCAGCCAAAACCCTGTTTTTCTTAATAATTTTCTCCATCTAAGCTGAATCATTTTTAACTCCCAAAATGTGAATTTAACCAGGTATCTTTTGAGTAATTAAGGCATTATTTTATTTGTAAATTGCCATTAGAAACCTAGGTGGGAAAAAATTCAAGGGAGCTATTTAAAAACAGTAGGGGCGTTAGCGTAGTTCTTCGAGAGGAAGCACCGCCGTTCGCCCGTACAATCATCAGTCTCAGACTAGATATGCTTCTTGATGGGTTCTAATGGTGCAATTGGAACGAGGATAGGCGACGCAAAGCAGAACGTATCCTTTAGCAAGTTGATCGTCATCTAAAAAGCTTTGATCCTCTTGATCGACTTCTCCTTCTTCAATTCTGCCAACGCAACTAGAACAAGCACCCGAACGACAAGAGGAAGGTAATTCAATATCTTGTTCTTCCGCTGCATCAAGGATATAAGTATCTTCTGGAACTTCAATGGTGGTATCCATTGTGGGGGGTTTTTTCTTTCTGCCTTTGATTAGACGAACTTGATAAGTAGCAGTCATAGTTCTGTTCTCCTCAATAAACTAGTTATCAGTCATCGGTCAAAAGACTAACTACAAGGTACGGCTGCTGGAGTACAATCTCCTATGGAGAATGACTTACCACAACCGCAGGTATCGGTAGCATTAGGATTTTCAAAAGTAAATCCAGCTTGGGTTAAGCTTTCAACAAAATCGATCACTATGTTATTGAGCAAGGGTGCGCTTTTAGGGTCTACGTAAATTTTGATCTTGTCCTGCTCAAAAACTAAATCATTAGCGTTAGGTCCGTTGACAATATCCAAGGCATATTCATAGCCACTGCAACCGCCATCAACTGCAGCTACGCGAATACCTTTTTCTGTAGCAGTCCCGTCAGCACTACCACGCAAGAAGCTACGTAAACGAAAGGTTGCTTTTTCGGTTAAAGTTACGGTCATGGCAAACTCCGATAATTGTTAGTATTCAGTGATTAGTTCTTTGTGGCGATCGCCAATAGTTTTCTTTGTTCCCCCTGCACCCTTGCATTTCTCCTTTTTTTGCCACAAACCGGACAATCGGGAGCGTGATAGGGACGGCGTTTGGCAAATTCGAGACGATTTAAGTCCATCGTCAGTAACTGTCCCAGTAGGGGTTGACCCAATCCGGTAATTAATTTGATCGCCTCCAGGGCAGCCAGACAGGCAAGAGTACCAGGAACGGCTCCCACTACGCCAAAGCCACGGCGATCCCATTGGGGTTTTTCTGGAAAGATACAAGAAAGACAGGGAGTTTGACCGGGAATGATGGTAGTTAGGTAAGCTTCCATCCCATTCATGGCGGCTTCTACCATTGGTTTATCCCAAGCCACACAAGCACCATTGAGTAAATCTCGTTCTTCAAAGTTGTGGGCGCAACTCAGGGCAAGATCGGAACGTTGAACCAAAGAATCGACGTTAAGAGCGGTGATATATTCGGGTATTGCTTCAATTTCTAGATCGGGATTGATTTGAGTGAGGGTTTCTTTGGCTTTTTCTACCCTTGGTTTTCCTACCCAGTCATCCGTCATCAGAATCTGACGATTCATATCGTCGAGACGCAAGTTGCCTCCTCGAACAAGGATTAGTTTGCCAATACCGGCAACAGCAAGGTAAAGAGCAACAGTTCCGCCTAAACCACCTACACCACTAATCACAGCAGTGGCAGCTTTAAGTTTTTCTTGCCCTTCTTCGCCAAAGCCAAGAAGCTGTATTTGCCGGCTATAGCGTTCTAGTTCCCTAGGGGTCAACGCGATCGCACCCATTTATTTTACTCCTGTTTCTTTGGTCAGTTCTTCGAGGGAGACAAAGTTTTTGGGTTTCTCTTGAAATACCTTAAACAGCTTGGTTTCTAGAGGGCTGGAAGTTTGGAACAGTTCGTATGCTTCGGCAAAAGCGTCGCCATACTTGCCTAGTCTTTCCAGTTCATCTAAATCTGGAAATACCTTGTCAACTTCTTCAATCAGCAAAGCAAACTGCTTTAAGATATGAAGGCGATTGACGTTGACAAAATTTTGGTCGTAAGGGAGTTCAAAAAACTGGAAATAGTCTTCGGCATCGACCAGCTTTCTAAATTCAGCTAAAGTTTTTGGTGTCGTGGGGGTTACAGTCATTGTAATTGCTTCTCCCATGCTTTCAGTTGTTGTTTAAGTTCCGCTAACTGACGAAAAATTTCGTAGGTTTTGTTAGCTTCTTCTGGCAGTTTTTCCCAATCGGTAGGCAATCCTTCTGCCAGATCGTGCAGATCCATCTTCATTTGACCTGCTTTGCTGTTGAGGCGTTTAATTTTTTTCTTCAACTCGTCAACAGCTTCCGGTGTTGGAGTTTCTCGTGTAGCCTGAACCATCTCTCAATTTTTTGGATTTAGTAACTGTTTTAAGCATTTGCAGTTTCGGGAAAACGTTCGATGGTTTTAACGCCTGAATCGACTAGTTTTTTCCCTTGGGCAGCTAATTTTTCAAAAGAATCGTAGCCAAAGCGTTGAGCATCTCTGAGGGTGCGTGATACAACCATTAAACGACCAGTCCAAACCAGGGCCCAACCAAAGCCTTCATGAGAGAGATCGATCACTACTTGGCAGAGTTTACCAGTTTCTTTTTCAATACAAGCTGCGATGGCGCGATAGAAACACAAAATTCTTAATTGAGTAGCGGGATCTACATCTCCTTCTACAGAAATTTGCCGTTTTTTCTCTTTGCTAACAACATAATTAGCTAGCACTAATTCATCTTTCCAACTGCGATAAACCCCATAGTGATCTTGAGCGCGTACTTGACGCAATAACTCTTGCAAAAAGACACTTTCAGCAACAAGATTAGAATTAGTCTCGATTGTGGTTGTAGTAGTCATAGTTTTTGTCCTTTTTTGTTTTTCGTTTGTTGCTTGTCACTTGTCCTTTACTTTTTGAGTGACCCTAGTATTAGTAGTTAAGGAATTACCAATAGCTAATGACTAAGAACAAATGACCAATGACCAATGACGAATGACTATTCTTCTTGATCAAAGTCGTCAAAATTAAACGGCTTAGATTTTTGCAGCAAAATTTTACGCAGCCACGGTGGAGGATTGCCGAGGGTTTTGACTAAATTGTCTAAAGTAGCGGTAATTTCGTCTTCTTCGCTATTGGCTCGAATTGGAGTAACTTTGTTGCGAAGCAAGCGGGAGGCTGCACTTCCACCAATCGCTGAAACGTAAACGACGGTACAGTCACAGTCAGTCAATGCCTCAATTTTAGGAACTAATTTATCTTCGTTACCATCTTCGTTGAGGTTGCCACCGAATTCGACTGTATTCAGAAAGTCATAACCCTCAGATGAAACATCATAAACAGCAACTCTCTTTGCCGAACCAAAGTGAGCATTAATATGAAGATTATCTCTAGTAGCAAAGGCAACTTTCATGACAATTATCCTTGGTTGAAATCTAGGGAAATTCAAGCAGCAGCAAAGTCTAAATAAAGACCGGCTTTAACTAGGGAAGTCTCGATAATTTTTTGGGCTTCTTCGAGTAATTGTTCAATTGAATCAAAGCCGTATTTTTTCTGACCACAAATTAGAGAATATACTACTAAGACCCCACCACAAAAAACTACTGCCGAGCTAGATTTTTTATCTGCGACGTGAACAAAAGTTTGAGTACCATGACCAGTTTTTTGTTCAATCAATTTGGCGATCGCCTGATAAAAAGCAGAGATTAATAATTGATTGAGGCGATGGAGATTAAAGCCACTCAAGATCTGAGAGCCAGAAGTAATAAAAAAATCTAAAACCAAGGTATCTGGCCAGCTTTGAAACACTTTTCCTTGCTCTTGTAAGTGAATTTCCTCAATCAATTCTTGAAGAAAAAGCTCGTCAAAATTTAGTAACTTTTGGGGTTTTTCTCGGAGTGCTACAGAAGTCATGTCCTTAAATTCACTATCAACTAAAATTTCCTGATTGACTGTATTATTTTTAACACTTTCAACAAGAATTAATCTTGTGATACTCGTTCTTCTTGTTCTAAGAAAATGTTGCCAAAATCAAATAAAAATTGCATTGTTCCTCGATAACCGACTAAACAACGAGAACCATTACCTAGGCGATCAACAATCGGATAACCCAATCGATATAATGAAGTATTTAACTTTTGAGCTAAACGTTTGCCGTGGGAATTAGTGATAATTAAATCCACACCTGCTGCTAAATCTTCTAAGTCTTCCAAGTCACCAATAGTTACATTTTCTATTGGTAATTGCTTCAGCAAAGGAGATTTAGTAGTAGTTACTGCTGCTTGAATTTCGGCTCCCATATCTTTGAGTAACCAACTGGTTTGATAGAGCAAATCTGGTTCTAATGCCAAACCAATCTTTTTCCCCCCGATATAAAAATGGGTATCGAGCATAGCATCTTGAAGTTGACGACGCTGATGATTGTATTTAGCAGGAATTTGAGGTGTAGCCAGAAAATGAGGAGGGCAAACCGAATCAACCACTTGAGCTAATCTCCAGATCAGGTTATCTACGGCTGCTAAACCGGATATACGGGAAAATACCTCATAATTTGTCCCGAATCTTTGTTGCAGGATTTCGGCGGCTTTGCGCATACTTTCGCCAATGGCAATGGTAAAGTGCGATCGCTCTAGTTGCTTCAATTGATCTAGGGTAGTACCACCAGGAGTTACCGCATTGTAATCATCGTCGAGATGTCCATCCACTGAGCCAGATAAATCGGGTATAACTAGAGGATTTAAGCCAAAAGCTGCAATAATCTCTTTAATTTCGTCTACATCTCCAGGAGAAAGGGCAGAACCAGCTAAAACCGTTATCTGTGGTCGAGTATGGATTGCAGCTACATTGGTAAGGGGAGGTTCGGGTTCGACAAAGACACCGTATTGGGTAGACACAATTGACTCCACCGCAGCAGCATAACCATCTTGCATCGCTCCAATATAATCAGGAGTAGAAACAAAGATAATTGGTAAATAATCTAGTTCGGGATGACGCTTGCGAATACTCTTGAGGATTCCATCCATATCTTCCCCGCGAGTTTCCGTTAACCCAGTAGTCAGCAAACCAATCATTTCTGGCTTGTTTTTCTCTACTAGAGTAAGAATTGCCTGCTCGATATTTTCTTCACCACCCAAAATCGTAGCCACCTCAGTCATGGCGGTAGTGGCTAAGGGAATTGCTTCGCGAAAATGACGCACCAACAAGACTTTGGCAAAAGCAGTACAACCTTGAGAACCGTGAAATAGAGGGATAATTCCCTTCAACCCCAGGAAAGCTAACGCTGCACCAAAAGGCTGACTCAACTTGAGGGGATTAACAGCAGCAGGTTTTTTACTCTTAGTAACGGTAGTAGCCATTTGTCCTTTGTCCTTAGTGATTGGTTATTTGTTGCTGCTAACTGTTAACTGTTAACTGATAACTGTTCACTGTCTCCCACGGCGCACTTTGGCGAACTTGTTCCCAAACGGGACTGTGGAGAGCGTGATCGATTTCCTTTGCCATCTCTACTAAACCCACATACCCTGCATAGGGTTTATGGCGTTCTTGGTTAATATCGAGGAAAGGAATTCTGGCTTTTAGAGCGGTATATTGATTTCTGCCGCCAGCAACTAGCAGATCTGCTTTGGTTTTCTCAATTACTCTCAGTAGCTCCTGGGCATTACCTTTGGCTAGCATAATGCCATCTTTACCCAAGAGGTCTTTAATTCGGGCTTTATCTTCTTCGGTACTCTTCTTAGTGCTGGTGGCTACTACTTCCATCCCCAAATCTTGGGCTGCGGAAATAACTGACCAACTTTTTACCCCGCCTGTATAGAGTACCATTCGCTTGCCTTTGAGTCGGGCGCGATAGGGGGCAAGAGCCTCGTCTAATTTGGCAGATTCTTCGACAATTAAATCTTCTACCCGTTGTTGCAGATCCCCGTCGCCTATTTTGGCAGCAATATTGCGCAAACAGCGATTCATATCGGCAACGCCGTAGAAAGACTCTTCAATATAGGGAATACCGTATTTTTCTTCCATTTTCCGCCCCATATTAATTAAGGCTTTGGAGCAGATCATGACGTTAAGTTTGGCGCGGTGAGCGGTGCAAATTTCTTGATAGGTAGCATCGCCAGTCATTTTGGAGAGTACCCGAATCCCTAATTTTTCAAACAGTGGCAAAACGCCCCAAAGTTCGCCGGCAATGTTGTATTCTCCGATTAAATTAATATCGTAGGGAGTCGTATATTCCGGTTCGGCAGAGCCGACGACATATTCTAAGAGAGATTCCCCAGCCAGCCTGTTACCGAGGTTTTTACTGCCTACAAAACCAGGAGAATTAACGGGAATAACGGGGGTAGAAAACTTCTGACTAGCAGCTTGGCAAACTGCATCCAAGTCATCTCCAATAAGAGCAGTAACGCAGGTGGAATAAACAAAGATAGCAGGAGGATGATAGCGTTCGATCACTTGAGCGATCGCTTTGTAGAGTCTTTTTTCCCCACCGAAAATAACATCATTTTCCGTGAGATCCGTGGTAAAGCCCATCTTGTAAGTCATTGAGCCAGAAGAGAGGCTACCGCGACTATTCCAAGAATTACCAGCACAGGCGATCGGTCCGTGAACTAAGTGTGCAGCATCGGTAATGGGGACTAGAGCAATTGAAGCTCCATCAAAGGCACAACCACCTTGAGCAGCACCTGGTTGGGCTTGTTGTTTACAGGACTTGTTTTTACCTTTTTCTTTTTTGTGATTGTGTTCGCAACCTGGTTCGTCCAGTAATTCAGTGATTTTGCCTTTAGTGAGTTTCATATCATGTACCCCCATTATTAGTTATCAGCAATCGGATCTTACTTATGGCTTACTGGTTGATGGTTTTAGCAAATATACTGAGAGATATCCTCGCCACAGTCTTCTTCTAGATAAGTCAAAGCACGCAGGCGGAGGCTAACAACTTCGTTGTAGAGAGGGTTAAGTTTGCACAGAGGGGGGACATGAAAAGTATGACCTACAAGACTTATATCTCTCTCAAATGGACAGGTACAAGGAATCAATTTGCAAAGGAAATGAGCAAATTTATCGTTCTTAACCTGGATGCTATCTAGCCAAAGACGTAAGGGATAGAAAAGATCGAAGTCTGGTTTTTTAGCGGTCGAAAAAGAAGAATTGTTTGAAGAAGGCGCGATCGCTGTAGGCGAAGCTTCGCCGATGGTAAACGAAGGGAGTGGACCTCTCACTACGCGCCTGAATAAAGCTGAAATCGCAGCCATAGAAACTGCTCCTTTGATAGAAATAATGGGGGTTCAGTTATCAGTAATTGAAAATAACTGCTTACTGATAACTGTTTACTGTTAACTGTTTCTAACGAATCAAGTCGTAAGAAATATCAGTTTTAGCCGGAACGATCGTACTACGATCTAACTCATCGAGAACGGTGTTGGCAATCCAGTTGAGTAGGTTGATCGCACCGGAGTAGCCGATAGTAGCATAGCGGTGTAAGTGGTGGCGATCGAAGATCGGATAGCCAATGCGAACTAAAGGAGTGCCAGTATCACGCCAGAGATATTTAGCGTAGGAGTTGCCGATTAAGAAATCTACAGGTTCGGTAAAGAGTAAACTTCTCATGTGCCACAAGTCTTTACCACCCCAAACGGTTGCACCTTGTCCAAAGGGGCTGGATTCAAGTAAAGCTTTAGCTTCTGCTTCAAATTCAGGGTTACTGTTGGTAACGAGAACGTGAATTGGTTCAACGCCAATTTCTAACAAGAATTGCAACAGTCCCAATACTAGGTCAGGATCGCCATAGAGGGCTGCTTTTTTGCCGTGTACCCAAGCTTGAGTGTCAGTGATGGCATCAACTGCGCGACCCCTTTCTTTTTCTAATTCGTAGGGAATGGGATTGCCAGTAGCTTCAGATAGTGCCATCAGGAATTCGTCTGTACCTTTAATTCCCCAAGGACGATGAACGGCAGTCTTTTGTCCCCATTCAGTATTGATGTACTCCAGAGTCTTGGTAGTAGAGTAAGCTTGGAGGGCGATGGTTTGTTCGGCGTTAATTGATTCCCGTGCTACATCTAAAGGAGTACCACCTTGATACATCTTGAATTCCCCATCATTGGGCGAATCGAGGTAATCTTCGTTATCTGCCAAAACTGTGGCATTTACTCCCAATAAAGCAGTCAGACGCTTCAACTCCCGCAGGTTGCCCATGTAGGTTTCAAAGCCAGGTATGAAGTTAATCGTACCGTTGGTGGTGTCTTTCTTTTTACCTTCAGTGAGGTTAGAAAGAATCCCTTTCATCATGTTGTCGTAACCAGTGATGTGGGAACCGACAAAACTAGGAGTGTGAGCGAAGGGAACAGGGAAATCTTGAGGAACTGAACCTTCATTTTTTGAGTTGCCAACGAATCCCCCCAAGTCATCACCGATTACTTCTGCCATACAAGTAGTACAGATAGCAATCATTTTTGGCTTGTACATAGTGTAGGCATTTGCCAAGCCGTCAATCATATTTTTCAGTCCGCCAAAGACCGCTGCATCTTCAGTCATTGAGCTAGAAACAGCACTGAAAGGTTCTTTAAAGTGGCGGGTGAAGTGGGTACGGAAGTAAGCAACGCATCCTTGCGAACCATGAACAAAGGGTAGCGTACCTTCAAAACCAACCGCAGCTAAAATTGCACCTAAAGGTTGACAAGCTTTGGCAGGGTTAACGGTTAAAGCTTTCCGTGCAAAGTTCTTTTCGCGGTATTCCCAAGTTTTTGTCCAATCTGCTGCTTTTTGGACTTCTTCTTCAGTAGGTACGCCTTCAAATTCCCGTTTATTCTTAAATAGTTCCTGATACTCTGGCTGTTGGAATAGCTCGGCGTGATCTTTAATGTTTTCTACATTCTGAGCCATGATCGTAACTCCTCTGTTCGGTGTAGGGTGTGGGGTTTGTGAGGTGGTGAGGGGCTGAGGAGGTGAGGGGCTGAGGGAACAAATAAAATTCTCCCTACTCCTTATCTCCCCATCTCCCTATCTATTTCTTCCAGGGTGCGCCAATTAAATCCCAAGTAGGGCTATTTAACGCCAGATCCATGTCACGGGCAAAGATGTCGAATCCGTCATAGCCGTGGTAAGGACCAGAGTAATCCCAAGAGTGCATTTGACGGAAAGGTAGAGCCATTTTCTGGAAGACATATTTTTCTTTAATTCCAGAAGCGACTAAATCTGGTTTGAGGGCTTCAACAAACTTCTCAAACTCGTAAGCGGTTACGTCGTCATAGATTAAGGTAGAATCTTCAACGTAGTGAGTAGTACGTTTGTAGTCGTCGCCATGACCAAATTCATAACCTGTACCGATTACTTCCATGCCTAGATCGTAGAAGGCGGGAACAACGTGGCGTGGACGTAAACCACCAACCATCATCATTACTTTCTTACCTTCTAGGCGAGGGCGATACTTAGCAATTACGGCATCAGCTTGAGCTTGGTATTTAGCGATTACTCTTTCTGCACCTTCTTTGATCTTGTCATCGAAGAAGTTGGCAATAGAACGTAAAGATTCAGCAATCTTAGTCGGACCAAAGAAGTTATACTCGTGCCAGGGAATACCGTATTTCTCTTCCATGTGACGGCTGATGTAGTTCATAGAACGATAGCAGTGAACTAGATTCAGCTTCACTTTGGGAGTATTTTTCATTTCTTCAAGAGTACCGTCCCCAGACCATTGAGCAACTACTCTCAAGCCCATTTCTTCGAGGAGAATACGAGAAGACCAAGCATCACCACCGATATTGTAATCACCAATGATTGCTACATCGTAGTCAGTAGTTTGAAACTTTAATTCTTCTTTGTCAGCTTGAGGAAATACCCAGTCGCGGATGGAGTCGTTAGCGATGTGGTGTCCTAGAGATTGAGAAACACCTCTAAAACCTTCACAACGAACAGGAACTACAGTCTTGCCAATTTCTTTGCTAGTTTTCCGCGCAACCGCTTCAATATCATCTCCAATCAAACCGATAGGACATTCGGATTGAATTGAAATACCAGCATTGAGAGGGAAGAGTTCTTCGATTTCGTGGATTAATTTGGTTAGCTTTTTGTCACCGCCGAATACGATATCTCTTTCTTGGAAATCGGAGGTAAACTGCATCGTACCGAAGGTATCGATTCCGGTTGTACCAATGTAATAGTTGCGACGACCAGACCAGGAATAGTAACCGCAGCCTACAGGACCATGGGAGATATGAATCATATCCTTCACTGGACCCCAAACTACCCCTTTGGAACCTGCATAGGCACAACCACGAGTGGTCATTACCCCAGGGATCGATTTTTTGTTAGATTTAACACCGCAGTCTGATTTGCCTTCTTCAAAAACGTTGAGGTGTTGCTTTCTTTTTTTCGCAGCTTTCGCTGGATAAGCGTCAAGAACTTCTTGGATTAGTTGTTTTTTCTCGTCTAGAGTTGTCATGGTGTTCCCCTCTTTCAGTTATCAGTGAACAGTTATCAGTGACCAGTGCTTCAGTTATTAGTTATTCACTGTTTACTGGTCACTGTTTACTCAA
>JAAUYM010025350.1_pt1 | contig 13416 bp, 18 predicted proteins | sample 7278001 | NCBI WGS metagenome assembly JAAUYM01 (sample SAMN14350224, study PRJNA611818) | marine sediment metagenome | isolation source: surface marine sediment (1.8m) | place: French Polynesia: Moorea | collected 2018-08
CAGAGGCAGAGGCGGAGGCAGAGGCGGAGGCAGATGCGGAGGCAGAGGCGGAGGCAGAGGCGGAGGCAGAGGCGGAGGCAGAGGCGGAGGCAGAGGCGGAGGCGGCCGATCCCTGGACAAACTCTCTCTCTTCTCTCTCTCCCCTCCCTTCCTCTCTTTTCCACCGCTGCCTGTGCACGGGACGAAGGAGGAGGAGATTGGCGGTGGTCCATCCAGTACCACTACCACTACCATCCGACGGACGGCCCAACGCAAGAGGCCTCCTTTTGCCTATTCCCTCCTCAAGTGTGTCCTGAGAGCGAAAATAGGACTGCAAAAGAGGAGGAAGAGGAGTCATAAGCAAAGCTACACGAATGGATAACAGTAGTGGCAAATAAACGCCATTGGAGTCATCTGTATAACGACAGACCCCGTTTAAATGCTCGTAAATATCCACGTCTGGGTTGGCAGAAAGCTTCTTCTTCCTCTTCACACTTATCCTGTCGCACTAGAGGTTAGCATACTAGTTTTGCGGCATTCTCCACCCACCCACCCCTTCCCCTCCCCCCCCCCCCTTTGAGTGTGGACGAGCAAGGACGTGACGTTGCTGCAGCGGAGGAGAAGCGAGTCCATACGGAGCAGAGGGGAGGAGAGGGGAGGAGGAGGAGAGGGGAGCTTGAGAGAAAGGAACCGGGAAAAGCCCATTCCTTCTTCCCTTCCCTCTTCTTCCTTCCTCACAGATGACCGAGCGGAGTTGGGAATCAAGCCGGCGGTGGCACTCGGCAGGCAAAGAGAAGGAGGAGGATAAAGTAAGTCAGCCATGCAGGGAAAGGGGGAGGGGAGGGGAGGGGGAGGGACGGAGGGACTGAGGAAGGGGCCTGGACGAAAACGACGTACTAGGGGGGGGGGGAGAGAAGGAAGGGGGGCAAAGAAAGAAGAATAAAAGAGGCAGTGAAGAAAGAGCGAGAGGGAGGCGAAGCAAGAAAGAAGAAGTTTCACGTCAGAGAGGCGCAGCGCATTGAGAGAGGGAGGAGGTGGGAGTCACTTCATTCAACAAAACTTGCAACTTACTTGCTTATTTATAATTTGTTGCATTTTCCTACTACTCTTACATTCTATAGATGGGAATGAATCCTTACCACGAAGAAGTATCTCGGGCTCATGGCAGCCAGCTTGACGAAGGATTCGACGGCAAAGATGAAGGTGAAGAAGTAGTTGCCGTTCGTTAGCATCATTTGCATCCCGGGAGACCTGAAGGAAGGAAAGAAGGCAGACGACACGCTCGGTGACAAACTCTTTCATGACTTCATCGAGATTGAACGATGTTGGGAAGAACCGCTGCTTACATTCCGCCGTTGAAGTCGTACTCTATGCTGTACTGGTCCAAGGCCATGAAGACGACGTTGACGACGATGCAGAGCGTGATAAAGAGCTCCGTGAAAGGATCGAAGACGATAAAGGCAAAGACCTCGCTGATCTTGATCCACAGCCAGCAACAGTCCCAGATGCACCCGACCTTTGTGCCCTTGATCATGTACTCCAAGAAGACGTCCTTGAACTGAGGGCCCTCCTCGTCATCGTCGTCGATGAACGTGCTGAGGTGGGTGGCTTTGCTCATTGGGCGTTCCGACACCTGGTCAATGATGTCGTGGAGCACTTTCACGTCCTGCAACAGAAGAAGAAAGATGTCATCACAGCGTACTACCACGTATGTACCTACTACCGGTACACGAGACGTAGTCTCATCTATCACTTTGACCTGACAAGTAGCAGTACATACAAGGTACGTATGGAGTCACAGACTCAATTGCGCCAGAGGCTCAAGTAGGGATCTGGCCGAACTGTACCAGTCCCATGAGCTTTTTTGGGGGGTCTGCTTCAGTTCTGCTCCAATTGAAATCTACCATACCCATTAAAGTAATTAGATCCATTTTCCTTGATGTGCGGTACTGCGAGTCTCGAGGCAATATTTGCTAGCTACTGTACTACCTACATAGTATATACTGCTACTGTATATACGGTACAGTAATACAACTTACACGGCAATCTTACAAGACATGGTGCTGAGGAAAGATCAACCAACCAGTCTGTCAAGAAGCACAGTAACGTCAACCCTTGCTTACCTGCAGGTCGATGGAGGTGTTGACGTTATCACTGAATGCCGCAGACCCTTGAAGCTGCTTCAAGCTGCGGTTGCTGGCCATGGCCAGCGGTCCGTACGGGTGTGACGAGATGGGTTCGTTTCCCAATAGGATGGAGTTGGAGGTGGTGGAAGCCTTGCAGTCAATGCTGCCGCTGTTGGCGCCCCCTCCCCCTCCTCCACCGCCACCGCCGCCAAAGAGAGAGGCCATTCGCTTTCTCAGCGTGCTTTCCTTGGTTGATGTGCCCGATGGAACGGCGGGAGGGTAGCGCAGGTCTGTGTGGGAGTTGTATGAGTCTACCTTGCCCGTGTGCGACGTGTACGAGTACTTTCGCGCCAAGTTCATCCTCGTTGGGGTGTCCACTACGATGTATCCGTTGGCCTCGGACTTGGGCGTGACGGCCGTGGAATCGTCGGCGTAGGGCAAATGCTCCTGGGCGTCCAGGTAGGTGAAGAGCACCAGCGGCTTTTTGGAGGACGAGGACCCTCCCGCCGCCGCCGCGGCCGCGCCATACTTCTCGTGAAGGCGGACGTGAGACCCGAAGGAGTTGCTCTTGGAAGCGCGTCGGACGAAGGGAGAGGCCGGCAGGCTGCCCAACTTCCCGCTGCCTGCGTTGCTCGCACCGCAGCTGGGGCCGCCTATCGAAGGAGGCATCTGCTGCTGATGATGTTGGTGCTGCTGCTGGTGCTGGTGCTGATGGAGCTGCTGATGTTGGCCGTTGGCCAGGCTGTTCTCCGATCTGTACACGGACAGCGTAGCGGAACGCACGCTGATGCGATCCGTGTTGTCCACCTCGCTGGAGGACTGATGGAACCGCGGCGGCATCTGCTGTTGCTGTTGCTGCTGCTGCTGCTGCTGCTGCAGTTGCTGCTGGTCTACTCCAACCTCGTAGCTCCTGAAAACGTCGCTGCGGGAGGCGGGGTTGGACGAAACGGAGTTTCTGCTGAACGACCTCCTCCTGGACCCGTTGGTAGCGGCCATCACGTCGATTATCCTTCCCCCGCCTCCGCCCATTTCGCTGGTATTGATCGTGCCCGTGCCAACGGTGGTCGGCGAACCGGGGCTACCGCCTCCTCCTCCTCCGCCTCCTGTCGCTCCTCCCCCGGGTGGTGGTCCTTCGTCCCCGTCGTCCAGTCCTCCGAGGCCAAAGTCGAGGCCGCCGATCATCTCACCCACGGCTTCCGCCGCTTCCGCCGCCGCCGCTTCTGCCTCCGCTAAAGCTGCTTCTTCCGCTTCTTTAATGGCTTCCAATTCTTCCAGTTCCCTTGAACGGACAAATAGGCAAATTAATGTTCTATTCCATCGATTGAAATTGCATAGGTGAAACACAGGCGGGTTCTGCTAAACTAGCTCTTCTAACTAAAGCGCAAGGTAGTCGTAATGCGTAAGAAAGTCATAATGGGTGCCACCTTCGTGCTTCTTGCTGCCTCTTTCATGAAACAGAATAATGGGATGGCTACAATGCCCATTTTCTGTCACGCAATATGAGAGAGGAAAATGAGATACCGCTTTGACCACTTCGCGTGTTAGGGGGGACAGGATAGCGGGGAGGGAAATAGCTTTTATAAACGCCACATGATTTGGTTGAGGAATATCCCTTCTCCACTAGTAACAGCAAGTCTGTGAAGGAACAACCAACCAACAACAAAACAAGGGCAGCCACCATGGTAAACTGTTTCTTACCTCTGTGCCTCTTCCTCCGCTTGCCGTTGCAGTTCATCGTAGGACATGGCGACGATGGCCAGGATCAAGTTGATGAGATAGAATGACCCGAGGAAGATGTTGAACATGAAGAAGATGATGTGTGCAGGCCCCGCGGTCCGCAGGGTGATCTGGTAGAGATTCTCCCAGAAGTCCTGTGTCATCAGACGGAAGGCACAGAGGTAGGCGAAGCCGAAGGAGTCAAAGCTGGTGTATCCGTAGTCCGGGTTTGGCCCCTTTCCTTGCAGGCAGGTGGTTCCCTCCGGGCACACGCCGGCGCCCGACGAGTTTCCGCACATGATGAGCTTATTGGTGTCCGGATTCACATACCACGCCGTCTCGTTCGTCACCCAGTTCTCCCAGTTCTGGTCGGTGAGGTTCCCCCACACGGAGAGCAGTTCCGTGTCGTTCAGCGGGTAGTTCCGTATGCACACCTGGGACAGCACGCCGACGTAGATCTGCAGTCCGAGGAGGGCAAAGACGGCGAGCGCAAATGTGGTGAGGATGATCACGTCACGGAGGTTCTTGACGGAGTAGATAATGGCCGAGACGATGGTTTTAAGGCCGGGGATCACAGCGACGGACTTGAGCGCCCGGAAGACGCGGAACGTGCGGAGGGCGGCGAAGCTACCGAGGTCGATGGCGATGGTGATGTACGACATGAAGATCACCAGGAAGTCCAGCCAATTCCACGGGTCGCGAAGGTAGGTGAAGCTGTCTATGAAGAAGCCGCGGGCGATCAGCTTCACGGCTGACTCGTACGTGTAGATGGCAGTAAATATCACTTCTGTGGAGGCCGTGTACCTGGACGGGAAGTAAATGGGGGAAGGGAAGGGAAGAGAAGAGAAGAGAGGATTAATTTGGGAAACTTGAGGAGAGACTTAATTTCAACATCGGATGCGGGCTCATTCATCTAATCTGTCTAGGTTAGACTAACAGGACGCATTCTCTCATATATGTAAGTACGTTCCGTATTATTTGTGTACTTCTACCAGTAAGACTAGATCTAAAAATTAGCAAAAAAAACCAGGTACGTTCTTATGCGTTTTGAACTACATAGCTATGACTCTGGTGCTCCTTGGAGTCGCGCGGTTGGTGTTGGTGTTGGTTGTGATTCCCTTTCCTTCTCGGGCTCGGGAGATTTTCTCCGGCCCATGGAGGGACAGAAAGAAGGATGGATATGAAGTGATGGGGTGGTGGTGGTCTTACATGACTAAGAAGACTAACGCAAAGGACTTGTAGCAGTAGATCTGTAACACCAGTAGTAGTACAAAGTATTAAAGGTGGGGAAGAAGAGGAGGGAGCGGTAGGAGGACACTCACACAGAGAGGACGAAAGTGTCTGACGTCGTCGTTTCTGGGTCCGGCAGCACAGAAGAGGTCTACGACGCTTTTCAGATATATACTACTATCTGTTCTGATGCAATTTCACAATCAATGACCTTTACGTGGTATTTTTTTTAGACATTTCGTTTACTTTCCTTTGTAATCAAATCTGGACTCGTAGATACTGAAGAAAGTCAAACATAGTACGTAATGCAACATCAACCTTTCACACTGAGTACGACACCTTCCTTTACATAGTACGTAGTAGTAGCCTGGTGTGGAAGGACTTGAGACGGCTATTGTTTAAAAAAAGTTACATTTGCTTATCCTTTTACTATTTGCAAATATCGATTTCATGACTTAAAGATAATGATTTAAAGATCACTGACAACTAATGCTGCCAGTAGTAGTTGCCTGTAAAATTTTATACCACGTGTAACTCCCCACATACTTAGGGCAAGGATGTCACTATTCTAATGAGAAGGACGGGGACAGATGGTTATTCTTTACCCTTTCAACTAAGACACGAAGTAGTATACGGCAAACTGGAAGTGTGTGAGTAGAGGTAGGCAGCAGAGGCTTGGTTGGCTCTGTTGTGCTCTAGGTAATAGCAGTAGTGGTAGTCGTTGCAAAGTGTGGATGTGGTAGGACGTGTCGTTTACATTCGATCCATTTCTGGCTCTAAACACATCTAGGACATGGTAGCAGCAGGTACGAAGGAGGAGGAAGAGAAGGAGGAGGAAGGAAGGAAGAAGAGTTTTTTTCTGGAGTGGAATACCAGCGATACCTTTCACCGCCCATTCAAATCGTTCTGATGGAGATGGAGGAGGAGGACTTTTCTCCGAGTCTCGCCTCGTGGCATTCCAGTTCGGCGGGGGGGGGGAGCTTCTCTCTTCTTCTTCTCCATCATCATCATCATCATCTCGACTGCCAACGACTGTGGAGGCAAGCATTAGAGAAGAAACAAAAGGCATAACAGTGTTAATAAACTCAGGCTGTACAAAAATTTATTCGTGGTTTCGGGAAATCTGATGCTGCAATCGCTCGATAGCTCGATCGCTGATCGCCTCGCTCTCCGACCCACTCCACTACACTCGTTGAGGGAGACGAAATCATAATGTGAGCATGCGGCTAAATAATTAGCGAAGAAGGCATCTTTGGCATTGTGAAAATACGTAGTTAGTTAGGTAAAAACAAAACAAAAGAAAAAAGTACGTAATCGAATGTGGTTGATGCAAATTATGCATTTAGAGACCTAGTAGTGCATGAATGTTCTTTGCCCCTCATCCCCACTCATTCGAGAAAAGTCAAATTTTCAGCCAAAGTTGGATCGACAGCTCGTAAAAGCATTTCTCAACATTACGTACAACATTCTTTGCGCATTCCCCCCCTTCCCCCCTTTTTGCAACAACGGAAGACGACGGAATGTTGTTTTATTGTGAAACCAGAATGAAACAACATTCCTGCATTGCAATTTCTTGTACGTCAAGTGAAACCCTTTCACGTAATCTGTGAGGAGCATGAAAAGCTGCCTCCTTCTCCCCTTCCCTCCCCTCCCCATCTGCACTGTGCTTACAAATGGTCCCCTGATGGCCAAGGGAGATTTCGTCTGAAAATGTGGGAAAGGAATGGGAGGGAGGGAGGGAGGGAGGGAGGGATCCGAAGAACAGGCGAGCTCTCTCCCAGAATAAGTTTGCCTTCCTTCCTTTCTTTTTTAGCGCGGTTTGCGTGCCCACACGAATGAGAACTAAGAGGAAGAGGAGGAGAAAGACGAGGGCTGCTTAATTTGGAGGGTTTTTCGCAGTCCTACGCTAGAAACCAGGATAGAGGAGGGGGGAAAGCATGGTGGAAAAGGAGAGAAAGAGGGGAATTACGGTCCGATGGACTCCGCTGTTTCGCTCCTCGCGACCAGAATACTTGCCCAGAGAAGGAGGAGCAGCAGGAGAAAAAAGGAGGCGGGAGTACTACTACTTCTTTTTTTTCCCCCTTCGTGAGTCTCTCCAAATGCCTAACAACCTTTCTTGCCTCTCAATTGCGTGGCTGTTTGGATGGGAGACCTCACATGTATGGCAGTCAAATCTTGGTCGGGAAGCAAGCTTGACTTCTTTTTCCCCCTTTTTGTTGATAAAAAAAAAAAGGAGATACGTACTGTACTGTGGTACATGTGCAAAAATGCAGCAAAAGTCGACAACCAGTTGACATATAAAAAAAATGACAGATTGAATGCCCAGTCGTTGGCCGGGCGTGGTCTGTGTGTGTGGTTGCTGTACTACAAGTGCGATTCGTGGGTCGAAATTGCATAAGAAAGTGAAACGTGTCTCTTTTTTGGGTCTAGCTGACATTTGTTGTAACTCACTCTGTGTCCGGCTTGATCATGACGTAGCAGTTGACGAGAATGGTGCAGATGATGACGAAGGAGAAGAGCGGGTGCGTGAGCACGTAGATGGCGATCCTCCGGATGGGGTGGAAAGGGGAGAGTAGGTAGAGCGCCTTCTCCGCCGAGAAGCGGAAGATGGTGCCGCCGCCCGAGATGACGATAAACGTCTTTTTGTCCTGAAAGTAGGGGTCGATGTCGCAGATTGGGGTGCTGGCGAACTCCATGGGGAACTCGCCGAAGCGACGCGGAAGGTCGCTGCCTGGAAGGGGGCAAAGGAAGAAAAAACAATGTAACGTACGGTACAGTGTCCAGAAGGTCGGAATTTCGGGCTTCACCCACCTTGCTCCAACTTTGGATTGGGCTCCAACTCTTCATCATCATCAGAATCAGTATCCTGCTCATAAAGTTTCCGAGCGCGGGCAGAGTCTCCAAATTCCTAAAAAAAAAATGGAAATGGGAAATGGTGGTGGCATTTGAGGGGGAGGGAGTCGGGAAGGCAGGAAAATCTCATTTTTTCTCCTCTCTTTTTCTTCGTTTCAGGAAAGTGGAGATGGAACCTTTGACAAGTGGATCGATCGCTTTCCGTATCAGTGACCTCATTCTTCCAATCTTTTCCTCCTCCTCCTCCTCCACTCAAAAGGAGATGGGGAGTGTCTAAAAGGTCGAAGGGCAGTAAGGAATGGAAGGGGGCGTACCTATATAGAGGAGAGCCAAGATCTCGCCAAAGGAAACCACTGACCGTTCCGATTCATGGAACGTTTTGTACGGGAGGAAATAAAGGGGCAGAAACCAAGAAAGGGAAAAGGAAAGGTCGGGGGTCTTTTTTTTACGAAAAATGTCCTTGAAGAAGGAAGAGTTGGTGGTGGAAAGATTTTGACTTTTTTTCCGCTCACCGCAATGTTCCTCGCCCTTCGCTCAGCCCTCTTCTTGGCCGCCAGCTTCTTCTGAAGGATGCGGTTCTCGATGATGGCCAGCTCCTCCCTGGTGAAGGGCCGGAACACGGGGAGGTTCTCAGACTCGTTCTCGTTGTCGCCGCCGGTGCCCGACATGACGGAGGCAAAGCCGGAGGCGACGACGAACGCGAGGGAGGAGAGGAAGAAGAAGAAGAGGCTGTTGATATCACGGTAAAGGTGGATGAGCTGATTGTTGTCGACGAGACGGAGGGCGGTGGAGTGGGCGGGAAGAAGAAGATGAGGGCCTTCTCCTCTGTGGCCTCAGTCCTCTTCCTCTTCCTCCTCCTCCAGGGGACGGATGGGGCAAGTGGAGCCCCGGACGCGAACAGAGGAAGAGAGAGGAGCTCTTTATCCTCCTCCTCCTCCTCCTCCTCCGCGACGTTGGGGACGCTTCGGACGGGGACAGAGACTGCGCTGATGGTTGTCGATGTCGTTGATGTTGCTGATGCTGTTGCTGTTGCTGTTGCTGTTGCTGTTGCTGTCGTTGGTGTTTGTCGTGTGTGGAAGAGAGCGTAGTGGCGGCTGGCGCTTGCGCTTGCGCCTGCGCTGGCGCTGGCGCTGCCGCTGCCGCGGCTGCGCCGCCTGCAGTGGCGCTTTCGGCGACCTTGACTGCTAGTGGAGTTGCTGCTTCCGGCTTCCGGGAAACGAAGAATGGTTTCGGCGGTGGCAAACAACTCGCCTAGGAGAGGAAAAAACAGCAAATATCAATGAAAAGAAATTGCCGAAAGCAAAAAAGCAATTAAAATAATAATCGATTTTTCAAAAATTCTCTAACCTTCTCGCATTTTATTATTTTTTTTCCATGTGTCTCTGCTTCAGAATCTCTCCTCCTTGTTTTCTCCTCCTTGCTTTTCCTTCCCCCCAATTCCCATCAATCCGTCATAAGACTGCCATCGCGCAAAGCGAGGAAGGAGGAAGGAGGACGAGGAGGCGGAATAAGAAAGACAAGAAGAGAGGGGAGGACGCCTCCCTCCCATGCTGCATCATCTTCCTTCCGACGATGAAGACCAGGAGAGCGTGCAAAGCAGGGGCGCATGCATATTACTAATGCACAGGAGAGGGAGAATGAAGGCATTTCGCAGTCGACCTGCGTGGCTACACCTAGGTACATGGTAGGTAGCCTGGCCCGAATTCACTTTCCTTCTCCACCAGGAAGCCAACAAATCGGCCCTCGTATCGTAAAAAAAACTTGTGCGTCGGTGACTCCAAATTGTTACAAGACGGTTCGTTTCAGTTTATTTCCTTCCTTCTCGTCCTGAATCCCATCCACATAGCAGCAGGGCATGCCCAAGGGAGAGAAAGAAAAGGGGTGGAAGAAAAGGGAAAGGGAGACCGAATGAGGAAGAGAAAGGAATGATGTTCATTATTGCTCTTTCTCTCTCTCTTTCTCCCGGTAGACGTGGTTGGTGGCACGGGGGTGCAACCATGAGTCCGGACAGAGGAGAAGAAGAAGAGGAAGCAGGCAAAACCCACAAGGGCAAACAACCAGTTCTACTAGTGCTAGTACTAGTACTGTAGCACCGAAAAAAGAAGCCAAAGTGTTTGGGCAAATGCGCCATTCCCTCCTCCGCATTCCTCTCTCCTTCCTTGATGTTTTTTTTTCCTCTCTCTCTCTCTCTCTCCTTGTGTACCCGACGTCGGCGAGGAGGCGGATGCTGAAGGAGCCGAAGAGATGTGTACGTACTACTACTACTACGTAGTGAGCAAGGAGGAAAAGGAGCAAGAAAGAAAGGAGGGAGGAGGATCGAGGAGAAGAGAGAGAGAGCATCCTTCCTTCCATTTCGTCGTGACGACAGAGGTTCTCTTGCAGACATTAATTATTAGGGGGAGGGGGAGGAGGAGGAACAGGCTTCGCGTGAATCGAGCTGAAAGATGATCTCTCTCTCTCCGCGGGAACAAAAAAAAGCTTGATCCTCAAATACAGCCTTTCGTAACGCGTAGAAGCTTTGTTAAAAAAAACAACGTGGACTTGATTTCCGACTCCTGCTTGATTAATTCGGTTTTTTTTTCTCTGCACTTCTCTGCTACTTACTCGTAGGTAGGTACTCCTTTTTCTTCTTGTTTCCACCAACAGCTTTCACTCTCTTTCCCCCTCCCCCCTTCTCTCTCCCCCGTCCTTACTCCTCACTCCCGCAAAGGGGGCAGGCGGCGGCCGCAAGAAGGGAAATGAGGCATTATTGGTTTTCAATAAAAATCCTCTTCCTTCCTTCCTTCCTTCCTTCCTTCCTTCCTTCCTTCCTCCGTCCATCCGTTTGGTCCCTCTCTCCCTCTCTCCCTTCCTCCCTCCCTCCCTCCTCTCCTGTCGCTTTTGCTCTTGCGTGTCTCAACGGTGACGTTTACCGAAGGAAGGAAGCAGGGAGGAAGGGAAAAAGAGGTCCCGAGAGGAGAAAAAGGTCGGCACGAATGCACAACAAGTGGCCGTGCCTGTTCCTGTTCCTGTGCCTTCTTTCCCGACCGACATGTACCTAGTACCACAAGGTGGGAAGAGCTACTACCTAGTGCGTACTCTACAATTACTGTACAGGGTACTACTGAGCAGGGTTCGACTTGAATCCGCACCTGCTCGCTTTAACAGGGCAAAAAAAAAGAAACCGTCGATGTACTGTAGGTATGTAGTGTATAGTACAACAGGAACGTTCATCTTTCCAGAAAAGAGGCAAGGACGTGCATCATGTTTTAATGAAGTACCAGTGTTGCTATTATTTTGGACGTTTTAAATTAAACTAGAACAGACATTTGTTCCTTGACCTGCGGCGGGCATGGAATTTTCAAGTAAGGATTTAAAAAAACAACTGGTCACACTTAAAATTAAATTTGCATCAACTTATACTTACATTGTCATGGTTAAATCTAAGTATTTAAGCCATTTTGCTATCTAGTCACACCTGGTTGCACCTGGTTTCCCAGTTGGGGATAAATGGCTACAGACTAGCTGCAACGGCCAGACAATTTAAACACTTTTGATTGAGGAGGTCTGTAAAGTAGAGGGTAGTCTCACCTCCAACCAATTTTGAAGTGGGAAGTGGAGGGTGGTCTCACCTCCAGATAAATTCAAAGTGGGAGATTGAAGAGGTCTGTGAAGTAGAGGGTAGTCTCACCTCCAACCAATTTTGAATGAAGTAGAAGGTAGTCTCACCTCCAACCAATTTTGAATAAAGTAGAGGGTAGTCTCACCTCCAACCAATTTTGAATAATGTACGAAGATGCCTGAAAAACATCCACATCAAGAAGAAGAACAAGAAGAACAAGAACAATTTGACCCATCCTATGACCTGCCGGCTGCGCCGCAGGTAAAAAGAAGCCTTTCCAGATTTATCTACCTTTCGTGTCTGATGAGGAAGAAAAAGGGGATGAAAAGTAGACAGAATCTGTCGATCCGATCCTTTTTGCTTCTTTCCGCCGGTCTCGAAAATAGCGTCCGGATAAGATGACACGCACACCAATTTATACGAGTACTCATAGTCATAAATCATAACTATAAGTGTTGCAGGTCCTCAACCTTTGGTTCGCCAAAGGGTCATCATGGCACGGCAAAAAAAGTCTCTCCTCCAGCCTCTTCTAGAACAACATTATGCGTAGTCATGTACTTTGGGGGAAGACTTAAAAAGGTTGAGAAGCCCTGTCATAGATGAACGCCGACTTTGACGTCACCCTGCGTGTACCTGATCAAAAGGGGGGGGGAAGGGTTCAACTCCGCCAGCCAGTACTCCAGCATCGCCACCACCTTCGCTGGTGGGCAGAAGGCACTGGACTATTCCCAGGATGGGAATAGTCCAGACCGATTTTTACAAATGCGTCGATCTTTAAAAATCCTATGCCTACCAATCCAACTTGAAAGAATACATCTCAGTTTTATTATAAAAAAAAGTACAATAGTGAGAAAAGTGAAATAGGCAGGTAGGTAGCACGCTGAGCGTTATGGGAGTGGCATTTAATGGATGAGGGGGGTTAGTACTACAAGCTAACTAAAAGGGGGGACATGGTTCGATAACAGATCATCCCCGCAAGGTACGCATCAAACTCTTTATCCTTCCAGAAAAAAGCACTTAACAAACATAAATTTCTCGAATTAGGTTTCTGTTAATGCGAAGTATCTCTACTTTCAAGTGCCATTTTGACATTTTTTGCGCCTGGAACAGCTCAGCATTTTTTTCCATATTTCAGACCAGCATAGTACTATTCAGCACACCAAAGCAAAACGAGTTTTAGTTTCACTATCTGAAACAACTCACTATCAATACTTTTGATTGCAGCCAAGTGAAGCTGATTTGTGATTTGAAATGATTTGTGAGGTGAGGAGGAAGGTTCAGACTTTACTTGTTTGTACCTACAGTACCTCGTACTAGTAGCTGCATCGTCTCTTTATTTCGTGTGAACTAGCAAACATAAATTGTTTCCAGGCCATTTCTGTTGAATTTTGTCGACGCTATACCGTACGCGTACATGTACGAGTCTTCATGCGAGAAACATTATTAAATTTTCTTGTTTAAAATACATTGTTGTAAGGCTTTTTTCTACCCAAAGGTTATATAAAGTTCCTCCACCAACACCAAGGAACCAGAGCAACCCTTGGATAACAAAGAAAGGCTCTTCCCAGCCAGACTCGGCTTTCCGCCTCTGTTGAGGAGCCTACTAGGTACCATAGTACTACATAGTGGCAGGTAAGCAACAGCAGCGGCATCGCAAAAGGTCAGGGGTCACCCACGCGGCCTCCGACAGACACCAGGAACTGGATCGGAGTGGTCCCTCCGGAGCAGCGTTGCCAACTCCGTGAGGCAGCGCTTACCAAGTTTTGCGCGGGTAAATATGCCAGATTCATGATGTTTACCTACCCAACCACCAAGGGTTCGGCGCACTTACGGAGCCATTGAGGAGCGCACCGTGAATGCTACCTTTTCCCACCGATTTTGATTTTTTTCCACTTCTTGGGGTTCCTAAAA
>JAAUYM010045648.1_pt1 | contig 13414 bp, 16 predicted proteins | sample 7278001 | NCBI WGS metagenome assembly JAAUYM01 (sample SAMN14350224, study PRJNA611818) | marine sediment metagenome | isolation source: surface marine sediment (1.8m) | place: French Polynesia: Moorea | collected 2018-08
AGCTCCATGTACAGTTGTAGTTTTAGTACATATGCAATACAAATGCAATGCATGTAACACTACCAATCCTTAGCACTAAGCTCTCGCAGTAAAAAGCGCAATTAAAAGCTACAGTGGTTTTAACGTGGAGACGGTTAGCACTTTAGGTACCTCACGTACCTGACACTGACGACAGACAAACTTTAAATTTAACACTGGGTATTTTAAAAATATTTGATTGCAATGTGGGATTGAAATCAACTATCTACCATGTACGTACGTAGTATAAGTGCACTAAACACATTTGTTCCCTCTCCCATCCTCCACCCCCACCCCATAAAAATAATTACCGGTGTGCTTGAATGCCGTGAACCCAATGTTGATTCTCAATTATATTTACTACATTCCATGCTTTATACGTTCGTAGTCTGATTTTTTATTATTATTGTGCAGTACCAAGACGGACACGATTGCCGTGGGTCGCCTGGTCGAGTTTATGAACGAGCGCCAGCGGGATCCCAGGCTCAACGAGATTCTCTACCCGTCCTACACCGAGAAGAGGTGCATGGAGATCATCCAGTTGTACGAGCTGGACCCGGAGAACGTCAAGAAGAGTTGAGTACGAGAGAGAGATTCAGTCTAAAAAAAAATAATTTGAAAATCGTGAAAATCGTCTGCTGCTTCTTAAGAGCAAATAAGCAAGCAAGGCCTGACCGACTACATGCTCTCGGACGAGAACGCCCCGGTAATCCTAGACCGACTGGACATCTACCAGGACATGGACCAGCCCCTGGCGCACTATTACGTCAACTCCAGTCACAATACCTACCTGACCGGCAGGCAGTTCGGAGGAAAGTCCAGCGTCGAAATATACAGACAGGTGGTACACAATTTTCCAGTGGCAATTTCCTGAGTTTGAGGAGCACGGATACTTTTTCTACCTGTCCACAGCTGGTCACGACTAGTCACACCTGGTCACAAAATTAGTTTTTTTTTAAATGTGTTTTCTGCTTTGGATCAGTTTTAGGGCATTTTTTGCTAATTTTTGGGTAATTTTTTCTGTCTAATCACAGTTGGGCACACCTGTTAACACTTGATTGCATGTAGATTACTACGTTTATATGTTGTTTTTTAAATATTTTAATACTTAGAGGAAAATTATAAAATTTGACAACAATCTACCCATAATGCAAGCGGCTTTAGCTAAAAACATGTCTGGTGGTGGTTTTATTTTCAGGTTCTCCTGAGCGGTTGTCGCTGCGTGGAGCTAGACTGCTGGGATGGGAAGGACAAGGACGAGGGGGAGGTCATTATCACTCACGGACACGCCATGTGTACCAACGTATACTTCAAGGTGAGTACGCGGTAGCAGTACAAAATTCAGTCTTGCAAAATCTTCCTTCTCCCTCTTCCTTTGCTATACTAGGATGTGATTGAGGCCATCCGCGACACCGCCTTCGTCGCCTCCCACTACCCCGTCATCCTCTCCTTTGAGAACCACTGCAACAGGAGTAACCAACTAAAGATGGCTAAATATTGCATCGACATCTTTGGGGACCTACTGCTCAAGGAACCAATCGAAGGATATCCGGTACAAAAACGGCCGTTAAAAACTCTTAGAAACATGCCCATTTTTTTTAAACTTTCGTTTTCTCTTATCCAGCTTAAGAAGGGTCATCCACTCCCGCCTCCATGCAAGCTGCTGAAGAAGATCTTGATCAAGAACAAGCGCCTAAAGCCGGAGGTGGAGAAGGCGGAGCTGGAACTGTACAGGAAGGGGGAGTTGGTACTCGGACAGGAGGAGTCCGAGGACACGTCCGTCGTCGTGGAGAAGAAGCCGGAGGAGACGGCTGCTGAAGGTTGTTGGCGATGCAAGCGCTGCTTGTGTCGTTCAGCCAGGTTGCATGCTTATCTCTTTAACTGCAATTTCAGGTGCTGCTCCTCAGCAGGTGGCCTATTCTGGTTCCACTCTGAACGTCCATCCACTCTTGTCATCCATCGTCAACTACACCTGGCCCATTCACTTTCAGGTGGGCCACAAGCATCTCATTTTTCGTTTTGGAACCGTTTCACAGTTGCTCTACCCGTACACAGGGCTTCGATGCTGCCGAGGAGTCCGACTTTCACTTCCGCATGTCCTCTTTCGGGGAACCGGCCGCGCTCGGGTACCTCAAGAGCCAGGCCATTGAGTTCGTCAACTACAACAAGAGACAGCTCAGCAGGCTGTATCCAAAGGGGGCTAGGGTGGACTCGTCAAACTACATGCCGCAGGTGAAGTTTTTCAAGTCACACTGTTCAACTGTGCTGGAACCTAACATTACGTCTGTGTCAAAATGGCAGATTTTTTGGAACGCTGGCTGCCAGCTTGTCGCTCTCAACTTCCAGACTCCGGATCTCCCGATGCAGCTGAATCAAGGTAAGCTGTACATGGTACTGTAAGCCAACAACTCCGTTAATCCCGTTGTTCCCAACCACGTTCTCTCTCATTCTTTGCAGGCAAGTTTGAGTACAACGGCAACTGCGGCTACCTCCTGAAGCCCGAGTTCATGCGAAAGACGGACAAGACGTTCGATCCCTTCGCGGAGACGCCAGTGGACGGAGTCATCGCGGCTCAGTGCTCCGTGCAGGTGGGAATGGGACTACGGGAGGGTGGGCCTACGTGGTACAATTGTGGCAGTGCTATCTCTCTCCCCACCAAGGTCATCTCGGGTCAGTTCCTGTCTCCGAAGCGAGAGGGCACCTACGTTGAGGTGGACATGTACGGCCTCCCCACCGACACCATCAAGAAGGAGTTCCGCACCAGGGTCATACCGGCCAACGGGCTCAACCCAATGTACAACGAGGACCCCTTCTCATTCAGAAAAGTAGGCCAGCTTATCAGAATCCTTCATACTGAACTTGCGTCTATCCTCTCTGAAGGTGGTTCTTCCGGAGTTGGCCGTGCTGCGCTTTGGGGTCTACAACGAGGAGGGAAAGCTGCTGGGACAGCGCATCTTGCCATTTAGTGATCTTCAGGTAAAAAAGTACCTGCTGCTAAATAATGCCAATTCAGATAACGTATTGTACGTACACACCGCAGGCAGGTTACAGGCACATCTCCCTGAAGACAGAGGGCAACTTTCCCATGTCCCTCCCCATGTTGTTCTGCAACATTGAACTTAAGATTTACGTCCCAGACGGTCTCGGAGGTATGGAAGCAACAAAAAAAGACCAATCTAGAAATACTTGCAGTGCAAGTACTGCCCCCCTCTCCGCAAAGACTTCATGGACGCCCTTTGCGACCCGCGGGCCTTCCTGTCCGCCCAGGAGAAGCGCGCTGAGCAGATGAAGGCGTTGGGCATCGAGGAGGCGGACATCAGCGACAACGTCATCCAGAGCAAGAAGGAGCAGGCAGGGGGTGCCGGCACTGGCGGAGCAGGGGCGGGAGACAAGAAGGAAGACGGCAAAAACGTGGAAAAGAAAGGTCACATTTCTTGGCTAAAGAAGGAGAACGAGCTTCCTTATGCCTAACGAACAAAAGTTTCTTGTCTCACTCTACTGTAGAGGAGCTTGTTCTTGCTCCGATCACTGCGGAATCCCTGATGAGCGAGAAGGGCTTCTCGAAGCAGACCAAGAAGCAGTCGAAGGCGCACGAGACGCTGAGGAAGAAGCAGAGGAAAGAGAAGGAGTCCGTGGCGGTAGGGCAGTGCAAGGCCTTTGATAAGGTCGCAGCAAAGGCTAAGAAGTAAGTCATTTTTTTTTAGCAGTGGTGGCATTGGCACATTAACCAACCCAAGTACAGTACACTAGTTGTTATCGCTCCAATATGATCACATGAATTTTAAAGCTAAGTGAAACGTGTAGAACATGGGAAGTTGTGACATTGTCTGCCTGAAGATCTGGCGAGGTCGCAAAGGATCCCCGGGTGCTACAAGTCGTGGATGAACAGACCAAGCAGTGGACTGAGATGATTCGCCGACATCGGAGGCAAGAAATAACCTTCGTTGTATACAGAATAATACCATACCATATAATAGCTTAGACCGTTTGTCGTTAGAAATATTTTGATATGTTTTGATGACGTTTCTTCAGGGAGGAGTGGGAACTGCTCAAGTCCCACCAGCCAGTTCATGAGGAGGTGCTGAAGGTCCTCTTCCAGGTCGCTCAGGCTAAGCAAGAGAAAGAGATGGAGGCGTTTTTCGCAAAGTGAGTCACCAAGAGCTGTTAGCCCTAACTTTGTCTACAGTCAATGTCTTTGTCCGCCGTCAGGGAGACGAAGGAAATGATGTCAGCTCAGGCCAAGGTGTCGGTGGACACGGCCAAAGAGGTGCAGAGCGACGCCTCGCTCAAGACGAAGGCCGATAAGGACAGGAGACTCAGGGAGAAGAACCAGGTAAAAGCTTTCTTCTTGCTATGGAAAATTTGGTGTTCTGCAAGGGCAAGTAACGTGGTTTTTTTTTACAAGGCCAACACCAAAAAGTTCTTGGACGCTCGCAAGAGCAACACCATTCGTCAGAACAAGCTGAGGGAGAAGCAGAAGAAGCTGCACCAGACGCAGCTGGAGAGCATCTCAAAGTACATAAATGAGGTGACGTCCAATGATAACAATTACGGTTAAGCATTTCTCGTTGCACCATGACTATTTTGCTAATCCTCAGAACATCACAGTCTACACTAAGGAAGAACTCGAAATGAAGGTCGCAAACAAGGATGAGAGCTACGTTTAAAAGGTGGGAAGACAGGAGGAAGAAGTCAATGTTCTCGACTACCCCGAATCTATAGTATGTACATTGTACGTTAGTATACTGGCATCATTAAATACCTACATTGTACCAGGTAGTATATACCTAGTAGGCTACAAAATACAGTAACAGTAACAGTAACAGTAAGATACATTAAAAAAATCAGGAAACAAAGTACAGCAAAAAAAAAAAAATTGCGCCCATACGGTGCGCGAACTTAATTTTCGCATATTGTAATATTGTTGGAAGCCATAAAAATAAATCACAAAGCCATACGTACGCATTGTTACTTTCTTCTTCCCTCCTCTTCTGCATTAGTCCTAGCGTATCCCCCAACATTGGTATCTCTGTACGGCTCCTTTCTCTCTTCCTCTGCTTCCTCGACGTATCCGCCGTCCTCCTCCTCCTCCTCCACGTGCGGATCGGCAATGACGTCGTCATCGAACCCTTCCTCCTCCCTGTTTTTGTTCCTGTTCCTCCTCCTGTTTCCCCTCCTTCTGTTTCCCTTTCTCCGCCTTTTGCCCTCCTTCTCCTTCTCTTCCTCTTCCGCAACATAACCGTCTCCCTCCTCCAGATCTTCGTCGTGTTTGTCCTCTTCAACTATCTCAACGTAGCCCACGTCCTCGACCTCTTCCCGCTTCGGATCTCCGACGTAGCCTACGGCGGCAGAAGCAGGATTTTTTTCATCATGTCAGCAGTTTCCTTTTCTCGACTATAAACTGGCGACGGCGATTTTTTACCTTCATCCTCATCCTTTTCCTGTTGTTCCTCATTGTAGCCGTCACCGTCTATGACATCTGCAGATTCCTTCTCCTCCTCCTGGTAGCCCCCCTGGCCCTCTACCTCAAAGTGGTCGCCCTGTCAGCGGAGACGCATCTCTTTAGGTCTTGCCTTCCATGCTACCTTCCTCCCATACCTGCGGTACGTGTCCTCCTCCAACTCCGTCGCCGTCGTATCCGTCACTCTCGTCTTCTTCATCCCTAAGCAGGCCGGCGGCGGCGCCGCACTGCTCGCGGAGGTCGCGGAAGTTCTTCAGTCTCGCCACCGCCTCTTCCAGGCGCCTCTGAAGAGACGCCTTGTTGCGAGTGGTCGGAAACTCGATGCGCTGTCTGCAAACGAGGTCCACAAGACCGTTTATCTCGATACTGCAAGGACAAAAAATGGAGCCCAAATTGTGTGCTCCTTTTCCCACCTGAGCGAATCCCTCGTCTCCCTAAGGCTGCGCACCCGCTCCCTGAACCACCCTTGGCAGCGGCCTGAAAGCCCTGCGCCGGAGAAGCCCGCCCATCCGGCGTCGCCGTCGTAGGCGCAGGCGGCGGCCAGCTCCAGGAAGCACATCCCGTCCCCACCGACGGCCGCGTAGACGCCAGGCGCGCTGGTGCCACACTCCACACCCCAGGCCACCACGCCCACCTGGACGTAGCTGGCTACCCTGCCGGTGGCTGGGTCCCTCACCGGGCACACCAGCGGTCCCCCGCCGTCGCCCTTGCAGGTGTCTACGCCCTCTCCGCCGCCGGCGCACACGAAGGAGTTGCCCAGGCGAAAGAAGCGACCCAGCTTGGTCTGGCGCAGGCGGGACTGGCAGGCGCCGTGGTCGACCAGATCCAGATCGACCTGCTTCAAGATCACCTGGTACTGGCCCTCGGCGCCTGGGGAAGAAGAGGAAGGAGGTAGGTGCAACATTACGCAAACACAATTTAATGAGTAGCAGCAGCAGCGACGGCGACAATGACGATGCGAACAACAATAATAAATTGATTACTGTACCACAATCTCACCCCACTTATCCTTGCCCCATCCCGTGGCGACGCATCCCGACTTGTCGTACTGAAGGTGGTGTCCGGCTTGGTCGGGGAGGCAGACGGGGACGACGTTGTCGGAGATGTGGAAGTCTCCGTCCACCCGGAGAAGGGCCAGGTCGTCGTCCAGGGAGTCGGCGTCAAAGGCCGGATGCCAGAACATGGAGTGGACGTCGCGGTCCTGGAAAGGAAAGGAAAGGAAGTTAGTCGTTCTCGCCGTTGCTGTTGTTTTTTTTTCCTGGTCGGTGGTGGTGGTGCTGGTGCTTTTCTCACTTGATGCTCAAGCGGTTCTATCTCCTGCTGTGTGTCCCACTCTCCGCATCGCACTCTGAGCTCGGCCACCGGGAGGTCAGCCACGCAGTGCGCCGCCGTGAGGACCAGTCCTGGGGCGACGAGGGAGGCCCCGCAGACGAACAGGTTGATGTGCTGTCCGGCCACGGACTTCTTCTGCAGCACAGCGCACATGTGCGGCCACTCCCCGAACTGCGTCGAGGACTCCTCGGGAGAGTTCTGGATCCTCACCAACAGCCCGTCCGCGTTGCGGCGACCACAGCTGGCGTAGGTCTGAAAGAAGGTCAAAAATAGTAGCTGCTGCTATCACAACAAAGATCAACCAGCATATTGCCATCAGACAAGGTTACCAGAGGATCTCTCCATACGGTGGTTGTCGTGGTTGTTGTTGTGGTGGTGGTGGTGGTCGTGGTTGGCGGACCCTCTACGGGCAGGCCGACGTAGTCCGGGTGTCGACAGCAGACCTCCATGAAGGAGGGACACTTTGACGTGGACGGGTCCAGCAACACATCCCGCAGACCGGTCCTGACGAGGAAAGAGACAGAAAAGGGGTTGGTCTATTTCGACTGTCTCCCTCATACTTGTATGTACGTGTACGTATGTCCTACCCGCTTGACTGACCTGATGTCTATGACCCCTCCCCCGTCGATGACAATCTCCCCGTCAGCGCACAGATCGTAGGGGACGCACTCGTAGCCGTCGTCGAAGTAGTCGGAGCAGTGCTGGCTGCGGTCGTCCTCCAAGGTGGAGGACGGGGCGCCGGGGGAGCCGGCGTAGCCGTCGCCCACGGTCTCCAGCAGCTGCGGCGCGCCGGAGGACGGGTGCGGGGACAGCGACAGCGACAGCAGCAGCAACAGCAGCAACGGCGACAACATCTCGATCGTGGACCTCTTGGTTGAGTGTCTTTGGCGGCACAGTGTGCAAGCTTCACGTTATCACAGTAAGAGCTACTGTAGTTCTTGCCGTTTTATCTCCCTTTTTTCAGCGCACTCTGTACTAGGATGTCCGGTTGGTTGGTTGGTCGTTCGCTGGCTGTAGCTGGCTTGCAGATGGAGGCAAAGAGAGGATCTGTCTCTCCCCGCGTCCTCTCCTTGTGCTTTTTATGTCGATGGATGGGAATGGTAATGGTCGGTTTCCGCGTGGTTAGGTAATCCCTCCAATTTCATAGAGATATAAGAGAAAGACCATGGAAAAACCTGTTTGGTACTCTCCACTTCTCCGCAACCGCCCCACCGCGCCTTCCGCAGAGAGGGGAAGAGGAGAAGAGGGGGGAATGATTGGTCTGATCGTGTGTTTGACTGGAATTCTCTCCAATGTAATGTGCGTGGTCTGACTTTTGGATAATGCGGACAATGGAAAAGAGGAAAGAATTGCATACCAGACGAAAATGGAGAAAGAGAGGAGCCCTTTTTTGCCAGAATTGAGAGAGACTTCCTTTTCACCAGAATCGATTTGGGACAGACAGAGATGAGATGCCAAATTATAACGCTCCGTTTATCATACAGTAATTCCACCGTGCAAAGGGGAAAACCGGTTGATTCTCTCGGGGTGGACAAAAATTGTTGGCTGGCAGGCCAAATCGACCATTTGATACGGCTGTTCTAAAAGGCATGTCCATTAAAAAAACTCATTTGAGTACCTTGGTGTGCTAAATAAAGTATTTAAGTCCGTGATAAGGATTTTTTTTAAATGCTTGACTGATCTTTAAGACTCAGTTAAGAACCAGTACTCACTTTTTGGGCTGTCTGACTTGTATCCAATCGGCCCCATTCTCTCTCCTTCTACGACTCCTGAACAAAAAAATTTGGTGGAAGGCAGCCAAGTTGGCGAAATGGAGAAGTAAATTAGAAGCGGGGGAATCCCCAAAAGTGAAACAATTCTAGCGAAGGAAAGGGGTCAAGGTGCGCCACCATTGCAGAGTGGAGACATCCTTGCAGCTGGGATAGAATTCTCATTTACCCTGCTGCAAACCTAGGCGACGTAAATGTCCTCTCGTGCAAAAAGTTGATTGCGTTCGTGCTTGCGATCGCGCAAATAAGCTCGAGTCTTTGTTGAAATGCAATTTTGCTAATCGCAACGGATGAATTTTCTCTAACGGTTGTATTCTCATCATTGCCATCATTCTACATACAAAAATGAAACAATGAGGTTTTTTTTATCTTGCGACATATAAATACGACGCACAAATCACTTTAAAGCTCTCTCTCTTCCATCTCTCATTTTTCATCCCGAGGGCCCTTCGATTCACACCACGGTCACAACTTCTTAACTGGTGCCTAAGAGACAAAGAGAGAAGAAAGGCGATTTTAAGAACCCGTCCAGGAGGATATTTTTCGCACTTGAATACAAGATTGTTGCTGCTATTTTTACTCACTTCCGCTCCTGACTCCGGAGGACGAAGATCCCTCCTCCTCCGCGTCTCCCCCCCTGATGGGCTGCTTGCGCGCGAATCCGTCCAAGTCCGGCTGGTCGTCGTAGCCCTCCTCCGGGTAGGACATGGTGTTCAGGTCGTTGGCACAGAACTGCCAGTCGTCCAGCAGGAAGTCCAGCGCCGCCTGGTGCTCCCTGACGCGGCGCTCGATGCGGTCGTACCTGCGGCGCAGCGGCCGGGTCGTCGGGTCGATCTGGGTCAGCTGGTACTGGTAGGAGTTAAGGGCGTGTCTCAGGTCCTCCCTGGTCCTCTCGGCCCAGCCCTCGCACTGCGGCAGGGGCGTCAGGTATCTGTCGCCGTGGAAGCACCTGGTGGCCCAGTCGATGTAGCAGAGCTGGGTGGCGATGTCCGTGTAAACACCGGGGATGCCCTCCTTGCCGCAGCCGATGCCCCAGCCGACGATGCCCGCCTGCACATACTGCTCCTCGTCGTCGAAGCCGTCCGTGTCGTCGTTGTAGGGCCCGCCATTGTTCCTCGGGAAGTTGTCCGTCCTGACCGGGCAGACGAGCGGGCCGCCGCCGTCGCCCTTGCAGGTGTCCACGTTCTCATTGCCGCCCGCGCAGATGGCGGTGGGATCCAGGCGGAAGAACCTTCCCAGTTTCTTGACCGTCCTCAAATTGCGTTGGCACTCCGCGTGGCTAACCAGGTTGAGGTCCACCTGCTTCAGGATCACCTGGTACTCGCCGGCCTTGCCTATAAAGGGAAAGAATTGCGAGCTTACTTCCGCGTACTGGTATACTACAAGCATCTTGAAGATTAATTTTGCATCCTACTCTCACCGAACTTGTCCTTTCCCCATCCGGTGGCTACGCAGTGCTCCCAGTCGTACGAATCCTGCAGCCTCTCGTAGTCCGGCAGACAGATGGTGTCGACGTGAGCGGACAGCTCGAAGGGCTCCTCCACCTGCAGAATGGCCACGTTGCTGTGCGGAAATCAAGGTTTTATTAGGGCGGAATTCGATGCATTCCTGCATATGTACGTAGTTACATACTATACTAGCATGTACTCGCACTGCATACCTGGTCAGGTTTCTAGGGCTGAAGAGCGGGTTAATGAGCTTGTACTTGACGGACCGGTCCTGATGTGGTACCGGCTCCACCTCCTGCTGGGTGTCCCATTCGCCGCAACGGATCTTCAGGTCGGCGTCGCGGAGCTTGCTGGAATGGGAGGAGGAGAAGAGAGAGGTAAAATGATGAGATGACCTCATAATTAATCGTATAAGCATTCAATCTGCTTACTCCACGCAGTGGGCGGCGGTCATTACGAGGTCGTCGGCGATGAGCGATGCCCCGCAGACGTACAGGTTCTTGTCGTCCTTGTCCTCCAGCACGGCGCACATGTGCGGCCACTCGCCAAACTGCGTGGAGGCGGCCAGCGGGTCGTTCTGGATGCGCACGCCGATGCCGTTCGCGTTGTGCCTCCCGCACCTGGACACGTAGGGCTTGGGCTTGGGCTTGGGCGGCGGCGTCCTGATGGGCTCCCCGACCCAGTCAGGGTGCCTGCAGCACGTCTCCAGGTAACCCTCGCACTTGGAGTTCTCGGGGTCGACCGTCAGCTCGACGCCGAAGCCGCTGCGGATGTCGATGATGCCCGCCCCGCCGTCCACCACGATCTCTCCCTCCTCGCACTGGTAGTAGGGCACGCAGTAGTAGCCGTCCTCCTCGTAGTGGCTGCAGTCCGTCGACTCCGTGTCCACCTTCACCTCGGGAGGGGTGTAGCTGTCGTCGACCACGCTGTTGCTGCCGCCGCCGCCGCCGTCGTCGTCATGTCCTCCGTTCTGGCCAAAGATTTCAGATACCTGACCACAGAGAAGAATGCGGGATCGTTATTAACATGCCACGGAACTCTAACCAAGCGGAAATACTTTTTTTGTTGTTGGCGTGCGTTGTGGTGATGCTAGTCTGGATTTTTTTTTAGGTGCTTCTGTTAGAGCATTCAGAATTCTTTTCGCGGTTCAAAAATCGCGAATTGCAATTTAGTGTTCCCTCGTCTGTCTCCCTCCCTCTCTCACCAGGTCCTGGTCGATGTCTCCGCCGTTCTGTCCGTACTGCCTGGCCGAGTTGGCGGCGTCCAAGATGTCGGCGCCGCTCGTCTGGGGCTTGGCCACGCACAGCGAAAGAGACAGGGACAGGAGCAGCGCCAAGAAGGACGCCCGGGCCATGGTGTTGAGTGACGGGAGACCTGCAATAAAGCACGACAATCCGACATCAAGTTGCGCCGCGGGATTGAAATGTCGAAATTAAACCGCGCACCCTCCTTCCTCCTCACCTACACCTACCACCCTTGGCTCAGAAGTGGCACTGCATTGGCGATATTTTGCGCCTTAAAGTGGGTGGGGCATGAACAAAAAAAAGGTTGACTTCCTGCGGCGTTTGCGGTCGCTGCGATAAAGACGTGGTGGTTCCAATTCGCTCATACATACATACATGTAGTACAAAGAAAATTTTGTATCTACCGCAAATGGAGCTTCCTTCCTTCTGCTTCCTTGCTAAGTGGTATGTACCGTACACAAGTATCTAGGTACACTTCCTCACCTATCAAAAGGAAGTGAACCCCTCCTCTTCCTCCGCTTATCTGGGAAACCGTCGTCGGCGTTGTCGTTCGCGGTGTCGGCCTGGCAAGAAGCCTCTCTTCACAGGGTTCAGTGACAGTGGCTCCTTCTTATCACCCGCAGTTCTAAGACTTAAAGAAGGGGAAACTCCTTGCTACGTACAAAAAAGAGGTCTCTTCTTTAGGAGAGAAAGTTGAGTACTAGTACGGGTAGTAGGTAGCTCGTTTGGTTCTGAGCGTCGGATGTCGTCTGGTGGCTCCAGCTGAGGTTGGAACCAGTTTTATAACTGCTGGAATGGAGGGAAAAGAGATTCACTTGGTCTGTGCTATGCTGCTTGCGCGTTCTGTGGAGGGAGGGAGAGGGGGAGAACGCGGTTCTGGACAGAGCTAAAATTCCCCCGCTTCATAGAGATATTTCTCTCTCTCCATCGGTCGTACGCTCGGAATCAGAAAAACAAAGAGAATAATGGAATGGAATAGATTCGGAGAAAAACCGACCAACGATCGCAATTTTTTTCATGTCCAGTGAAGTTTTTGTTTGAGTAGGAAGAGCAATTTTGCGTAGTTGTTGCAAGAAGGGCAGTTTAAAGGAGGGGAGATAGCAAGAAAAAAAATTGCTCTTGTCAGAGAATTGCTTAATGTTGCTATTACTATGTAGCACACTTTGTTGCGGGTAACATTGCCACATCTTGTACGCAACATCTCATTTCCTGTCTTGATCTCGCGACTACTGCAGATGGTGGCGGAATTTGAAGGTGCAACATCTTTGTTCAGCCACCGAATTACTAAGGGTTTTTTTCCACCCCCTCGCGTGATTGAGAATTACTAGATATACTATACCGGTATACAGTACAGTAGTACACTGTTTACTAATAAAACCTCGTATTAAAAAAAAAACGTATACAATAAAAAAATAGTGGCGCTTGTCGCTAAAGGTCATGGATCACCACCAAAGGTCGGTGGTGGGCTTCTAGTTAAACTTTCTTTCGGCCTTGTCCGTAATGGTTTCCTAGAAAAAAGGTTTGGGGGGCCGGTCTCAAAGTTAGAGCCAACTGGAAGAAAAAAAATTTTCGCCACCATCTCCACAAAAATATTGGGGAAATCCCCCTTTGCGCAGAGCAGGGCAGAGCAGCTTCCTTATAAAGATGTGTACCTACCCTACCTGCTGCACTTGGTGAAGAAATAGCTTTTCCCTGATCTCCTTTGCTGCCCTTAACGGTCGATGGGAGAAGGAGAAGGAATTCCTGGAATCGCTCCGTGCGGGCCCTCTTTCAAGTGGAACCAAGTGTAGCATGAGATAAAAACCAATAGCAAAACTCTTTTATTCCAACAAAAGATTTTGAAAAAGTACAGAATTGTTGCGTGATTACTAAATGCATATCTCCATCCGTCCAATACGGGAAATTCCAAGTTTTTATCTCTAATTTTGTATAGGAGACTCGTATCTAAAGTCCGGCCTAGCTGTCCGTATCCTCATGTACTCAGGTAATCACGCCTCCTCCTGCCTCTTCTCCCCGTCCTCGCCTTTGAATGAGACGACCTCGCTCTCTATCCCCACGTAGAAGGTGTCGAATCCCTCGACGACGGTGGCCACGAACTTCACGTCGCCCTTGAAGTCGGGCGGGGCAAGCCACTGGAACTCC
>JAAUYM010001893.1_pt1 | contig 13411 bp, 13 predicted proteins | sample 7278001 | NCBI WGS metagenome assembly JAAUYM01 (sample SAMN14350224, study PRJNA611818) | marine sediment metagenome | isolation source: surface marine sediment (1.8m) | place: French Polynesia: Moorea | collected 2018-08
CACATGTTCATTTCTTTATCCGGGTGTGTCATTTCCCGTGCCCTGGAATGTTGGCAGCCTCGGGGCGATTCTGCGGCGTAGAAAAGAAGAGGAGAGAAGAAACAGAGACTTGTTCTCATTCCCGGTAGCGTTGGCTTCTGTTCCAACTTCTTTTTTCGTAAAAAAAAAAAAAGAACCTGTCCGTACCTGATGGTTAGAATTCTTCTCGGTAATGAAGGTAACACAGCGCGGCAGCGACACACATGTTTCTCGACCGGTTTTTTTCTTCGGAAAAAAATGGGGAAAAAGGAACTTCGTCATCGTCGAAGCACTTCTTGTCTTCTCACCAAATCGGGTTAGGCCACGAAAAGAAGAAAAAAATGCAAGCATCATCTCCTCCAAAAACCATTCTTCATACATTCCACAAGGAATCTTTCTTTCTCTTCTTTGACAAGAGAAATCTCGTGTCCCGTTAGAAACAACCGTCCTTTGTCTTTCTGGTGTCAATCATTCCTCCTCCTCCGACCTCCTCTTCTTCTTCCTCCCTTCTGCATCCATACATTTGCCCTTTTCTCCCCTCCTCTTCCTTCCTTCTTTGATTGGCACGTGCCCTTTGCCAACCTCCGAATTTAATTCAAACGTCGTCGTCGTCTTCCAACCCTCGTGCCTTCCAGCCAGAGGCGCCGCCGACGCCGCCAGTTCAGTGGATGTCATCCACTGCAAAGGAGAGGGAGGAGAGGAAGGCTCTTCAATCTCACTCTCCTCCTTCGCTGAAATGGGCACTTTCGCCTTTTAACCCCCGTCATGCAGCAGGCAGCAGAAGTAGCGGCGGGGTTTGGCTTTAAGACAGCGGTGGTGCTTGGAAGAGTAAAGGAGAAGTATGTTGTAACCAGCCAAACTTTTTTCTCATCGTCGAGAAGTAATTTCGCCGGACGGTTAACAAGCACCGTTGGTGAGTGAACTTGTAATCTTTCTTAATCACGCTGGCCTGACCCGAGCAGGTTACGTGACCAGGCATTCTTTCTCTCAATCCTCCTTCCATAATGCCCAAGGATTGACCTTTGCCCGAGGAGTTGAGAGTGGATGTGGAAGGATGGAGGAATTGGGAGGAGATGCCACAGAAGATGTAAGAACACGAGGGAGGGCGACCGACATCCTCCCTGCCTTCCTCCTTCCTTTTTTTTTTTTTTTTTGAAAATGCAAAGCACCTGGGAGACAGAGCAAAACCCGACGGGACTTTTCAGAATAAGGAAACATATCTTCTGGAACACGTCTTGGTGGAATTACATATAAGTTAACTTTAAGATTTTACTTTGATGTCAAATAACACTTTCCATTAACAATCAAGCATTTCAGGGCCGGCATTTTTCAACGGTTGATAATAAAGCGAGTCTTGGAACCTGCAATCAACAAAATTTTCTATGCTGCCACCAATGGCATGTTTCTTAAGGTTGAGCCTTATTTAGTCAATGGCAACAAAATTTAGAAACGCATGTTTACTTCATAAAATGAGACACTGTCCCGTCGGGGAGGGGCGTTGCTTTCTTCCTTCCTTTCTTTCTTCACGCTCGGCTTCTCATGCATACGCGATGGAAAAATTTAACGAAGGCAGGAGGAGGAGAAGGAGGAGGAACATCCATCAATTCGGTCATTACATACTACTGCACAAAGCGAGCGGGCGACGATCTTGTTTGCTCTTTTCGCATACCAGAAAAAAAACTTTTCCATGCTATACTACTATACCGTACTCTATTTCTTCTTGTGGTTAGGTGCTAGTACGGAAGAGGGGAGGGTAGAAAGGGAGGAAGAGGCAGATTTAAATGCCTTCTTCATCACCAGAGTCATGAACAATTTGGATGGGCGTCGGCCATTTTCAGTGGTTAGTATGAGGGGAAAGAGAGAGAGAGAGAGAGACGCATCAAGGCAATCAGCGGGCTCACACAGACAGACAGAGAAGTGCCGCTTCTTGTGTGGCTGTGACTTATGAATCCTTTGAACTCCCTCCCCTTCCCTCCCCACCCCTCCTCCTCCTCCCCCTCCCATCACCATTTTTTTCCTTCTCTCCTCTTATCATCAACACCTCCTCCTCCTCCTTCGTCCAACCCTTTCTTCCTCCTCCCCCTGCAGGAATTCCACACACACACTTGGCGGCTTATGGTCCCCAGTGGACTCGGCAGGAGAGAGAAAGGGAGGAGGAGGTCCAATGTGACACAGAGAAGTCATAGGTGACGGCTCTTGACAGAAGAGGCAGTCAGAAAGCATACTCTCTCATCTGCTGTTGTCTTATTAACGGGCTCTTGTTGAAAGTTTAGGGCTAGTGGCTCTCTCATCCTATTTTTCTTCATAACGCCTGGACAGATGAGAATCATAACGAAACCATCTCATCTTTCTCATTCTCTATTGCACTGGGCATGACGAGAGAAAGAGAGAGGGAGAGAGAATAAAAAGAAGAAAAAAGAGACGGGAGGAAGTCTCTCTTCTTTCTTTCATTGGCTGCCGACTTCTTCTCCTTCTCCTCCTTCTTCTAGGGTCGTTTCGGCCTCCCTTGTGGCTCTTTGTGTAGAAGGAATCCCGAACATCCCATACAAGTGTCACCGGTTTGAATCGCGGCAGGAGGAGGAGAAAGAAGGAAGAGGAGGAAGGAAGCGGCACAGACCATTCAGAGCCTGCCTGTGAGCCTGCATGAGTTGGATTCGCAAAGGCACGGGCCAAAAGTTGGAGGGAAAGGCACTAAAGGCCCATCAAAATTGATGTGGCCAAGGAAGAAAGGCGCTTCTTAAAGACTACCAGTTCTGTTCTTTAAGTTAAGATTTTTGCCTGTTCTCCCCCCTTTCAGTCATGCATGAGACGCACCTGTTCTTTCTTTTTCCCCCTCCCGGCATGTGTGATCACAAGACGAAGGAGGAGGAGGCGAGGGGGGGGGGGAAGAGAGGAAGGAGAATGGGGCATGGTTAGTTCAGACGCGTGGATAATGCCACTCGTCATCGCAATGAATTACGCACGTTCCTAGCCAGACTTGAGTGACTGAGAGTTGCCGACTACGACGACGGCGGCGGCGGCGGCGGCGGCGGCGGCGGCGACGTCTTCACACACTGAGGATCCTCAGCTTTTTTTTTGATGTCGACGTGCGGCGGCGACGAGTGAAGGAGGAGGAGGAAGAGGAGAGAGGGAGGGAGGTTGTCACGAAAATTGGCCTCCTAAGGTGCTGGCTGCTGGGGAGAGAGAGAGAGAGGGAGTGAGGAAGGAAGAAACGTGATGATCAAACCACAATAGGTCAATTATCATGGCCGCGCGGCCAGAGGAGGAGGAGGAGGAGGAGGAGGAGGAGGAGGAGGAGGAAGACGATGGAATGTGGAGGAAGGGGGAGGGGGGCGCAAGATGATGACGCTCCACATTTCAGAAATTACCGTCCGACACATCCCTTTATCACGCTGGGTGCGGTGTCGGAGTAGGAAGAAGACGGAAAGAAAGATTTTTTTTCTTTCCCCATTTTTTCCCTTTTTCTTTCTTGCAACTTGGTATGTGGTCCCTCCTTCTCCCTTCTCTCCTTGTTGTGCCAGAGAGAGATACACGTCCGCACAAGGGGTCATAACTCACCGGGAATGAAAGAAATTCTCCCGGCGACACTTTACTGCCCCACCTCACTCTCCCTCCCTTCCTCCCTCCCTCCACGATAACATCTTTCGGCCGTCTCGGTCGGGTCGGGGGCCTTCTTCTTCTTCTTCCCTCCTGTCAACGGAGCCACCGATTGGAATCGAACAGAAGAGGGGTTAGATTAGGGGTGGTCTCCCAGGCCGAACCAAAACGTTGAATGAATGATCGGTGTAGGCGCTCCAAAAGAAATGAAGTCTCTTGCATAGTGGAAGGAGACAGACATGTAAAAAAAGATACTCACAGCGACTTTGCTTCTCTATTTTTATCTACATTCTGTACTTCTATCGCTTGAAATCTACCGGTAATTACAACAAGAGGCAAGATTAGTTGCACTGACATAAAATGTTGTGTCTGTATAAGAGCGAAATTCTATTTTCTCCCCTTAGAGTGCAACATTTTTGGACTTTTGGGATTTTTGTCTTTGTGTGGTGCAAACTTTGTCACTTTCACCAAATCTTCTCTTCCCAACCCACGACATCCATGCTCTCGTGAGGCCTCATACGAAGCTGCGCCACGTGCCGTATCTGATCTCCCCCCCAAGCCCCCCCCCCCGGGCCCCCCCAGTGTTGCGACATTAGTCCGAGTGACCCCCGCAAGGGGGGGAAAAAAAGGGAAGAAGAAAGTGACACCGTGACTTCTCCTCCTCTTCGTGCGTTTCCCTCTCCTCTCCCATTGTTTCGGAACACCCAATTGCAACTTCCTCCTCCCTCCTTCCTCCTCCCAACCAGATTCCTTGGCACCCGGGGATCTCAGCTGGAGGCGGCACGATCTCCAAGACCCCCGAAAAGAAAAAGAGAAAAAAAATATAAAGCCCTTCCTCCCTCCTCCCTCCGATGCTTCTTCTTTTGCTCGTTTGCGGTGGGGCACCTTTGTGTCTGGTTCGATCACCCCGATCTCTTATCGATGGGACTTCAAAATGTACGTACGAGTACGTATACAGTACTACAGTACTGTGTACTTGGACGCAGAGCTTGTTGCTGGCTGTTTATATTGCTGCTCCTTATTATCATTTTTGGTTGCCATTGGCTGCTTGCATGTACGGTACAGTACACATTTTATTATTAGTAGTACGAGTAGTAATCTTATATATATTCGTACAACTATATATATTATGTATTCGTATGCGTACATAAGATATGAGCATCACTTCTTTCGTCATCTCATCTTTACACTCCTTCTTTGTGAGGGCAATTGATTAGCCGACGAAGGCTATTCCACCTACCCGGGGAGGGATCTTTCCCCCCCCCAAAAAAAAACTTCCTGCAAGTCTTCTGCTAATTTTCTTACCGGCGGGAGAGGCAATATCATCATCTCCCTCCATAAAGAGGAGGAGGAGGAGGTAGGTGATGGAGGTAGGAGCCATTTTTAGAAACCGTGGGATCACTGCCACCTTTGCATATTGCGAAAGTTAAATCTTGGTGGTGCACACCCGCCTATCATACGCACATGATTCCAATGACCAACTTATTCAATTTTTTTTTAAAGATGAAGCACCACAGCCTCCCACAAGTGCAACTGCTTAAAGTTCGTCGGGTGGTAGTCGAAGCTGTGGGAGATCAGAAATCGATCCTCCTGTGTGTGTGTGAACGAGGGAACGAGAGAGCGATCACAGTTGGAAGCCGAATATTTTTATTAGCCTCCCCCCCCTCCACTTCATCTCTCTCTCTCTCTCCTTCGGCAACTTAATCCCGACTCGGACTCCTGTGCAACGATGCTTCCACCTCACCTTCCCTTCCAATTTTACGCACGGCCACCAAAAAAGATATTAAACTTTGCATCTTTCAGCTGCGAAGAAGAAACTTTTCTCAGGGTTGGAAAAACTTGTGCCACAAAGAGAAATTTCCTTTGCCCTCGCCGCCAAAAAAGACAGAAAGACAGAAAAGAAAACGAAGAGAGGAAGGAAGAAAAACTCAGCCCATGTTTTCTTCCACCTCCTCCGTCTTCCAAACACCATTAGCCTAGTGCATAATAGATAGCGTCACGGCCTCCCCATTCCTCCTCCTACTCATGCAACTGCCCAAAAACAGGTGAAGAATCGAGAGGAATGTAATAATGACAGCGGGCGAAGAAGGATGGGGAGAGGGGCTCCTTCCAAACACACACAGTCAGACACCTTGGGAAAACGAGCGTGGGAGTTGGGGGAGGAGGAGGAGGAGGAAAAATTTCGAAAAAAAAAAAAAAGAAAAGATCTTCCCCTTTCTTGTTTCTTCTTCTTCTTTTCCGTTTCAGACACGCGATTATTTTTCTTCCTCTCCTCTCCTCTCCCCCCTCTCTCTCTTTCTCTTTGCTGTTGTTGTTACTTCCCCCCAAACGGTGTTTCGCTCCTCCGTTGCCCGTTTGAGGAAACCTTCTCCTTCCCGCCACCTCCGTAAAGAAATAACAGGTGAGCGAGCAGAGAATTCTCTCTCCCCCACGCTGTTCGAATTAATTATGGCCACGAAAAAGAACATGTGTTTTGCGGTTGCCAATTGTCTGTGTAGTGTGACGTGCTATGCCAAAATCGTGCCACTTGCACCAACCACTCAACCACTGGCGGTGGAACTGTTGCTAGTTTTCTAATCACGCGACAACATTCTTTCTCCAGAAAATCAATTTCAACTAATAGTAAAAGACAAGTCGTCGAGGAAATTTCGCCCGACTTTACTATAAAACAAACATTGAAACAACAGGAATACTTTATATTCCTGAATACTTTTCAGGATTAAAGCATTTTGGTTTGAGACTAGTATTTCTTTAACAAGAAAGATTCAACCCGACGGGGCTTTTGATCATTTCTCAAAATAAATATGTGGCTGTGCCTACTAAGTGAGATTTTACTAAATAAGGCTAAAGTTTAAAAACTAGTTGTTTATGATCAGCATAATCAATTCCACTTGAATGCATGTGCTAGTAGGTAGCAGCTGTCAAGAAACATGCAATCATCATGGATCTCTAACATGATGACATGTTACACCAATTTATACGTAAGAAACTTGTCATTAGACTACCATGCATTAAACCCATGTGTTAATGTTAACCAACATGTACTAATTTCAAGACACAATTGTTCTGAAGGTACGTTTCCGTAACTCTGAAAAGTCCCGTCGGGAATATTCTTGATCTATGCTCCGGACGGCAGGCAGCAGCACCGACAACAGCCTCCCCTTGGACCCCTCTCTCGGTTCGCAGCTCTAAGAATGCGAGTGTGTCTTGTGCGTCGGAACGGGGACTGGAGCTGGAGGAGCATGACTGATGCGCGAAGGGGGCGACGGAGACAGGCAAGCGTGTGTGTGGGGGGGAGGGGGGGAGGAGGAGGAAGAGGAGGAGGAGGAGGAGGAGGAGGAGGAGGAGGAGGAGGAGGAGGAGGAGGAGGAGGAGGGACCTCCCGATGATAAATATGCATCCTACTCCTCCCTTCCTCTCCTTCTTCCCACTGCTCTTTAAGCGAGGACGACTACCAAAGGCATTTGTCACCCTTCGGAAACTGTCTCCGCCCAATAGGTCGTCGCGCTACGCAGTCGACACCATAGATCATCGCAGGGGAGGGAGGGAATGGCGGGAAGAAATCACAAACACTTTTGGAAGCTGTCATTAAACAACATATCCAATATGTGTGTTGTTTGCAACACGTATTAAAGCTCACTGCGTGGACATGCGTGGCTCTTTTCCCGGCTATGGTCGTCGTCTCCTGCCGAGAGAACTTGATATGAGAGAATATGCAAGAATCGAAAAATGTCTGGAATGCGCTCACAATTTCTCCGAAAATAAAATAAAAAATCAGTCTCGGAAGGGGGTCACAAAGAAGGGAGGAGAGAACCTGTTACTGCTGTCACTGTTGTCGTTCGCTATGAAGCAATTCTGTATTTAAAAAAAAGTCTGGATTTTCCATGCTATAGTCGTAGATCCCAAGACCAAAGACTCGAACTGTCTTCTATGTTTCAGTCACCCTTTTTCTTGTCTCCTCCTTTCCAAAAAGACCTTCCAACTGCCTGGAAGGCGAAGGAGACGACTTCTGTGTCGCAGGTGCTTCCTGCTGGGACTTTGTGCCTCCTCCTCCTCCTTGACGTCGTCAACCTCCCCCACGAATCTAATTTAAATATTTTACTCCGGACGATGGGAATGCAAAGTGACAAAGACTGCGAGAGAGGAGACCGAAAGAGGAGAGGAGGAGGAGCTGGCTTGATGAGTTTGGGAGAAAAACTCGTCTCATAGAAATACACTATCGCTCAGAAACTGAAATAAATTGTCAACTGAAGTGTTGCTACTTCACTCAGGTATTCTTAAAGAAACTTTTAGTTTCGCTTACCAGACAGTAATTATTGCTACTTTAGCTTGAAGTCACAGAGGATAAAAAACCGTTGACCTTTCTTGACTCCAACTGACGAAGAAAAAAAAATCAACTCTTTTCCTTGCCTCCTGCGAATGTCGCCACCACGCACTCAACTCCCACTGGCCCCCTAATCCCCAGAACCACTGATGGTTTTATTTCTCCTCCCACCAAAGCGGGATCTCCACTTTGGATTGCCCGGACTTACACAACGGCAATAAGGCAAAAAAGAAAAGAAAAAGAAAAAAAAAAGAAAAAAAATCTTTTGTAACGCGATTACAGCGGGTTTTTTTACCCCTCCGCCCATCAACACTCCATTTGCAGGGGGGAGAGCCTCGAATGATGCAGGGGAAGGCCATAAAAAGGATCTTAGCATGCAAAAAAAGTCAAGGTGGGAGAGGGAGAAGACGTTAATTGTCCGAATCCCTTTTTCTGGGATTTGCTTCTTATCAGATTCTAGGCGACTTAGAGGCGGCCATGGTTCCCACACCAATCAAGGCAATTTTGAAGCAGTCATTATTTTTTTTTATTTGGCAACAATAACAGAGAACTGACGTCGTAATACTGTTTTTCTAACACGGAGGAACCACACGCTCCATCAGGAGTCCTTTGCCCCCTTGGCCATGTGGGTGAGCAGGTGCCTCCTCAGGTCGCAGTTCCGTCTGAACTCCTTCCTGCACCACCTGCACCTGTGGTGGCCACCCTCACTCTCACTAGCCGAGCTCGAACTACTTTTGGGGCCGCTCTCGGAGACTTCCGAGTGCAGGATCATGTGCACCGCCAGCGTCCTGGACTGGCAGAATCCCTTTCCGCACACCGAGCACTTGAAGGGCTTCTCCTTGGAGTGGACAAACCGGTGGTCCCTCAGGTGGTCCTGCCTACGGAAGGCCTTCCCACAGACATCACATGAGAAGGGCCTCTCATCCGTGTGGGTGCGCTCATGAATAAGCAGGTTGTAGGACTTGGTGAACTCCCTGTTGCAGAACCTGCACACGTAGGACCTCCTCTTCCTCCCCCTGTTTCCGACGCTCGCGCGTTCTTTGTTTGCCCTCGCCCCCCTAATGCACTTCCCGGCTCCCCCTTCATTCACAGTTTGTCCACTGTTTGTCCTCGAATTGGATGATGGTGGCGGCGGCGGCGGCAGCAAAGATGATGAAGGCGCTGTTTGCGAGGAACAAACAGCCGGTTTCAAGGCGGCCGCCGAAGGAGGAGGAGGAGGAAGGAAGTTTGTGTGATTGACCGCAGGTTGTGGCTGCTGCTGCTGTTGCTGCTGCTGCTGCTGCTGCTGGATCTTCACCAGGTCGAAGAGGAATCGCTTCCGGACCTGGAAAAAAAGAGCGCGGAATTCACCAATCATACGACATCGAGACACTCAAACAACCCTTGTGCTTGACAGCCTGCGGCAAATTGTGCACCTGGATGATGTGGCACAGCTGGTAAAGGATGTTTGAAGCCGCCGCCGTCGCCGTCGCCACGCACTGATTGTCCACCATCCTGCTGCTGTTGCTGGCAAAGTCAAACAGGGGAGGAGAGAGAGTTTTAAAGGGACCGCGGAAAGAAAGGAAGGAAGGAAGAAGACTTTAAAAGTACTCTCTCTCTCTCTCCCTCACACACCCACACACCCACACACACGCAAGCTCTCAAAGCCGCGGCGGCTGCGGCGGCTGCGGCGGCTGTGGCGTATGATGAGGTATGGACGCATGGCGGGGCGGATATCATCGGAGGGCCGGAGAGCGAGAGAACTGCCGATGGAGAGGAGAAGAAAGAGACTCCTCTCTTCTTCTTCTTCTTCTTTTCTCTCCATGTGTGTGTGGAGAGAGAGAGAGAGAGAAAGATCAGACTGGCCGTGCGTAGCGCGGGTGGTGTCTTCAAAGCGAAGAAGCGGCCGTCTCCCTCTCTTTCTCTCTTTTATTTTTCCTCAAACTGCCTCGGAATTTTGGAACGATCCGCCAATTTCCACACACCGAAATGCAACGGGGAAGTGAAAGAGAGAGAAAAAAGAAACAAAAAACTCCTCATTTCACAGGAAGAAGAAGAAGTGGAGATTGGGTGAAATTCAATCCCCCTTTCCTTCCTTTCCTCCTTCTTCTCCACTGTGGGCGATAAAAGCTTTTTTCCATTCATTCTGTTTCTCTAACTTCTTTACCCCCCTCCTCTTTTTTCCCCCTTCGAGTGTGGGCTTTTGCTATTTACGAGCTCCCGTCTCTGATGGCTCCAGTCAATTTCCGTTATCTCCACCACAGCGCGCGACTAGAAGGAGGAGGTGGTTCTAAATACAAGCAAGCACCAAAGCAAAGCAAAGCAAAGCAAACCACACAAGACGCTTTCCTTCTCCTCCTCATGTCACACCTCTGGACCTCCCCTGAAGAAAAAGACCTTTTTCTCCCCTTTCCCCTTCCTTCCTCCTTTTCCCTCCCCACTAATTTGTCTGTGCTAGCCTGATAACTTCACCCGACCACTCAATGACAGAAAAACAAGAGCCATAACTCCACTCCTGGCCGCGTGTGTCCCTTGGTTTAGAAAAGGGGCTTTACTCCTGCATCTCCTTTTTTTACGTGGAGGAGAAGGCGAGGGCTGGGGAAAGAGTTGTCATAGGCACGTGACGTCATCATCAAAAAGTGTCTCGACTATGTAATGTAAAAATATCGTCATTTTAATGCGTACGGTCCGAAATCAACTTGACAAGACATCATGTACACGTAGGTGTTGTGTTGCCATTTTCTATGCAAGCCACTAGACCTTAAGCATGTGATGTGACCGGGCAAGAAGCGAGAACTCTTAAGCATCCCTTCCCCCCCCCTCTCTCCGTAAAGGCATTAGCTGGGCTCTCTCTCTCCGTTTCTACTTCTTCTTTTGCTAAGCCCACTCAGAGTGAAATACACCGACGTCTTTCCTCCGTTGGCTCCGCTAACAAGTTGTGCTTTGAAGAGGTAACCAGAGTTAACCATCTTCGCCCATTTCTTCGCAAGAGCGAGCTGGAGAGAGAGAGAGAGAGCTTCAAGTTCTCATTTCACAGTACAATGCGCTTTGCAAAGGGACTTTGGTTGCACCTGTTGTTGCCCTTTTTTTAAGTTTTTTTCTTTCTTGCTCCTTGCAGATTCTCTCTTTCCTTTCAAGTTTTTTTCTCCTTTTCTCCTTTTCTCCATTTCTCTTTTTTTTCAGGCATGAAAAGAAGGGTCAAATTAGTGGTCAGAAAAGTTGTTCAGGCATGAGAGAGAGAGGGGAAGAGAGTTTTCCGTTTTTGTATCTCTTTTCTACCCGGAGGATCCTTTCTCTTTCTCACCATCTCTCTCCCACTTTTTTCATAAGTGAAATGGGCTGGGAGTCTCTTGGCCACCGGGCAGAAAGAAATCTTTATTTTTCTGGGAAAATTTTGGGGAAAGGCAAAAAAACTTGAGAGAAAAAGAAGAAAAAAGGAATTTCCAGAAGTTACCACGGTAATTTCCCTCTCCTCTTTTTTTTCCTCCTTTATTATAAGGCAGTTGGGGGGGGGGGAGGGGAAAGAGGAGCGTTTTTTGTCCGCAAGTAACCTTCTGACCGACAGTGGAAATTGCCTTTACCGCTCCCTTCTCCTGCTGCTGCTGCCGACATTTTCCCGTCTTGCACATCCCGACGAGACTTTTCGACCCTTGCGGAACACATAAAAAAGGAATCACGCATATAATGACGTTGCAGGCGTTGTGATATCGGAAAGGGCTACAAAGAGAAGAATCACACAAGTCCTGTGGTTACTGACACACTGTATGACATTGCAGCTTCTTAACCAAAGAAAGTCCCGTCGGGATCTACTGACGCACCCAGAGAGAGAGAGAGAGAGACGGACGACCTTTAAAAGTGGGTCTGGCGGGCCAACAATCACTCGCGGGGGTGGTCGAGGCGGACGCCGGCGGCGGGGGCGGCGACGATGATGATGGTGGCGGCTCCGGCTGCGGCGAAGGAGGAGCAGGAGAAGCAAGGAGCGTGTGAACTGGAGCATCTGTGTTTCGGCAAGAGGAAGAAGAAGAAAGTGGGCAGCACCACCATCGCCCGGAGGCGTCGGGATAAAAAACATTTGGGGTGGGGTGGGGTGGAGGAAGTCTGACTCACAGTTCTGGGTTTGCAGGAAGAGGAGGCATCCCGAAAGCGTGAGAGAGAAGAAGAAGGAATTTGGGAACGCCTCCTTCTGCACGATCAGAAAAAACTTTCGGACAGCTGTTTGCCCAAAGAGGAAAAATCGGATAGAGAAACATTCTTGTGCACATATTTTTCCACATAAAAAGGGAAGAAAGTTGGCCAATTTCTCCCTCAAAATCCTCTCTTTTTTTTCTTTTTCCTTTGGAGATGCCAAATAAGGCTTCTTCAATGTCTTCCTCGCGTGCATGAAAAGACCTCCCTCGATGCAGCAGATGCAAAGAGGAGCCCGTCCCCACACCAGAGGCCGTTTAAGGGCATTTAAGGGCGTTTTTCCTTCCTTCCATCACCGTCTTTCTCAGTGGGGAGACTCGACACGCCATCACTCCGATTTTCTCAAGTCGGTCTATCACCGGCTGAAGCCGCCGCCACCGCTGGGAAATCCTCATCACACCTTTACTCCACAACCACAGCTTTTGTAGCTCAGTTATAATTTTGCTGTCGCTGTTTATAACTTTTTTTTTTGTTGCCACTGCTTTGAAGTAAGCAAATGCCTCCCTGGAAAGACTTTCTCTGCATTATGGTCTTTTCGTGCTTGTTTCTTTTCTTTGTCTGCCACAGCCATGTGTGTGTAGCCTCCGCCTCTCCGCCACCTGTGACCCGACCCCCATCGCCTCCTTCCTTTTATGTGCAGTATGAAGAAGCCGGGAGGAGGAGGAAGAGCAATGATGATGATGATGTTTCTCAGGATGCTGCATTCCTTCCTCTCCCTCCTCCGCCTCTCTCTCTACAGCGGACCAAGGCAGGCACACTTCGTAGAAGCAGAAGAAGGCATTTCTCCCTAGCTCTCTCCATCCGAAGTAAATCTCAGCGGCCACCATTATCGTAGACATTCCAGCCTCAAATTCCATGGCAATCAGATTAGTCAAAGATGAAAATTATCTCCCTCACTCTCCCCTCCCCTTTTTCCTTGCCGGCAGGTACATTGCTATGCTTGGCCAGCAGCAACCGGCATCTCTGTCTCTCTGCCACACCGAGCGATGCTGCTAAATCCTCCAGCAACCTGTTTCGTCGTGACCGCTTATTATTCAGACTCGACTTGCTCCGCCGCTCCTGCTGCAGGAGGAGGAGGAGGATTACCATTGACCATAATGTTCCTGCTGCTGCTGCCAGAGAGGGGAGAGAGAAAGAGAGAGCATGCTTATATATAAAAAAAGCCTGTTTCACATTCAGCAACGTTCTAATGGACATTGCCCGCCTTCCCCCCCCCCCAACCCATTTGGAGGCACACCCTGCTCTCACTCCCTCCCTTCCAGGTAACCCCTGACCCCAGTCACGCTCCCTTCCCTCCTCGTCCTCCTC
>JAAUYM010104795.1_pt1 | contig 13409 bp, 15 predicted proteins | sample 7278001 | NCBI WGS metagenome assembly JAAUYM01 (sample SAMN14350224, study PRJNA611818) | marine sediment metagenome | isolation source: surface marine sediment (1.8m) | place: French Polynesia: Moorea | collected 2018-08
CACCGTCCCCGGCGAGCTGGCGCCGACGGCGAGATGGAGCTGGTGCAGCGGCTGCTCCTCTACGACTTCCTGGAGGAGCGCGACGGGCGCATCGTCATCCCGGTGGACGGTGGGAGGGAGGACCGACGTCAATCTACGTCGAATAAGTGGCAATTAAGGCGAGCCATGCACTACCACCTAGAAACACGGTTGTGCTCACCTCCTTTCCCTCCGAGTCGACGTGGCGGTAGAAGCACTTGTTCCCGAAGGGGCACTCCCCGTCCCCGCGCTTGAAGTACTTGCACTCCTTCTTGTTGAGCGCCAGCCGGTAGTCCTCGAAGAGCTTGTCCTTCTCCTCCTTGGTCTCCACCCAGAACCTGGACGGGCAGATGTAGTCCGAGGTCTGCCGGCACTCCGGGCACGCGCGGACGATCTTGTGCTCGAACTGCCTCTCCTGCCTCCACTTGCGCAGGCACGTCAGGCAGAAGCAGTGGTTGCAGCTGGGCAGGATGCCGAACCTGCGAACAGGAAGCGTGCATAAAAAAAAACCCCACACACTCCTTTCTAAAGGTCATGAAGGACCTTGCTCTCTCATCACCTTGCTTCTCCTTTGGGCTTGTCCATGACGACCTCCATGCAGATCCCGCAGGTCTTCTCCTTGGATCGCGCGACTGCGAAGGCGTGTTCCATGTCCTCCTCGTGCTGACGAAGGCACGTCTGAAAGACAGAGAGGGGAAAGGAAAGAAACTCTACTGACCCCCCCCCTCCCCCCGTCTCCTTCAAGAAGAACGTGAGTGAGCACTCACGTGGGCGTGACAGCTCCTCTGCTCCTGGTGAGTGGGGTGCAGCACCGCCTTGCCGCACATGTCGCAGACGTCGCCGTGCACGTAAGCGCAGTGCTCGCCATATCTTTTAGGGACCCCCCCCAAAAAAAGAAAAAATTGTGCAGAAAGGGTGGGTCATTATGATTTAGAGAGAGTAGACGAACCTGCATTCTCCGACAACCCCAAAGGGACACAACTGGCTCTCTGCCTCGGTGACGCTGAGTTCGGCCATGGCCACGGGATTGACCACTTGCGCCCAACTCCTTTGGCCGGGGTCGGACTGCTTGGAAGGACCTTCTTCTGCAGAGAAAGAAAGCTTGCATTCTAGTACTACGCCTACAGTACAGAAACTACTGTTTCCCCACACGTGGAACTACTTGAGCTTTTAAGGTTCTCTTTTCTGAGAAGAAAGTGCGTAATATCGGGTTGCTTTTCGTAATACTAGGTTGGTACAAGAAAATGTATTGTGGACAACCTCCGTTCCTCCCCGCCGCAAAACATCAAATGAAACGGAAAAAAACTCAAGCAAGTCAAGTATAAAGATTTATTGAGAATTCTAAGGCAGCGGACACAGTTCCAGTATGCAAAACAATGGCGGCTCCTTTTGACCTCTGAGAGGCCATGGACAACACAAAAAGGTGCCGCTGCTGCTGTATGTAGTAGCTCTCTCTTTTTTTTTTGCTAAGCCTCTTGCCTAGGAGGCATGAGGCCATTGGCAGGAGGAGGGGGAGGGGGAGCGGCGGGGAGGACGGGAGGGGGGACGGAAGGAATAGGATGATGCAGCACTCCGCCGGCAGCCGCCGCCGCCGCCGCCGCCGCTGCGGCAGCTTGGTGTGCTGGCGGCGGCGGCGGCGGCGGCGGCATCTGCTGGGGAGGCACTGCAGGCACTGTCGGATACCGCAGGTGCACCTGCTGCGGGTGGTAATAGGGATGGATCACTACGTTTTGGTACAGCAGCGTACCTTGCATCTGGGGTGGAGGTGGCTGCTGGAAGGCAACAGAGGGACCTGTGGGCAGCTGCTGCTGGTAAGCGGCGGCAACTTGCGCGGCCGCGGCCGCCGCGGCGTTCGCGGCCGGGACCGGCGGCTGCCGGGAGGCCCTGGGCACGAAGATGGGGGCGTCCACGGAGAGGCGATACTCTCCGGGAGAGGCCGCGCCCATTAGAGGAACTGGTTGCATCACGTTGTTGTTGTTGTTATTGTTGCTGATTCCGCCGCCGACGATGACGCTGAGGTCGGTGAACCTCGCTGCGAGCTGCTCTGCGTCGGCGGCGGCGGCGGAGGAGGAAACCTTGGGCGGGTGTCGGACGTGTGGGGTCCTCGGCCCGGAGGAAGAGGCTGAGGAGGACGAGGAAGACGACGGGGGAGGACGACTCGTGGCCGGAGAGGTCGACGGCGGGGTCACCCTCCCGCGGCCGTTGACGCCGTTGGCCACCGGCGCTGCAGCGGGGGCGTCTTGAGGTGGCGCGCCTGCGCCTGCGCCAGGAGGAGCAGGGTGCTGGAACCTGCATCCCTGTCCGAACCTGCAGGCGCCCTTGAGGAAGAACTGGCAGACCCTGCTGTTCTCCACGTCGGCCAGGTCGTGGGAGAAGGCGCACTGGTCGCCCTCCCTGCAGCTGCCGCTGAAGAAGTAGCTGGAAGAGACATCAGGAAAAAGAGCGATTAATGAGGAAGTGGTGGGTGGGAAACCGTCTCATTTATCTGAACTGTCCCCCATCATGTCCTACCGACAGGCCGGCGGCCTGGAGTTGGCCTGCTTCTCCGTCGACGTCTGCTGTGCGGGCGTGGCAGTCGCCATCGCGGTTTCTGCCAGTGGATGACCAAGAGGGAGGGGAGGGGGAGGGGGAGGGGCGGGGGCGGGACCGGGGGCGTGGGCGAGGACGACGGCGAGGCTCTTGCTGACGGTGCTCGCCGCGGAGGTGTAAGTCTTCTCGGCCTCCCTGGCTGGTCGTCTTCTTCTGGACGTGGGGACTTCCCAAGGTGATTCTCTCCCCCTTCTTCCTCCTCTCCCTGTCCTGAGAGAGGCTGAGGAAGGCACGGGAAAAGGGGAGGGTGGACGGGAGAGGGGAGGCGACCGAACAGAGTGAGTGAGGAGTCCGAATGAACGAGAGAACGAACGGCGTGGGTGAGAGAGGGAGGGAGAGAGAGAGAGAGAGGAGGGGAAGGGAGAGGGAGGAGGAGGAGGAAGGCAAAGTGGGCCAGTCACCAACGCAGTCAGTCAGTCGTCGTCGTCGTCGTCGTCGTCACCCTCCACTTCTTTCGGCACTTTGCCAGCCAGCCCGCTCTAGCCGCAGCCAGCACCACCACAGCAAGCAATGCAGCAAAGGAGGAGGAGGAGGAGGAGGAGAAAGGGGAGGGGAGTGAGCCCACCACGTTTTTTCCTCCTCCCCTCTCTCTCCTCCTCTCTCCCTTTCCCCCTTCCTGGTCAGTCCGTCGGTCGATCGGTCTGACGGTCTCTCTCTCTCTCTCTCTCTCTCCCTCTCTTTCTCTTCCTGTGTGACATCTGTGGCCGTCGGGCAGCGCGAGGGCTGCGCGGAGGGTTGGGCCGGCGGGGGGAAGGGATGGGAGGGGTTTCAGGGATGCAACTCTTCGTCCTGGAGCCCGAGCAGGCACGCAGAGTTTCATCAAGCTGTATCCTTTTGGTGCCAATGTCAATCTGGGCCTTCTTTTCTTGGTTGCATACTTGCTTAAAAGTGTCCACTTGCAATTAATGCTAGTAGACTCACTGATAACAAAATGGGTACCCTGGCCATTTGAGCAGGGTTGCTAAAGAAAGATTTTTTTTGCTTGCACTAGTGAATTTTCTTGTGTGCTACTCAGGACCAAGTGTTGCTTCTAGGTATTTTACTCAAATTACACGAAAAAGCTCAAATAAAAACCACTGGAGGATGTTGTACTATTTTCAGAATTTTGTGCAATGTGGTGTCTCTTTAAAGTCGTCTGCTGCTGGTCCCGGCCAACTTGTGACCAGTATGTGTGAATCATTTGGATTTGATCATTTTTCACATACAAATGCTTTGTGTCTCAATTAAATCCTTGAGTTTTACCAGCAGTTGAGTTAGAATCACGCTTTTCTATATTTTAGCATCTACCGCCTGTTACTAATTGTTAACCATCGACAACAATATGAAAAAAGAAGCCTTTGTCATGGTGAAATTATTAGCAAGTTCGACGCTTTCTAGCAAAGCTTGGAAGGCCAGGCTTGCAGAAGTGGACTAAAAGTGATGGGAGGATCTTCTGCGAACCGTACTGTACCAACTACTACTACATAATGACTACTTGGTCCTGCTTGGTGGCGATGTCGCCAGACTTCTGATTCCTCAACTTTGCAACCGAGGAGAGACAGGATTCGCTCGAGGAGGCCAAGCATGGCGGTCATTGATTTCTCTGAATACTTCTGGGTAAGTCTTCCTACCTCTCGCACCTTTTACGATGATTTGACCGATGCGTTGTTACATGCATTAACAAACGTGCAGGGGGAGAAGAACGATGGTTTCAACGTGCTGTACCACAACATGAAGAGCGGCCTCACGGCTGCAAAGGAGCTGACGGAATTCCTCAGGGAGTTGGCGAGGGTGCAGGAGGACGCTTCCAAGGCGCACATTAGGATGGTGAAGCAGGTGGGGGAAAGGGAGCAAAACGGCATAAGGTTGGCCATGCCATTTATAACGTTTCCTTTCTTTTCATTGCAGCTGAGCACTGGAGGTCAGTCTGGTACGTTCTCCCCCCTGATGGCCACCTTCAAGGGCCAGACGGAGAAGCTGGCCGCGGTGCACAACCAGTGGATGCTTAAGCTGTCCGACCTCGTCAAGGATGTGATCAAGTACAGCGATGAGCTGCACAAGGTGCACAAGAAGGTGAAGGAGGACGAGGCCGCCACGCTGGAGGCCGTCAAGAACATCCAGGACACGACGGCGCTGCTGCAGAAGAGCAAGGAGGCCTACAAGCAGAGGTGCCTGGAGGTGGAGCGAATGAAGAGGGACAACACGTCGGCCAAGGAGCTGGAGAAGTCGGAGGCCAAGTTCCGCAAGGCGCAGGAGGACTACAAGTCCCTGGTGGACAAGTACTGCCTGGTGAGGGACGACTTCGAGAAGAAGATGACGCTGTCGTCCAAGCACTTCCAGGAGGTGGAGGAGGCGCACCTCAAGCAGATGAGGGAGTTCGTCGAGTCGTACTGCCAGATAGTCGACAACAACCACAACCAGTGGGGCAGGGTACGCATTACCACTTACTGATACATAACTTACATGCATGAGCTCAACTGATGGGTGATTTCTCTCTGCCGACAGATACACCAAGAGTTCCAGATCCAGCTGTGCGAGCTGACCGCGGAGAACCTGCTGGAGCAGTTCGCCCTGAACAAGCACACGGGACTGGAGAAGCCAGGTCGGTGGGAGACGCTTAACTTCGAGACTATCTTGCAGCAGCAGCAGCAGCAGCAGCAGCAGCAGCAGCATCCTCACAGTCCCCGCCTGGGACGGGTGCCGTCTTCAGAGCTCCCCTCCTACGCCACCGTGCCGCGAAGTAGAATGAGCAAAAAGCGAAAGCGGGGTAAAAAGAAAGAGGACGTTGCAAAGGAGGGGGAGGGGGATGGTTGTGGGGGGGGGACCTCTGACCCACTAACGGGGACAAAGAGACGGGAGATGCTGCTCGTTGCTTGCTCGGAGGGGAGGAAAGTCTTTTTCCTCAATAACTTTCAGGGGTAATTAGCCCTATGCAAGTTTTTTTTTAATTAATGCTTTTACTCGTAAAAGTATGTGTACATAATATCCCATCACTAAAAGAGTTACCCTTCTCTTTCTCTCTGCTCACTGACGCTTGGAAAATAACAGTGGCGGAATCATGTGAGTCTGGGTGGCAAATTTGCCCGCAATGTCAATTTAACCCGATTTGCGCCTGCTCCGTACGTAGTAAGTAGTACAGATAAGTAATCGGGACAAATTGTTTCCTGTTTCTCTCCTCCCCCCCCCAACGGCAGGCCCGATCGAATTCGAAGAGGAGAGAGTTTCGCTGGCCTCCGCCGCGGGGGTGAGCGCGGCGGCTGGGCCGCCGAGTGACATCTCGGACAGGTCCAACAGCGACAAGGCCTCCCTGGGTTCGTCAGGCGGCGCGGCGGCCGTGGCGGCAGTGCTATCCACCACCTCGTCAGGCGGCGGCGGCGGAGGGATGTCGGCGGCTGGCGCATTAAGTACGGCTGGAGGCGGCGGCGGCGGCGGCGGCGGAGGCGGAGGCGGAGGCGGAGGCAGTGGCGGCGCGACCACCACCGGGATCGTCCGGAAAGAGAGCTCAGGTAAACAGGAACAGACTTCGGCCAAGGAAAGGCTGCTCTCCGCCTTTGGGGGCGGCAGAAAGCATCATCACCACCATCACCATTCGACCTCCGCCAACTCCAACTCCAACGCGCCCTCCTCGTCTGCCGGAGAGATGGGCTCTTCTTCCTCGAGGCTGTCCTCACTCAAGGCCACCTCCCTCCTAAACATATTCGCGCTCTCTAGCAGCAGCTCCTCTTCCTGTGCACAGGCCAACCCAACCAACGTTGCGCTTTCTCCCTCTGCAGGTTGGGCTGCTTTTTTCTTTCTTTCTTTCTTTTTTTTTTTTGGAAGCACCCTGCTTCTGTCCTTCCCAAAATCGAGCTAACACTTCCTCTCTTCTTTGACATCGCAAACCCCGCCCCCGCCATAAAGGCTTGGCGGACGGCTCGTCCTCTTCCGCCTCCCGCAGCCCGCCGCCGCCCCTGTCCTTCGCGGCGGCGGGGGCGGCGGCAGGTGCGGCGGTGGCGGACCGTCGCCTGAAGCAGAAGCAGATGTCCCTGCCGCCTTCGCCCACCTCGGACGAGGCACCTCGCCACCAGGAGCCGCCACCACCTACCTCAACCTCAAAGACCCGTACGGAAGAGAGAGAGTTGTCGTTGTGCCTTGTCTGAGGAGCACCACTGACGCACTCACCTTGCTTTCTTGCTTCCATCCTTCCCTCCTTCCCCACTCTCCCATCCCCCCTCTTCTTCACGCTGCACAAAAACATCCTTTGGGTATCGAGTGACCTGTGTGAACTCCTAAGTTCAGAAATATCTCATTTTTTTTAGGTGCACCGCGATATACTAAGGTTGATGGAAAAATGAGAATCTACTCGTACGAACCTTAAACGATAATTTTTCTTGCACCTGGAAGAAAAATCGCACGCCCAGAGTTAAGGAAGGAAATGTTGGAGGACCTGTGATCCATGGTTGAGCTCTCCCACCCCACCTTCAGCACCACCTCCATTCACCAGTGGTTTTTTTTTCTCTTTGTTTTGCATTTCCTGATCAAAGCAAGGCACGCTTTTCTTCCTCTCTGTCTCTTCTTTCCTCACCTTGTAGGAGACCCAGCCGAAGATGTCGACGTCGACGACGACGACGACGCCAAAGAGGAGCGTCAGCTGCAGAGTGCTTCTCGAAATTCCACTCCTCCCCCTTCCTACACCCCTCCGCCGCCGCCGGTTTCCCCGACGGTGTCGGCCCCGCCGGGGGCGCCGCCGTCGGTGTCCGGTGTCGTCGTCGGCACCACCGTGCAGGCGCCCCCGTCCCCTTCCCCCACCCCATCCTCCTCTGCGCTGGTGGCGGAGGAGCAGAGTCCGTCGAGGTCCCCGCTGAGTACGATCACTGGTCTCACAGGTACCGGACCTGGGAGGGGAGGAGATCCGGAGAAATCTGTCCTTTCTTAAGTGCTTTTGTGCGCACCATAAACTAACTCCTGCTGAGGGAACTGCACGAGGGCCATCGGGACAGTGGCGTGATGGCGTTCAGGGACGGGCCAGAAATGCCGTTTTGAAGACACATGTTATATTAACATGCATCTTCACCATTATCTCTCTCTCCTCTTTTTTTTATCGTACCATTTTACCATTTATCATATCGAGCTGTTGTTAAAAGTGGACTTGTTCATGTTATAGTCACAGCAGTGGCCTTTGCCTGCGAGTTATCTGTGTAATTTTGAGATTGCGAGCGGTTTGTGAACGTACTCTCTTGTTTTTTTGTCTTTGTTCTTTTTGTATCAACTTTTTTTAACCTGTAATGGTTTTTTTGTGAACAAAGCTACAGAGACGGATGTGTAGCCTTTTTTTCCTTTTCATTGGCATTTTTTAGGTTCTTTCATTGGGTGTATTATTTTTTGTAATGTATGTACGTACACCGTTTTGGGCTTGTGTTGTGCTTTTTTTCTCCCGCCCCGTCTGGCGAGTACTGTACTCAGATAACTTAACACCTTAAAAAAAATAAGATTGATACCTGTAATTCTAGTACAACCCAACACCTTTAAAGGTGTTTTACTTAATGGGTAGTTCATCCACCACATGCATTCTGACCAGACCATCCCCCTCACCCCGACAGGCTTCCTGAGGAGACGGCAGAAGAAGGAGAAGAAGAAGAAGGACGACGACGCGGGTGGCCAGAAGGACGCCGGCAGCGACGCGGAGGGCGACGCGCGGAAGTCGCAGACGCCCACGCCGGTGGACGACGAGGGAGCCGCCGCCGCGGCGGCGGCTGCGGCTGCGACGCCGGCTGCGGAGGAGGAGGATCCCTGGGCCGACTTCAACCAGCCCACCAAGAGCTTCTACTCATCGTCGGACGAGTCCGACGACGACACCACCAAGAAGAAGATCAGGGTGGAGATCAAGCCCGTGGTGACCAACGGCAACTCCGGCGGCTCCTCCGCCATCTCCGCCAGCGTGGACGAGCTGCAGAAGGCCGTCGGAGGACTGGAACTTGTTCCGCTGCCACTGGTGAGAAGCTCAATCAACATTTTTCGGCGGTAAAGATAGATACGAAAAAACATGTTATCTTTATATTAAAAAACCCTGTCAGTCTCGACTGCGACCTCGCTCGGCCTTGAATGACCGAATAATCGGGTCGGGATCCCAGACGCTCAGGGTCAAGATGAAGGTTAGATGATTGCCTGTCCCGTTGGGCATGACACAACCGCATAACATATCCACCTACGTACTTCACATCCACGTTACTGCTTGCCTCAACCATTGCATAGCAATCCTGTATAGCAACCCTGTAATGTATCACTACTACGTACTACCTAAGTACATTACCTACAGTACTCATCCAGTGGTTGACACCTCTGTAAATCCGTTTGATGCGTCTCAGTCATCCTCATCCTGCTTTGCCCTTATGTGCGACTCTAATCCCCGTATTGATTGTCTCTCCATCAAGCTTGCTGACTAAGCAATACTACAGATTTAGTTCCTATTTAAAGATCGACTTGCACGTGTCTTTTAAAAACTAATGATTGTCCTTCCTCTTCGTTCACGTCACGTTGTTTTTATCCTGCTCCGCTCGTATTTCTTTTTACACAAATCTTTCCTCTCCCGTAGGCGTCTCACCCTCCTCTGCTGGACGGACCTCCTACCTCCGCCACGGCGGCCGCCGCCGCCGGCGCCGCCTCCAACGCTCTCCGCCGGTCCCAATCCCAGAGCTACGTCAACAACAACAGCAGCAGCAAGCCCAGCCAGGACCTGCTGGGATTGTCGTTGCACCCGATGGATCCCATCGACCCTCCTCAGTTAGACGACGGGGAGGCCGGGGCGTCTCCGGCCGCCGTCACCGTCGCCACCGTCGACGAGGAGGGGGAGGGGGACGCGGTCAACGCCAATGTCAGCAGGTCTGCGGCTGCAGCAGCAGGAGGAGGATTGGACACCTCAAACTCCAGTAGCGTTACCAATAAAGGTAATTATTTTTAGACTTACAGTACTACGTACATAGTATAGCTTTTGCAGTTGCAGTTGTCGTCAAAACGGCTCTTCACCTCTCCTCCCAGAAATTCGTGATATTTTCGACACCCTGGAGAGTTCTCCGCAGCCTGCTTTGCCTCCCAAGCAACAGCAACAGCAGCATCAATCGTCTTCCTCCTCCATGTCCGCGAGGCCCAGCAGTGTTCAGCGCGAGCGCATCAGCAACTCCCTGATCGCCCTCCCCAGGCCGCCGTCCAGGCACGGGTCCGCCATCATGGCGCAGCAGCAGCAGCAGCAGAGGACGTCGAGGACGTCGCCAAGTCCGGCGCCGCTGTCGCTGGCCAGGCAGGACTCGGGAGGGTTCCAGCGGTCGTCGTCGTCCTCGCCGTCTTCGACCTCGCAACAGCAGCAGCAGCATCTCCCGACCTCGGCAGCCGCCCACTTCGGCACCTCTCGTGGCCCCAGCCCGCTGACGCTGGGCACGGGGGACGTCGTCCCGCTGGCCGTGGCGTTCCAGGAGATCTGCCACGCCTGCTTCCGCGGCGCCGACGAGAGCGGCTGCCAGGTCAGGCTCATCGGGGACATGATGATCAGCTTCCCGGCAGGCATCGTCCAGCTGGTGGCGGGCAACCCCAACCCGTCGCCGCTGCAGTTCAGGATCAAGAACGCCAACTCGCTCGAGTCCGTCGTGCCGAACAAGCAGCTCATCTCCCAGTAAGATGCTACTTCGATCAAAGATCAAAGCTACTACAACGTGCACTTTTATTCTATATTGTTAACCGGACTGTTCCTGGTTTTTTTTTGTGTGTGTTTGTCAGAATCTCGACCATGTCGACCAACGAGACGTCGGTTTTCGAGTTCCACATGTCGGCCTTGAAGGAGCTGCTGAAGAGGCAGGCGGAGCAAAACCCGAAGGCGTCGTACTTCAACATCGACATCCTGAAGTACCAGGTCAGGACACTTTTCATGTGTGCCACCAACTGGATGTACATCGTACAGTACTTATATCTCAAATGGAAAAAAAACACATTTTCAGGTGAAATCAAAGTCTGGCGCGGGGTCCTGCCCCCTCCAGATGGTGGCCTACTGGAAGTGCACGGACGAGCACACGGACCTGCGGCTGGACTACAAGTACAACTCGCACGCCATGGCCCACCCGGCGCCGCTCCTCAACCTGTCCGTGGCAGTACCCATCGACGGCGGAGTCACCAAGATGCAGTCCAAGCCCAACGGAACGTGGTAAGAGCGAGGGGGGAGGGCGCGACAAGAAGGAATGACCCCAAAGCCAGCACATCCTTCTGTGTTGTCACGATCAATCCGAATGAATGCATACCTTTAACAATGTTTGATTAAGGGAAAGGATAATTAGGCCCTGTCTCCTCCTTTCGGGTGCCTCCTCTTCCTCCTCCTCTTTGGCTAGCCCCATTAGTCGTCATTTTTGGGTACGTCCCTTGGGAGTAATATTCCATTTGCCTTGCCCGGTAATGGGTGCGCCCCGAATTCCCCCATGTGCACGCACCAGGTGAGGAGAGTACGTCTCGTACGGTACGACAACCTACGCTTGTGCGCAGGATCCCCGAGAGCAACCGTGCCCTGTGGAAGTTCCCCGAGCTGTTCTCGCATGACGGCGGCGCCGTCGACTCCGGGGTCGGCTCGCTCCGGGGCCGCTTCGAGCTGGCCAGCGGGCCCGGCTCGCAGGGCACCATCGCCGCGCAGTTCAACTGCGAGGGCACCACCCTCTCCGGGGTGGACTTCGAGTTGGTCGGGCCGGGCTACAGGCTCTCGCTGGTCAAGAAGAGGTTCGTCTCCGGTAAGTACGTCAGCAAGCAGAAGGGAGAGCTCTTCGTGGCCCTCGTGTAGCAGCACGTGTTTCCCCGACACGTCCCTCCTTCCCTCCCGTCTTCCTTCAAGCAATTGCAAAAATAAAGTTGCTCATATTTTTTTTTTTGCACAAAGATGTGGGAAGTTTCATGAATCTAACCCGACAGATCCGTCATTAACGCGTTGCTCCTTCTAGTACTAGTAGTACGTACGGTACACCGTGATAGACGACTCAAAATTTCTATCGTGTGTTATTTATTGCCGACGCTTAACGAATTTGCACCTCCCTCCCTACTAACAACGTTTTCTCACCTCACCTCGTGTTGTGTACTAGGGAAATACGTCTGCGACGGCGACGCCACCCCAGACAACCGATACCGGTACGCGGCGCCACCTGGGACGACGACTGCGACGACGACGGGGACGACAGGGACAACGGCGGCGGCGGCGACGTCCTCGTCTCCCACTAACGAGCTCTAAAGGCCATATCGGCCACCTTCCTTACTCCTCCTCCTCCTCTCCCTCCTCTCCACACACACACACACACACACTCGAGACCGAAACGGAGCCCTCTACTAGAGACCCGCTGCAACTGGCTAATGAAGATGTGATGAAGGCGAAACCCGAGTGCATCAGTGATAATAACCCACTATCCCAAGTCATGAAACTTCCCCGCGAGAGGAGAAGAGAGAAAAAGAAACTTTTGGACATGATGGCTGTGCAGTTATAGTAAAGCAATGTCAGGCCACGGAAAAAATTAGAGGCCAAGCATGCAAGCTTACATCTACTTCATATTTTATTGATTTTTTTTTTGGGCTCCTTCATGGCTATGTATCAGCTCGGAAGGCTTCAAACAGATGCATTTGTTTTCTTCTACCTAATACATACTTCTTACCCTTCTCTTTCCCCGCTTTCAATTTATCAACGTGATGTCAAGCTGTCATCAGATGTCTCCTCTTTTTTTTTTCTCCCCAGCCCATTTTGTTGGCCGCCTACAACGCAGAATGTATTTTTTTCTGTTTCAATCTTTAGATTATTAGACCTTGTACTTCGTTCTCCCTCCCTCCTTTCAGCCTCCCACCAATCACCAAATTGCTGGAAAATGACGCCAATATATCAGTTCGGTTTGGTGTACCCTTCGATTTGCGATTCTTTCAGGCAGATAAATTCATGGCAAATGCAAAAATTGTCTTTGGGAAGTGTTACGCCAGTTTCAAGAAAAAGTTACATAGTTGTACTTAAAATGCGCAAGCAAACCTTGCCAAATTCCAGCATGGACGTCATCCAGTCACGGTCGTGCACAGAGGAGGGTGAAACTCGGCTCCAGGTGAGTCAAATGTGCTGCGGACAGACAGGGTTGCCCTCTCCTCCTCCCTTCTTTCACCTGGATTATTATAAGCTGGCAGGTGTTCGGGAGCCGCATGCACACAGAAAGTGTGTATGTATCTATAATAATAGGCTGCAAGGTAGCCTCATTTTTTTCCCCCCAAGGCGTTTTCAAGCAAGAGTGCGTTTAATCCCGTTTCATTGATTTGGCGAAAGCCATAACATCTTGGAATGGTCTTCATGGCCGCGGACACAAATTGAGGAGGCTGATTGCTCGTGTTCGTGCAGTACCAATATAGTTGTGAGTACTCTGACAAATCACTCAGATTTGTCGTATGACAAATTTGTCATACGAAAAATTAATTGTCTGTCAATCTCGCTAAATCTCCTTCTGGGTGTGTGACAATGTTACTCTTGCACTGCAACGCAGACACAGTAGGTATGGTAACTATGGTACCCAACCACCAAAGTGACTGTGTAAGAAAGCTTCCATTTTTGCTCCGATAAACCTCCGATTTCTAAAGCTCCGAGAAAGGGATCACATTTCCCACCGATTTTGAGTAAGTTTATTTACTACTTTAACAAAATCTCGGAATTTTGTCCACAAAATTTGTCGGCAAAATCTTGGCAAAATTTCGGAACCTTGGAGTTCCGATATTTTGTTAAGATAGTAAATAAACTTATTCAAAATCGGTGGAGAATGTGCCCTTTCTTGGGAGCTTTAGAAATCGGAGGTTTATCGGAGCAA
>JAAUYM010181000.1_pt1 | contig 13403 bp, 15 predicted proteins | sample 7278001 | NCBI WGS metagenome assembly JAAUYM01 (sample SAMN14350224, study PRJNA611818) | marine sediment metagenome | isolation source: surface marine sediment (1.8m) | place: French Polynesia: Moorea | collected 2018-08
CTCCAAGTGTGGTGAGTCGTAATTTGGTTGTAGCCAGTAAAAGCCCAAAATGATAAAATTGATCTTTTACCTAGCAAGCGAAGCGAGCTCAGGTACGACGAGCCACACTGGTAGGCCTTCGGCCTCCCAGTGTGGCGAGTCGTAATTTGGTCTTTGGCCATTGCGAAATTTTACCCAGCAAGGCGGGTAGCTTTAGGCTAGTTTTTTTTAAATACAGAAACGTACTCTTCAGTGCCACTCTGGGAAAATCCCAATCCCATCCTGAAAAAAAGTTGAAAAATTGTGGAAAATGTGATATAGTCTACTACTCCTACACCTAACATGGCGAAATTGCCGCTTACGTTCTTGAACAATGTTCACTTACTAACAATGCTGTTCCTGGATCATGACAGTTGTAATCGCATTTCGGGCTGCTTTGTCACGTCACAAACACGCTTCCAGGTGTAAAAATTTGTATTTGTGGAAAATACAAATTGATTCTTTATGAACCGACCGCCCTTTGTGTTTAGATCGACGAGAATTGGTGGCTGGGAGAGTGCCACGGAAGGAGGGGTCTCTTCCCAAATAATTTTGTGGAGCTGCAATAAGAAAAAGAAAGCATTGTACTGAACTATAATTCATAATTGGAACTTTTTCGCAGATTATGCGTGATCAATACCAAGAAAATGAGTTGTACTTATGAATAAAGTATTCGAGTACGTACAATTCTGGGACCTTCAAGACAATTTTTCATTGATATTGACTTTACTTTGAGGCTGGAAGAAGTGCAATTTATGAACTCTTGTTTATTGTTGAAACAAGCATAACCGCCGTCCTCAACAATCTCAATGGCAATTACAAACAATAGCAGGCTTTTACATAGTGCTTTCGTGAACAAGAAATACTGTGCATCATTACTACATAGAATCGATATGTATGAAAGAGAAATGAAATGCTAAACTTGCTCCTGCTTCTTTCGTTCCGTTTGATTACTGACTGAGAAGAGTGGAGACCCTGATGTGCCCTTCGCTGCCGGCGGTAACGCAGGGGCCGCAGTCGTCGGCCGCAGACCAGTCTGTGCAGGTGGTGTGGTGGTGGTGGCCCTTCAGCCCAAGCACCTTCTCCAAGCTGGAGGGCGGGCTGGAGTCGCCCCCGCCAACCCCTCCCGCCCCGATGACGACCCCGCCAACCCTCAGCTCGTAAACGATTCCTCCCTACGCGAAGCAGATGAGGAGGTGTCTGCCGTCGCCGGCTAGGGCAAAGGGACGGCCCCAGGCGGTCCTCTGCCTGCAAGGAGCCGCCCCGTCCCCGTCGGAAAAGAACGGGTCCTCCAGCGGGTGCTCGAAAATCTGTTGGCCGCTCTGGTAGATGCTCCAGGCACTAAAGCTCCCGGAGGAGGTCAGAGCATAGACGGAAGTCTCGTCTGCCAAGAGGGCGATACCGAGGACCGGGGTGGAGGCGGACGGGGACACCGACCACGAGATGCAGTCCTTGCGGCGGAGGTCGAAGATGTGTCTTCCCGTCCAATCCGGAGGTCAAGATCATCTGCGAGTTGTGGTTGAAGGCGCAGCAGGTGAGCTGATGCGGCGATGTTGACACCGATCCCGTTTCCTCCTCCGCGGAGCCGAACTCGTGGACCAGTGACATCGTCTTGGAGTCATACAACCTCAGCACGGACCCGGTTCCTGCCACGAAGACCCCGCCATTGGCCCCACTGGGAGCGCAAGCCAACATACTGATGGGGATCTTCCTCCCGCCCGAAACGACGGCCTCATTTACGGCCTTCCGCTCCTTGTCGCACAGCTTAATGGACCCGGCACTTGTCCCATAGAGGAAGTGCCTCTCCGAATCCGGCAGCCACTCCAGTGCAGTCACGCTGGACGGGGAGATGAAGGTGGCCCACGTGAGGGGAGGCGGCGACGTGGACCAGATCTTGACAACACCGTCGACATCGCTGCTAGCGATGAGGTAGCCCAAGGTGAAGAAGCGGGCGTAGGTAACCTTGGAGTGGTGCTCCAGGTACTCCTCCTGCCCTAGCAGGAGGTACGCCAACCGGTTCTCCTTGGAGGAGGAGGAAGAGAGGGAAGGAGAGACCGAAGGGGCGCCTCCCCCACCCGAGGCAAGCCCCAAAGAAGACGGAGGTGGACCAAGAGGACTGGGACACCCTCTTGACCGGAGCGTGTTGCTGCTGCTGGGATGACGAAGGCGACACTGCGCCGACAGGGGCGGGGGGTCTCGACTTGGACGAAGAGCGAGATTTGGTCTCCTTCAGTGAGGAGCTGATCTGCTTGTTCGAGGGCTGCTTGCTCTTGTCCCCGCTGTTGTTGCCGCCGGCTGCGTGCTGCTGCTGCTGCTGCTGCTGTTGCTGGCTCAGGGAGGTGGAAGACGATGAAGACGAACCCGTAATGTTTCTCAGGAAGCTTTTTAGGGTCTTGGTCTGGCTCTTCGAGGTCGGCCTCTCCTGCGCTATGATGTAGAAGTCGTCCATAATGTCCTCGGGCGGGAGTGCCTCCGGGCAGGCGATGTTGTTGATGGAAGCCCCTCCGCGCCACTTGAAGGCAGCGTGCAACGAGTTGAGCCTCCTCCTGAGGGCGTCATTCTCCTCCCTGAGGTGCCTGATCTTGCGCATGGCAGACGAGTGCGCTGCGATCCTCGGCGGAGGGAGGCAGGCAAAGGCGACGGAAAGAAAGTTGTGCAGAGACAACATGAGAGCGTCCTGCCACTGCCGCGTGAAGTAGGGAGAGAAGGTCAGGTTGGACTCGAGTGAGGGGAGAAACGGGAGGGCAAACCACTCCCTCCACTTGGGCTGGCCCTGCAGGTCGCTGGAGAGTCTCGAAGAACTCCCTGGCCTTCTCCGGCCGCCTCGTCTGCAGGCAGTTGACCATGTACAGCTTGAGGACCCCGGCCTCCAGCCTGGCGGCCGCCGCGGCCTGGGATGACTGGTCCAGGCGGGAGAAGACCCGCTGGTTCAGGTGGGTTCACAGCTCCCGCAGGAAGGACTGGTCGTGGGAGCTCACCTGCTGCATCATCAGGTCGATGATCCTGGGGACGGGATCCGCCTCCTAAGCAATCTCTCCAATAAAAATGTACTAATCTGGCACGACGAACCTGTCTGGCCTAAATCCCTTCTCTTTCTCTGCCTTGATCTCGGCCTCGAACACCTTGAACGTCTGCACGAAGCCCCTGAACAGGAGGAACTCCTGGACCAGCTCGTCCAGATGAGGTGTCGTCAGCTCCATCACTGGCGAAGCAAAGGCCCTCCTCGCCTGCGGGACAGGAGCCACCCAACCAAAGCGTTAACACTTGCTAGCTATAATTTTTCCCGTCTTTAGTTAAAAGTAAACAAACAGCTGTCGCTACTATGTATGTTGTGTACCACGGTAGCTCAAGAATCTGTGTACCAGAGTAGCTTAAGAATCTGTGTACTACGTAGATCACGGAAGTCTCGGAAAGTCTTGGAAAGGAAACACAGAGTTAGCCTGTTTTCGTATGCTGTCTGTATTGCTTAAAAGACACTTTCTAAAAGAAGTTTTACTAAATATTAAATCAAGAGCCACACTATTGATGCAAATGTTATTGCACCTCAAGTGCCGAGCATGAACAACTAAAATATCTTTTCAAAAAATCTTATGTACGATATAAAATCAGGCCAAACATGACTTCTCAGATGACTGTAGTAAACTTACTCAAATCATTTCAGTTTTCCTGCCAGTCTGAGAACTCCATGACATTTTCTACGCTTGCAAAGCCTCTGGGCTCTGGCTGACCCCGTCCTCTGACTCGATGCCGGCAGCCGTGTTGTATCCATCCGCAGCCATCTCATTCAATGAGAGCGACAACCAAGTTATGACTTTTGCATTAGTCACTGGCCGCCTTGGATCCCAGATGATGGGAGCTAATCTAAAAACCTGGTGGTCGCCAAGCTAACGTACGTTACAAGAAGTGAATGAAAAAATCACGTAAGAGAAATTTATACGTAAGTAGTTTTGTATTTTCTTATGATCGATGTGGCATTAAGTGATGTGTCCTTGAGGTGCGCTGTACTACTACATACTATGTGATGTACCATATCCGTGTGCACATGCTCACCTCAGGACCTGTGGGAGAAAGCTGTGAATACCTTTTATCTTTAAAATTTCCTACTAACCTCCTAACTCTCTGCATATATGCAAGCCAAAAAGGTTTTCTTTGCAACTTCTTTTCCTCATGTACATATAGCCCTCGCATATGGAGCCGCGTGGGCTACTTCAGAGTAGGGTCCATTGTAAGTGTCCACTTATGTACCTACAGTACAAGAGCAAGACGTGGATCATAGTAAAGAGAATGACCCACCCTTACACAAAGAAAAAACTGCTTCCATAACTCCCACTAAGTCATGTTTGAAAAAAATGTTATTCATCTTTCTTTTCCCCCGCAAATTGTACACATGTACTGTAAGTTATTATCCTAGAGTCAAACAGCTTACACACCCACTAAATCCACGCTCCCAAGGTCTGCCCTCGACAGAGCTCCACCCTGAACTACCACCCGCTGCCGCCATTAAAAGGATTGTGGTAGTAACGGTTGTGTTGCTGCTGTTGCTGCTGTTGCTGCTGTTGCTGGTGTTGTTGCTGCTGTTGCTGCTGCTGTGACGCTGGCCGATTCTGCTGAGAGGACGAGGAAAATTCTGAGCCTCCGCCGAAGGACGAGACCCCGGCCTGCTGCGACTGCCCGCTGCCGCCCCAGAAGTCTGACCCGGCGGAACCGCCGGGGCCGCTAGAGCCGCCGACGGGCTCGCTGGACGAGAAGCTGAAGGAGGACGAGAATCCCCTGACGCCCGGCACGGTCATGGCGGCGGAAGAGGAGGTCTGCTGCCGCGAAGAGGAGGAAGAGGCAGAGGACGGCCCCACAGTCCCCCACGACGGCGGCGGAGGAGCAGCAGGAAGTGCGGCCTTCTGCGCTTCACCCCAAGGCGGTCGCGACAACGAGGAGGAAGTTGGAGAAGTCCTGATGGGAGAAGAGGGCGTCGGCTGCAAGGGGTCGTAGTCCTCAGTCCTTCCCCTCGGCCTAGGGACAGCGGGTTCGGACGAGGAGGGGGAGCGTCCGAAGTCAAATCCGCCGCCGTATTCGTTCTTGCCTCCTACATCGCGACGGCCGCCGCCGCCGCCGCCGCCACCGCCGCCGCCACTACCGCCGCCGCCGTAATCGGAGCTGCTGCTCAAGCCCCTAGAAGATCCACCGCCTCCTCCTCCCGCGACGCCGCTCGGCTTGACCGTCGGCAGCTCAAACACCTCCCCCATTGACCTGAGGTACTGCGACCTCTCGGTGTCCACCATTGTGGTAGAGGAAGAGGAGGCAGGCCTCATCATGTCCTCCCTCTCCCTGCTCCGGCTCCTGGTGCTGGTGCCCCTCCCGCCGTACTCCGACAGGAGGCACCTGTCCAGGCTCCTCCTGTGATCCAGGTCCCTCTGCGCCTGCTGCTGCTGCTCCCTCTCCCTTCCGACGCTGGTCGCCCTCCCCAGTCCCAGCGCGTCCGCCGAATACGCATCGAAGAGGGAAGAGGTGGCCTGTGCCTTGGCCTTCTCGTTCATGATCGCCCTGTCCAGTTCCTCCGCGGCCCTGCTTTGCCGCTGCTGCTGCTGCTGCTGCTGCTGTTGCTGTTGCTGCTGCTGTTGATGGCCAGACCAGACCTGAGGGTAAGGCGCGGCGGTGGGGGCAGTCGCCGGCGCCGGCGCCGCAGCCGCCCACGGCGCCGGCTTTGGCATTTCGAACGGTGCAGCCGCAGCCGCTGCCTTTGCCGCCACCGTCGCCTGCTGCTGCGCCCCAAATGCTGGCCCCACCTTGGCCGGCTCATCAAACCTGCTCTTCCTCTTGGAGGGCGGCTCACCCGTCCAAGGGGCCAGCACTCCTCGCTTGTGTGCGTCCGTCAAAGCTGTGGACCCGCTTCCATTTCTCTCGAACAGATGCGGGTTGAGCTCGCGGTGGGTCTTATTCACCAGGTTCAGGACGTGTGTCCTGTTTCCTGAGAGGTAGCTGAGCATGCTGTTCCTGTCCTGCCTGCGGACGGTCAGCACGCCGTCCTCCCTTGCCCTGCGTATGTACATGGGGTGGTCACGACTCAGACTGTTCAAGAAGTAGTGCAGGGTGCCCATGGTGTAGTATTCGGGTTCGCCACCGTCTGCTGCACTCTTGGTGATCATGAAGTTGACCTTAGCGTCCTTCGGGTAGGAGATGTCTCCGAACCAGAGCAGATCGCCCTCCTCCTGGATCTTCTTCCCCCGACTGTGGTATCGCCTCAGCAGCTGGATTGGGCTCAGGTCCCTGTCTTCCAGATCCCTGTCTGAACTCGCGGTCGCCTTGTTGGAGGAGGAAGTGGAGGAAGCCGCCGCTCCACCACCCTGCTTGGTGGCCTTGTAGGACTGCAGCATCCCCTTGATCTTGCTCTTGTTGGCGTCCTGCTTCAACTGTTCCTTGGCCCTGGTCATCTCGATCTGCTTCTCCATCTTCGCCAGCTTTATCTTCGCTTCCACCTCGTGGAACTTGTTGGCGATGTTGGAGATGCCTCCCCCGGCGTCGCCAGCTCCGCCGCCGACGGCGGCGCTGACTGCTCCCCCGCCGCCGGCGCCGGCGTTGGTCATCTGTGCAATCTCCTTGGCACGCATGGCGATCGTCTGCTGTATGGCGTCCATCTTCTTGGGAGGGTAGGTTACGCCCTTGATGCCCCTGACGGCCGCTTTCGTCTGCAGCAGCTGCGAGTCCAGATTCTGCTTGATTCCGGAGCCATACTTGCTCATGATCTTGCTCCGCATGTCGGTCTGCATCTTGTGCAACAGCGCCTGCGTGAAGATCTTGGAGAGGAAGACGGCGTAGTCGACGTCGTCCTCATTCACCAACAGACTCTTCACCTTTTGCGTGATGGGAGAACTAAATTAATAAACTGAGCAAAATAATTTCTAAACATCTTAGAATCTGGTCCATAGCCACACCAGCTGTTCCTTTCCGGAGTCACTGATAACCTCTCTCACCTTTGGATCCTCCGCCGACTGCAGCTTGATTGCCCTAGACGTCAGGTTGATACCAGGCTGGGCCAATAGAGCCGGAGGAAGTTCGCCCATGCCTCCTCCTCCACCTGTAGTGACACTCTTCGACGCGATCGGAGCGACAAGACCCGGGGTGAACATCGGGTTGACAACCACGGGCCACATCGGAGGCGCCGGTCCAAGTATCCCCGCCTGCTGTTGCTGCTGCTGCTGTTGTTGGGGCTTGGTGTCCCCTGCAACAGCAGCGGAGCCTCCTCCCTCCTGCTCCGCGTAGCTCTGCTCCATCTCCTCCACGCTCATTCCGACCCTCTCGAGAAATCCCTTGAGCGGCGGCGACTCTCCCGGTTTCAGGTTGGCGTTGCGTGGCCTCCTCTCTCCGACGAATGCCAAAGAAGCCGTCCTGACGTTGCCCCCCTGTTCCTCCGCCGACAGCTTGCCTCTGAGCGCAGCCATCTTCCGGCCGCCCAGGTCGGACACCATCACGCTGACAACGTCGCCCGGCCGCAGCAGGATGCGGAGGTCAACGCAACCGGCCCAGACCTCGTGCGCGTAGAAGTCGTCCTTCTCGAACACGACTAACTCGCCGCCCCCACTGCCTGCGTCCTCCCCGGGCGGCGCGTCCTGCTCCTGCAGCTTGACCAGCCCGCCCAGTACGTTGCCCTTGTCAGCCAGCAGGCGGACCAGCCTGCCCTCTAGCACCTCCGACAGCAGCGGGAAGTAGACCTTCTTGGCCAGACTGTCGTTCTGCCAGCGCCTGAAGGCCAGGAAGTCCATCCCGCGCTGCGCCAGCCACTTGAGCAAGTCCTGGCTCTTGTGTGGCTCGTTGGTGTGGCTACCCATGGTTGCGCGCCTCACCACGATCTGTGTCTGCTGATCCTGCTGCAGCTCAGCCACCTCCTCCTTGAACTCGTCGCCGGCCTTAATGTGGTAGCTGAGATCGGCCTTGGGCATGGACTGGCCCCAGAAGTACAGGACGTTGTTCTGAAAATGCGCCGTCTTTCCTTCGAGCCTGGGACGTGAGAAACGTGTTAACAACCAAAGTTATACTACGGCACATACTATGTTGTGCAAACGCCACAACTGAAGACAATGAATAACAGCAACTTGAAAAGCAGGGGGTCTCCTGTTCAAAAAATGCAATACCTGCCGTCCAGTATCTCCATGATGCCACTCGTCACCTTAACCTTTTGCCTCCCGACCTTGTTAACCGGCGGCTTCAGACTCAGTACTTTGGCCCTGGCGTGCACCACGTCCTTGCTGACGGACGACAACGGCGAGGTCGTCGGAGCTGCTGTGGAAGCCGCCCTCTTCGCCTCTTTCTCCTCCTCTTTCTTCCTCTCGCCTTTCTTTCTCTCTAACTTCGGGGTAGGCTTTGACGAATCGTTGGACGACCTTTCTTGGCCAGTTTTCCTGGCTGCCTTCTTCTCCTCCTCCTCCATCTGCTTGATCTCGTCCTCAAACATGTCGTCCAGCTGGTCCTCCAAGACGATCACCTCCTCGTCGGGGAATTCTTCCTTGCTTTCCTCTCCATCCCCTCCCACGTCTCCGTCTCCCTCTTCCACAACCCCGTTGTCAGCTACCTCCGCCTTAGCCTTTCCTTCCTCTGCGTCTCCTCCATCGCCTCCGTCACCAGTCTTCTCTAAGACGGCGGACGGCCTCTCGAAGAGGACGGCCTCTGAGGCTATCCACTCCGGCACAATCTCCACCTCGTGGGACCGGTTGGTGACGTCGCCGAACTCGGTCACCTCCTCCTCGTCCTCCACATAAACGAACTTGGGCAGGCCGTCCCTCCTCTCCACGTCGCAGATGATCTCGTCGCCCACCTGGAGGTACCTGGACACGTCCTCCACGGTGATGACCACGTCCTTGCCGTCGCCGCGAGGAATCTTTTTGCCCTCGGCGTTCAGGCTGATCTTGAAGAGGCCGACGGTGCCGATGTGCTCCTCGCCCTCGTGGACAAACTCGAAGAGAACGCTCTCCGTGTTGAACTGGAAGACAACCCCGCGGCAGTCTTGCTTTGTGGTGGTCATGTTTCTTCTTTTCTCTGCAGGTGAGGAATGGAATATAATGTAAACAGAGAGGTCTCAGCACCCACCTCCACGGCACCGAAAGCAAGTTTTTTTACTCTTCTGTCTTCCAAATGTGGACTTACTCTTCCTTGCTGCCTCGCCCTTCGGAAATGGCTATTTCACCAGGTGGAATAGGACCTTCACGTACGCAAGCACTACCGGGTTCTGTAAAGAGAATTTGGATTCGTGAAAACAGGGCGGCGCAAGAGGGAGGAGCGGCAATAGCTTTGACAAGATGCTTGACTGCTGGAACAGTCCGGCATCTGACTACGAGAGAGGATTGCCTGCATGATTTTTTTTTTAAACCAGAACTTGCACTTGCAGCTGTCCCCGATATCAGCAGAGCTGTAGTGATCAGTCGACAATCGACCTGAAAGAAAAAAGGCAGAACCTGAAAGAGAGGAAGAAACTCCCTGTGTCTGGACCGGATCCACTCTCGAGACAAAGGAACTGTGACAATCGTGAAAGAGACCACAATCCTGCAAAAGAGAGTGGAAGGAGAACCATCCGCCCTGGGGACAAGTCTCGCACCAAACAACTCCTGAAAAGCCAAAAATGTATGGATAGAGTATACAGCACAGTAGAATACAGTGTAATTGTCAGGTTGGGAAAATTCTGTTGGTTTTTTGTTCATCCTCCCCCCCCCCCCCCGGGATGCACCGGTACTCACAGATTTTGTCTCGGAGGCCAGGCTCATTATTCCAACCCTGAACAAGAAATGTCGGTTTTCTCCCACCCTGCCCTGCCCTGCCAGGAGGTGAAGAAGAAACTCGGCAATGCTAGGCACAAGTTTAATGGTGGTTTTTTTTTTCAGTTTGCCCTCCGCTCACCAATTTCAGATCTGGATACTCCGCTTTGGGCTGGGTTGTCAGGTGTGCGATTTTACACTTCGTCCACGAATGGCCATTTTGGGGCCTTGTTGGTTATAAAATTTGTTAATAAAAATGCATTAATTAATTTTTCCACTTTTCTAAAATCATTAGGGTTCGTGGCTATAATAACCTGGGCTTATTTACTGTTGGGTCCAGGTAGAGCCATTTTCAGGATTGGGTGGGCCATTTCAGCTTTCTAAGACCTGGTAACCTTGCTTTTTGGGTGAAATAAAGGGGAGGGGTCATGCACTGTAAACTATTGCTAGTTTTGAGCATGACACCACCACCATCACCACCCCGGGTCAATTGCATCTTTGACACAAGGTGCATTTTGTGCCAGCAACGCTAACAACGACTACACCAATGGGATTCGGGTCAGCTAGGAACGAGGTGTATCTTCTTCCTCTCATCCTCGTCTTGGAAAGTCTCAAAACTCTTTCTCACCCACTCCGACGCTGCTCGCCTTTGGCACGATGTTCCTGGCTCTCAGACACTAGTACTCCCTCCCTTACTTGGAGGAGCCGCTGGTCGGGTCGAACGGATTCCCCATTTACTCGCGTTCACCAGACCAAACGGCATCAAAGACAGGGAGTCAGCTGTTGGTATCAGGAATTGCCAAAGGACGATACGCCAAACTTTCTCGCTTAAGAAAACATTTTATGTAGTGCTTACCGGATGCGTGTCCTTTTTCCAAAGAAACTTCAACCGTCTCCTAAATCTTAGTGCAGCAATATCAAAAAACTTCAACAATAAACAGCTTTTTACAAAAAGAGAGATTTCCTGGCATTAAACTTTGTCACTTGGCAGCGCTGCGTCGGAGGAACGCAGAGAGAAAGGAGCAGACGGGATGGGGACTTAAGTGGTTGGACGAAGGAACACAACTAGTAGCTTAGCAAGAACATAAAGGAAGAAAAGAGGAGACCAGTCGGGCTAGGAGGAGCTGGAGCTGGAGAGAAAATTGCGAGAGAAAAGCCTTCATAATTGTACAATATTTATGTATAACGTGTCATGTTGCCAACTTAATGCGTAGTACTGTATGTACATGTTAACAGGGTATTAAAAATACGTTTTGAAAAAGTAATGTATTAATCACAATTTTTCAATAAGAAATGCTATTTATTGCCTTTTGCCTGGACTTCCTGGACTGGACCGTGTTGGATCTCTCACGAAAATTTTGTTAAACTTCCCCGGCATGGATATTTAGCCGAGTAAACATTTGATGTTCAGACATTAAAAAATATTTTTTCATACAAAATGTAGTACCTATATTCTAGTTTTATTTCTACCTATGAAAAAAGTAAGCACAATAATTTTGTTTCAAGTATTTCTGTTCTGTTCCTGTGTTGCTCATCAGTTCATCACCATCATTATCAAACACTAAATATCGTATAAGTCCGCTGTAATATCTGACACCTGACATGCAGTACCTCACGTTATATATTTACCATTTACTTTTCATGACAATTTTAGTAATCTAGGTATGTACTTACTTCATTCATACCTGACAGACTTGTACGTAGATTCTGATAGAAGCAAAAGAGAAAAGCACAATGAATTAACTAAAAAAAACTGATCAGGCTCGTAGTATACGTTTGTGTGTGACATCTGATCACACTACTAGACTCGAGACACCTGGTGTGCGATGCAGGTGTACTGTACAGTACAGGGTTAATTTTACGCCATAGGTATTTCACATTTAAGCAAAATTTTGGATTTCACCTCATACAGCTTTAATTGATCTTTGATGTAAAACTGAAGAGTGTCCAGCTACACTTTACCATGGTAGTATGCTTACTTTCAAACGTGCATATCGCCCGCCCTCCTTAATTTTTTTACTACAGTACATTCTACCTAAATACGGTACACCATCACTGAGCGTCCTCTGCCATTTAAAATTGATATGATATATGTCTACTTACAAAAAAATAACCTAGTATGTTTTCTTTTCACTAAAACTTCTGAAGTATTTCCACGTCAACTTCCTCCTTGTCAAGCTCCCACGCAGATCGGCACCGCGCCGCTCCAGACCCCGTCGCCGAGGCACTCCATCCTGTCCGCGCCGACCAGATTCCGCCCAGAGAAGCAGCGGAAGGAGACGACCTCGCCCACGGGGTAGAAGAAGCGGACGGAGCTGATGGCGCCGCCCACGATGCCGCCGGGGAAGGCGCAGGCGCGCACGCAGCGCGGGGGGACGCCGTTGGACCACCGCCCGTCGGCGCCGCACTCCGAGATGGGGTGCCCCTCCAGCATGTAGCCGGGTCGACAGCGGTACTCGGCCCTCTCCCCGACCAACGGGGACTTGCGTCCCTCCTTCTCCTCTTCTCTCTGTCGCCGCCCGCCCCTCCTCCTGCTGTTGATGCCGGGCACCAGGCTAAACTGCCCGTTCGCCGGGGTCTTCGGCGTTGGGCAGCGGATCGGAGAGCACCGAGGGGGCTCAGACACGGACCTGCAAGAGGGAGGAAGGGAGGAGTTCCAAATCAGAGCGGGTTAGGACCACCCAACCAATATCGCTAGTGTGCATTTAGTGATGGGTTGTCCCAACGCCAGAGCAGGTGTTAAGAAAGTAATTAAAAAAACCCTTAGAGCAACCTAGAACAACCCAAATTTCGACCCCATCACTAATTAACACCAGTGGTGTAGCACTGGTGTCTTTTTAGCGGTACCAATATTGGTTGGACAGCCACATGTCGTGATTGCGTACTACACAGTTGAAATTGGATAGTCGGGAGATAGCCCAATTTCTGTTCCGTAGAAAGCATTCAATTAATCGAGATTTCCTATTATAGGCAAGTTCCGATTCGTCGATTAATCGATGTCGACCTGTCCTGTACCACACTGACCACTTTCCGTCCTTCCCGCACTCCGCCTCCGCCGGGCCCCTGAGCACGTGCCCCGGGGCGCAGGCAAAGGTGACCCTGTCCCCCACGCCGGATCCGTGCGCGTCCACCCGCAGCCCCGGCTCCGGCGGCGGCCTCCCGGTGAAGGCCGACTCCGGGCACGACACGGCCAGGCAGGCGGGCGTCGGGTGGCTCCACCGGCCCGACGGCAGGCAACGGAGCGGGGAGTGCCCGAACAAGCTGAACGCGAGAAAGGGATTGACAAAAGATCCTTCCGCGTTTTTGGAGGGAGTCCGGTCCCACCTGTTGCCGTTGGCGCAGGTGAAGTGGACCTCGTCGTTGAGCTCCCTCAAGTCGGCGTCCGAGATTCTCATCCCGGGGGGCGCCACCAGTTGAGGACATTTGCCCTGTAGTGAAGAAGGAGGGAGGCGCCTGTTTAGATTCATGCATAAAAAGAGTAGCGACTGTCCCGAATCGTCACCTCCTTGACGACGACGTTGATGGTGTGAAACTTCATCTCCGGCGTGGCGCAGGTGTACGAGCCGGTGTCGTTGGCGCGCGCGTGATAGATTGAGAGGCGGTACTCCAGCTGGGAGTCGCGCCCGGGGTCGGAGGTCCAGCCCTGAC
>JAAUYM010074257.1_pt1 | contig 13400 bp, 5 predicted proteins | sample 7278001 | NCBI WGS metagenome assembly JAAUYM01 (sample SAMN14350224, study PRJNA611818) | marine sediment metagenome | isolation source: surface marine sediment (1.8m) | place: French Polynesia: Moorea | collected 2018-08
ACGCTCACGGTGTTTTCCCCAATTAGGCAAAGCCCAAGACAAATTATTGGCTGGGCATTAACGACCAACATTAATTATTTGCCTTCATAGATCGGTGTTTTTTTTGTTGTTGAGGGGGTGCAGAGCAGAAAAAAGAGCCAAACATCTCTCTACTTGAGACAAAGCCCAATTTTCGGGTTAAAGGGTCCCGCTCTCTCCTTTTTTCTCTCCGCACATTTTGGACTTGTTCCTCCGAACCAATCTCGCTGAAACAAGAGCAGACTTTGTTCAAAGAGGTGCGGTAATTCCTGATGTTAAAAGGATTTTGTTGCCATAATTGCATCATGGATCAATTTTAAAGTTTATATGCTTTACGGTATACCGTAAAGCATTTATAATCAAGAAGAAGAACAAGAACAATCTCTCACGCAAATCTAAGATCTAGCGGTTTCGTCGCAGCTAAATAGAGGAGGAAGAAAAATGTGGGGAGGTTCTTAGAGAGATTCTTCCTCGGTGATGAGTTGATGGCTCGAATCTTAGAGACCTATCCTTCCTCACCTATACTTTTGTTCTACTACTTTTAACCTACCTGTTTTAGTAGGAAGTCTTTGCACCAAGAAAAAGTAACTATGAAACTAAAACTTCTGCAAAGGCAACTGGAATCACTTAAAAGTTTTTCTCTCAGAAATATATGGAACAAAGAAAAAAGATAGGAGAAGAGGGCACCGGAGGTCAGAGAGCATCATCCGCAAAAAAGGGGAAAGGAAAAAGGAAGGTTTTCGGGAATTTATCTGGTGCAGTTTCACGACCGACTCTGGAATCTGCAAAAAAAAGTTAAATGGCCATAGCGCACAACGCAGTTGGATGAGAGACGTCGTGGGCAGTGGGGGGGGGGAGGGGCGGGTGAAGGCTTGCTTGGCTTCCTCCCCGCAGTGAATTTCCCGCATTTTTCCGCAGTTGGTAGGTGGAACATTTTTTTAAAAAAAAAGAGCGACTGCTGCTGCATGATGAGAGAGGCTTTCCTCTCATTCCCACGCTCGGAAAGCACTATCTTCTCCTCCTCCTCCTCCTCCTCCTCCGTAGCAGAAACAAAAATGTTTATGCATGAGAGATGTTCCTGCCCCCTAAAAAATGCTCCGTTATTGCTGAGCGCAGCATCTCTTCATTATAAATCCACACACACACACGTGACACACGTTGTCACGAAGCTATTGAACTTTATTCATGTTGTAAAGCAATGTACCACTGTACAACGTACTTTACCAATTTAAGTAAAGTACAAGTGTTTTAAGGAAAGTAACGCATCTTACTTGAAGTACTCATAGTACAATTAAGACTGGTACTTTGCCAAGTTTTTTGACCTATATGGCAAATTTTTTTTTTCTGCTGCAAGGTCCGTGAATTTTCTGTAGGTCGGTTTCCGCCAGTCTGATTGGCCGTGAATTTGTAAAATCGCCCGAGGTCTCTCTTCTACCCAAGCAGTCTTGCCAACCCTAAGCCAGTACCATACCAAACTAATAACAATTCCTTCCGAAAAAAATGTGCTAAGCAGTAACTTCTAAAAAAATTTTCAGGCTGATAAAATTTTAATACTATTCCAGCTTTTACAAAGCTATGGAATAATGCTGGTTGGCAACACTGCACCCAAAGCAGTTCAAGTGCGGAAGAAACACAAAGGTGTGCGCAAAGCAAGGGGAAATCGCCTCAATTTCCTTTTCTCCTCACTACGCGCATGAATCTTCCTTCGCAACCCCAACGAAGGGGGGTGAAATCCTGCCCAAAAGTTTTTATGGCTTTTCCCCCTCCTTTCTCCTCAGATCGTGAGAATTTTACAACGGTGAGAAATTGACAACTGATAATAGTTCTTGGCTAGGATTCGATCTGTTGTGGATATATATTTTTTCATTTCTGGAAAAACCCACCCCCGTATCGAACGTGCATCATCCGGTGTAAAATTCCACCTTCTACGTATACGACGAAGAGTTGCCGACCACAAACACGTGGAAAACGATTTTTTTTTTGGAATGGGATAGCGTTGTTAATCCTTTGGCACCCAGAAATGAGGGGTAGGAAAAAGAGGTGGAGGACGAGGCAGGGACGACAACAGAGCCCGCAAAAATATCCCGCTTTTTTTCCTTGGTGCCAATGGTGGCGATGATGGCAGACGGCAAGGCAAACAAGGAGGAAGAAGAATAAGTCTCAAATTGCCCAGAGAGGAGATCTGAGCGAAACAGATACCGCCGCCGCTGCCGCCGCTGCCGCCGCCGCCGCTGTATTTACCTTCCGTTGCGGCCGCGGCCGCCGCCGCCTCCGCGGATGAAAAATAAAGTGTTTCCAGGTAAAGCGAGAGAGAGAGAGAGACCGAGAGATAAGGGATGATCTCTCTCTCTCTCTCTTCAACTCCCATTTCCGCCCGTCTCTCTCTGTCTTCTTAAATGAATGTGATCCCTTCGACGATCAGACTGGGAAAGAGAAGAGAAAGAGCCATTTGCGAACCTGGAGTCCCTCTTTCTCTCCTTCTCTCTCTCTTTCTCTTTCCTAGGCCAAGGGGAGGAGGAGAGGCAATAACGATCTTTTCGCACCTGCTCGAAATTGGCCACAGGGTGGATCAGGTTCTCCCTGAGACAGGAAGCAATGGAGCATTCTTAATCAAACTATTGAAGCACGCTGTAAATGACCTGATCTTTCCTTCCTTTCTTTCTTCCCCCACCTGCCTAAGCACTTTCACGCTCTCTCGTGAGATACGGAAAGAGAGAACAAGAAAGAGAATAAGAAAGAAGATATGGAGGCATGCATAATACATTGAGTTGCTAATCTCGCCCAAACCCTTCTTCTCTCCTTTCTCCTCTTTCTTCCCTTCCATGGTAGCATGGAGGAGGGGGAGGAGGAGAAGGGAGGTCGAGCAAATAACCATAACAGATTCAACTTTGACCCTTTTTGGTTCTTTCCGAAGATGACTAAGGGTGGAAGGAAGAAAGGTGGTTGGTGGTGTGTGTGTGCAAGACAGCTGACTAATCCGTCGAACGCATGAAGCCATTTCTCAAAAGAGAAAGAAGCATCTCAGAAGGGGGGGGGGATGCTGCTTAGAAATTCAAGATGGCGCTTTCTTTGCGATTAACTCACAATTCATTTGGCTTGAACAAGCAAAATCCCTCTCCATTCCAAATAAATGACTATTCTTGTCGCAACATCGTCGACACATACGAGAAACATCGAAAAGAGAAAAAAAGAAGTCTACAACAGTACTACGAGGAAGTGTTGGTATGTTGCTGGCTGTTGTTTTCCTCCAAGCAATGCCTTTGTCTGATGCCTTGCTAAACAGTCTATCCGCCCTCTCTCTCGCTCTCTCATGGCCTGTCTGGGATGGGTGGAAGAGGGAGGAGGACCGAAGAGAAATGATCCCTAAAAACCTTTGTTATGGATATCGCGAAGGAAGAGAGAGAAGGACCTTAATGACTTTAACGCTCCCAACGTTGCCTTGCCGGCATACATCATCTGCTGTGGCGGAATAAGAAATGAACGAGTAGAAAGAGGAGTCAAGAAAGGGAAAAAAAGAAAGTTGCGTTCCGAACAACTCGCTCATATGTAGCACAAAAGCTTGGTTTTGTTATAAAGAATGTCGCTCTGTTTTCGTGTGGGTATAAAACCTAAATAGCTAAAAAATGCATAAAAGTAAAGTAGTTCTACAGTCAGTGATGCTCACAGTCTTTGCGACCCAAGCTAGTCGGCGTCTCTGTGAGATGAAAAAGGATGGGGCAAACAGAAAAGCAGAAAAAAACTTTTGTTTTTCAGTAGATAAATTTTCTCCCCCCCGTGATGCAGCTGCTTCTTAAGAGGGAGGGGGAGATAATTAATTAGGATCTCTGACCTGGGATGCTGCTGCTCCTGCTGCCGCCGTGACCTTGGAAACATTCCCACTTTTTTCCTCTTCTTCGGATGCTGCAAAAGAATGTTTTATTTTTTTTTTGTGCACGTATGTGGGATGGCATGCGGAGAAAAAAAAAAGAAGTTGGGGAAGTTTGACCGCTCTCACAGTGGGGGAGGAGGAGGAAGGAGGAGAAGGGTGCTAAAAGCTCGCATGTCTTTGGAGGCACTGAAAAAAGTCTCCATTTCTTTTCTCCTCCTTCCTTTTTTTCCAATGGTGTGACTGACTTTTTTTTCGTCGTCGCCCCCCTGCGTGGTGGAAGTGGAAGAGAAGTAAAAGTGATTGACATCTGACCATTTATTCCCCGGCGTCGAAGTCACCAAGTTTGCCTCCTTCTTTCTTTCCTTTCTACTTTCGCTCGAAGAAGATTGTGTGCACGAAAATGGTTTAGGAAGCCAGTGTTGCTAGATGGCATGGCTTGATATTAAACCAACAAAATTCAGGTAAAGTGCTTATAACGGCGCAAAAGTAATTTGGCATCTTTTTTAAATTTACTGTTGGTCCCTTTTTTTTATACCAGCCTAATCGATTGTCAGAAAATCTGGCAACATTGCTTGGGAGCTTCGGACGCCTTTGGATTCTTTTTAGGAAAGGTGGTGGAACAACAGAAGCAGCTCCACTTTCTCTCTCGCTGTCCCCACACCAAAAACGGACAAAGGACCGAAAAACTAATTTTTGCCATTTGGTCGGTACGGTTATACATATGTATAAGTTGGGGGAAATAAGTAAAAATAAGAAAACTCCTTCTTTGGCCGGAAAAAGGATTGGCAAAAAATAGTAGAGTTGAGGAAACCGATTCTTCCTCCTCTTGGAATGACAGAGAACGATAAGCTTTGGCATTCATCCTTTCTCCTCTTCTCTTCCTCAGATGGTCGATTGATTAGAGTCGTTTGGATAACCATCTAGGGTCAACCGACCATCACCAACGGAGGACAGAATTATAATCTCTCCTTCTTCCCCTGCTATGGTAGAGTATAGTACTACAGTAGAATTCCGATATTAGTAATCTCCACTATAGGCAAAACCTCCGCTATAGCTTGACCTAATCAAATTTGGATTCTCTTTTTACTCCACCTTTGCTGTAAACTTTACTGGCGACTACCGACTACCTACACGTATCGGAGTTCTACTGTACAACCAAGACTGGAGGCGAAATGGGAAAAGGTGTCCTACTGTTGTCGAACGCTGGCAACAGCAGCAGAGATGGGAGACAGCGATAATGAAGGGGGAGGGGATTACGCCAACGAAAGTTAAGAAGACAAGTCCATCCATGGAGAGATGGAGGGAGAGGGAGGGGGAAAAACTGTCTCCAACCGATGGGGGTTGGGTCCAGGAATCTCTCCTCCTCCTTCTCTGCGGGAGGCCTCTCTTCCTCGCTCGCTGCCAACTCTTATCGGAGCCTGGGAATCACTGACGGCAGCGACGGCGGCGATGGTAGTGTTCAACATTCTTGCATACTTCATTGGGAGGAGGAAGCACTAGCACCACCACCAGCAGCAGCAGCCACCCACGAGTTTTTAGATTTTGACCGTGAAGTTAAAGCAGTAAATGCCTCCTCCTTCCTCTTTTCCAGTGTTGCCACATGGTTTTTACAAAAGAAACTCCTAAGGCCAAAAATTTTTTTTTCTTAATGAAAGTGAAAGATGTGTGGTTCCTTTTCGGGGAAAATTTATTCACTGTTTGGTTTCTTTTTAAGGGGGCTTTTTCTACTCAGAAAATCTGGCCGCACTGCTCTTCCCCACCACCACCATCCCGACCAAACGGAGACTTAATGCTCGGCCAAGACGAATGGGGTAAACAGGTCTGAGATGGGGAGGACCTCATGGAGTGAAGGAGAGGGGGAAGGAGGGGAAGTCGGCTTCGGCAGGCGTGAAACAAAGACCTCTTCCCATGGGAAAAAGTCCGGGTGAGGAATGATCGAAATGCCCTCCTTCTGCTCATTTCCAGGCGACGTCGCATGCTGTTTGCATTAAGGAAGGAGGGCGAAGCATTCCTTGGCTGGCAATCAGTCTTCTTTCCTCCTTGGTCCTGCTGCGGCGGGAGTACTACACCCCGCAGAGTCCGACTGTTTGTATTAAATTAAGAAGAAGAGAAGGAAAGAGACTTTCAAGAGAGAGAGAGAGAGAGAGAGAGGGAAGGAGACTTCCAAAAGAGACGGGACCAGTGTGGGATTTTTGGAGACATTTGGTGTCAATTAGGGGCACCCAGACAGGAATCGCTCGCCATGCTCAACTCCCACTTCTCCCCCAAAACGGCCCCCAAAATCGCGAATCTCTTCCCATCTTCAGTTCTTATCTGTCCGTCCCATCTGGATCGGAGACCAACAACGTCGTTGTCCCTGCAGTAAAAATCCTGTCCCCCAGACGATTTGGGGGAAAAAACTGATCGTCATTTCCCCCGGAGTGTTGTTAAGTCTCATTCTGATTCTTCCTTCCGTCCTTTCTTTTTCCCATTGGAGTAAGGGTGCAGTATATTTCTTCTACCCTTAAAAAAAAGCCACCTGGACCCCTCGGTGGGTATGCCGAGGCTTTGGCTGCAGAGAAGACCCCTTTTTACTCTCTCCGGGCAACACAATGGTGACCATTACTCTCCTTCCCTTCTCCTCCACCTACATAGCAAGAGCAGCAGCAGCAGCAACTTTTCGTGTGACCCTAAGCGACCCGCAGTTGGACAAACGCATAGTCCTCTCCACCAACACCAGCAGCAGCACCAACCACGACCACCAGCACCATCCCCCCCACTCTTTTGCTGGATGAAGAAGGTAGCTTCGAGCACGACCATCCTCCTCCTCTTCTCTTCACAGCTCAATACTGCGTAGATTGGGGAGGAGAGGAGAGTGCGTCTCTGCTGCTGCTGCTCCTGCTTGGACGCTCTCTTCTAGCTGAGAATCACGCTCGCTGGCAGACCCGTTCACTTCTCTTCTCTCTCTTTCCTCGCCGTCTCCAATTCCTCAGTTGTGCTCTTGCGCCCAGAAGGAGCGGACGTGCCATCGGTGTCGCTCCCACCAGACAGAAAGAAAAAAAGAGATTTATACTTTCGTGTGTGTGAAACCGAAGTTTTTTTTTTTAATAACGCCGGTGCAAGTGAGAGCAAGCTATCAGTTTAAAAGAACTGGCAAACAGGAAAACACATAGAAAAAAGGAAGCAAATCTTCTTCCAAAAGTTGCTTCGGTGAGAAGATTTTTTTACTCTTTCCTCTCGTGCTGACAAAATTTTCCCTCTTTTTCCTTTTCCCCAAACCTACACCACCTTTTATTTTTAATGCCCATTTCTTCTTCTTCTCCTTAAGCACCGTATCTAACCTTTTACCACCCCGCCGCCAACGACGACGGACGAACGAACGAACGGGATCTGTTTTCGGAGGGGCAATAAAACTTTTCTTACCTTTTTTCTTCATGGGAAAGGGAAGAAGAAAAGGTGAACTTTATGATTTTCTTCGGTCTCTCATCTCTCAAGAGAGTAATCAAGGAATCGGCCATAAAGATTCCTTCTTTCTTCCCCTTCCCCCCAAAAAAGAAAATTTTGGGAACCTTAAAATTTTGTTGGGCGGAGGTAGCAGAATCCTTTCTTTCCGTTGGTGGTCCCTCCTCATGTCGACCTCTCCTACTCTTCTGCCTTTTTTCACACTCAGAAAATGAAAGAGAGAAAAAAGTTACTCTTTTCTCGTCTCCTCTCCAAAAAAAGTCTCTAATTTATAGCCTCTTTCAACTTACCAACTTTTTTTTTGCAGGAAGAAGAAGACTGGAAAAGATGAGTCGAGAAGAGGACGCGACCATCCCTGGACTCTGAAGAGAGAGACAGCAGACAACAATGAAGCTTCCAAAGCTGTTGTTGCTGCTGCTTCTGGCAGGCTTCGCCGCCGCCGGCTACGAAGCTCCGGACGACTGCGAGTTGGACAATGGCGACGGCAACGACCAAGACGGCTTCTCCCTGACGTGCCACCTGTCGGCCATCAACTCAGACACGGAGCGGACCAACTTCTCCGTTATCCCCTCCTCCGGCACCGCCGCCCTGACCGTGGTGTGCTCGGACGCCGCGGACGCCTCAGCACTGGAGCCGGCGGCCTTCGCCGACCTCAGGGACCTCAGGGAGCTCAGCCTGGTCGGCTGCAGGCTGGGCAGGATCCCCAGCGGAGCATTTCTCGGCCTGGAGAAGCTGGAGAAGCTGACGGTCAGGACTAGCAGGATCGCAGGAGACGACAACAACGGCTTGCTGCATCAAGATCTGCTGTTGTCGGCGGCTCCGCCACTTGCACTGGTGGTGGAGGAAGGCGCTTTCTCCGGCCTCCCTTCCCTGAAGGTGCTCGACCTGAGCGGAAACGGGTTGAGGTCGCTGCCTCCCACGGAGCTCTGCTCACTCCCAGAGCTGCGCATACTCAGGCTGTCGGGAAACGAGTTCGGATCCCTGCGAGACGTGGTGGTGGAAGAAAGTGGCGACGATGACGGCAACTGCCTGTCTAAGCTGAGCAACATGGACCTGTCGGACAACCAGATCTCCAGCTTGGAGGGGGGCGACCTGCCGATCTCCGCCACCAGGAATCTGGAGGAGCTCAGCCTGGCCTCCAACTTCCTCGGACTTCTCTCCTCCCTGCCACCGTCGCCGTCCCTGCGGGTCCTCGACCTCGGCGACAACATGATTGCGTCGCTGCCTTCCTCCTTCGCCTCTCCCGCCCTGACCGACCTCAGCCTGGCCAACAACTCCTTGTCCGAGCTGACCCCCGAGGCCTTTCGCGGCCTGGCCTCCCTGCAGCGGCTGGACCTCTCCAGCAACTCCCTCACCTCCGCCGCCCTCCGGGATGAAACTTTGTCCGACCTGGAATCCCTTCTCAGCTTGGACCTCAGCGGCAACGAGATCGACCGTCTGGCAGAAAATCTTTTCGCCTCTACGTCCAATCTGGAGGAGCTGCTATTAGACGGCAACAGACTGGAGTCTCTTCCCGGGGGCGTCCTTTTCCCGCTGAGGCGACTGCGCAAGCTCGAGCTGTCCTCAAACGAGATTTCGACAGTGGAGGCGCCGCTGTCCCTGCCCTCGCTCACCCACCTTCACCTGGCCGGAAATCGCCTCTCTGACGTTGGCGACGCCGGCGCTCTGTCCAACTGCACCTCGGTGCTCGTGCTCGACCTCAGTCGCAACCGGCTGGCGCAGGTGCCGGCCTCCCTGGCCTCCCTGGAAGTGCTGCAGACGCTGGACCTCAGCCACAACGAGATCACCTCCCTGTCCGGGTCGCCGATCCTTCGTGCTGAGAACCTGTGGCGGCTCCAGCTGAGCGGCAACCGCCTGTCGGAAGTGGGGACTGGACTGCTCGGAGGCCTGCGGGCGCTGCAGGTTCTGGACCTGTCGTCCAACCTGATCTCGGTGGTGGAGATGGGCGCCTTCGACTCCAACGAGCAACTGAGCGCTCTGAGGCTTGACGGGAACCGCCTCACGGACATCTCCGGTCTTTTCCGCTCTCTGCCCGGCCTCAACTGGCTCAACGTCTCCGACAACGCTGTCGTCAACTTCGACTACGCCATGCTCCCTCGCGACCTCCACTGGTTGGACGTCTCCCACAACCGGATCGGGGAGCTGGGCAACCGCCGGGATGCCGCCAACTCCATCCGCCTCCGGGTGCTGAACGCCTCCTTCAACCGTTTGAGGCAGCTCGGGCCGGGCAGCGTCCCGGACTCGGTGGAAACCCTGCTAGTCAACGACAACGCCATCTCGCAGGTGGTGCCCTACACCTTCTTCAAGAAGACGCAGCTGCGCCGGGTGGATCTGACCGTCAACGAGCTGCGGGCCATTGACCGGAATGCCCTCCGGCTGTCCTCGGAGATTGCGCGCCTCCCGGACTTCTACCTGGGCGGAAACCCGATTGAGTGCGACTGCGAGATGGCCTGGTTTAAGTCGGTCAACACGGCCAACTCGTTGCAGAACCATCCGATCGTGCAGGACATTGAGTCCATCTACTGCCGGCTGGTCTACACCAGGGAGGTCTCCTTCGTACCGCTGGTGGAGGCGCGCAACGAGCAGTTTCTCTGCCCCTACGAAACGCACTGCTTCGCGCTCTGCAAGTGCTGCGACTTTGATGCCTGTGACTGTGAGATGTCCTGCCCGGACAACTGCACCTGCTACCACGACAACTCCTGGTCCAAGAACATCGCCGTGTGCTCCGGACAGGGGTTCAGCGATCTCCCAGAGCAGCTGCCCATGGACGCCACTGAGATCTTCCTGGACGGCAACGTGCTCACCGAGCTGGACAGCCACACCTTCATTGGGAGGAAGAACCTGCACGTGCTTCATCTGAACAACTCGCAGATCGGCAGCATCCAGAACAAGACCTTCAACGGGCTCAAGTCGCTGAGTGTGCTGCACCTGGAGGACAACAACATTGCCTCCCTTGGCGGCCACGAGTTCGAGTCTCTCTCCGGGCTGAGGGAGCTGTACCTGCAGAACAACGCCATCTCCTCCGTGGCCAGCCACACCTTCAAGTTCCTCCGCAGCCTGGAGGTGCTCCACCTGCACGGAAACCGCATCATCGACTTTCCCGTCTGGCAGCTGGCCTTTAACCCGTTCCTGGTCAGCGTGCGCCTGGCGGAGAACCTCTGGTCGTGCGACTGCGAGTATATGGAGCGATTCCGATCGTGGATGTCCGTCAGCAGCAGCAAGATTTTCGACGCCGAGTCCGTCACCTGCGTGTCTAACGAGGCGTCCACTGACTCAGACTCCTCCTCCACCGCGGTGGCTGCCGCCGCCACCGTTGGAGACAACGTTCGCATGTCCGACTTCGACGTCTCCACCTGTACCAGTATGCAGTCCGTCAAGGCCACGACCAGGGTGCAGGAACTGGTGGACGAGGACTACCTTCCGCTACTGGCTGCCACCCTGGCCTCCTTCGCCCTGGTATTGCTCATCCTGCTGGCGGCTTTTCTCTACCGCCATACCCTCCGCGTCTACATCCACTCCAAGTACGGCGTCCGAGTCTTCGACAGCAGCTTCAGTGACAACGACAACGTCGACAGCGCCACCCTGGAGAGCGGCAGCAACAGCAGCGGCAGCTCCGGACAGCAGCAGCAGCGACTGTTTGACGTCTTCATCAGCTACAGCCCCAAGGACGACCACTTCGTCCGTGAGGTCCTTGCCAGGGAGCTGGAGGTCGGACAGAACCAGCAGTACCACCTCTGCCTCCACCACCGGGACATCGCCGGGGCGACGACGACGGCCGGTTCCTCCGCCGTCGCGGCGGCCCACGCCGCCGACACCGTCGTCCGCGCCGCCGCCGCCTCTCGCCGAACCGTCGTCGTCCTCTCGGAGAACTTTCTCCGCTCCGAGTGGTCTCGCTACGAGTACAAGTCCGCCCTGCACCAGGCCCTGAGGTCCGGGCTGCGTCGGAGGCTGCTCGTAGTCACCTTGGGAGACGTCAACTCCCGCGACCTGGACCCGGACCTCAGGCTGTACCTGAAGACCAGCATCGTGCTCCCGTGGGGGGACAGGCTGTTCTGGGAGAAGCTGCGGTACGCGCTGCCCGACGTGCCAATCAGGAAGATGAAGAACAGCCCGCCCGCCAACATGCTGACTAGCAACCTCATACTGCAGCAACAGCAGCAGTCCGAAGTCATGATGAACCTGATGAGCAATAACAACCTGAAGCCGGCGGCGGGCGGCTTGAGCACCCTCGACGCCGCCTCCATCGAAGGCCACTACTATCAGCAGCCGCGCTACGCAACCTACCTGCCGCCGCCGCCGCCATCCTCCGTGGCCACACCGGTGCCCTCCATCTCCGGGATCATCCCGGCGGCATCAGGAAATGACATCAGCCAGAGGATGCTGCCGTCGCCACCGCCTCCTCCTCCTCCTCCCCCGATGCTGGTGCAGCAGCCGCAGCTCTACTCTCCCGGGGCCTTCCTACAACAACAGCAGCAACAACATCAATTCGTGATGCCAAACCTGCCTGGTCCGCAACAGCCTCAGCTCGGTTCCTCCGCCAACAGCAACAACAACCGTTCTGTGGTCATGCACATCTGATAACGGACTTCTGCAGGCAACAGCGAGAGAGAGAGAGAGCAAGAGAAAAGAGCTGTGATGAGACTTTTTTTTTCTGTGTGTCCGACTTAACTGCCACCGTTCGAGACTTCGTTGGCGACAAAAACACTTCATTGAACAATGGAGGAGGAAGAGGAGGAATCGTGTGCTCTGGAAGGGGGAGGGCGAGTCTTTCAGTAGTTGCCAGTCATCACCACCGCCTTTTGGGAGTCTCTCTCTTATCTCCCTCCTCCCTCTCATTGTTCGACAAAGTTTCTGCGTCAACATTTGAAGAGGGAGAGAAGAAGACAGGAAGGGAGAGAGAGAGAGAGAGCAAATAGAAAATTGAAGACCTGCCCAAACAAGAGAAAGAAGGAGGAGGCGACTATTAACTGGCCTTTATTGGGAGGCCACACAAAGGCGCTTGTTGTTGCTGCTTCCCTTAAAAAAGTTTTTTCTTCTTCTTCTGTTTGGTGTGCACAAGAAGATCCTTCTACTCCCTTCCAATGTCTGTCTCCCAATTTGTCAGATGAGAATCCGCCCACGCATCTTCAAAAATGCACCGTGCAAACACCTTTTTGCCCCTCACCCTCATCCCCTCCCCAAAAATATTTATGCTGTCGAGAACAAGAGAAGAAGCGCCTGTGATAAAAAAAAGCCTATTTTGTGGCAAAAAAACCAGCCCATTATTTTGGGCATCTGCTTACTTTGCATAGAAAAAAAGAAATGAAAAATAAAAATTGCTCAAAATTATCCGACCGTGTAACCTACTCATTCCTTCCTCCGTCGTCTCCGCCGCCGCCGCCGCCGCCGTCTTGTTCTCACTTTTGCGCGGGTCCATTTGCAATCCATGCATTCCAATCTGAAAGTTGTCTCCCCTCCTCCCCCTCTTCTTGCCGATCAGATATCGCGTGCTCTCCTCCTCCTCCTTCTTTGCCGTCATCTCCAGAACTCCTGATTGGAAGAAGAGGGGGAGAAGGTTCCCGTTTAATTGGACCTCTTCGGAATTTCTCTCTCTCGTCGAGTGGGGAAAGAGATGGAGAAGTGAAGTGGGCAATCAATTAAGACCACGGAGGGGGCAGCATCAGGTGGCACCAGAAAAAAAGGAAATAAAAGTTCTACGGATTCCCACAAACGGAATCGTCGTCTCACATTTGGTAGGGGAGTCGTTGAAATGATGAGGTAATTAAGACTGAGAATTCGATACTGGGGGGTTGATCGTGATGAGCTCTTTCACAGGATTTGTTGTTTTTTTTTTCGACAAAAATCTTCTTAAGCAAGCAAATTTTCGGATCTTCTGTGCGTGATTTTTGACTTATCTCTCAGATTCGTGGTCTGTCTGTGAAAAAAAAAGCTTCAACTCCCCTCTTCCTCCTACACGTCCCCCGTTTCAATCTCCGTAAAAATGCCAAAACACCTTTTTATTTCCGGGAATCGCCGACCTGTCTGCCAGTCTCTCTCTCTTTCTTTGGCTCTTAGAGCGAAAGGAATTTCTCTG
>JAAUYM010148836.1_pt1 | contig 13398 bp, 17 predicted proteins | sample 7278001 | NCBI WGS metagenome assembly JAAUYM01 (sample SAMN14350224, study PRJNA611818) | marine sediment metagenome | isolation source: surface marine sediment (1.8m) | place: French Polynesia: Moorea | collected 2018-08
CCAACATTTGGAGAAAAAAAATTGAGGCCATACCAAGGGAAAAAATGCTAATTTTACGTAGATGCCTCGAAAAAGAAAAAACACTTTTTTAAACTATACTTGTTGGTTTCAAATGGTCGGTGTTTTTGATTTATTTAGAAATTTACTGGCCACAAATTTGAGAAACAGAATTTCAGGCAGCCACCCACCAGCCTGGAGAGAGAGAGAGAGAGAAAACAGTAGGAATACAATTGACGGAGGCCGCTAAGTTGACGAGGCCGCCTGTTGTTCCCAAAGAGGTCGCTGTTCTTGCCCTGCCCTTCCCCGCCCCAGCCTCCTCCGCCATGGAGAACGGCGGCTCCGCCGCCGACGCCGTCCCTGGCTCCTCCCTGCCCGAGATCGAGCTGATCATCAAGGCCTCGACCATCGACGGTCGCCGCAAGGGCGCCTGCATCTTCTGCCACGAGTACTTCATGGACCTGTACCTGCTGGCCGAGCTGAAGACCATCTCGCTCAAGATCACCACGGTGGACATGCTGAAGCCGCCGCCGGACTTCAGGTCCAACTTCGAGGCCACCCCGCCGCCCATCCTCATCGACAACGGAATCGCGGTGCTGGAGAACGAGCGAATCGAGAGGCACATCATGAAGAGCATCCCCGGCGGGCACAACCTCTTCGTGCAGGACAAGGAGGTGGGGAGAGAAGAGAGGAGAGGAGAGGAGGCAGGGTTGACATTTTGTGAAATTATTTTTTTTGTGTGTGTGTGACATCACGTACTCCTTGACCTTATTTCTCATTTCTGTTTCCCATGCGTCATGACGGGTGAAGAATGCTGCTGCTGCTGCTGCTGCTGCTGCTGCTGCTGCTGCTGCTGCTGTGTAAACATGCACCTCCAACTTAAAAGGAACTTATTTGCTTTACAGTGGCTGTCTCCACTGCTATTTGCGAGTCTCCCACACCCACCAGCTTAAAAAAAAACTAAGACAAATTTACAAAAGAATTTTGCTTTTCAAACAGGTGGCGAGTCGGATCGAGAACATCTACTCCAAGTTCAAGCTGATGCTGCTGAAGAAGGACGACCACTCCAAGTCCGGCCTGCTGAACATCCTGCGCAAGATCGACGCGCACCTGGAGGAGAAGGGCTCCCGCTTCCTGACGGGCGACACCATGTGCTGCTTCGACTGCGAGCTGATGCCCAAGCTGCAGCACATCAGGGTGGCCGGGGCCTTCTTTGCAGACTTTCACATCCCCGGGGAGCTCCGCGCGCTCTGGAGGTACATCAGCGAGATGTACAGCCTGGACGCCTTCACCCAGAGCTGCCCGGCAGACCAGGACATCATCAACATCTACAAGCTCCAGCAGGGCACCAAGATGACCAAGAGGGAGGAGCTGGAGCAGCCCTCCTTCACTAACACCGTACCCATCGCCATCTGAAGCGGAGGAGGGAGGGAGAAGGCGCAAAAAAAAAAAAAGAAAAATCAATCCCACCCCTAATTTTCATTTTTCTACCGAGGGAACGGAGGGTGGTAGTACACACATGAAAGGATTTATTTACATTTTGCTCCCACCTCAGGCAGGTCGTAAAAAAAACAAGCACTTTTTGCCCTGTTACAGCCATCACTGGGGAAGAGAAGGGGGAGCAAAAATAGCAAGGCAAGCAGTGTTATAAAAGGAATAGTCCTGCTTTTGAAGGCGAAGAGGTTCCTTCCCTGCCCCCCCCCCCAACTTTTTCTCATAAAAAAAGCAAGAATTTCAGTGCGATCTGAGTACTTCTACTGTGGCAAAAGCTTAAGCTCTCTCCATACATGTTTGTGTGCAAACTTAACCAGCAATCTCCGAGCATTTTGTACAATTTGGACAAGGCATTTCGATAAGAGTACCTGAGGCTGTCTGTCCTTGGTGGTCTTTTATTTCTATAGAGGGCCGAATCAAAAGAAATTCAGATAGACTACACTACTACTACTTACCTATGTGGAAGTTGTCTTCCAGTGTGCCTTTCTTCCCCCTTGCAATCGAGGAAACGTTACCTCTCTCTCTGAAGTCTCCCCCCCCCCCTGTTCATGGTCAGTCCACGTCCTCCGCAGTCTGGTAACTTTTGATAAGGGAACCCTATTTTTCGTAGTAGTCTGCACCAATTTTTTTTGTACACATCACTCGTGTTCCAGTTTGCCGAATATAGTAAAAATATGCATTAAGAGAAAAGAAAAGTAAACTAACGCAAGAGAAGCGTGAGTTTTGCCTCGCGACTCATTCCCGATTGAAGAACAGGCCCTAATTTTTGTGTCTGCGTGTCCATGCGTTCGTTTAAGTATTTATTTTATTATGCCAATTTTGGTTTCGCAAATTTCTTCCCGCGGTTGATCTCGTAGTACATAAATAAATAGTCCAAGGGGAGGGAGGGAGAGCTGTGGAGGGGGCAAAATAATCGAAGCCACCTCATTATTTCTCCTCCCCCTCTAACGTGACTAAAGAACATAAAAAGGAGGGGGAAGGCTACAAGTGGTCATGGTTATACATCACCTCATCTCGTGAGAGAGAGAGAAAAAAAAATCGCGATGCCAACAATGGCAGGACAATTCTGCTGCTGACAATGTGTGTGTGCTGGTGCTCATGTTTGGTTGGTTGGTAGTGGGTGGAGAAATCGTGGTTTCTGTAGTAGTAGGGAGAGTGTGGTAGCTATGTCTGGGAGGGGGGGGGAAAGGACTAACACAAGTGCAAAGACTACGAAAGAGAAACAGAGGAGCGAAGAAAAATACTCTCTTTTTCTTTAAATCCACATTACCAAGGGCTTCTTGTTTCTTTTCTACGCAAGTCAAGTCACATATTAATTAATTCTGTCTGGTTTTTTTTTCCGCTTCATCAATCGAACCGTTCTCAATTTCCACGTGTAATATCAGATGCCGGGAGGGGGAGGGGAGGAAATCTTTCTCTTCTTCACTGGAGGCCTAGTTTTTTCGAGGGGGGGAGGAGAGGGGGGCAATGGAACCAGAACTGGGTTCCCGAGTACTAGTAGTGCATTTTTCTTTTTCTTCTTCTTTCTGGAGACACACTGATATATAACTGCGAATAATTGCCTTCCCCCACCCGGGGGAAAGGGGTGGGGGAAGGGCAAAGAAAAGATAAAACGAATGAATTGTGACTGGTCAGCAATCTTCTTTCACCTATAGCAGCATCCTCTCTCGCTTGCTTATTCTTCTTCCTCTTTTTTTAAAAAAAAACTTCATCTTTTTGCAATCCGCGTTCACTTTCTAATCGCTACAGAAGCGTCCTTGATAGACGGGCAGGCAAGTAGTCCCTCCCTCTCCAATCAGACAAAGACCTTGGCCAAGGCGTCTGCGCCGGCGCTGGCGATGTAGGACTTTGTCGGGTGGAAGGCCACGTCAAAGATGCTCTCGTCGAACTTCTTGCGGTGCGCCGTGATCTCCTGCACGCAGGTTTTGGTCTCCAGGTTCCAGAGGCGCACGCTGCAGTCGTGACCTGGAAACGAGAGCAGAGGAGGAAATTGGGGAATCCTTCAAGCAAAAGATTGCAGTATGTTACACGATAAGTATTCCAAAAATGTCAACGGTAAAGAACGTCTTTTTCCCCCATTTCCTGTGCACACGCTAACGTCCAATTAGCCAGTCTCTCCCGTCGTAAATCAAATGAGGTCAGAAAGTCATATTAAAGAGGGGAAAGAGGAGGAAGATCACGCATCGCCGATGTTGGCTGTGTCCACTTCACTCAATCCAGTGTACGTACAGCAAACTCTGCTTATTCAACGACACGGTATATAGTACGGAACATTTTGCTTATAAGAACAGTTCTTTAAAGATTTAAGAACACTGCATATTGCAGGAACACGTTAACCTAGAGGTATTCAGTCTTGACAGGTGGTGTCTTTTGATACCAAATGATGCAAATAAGGCAAAACATTAGTTCGTAAAAATGTAATCAAAAAGTTATTTGGTATCAGTTTTTTAACAAAAAAATGTTGGTATCTTGGTCTCCAACCGTCAGACAATTGTGTCAACACTGTGTTTTGTACTAGGTACGTGTACTGTACTTACTTCCGGATATCAAGTACAGCCCATTGCTGTCTATGGAGAGTGAGGTGACTGCGTCCAGGTGCGCCACCATGGCGTGTGTCAGCTTGCCGGTGGCGTTGTCGAAGAAGCGGATGTGGCGGTCCTCGTGGGCCGTAATCGTCAGCGGTAACGTCGGGTGTGAGATTACCCTGGTGATGGCTCCCATCTCCGAAGACGAAGCGGAGTTCTGGTTTTTGAGAAGGATTTCCAAACTTTACTTAAACTGCCTCGGCCAACTTGTTTAAAAAATTAACAACTAATTTTATCTTCAGGTGATCAAACTTAGAATGGTTTCTAGCGGCTATATTTTTTTGGTGTATGTGTTGCAAATCGAGTTTCCTTCAGCAAGGGGGAGTTTTTTCTTAAAAAAAAAAATTTTAATATCGACACTACCTGAAAACCATTCCTTTTCGTTGTTGTTGACGTACTACACTATGTCATCAGTTCTCTTGTCAATTTTTCGCCATTGACGTGTAAAAGCTCTCTTTCGTTTCTCACTCACCGTGTCCAGCTTGATGACGGGTTTCCCCGACTCGACGTCGTATATGACGCAGGCCGCGTTGTTGTAGGCCGTCACCATGTGCGCCGAGTCCTCCCTCACCCAGTCGATGGAGGTGGGCACGCTGGTAGCGTTGTCCCCTCCCCCGAAGGTACTGACGAGCGGCTGTGTCTTGTTGGACCCGGTTGGGGACGGGGAGGATCCGCCCCCGACGGACCAGAGCTTGACGGTGCCGTCTGCCGAGCAGGAGAGGAGCTGTCCGCGCGCGGAGTGGTGCGCCAGACCCCAGACGGCGTCCGTGTGTCCCTGCAGCGTAGATGAGAGCACGGCCGGGTCGTACGAGTCGTATGGGTCGACGGAGGAGGCCGGCATGGTCCACCAGCGGATGGCGCCGTCCGCACCGCCGGAGAAGAGGGCGTCGCCCGCCGCCGCTACCGCCAGGCAGAGGACGGGCCCGCGGTGCGCCCTGAAGGTGTAGACGGGCTCTACGTCCAAGGAGGCCGATTTCTTGGCCGGGATGGTCTTCTGCAGGTTCCACAGCTTGAGCGTCTGGTCCTCCGAGGCCGTGATAAGGACCGGCTCGGCCGGGTGGAAGGCGAGGGCGCGGACGCCGTCGAAGTGGCTACGCAGCGTGTACTTGGCGCTCCACGTCTTGCGGAACGCCTCCTTCGGCGCCGTAATCTATGCGAAAGGAAAAATACATGCAATGTTGGAGTTTGTTGGTACAACTCGCATTTCTTGTCCTCACATCATACGAAGACTCGTTGTCGTTGGTGATGGTGAGCTGCTCCAGCTCCCCGAGCTCCAGGTTGGCTCCCAACTCCTGCGCCACTCTGTTCTTGTCGCCTCCGACGCGCGGCGCCGAGTCAGCCGCGGCAGTGGCGCCGGCAGAGTTCACCTTGGCCCTTCCTCCTCCTAAGTAGTCGACACCCGTGCCGGAGAGACCTGTTAAGAAAAAAAAACCACAGTTGTCACGTCACGAACCCAAAGAGAGATAAAGCAATAATTTATAGGTAGTAGTCACACACCAGCCCAGGACGAAAACATCAAGGTCAATCATCATCTGATTGAAATACAACCTTGTTAAGAAGACACGGTATAAGACATCCAATAGGTTGTTTTTTCAAATCTTCTGGGACGTGACGAACGGCGTATGGCACGTGTACCTTCCCTTCAAACAGAGATAACTGTCCCCCATTTACGTTAGAATAGACTGCCTTCTTTCCTCCCCCCAAGAAAGAAAAACTTTTTTTTTGCCGTTCACCTCTGCGTTTCTTATTCTGGCTGCCCTTGTACAGTGACCTTAGCCTCTGCAACTCCGCCTCCTCAATCCCCCAGTCGGAGGCTAGGCTATCGCGGGAAGGCTCGAAGCGGGAGGAGCCATCTGGATAGTAGGAGTCACGAGTGGACGTGTTGCCGGAAAAGAAGAAGGAGGAGGAGGGAGAAAGCAGAGGAGAAAGGGCTCACGTAATGTGGGAAAGGGAGTCGCGCAAAAAAAGGAGAGGAGGGTGTGGAAGAGTCGTAAAAAAAAATCAGAGTGCGTGAAGCAAAAGAAAATGGCAAAAAAAACCTGGCATATTAGGAAGTCTTTCCCACTCCTACCTTTCCCGACTTCTTCGCCGGCGCCTCCGGCGCTCTTGATGCTGTCCACCTGGTCCGGGTTGGAGAGGAAGTTGAACTCGTTCATCACTTCCTCGGAGTCGTCGTTCGCCGCCGACCCCGCCGAGTTGGCCGCGGCGGCCGCTACCGCCTGGGCCAGCTTTCCCGCCGCCTTGGCCGCCTTCATCTCGCCGCCCGCGCCGCCGAAGCCGTCGTCGCCGTCGTCGTCGTCCTCATCGTCAATCTCGGTCTGAAACGCGGCGGGAAGAGAAAAAAAACCGTGAGAGCCACGATTCGTCACTGCCTCACGCTCTTTCTCTCTTCTCTTCCAACCTCTGACGTCAGGAAGTCAAAATTGGCCATGACGGCGGCCTCCGTGTCGATGAGCATCTCCTCCGCCAGCGTGGTGGACACGCCCCGCCTGGAGGCGGCCGCGGCGGCGCCGTCTCCCTGCTGCTGTTGCTGCTGCTGTGGCTGCTGCTGTCCGCCGGGTCTCCTGGCGACGGTACCGGAGGCAGCGGCGCCCGAAGCACCGGCGGCCGCGGCGGCGGCTGCACCGGCCGTCGCTGCGGCGGGGGACGCGCCGTCGCCGCCGTTCATGGTAAGGTTATTGCGGTTGTCCTCGTTGGCGTCGTTGACGTCCCCGAGTCCCAGGAGCGACCGGACCCGGTTGGACCGGACGTCGATGATCGTGTCCGTGTAACCGATCTCCTGGAGGTATCTGCGGGAGGACAACACGGATCTGTACGTCTGCCACTCCTATGAACGACCGTAACCCGACGGAACATTAGGAGTCTGTAGTAGGTAGTCTACAACCCCTCTATGCCCCTAGAAGGGTTGTAGACCACTCAAAGACACAAATGTTTCGTTGGGAAGTCAAAAGTGTGTCTCTTACTGCCTTAGCAGCTGTCTGCCCTGCCGCCAGTTGATGTTGGTGACGGAGACGTAGTTGTCCCCGTCGAGCGGCGGCAGCTCCACGCCGTCCTCGTCCGTGGGCGGCTTTTCCTCCGCCCCGGCGGCCCCCGCGCTGTCCGGGCCGTACTTGAGCTTGTTGTACTTGGCCCTCTCCTGCTTGAGCGCGTACTCCAGCATCTTGATCCGCCTCACCAGGTCGTTCTTCAGGTTCTCCTGGCCCTTCCGCTCGCCCTGCAGGAAGGCGATTCGGGCCTACAAACAGGAAGGAGACCAGATCGAATTAAAACCCGTGACTCATGCCCTAAACAACAACAAAAAAAACACTCTGACCTGCAACTCCGCCTTCTCCACCTCCCACTGCGACCTCTCCATCTCGAACCTGGACCACTCGTGCTGCAGGAAGTGCAGGATGCCCGGGATGGAGTAGTGCGCCGTGGCCGCCGCGCCGCCGGAGGAGCGCGGGGAGCCCTGGCCGCCCCCGACGACCCCGGGCGACACCACGGAGATGCCCGCCGCGGCGGCGGCGGCCGCGGCCGCGCCCTCGTCAACGCCTGGAGCCTCCTTCAACTCGTCCATGATGAGGATGGGGAGGGGAGGGGTGGGTGTTCGGTCCGGGTCAGAAAGGAGTTCCGGGGGATGGGGGGGGACCGGGGAGCGTGGGAAGTAGAGGTCCCCGGGCCCGTCGGGCGCAGTCCCGAGATAGATAGACAGACAGAGAGAGGTCACTGAAATCGTGGTCCCTCGCTAGGACGACCTCGTTCGGAAGCTCATTAGGCCGAGGTTCGCCCTCTCCCCGTCCAACCGCTGTTGCTCATGTCCTCCTCCGCCTCCGCCGTCCACACCACTTAGCAGTCGTCTTCCTTCTCCTCCTTCTTCGTCGCCGTCTTCGCGATTCGCTGCTTCTTCTCTTCTCCTTTCTTCCTTCTCTTCTTTCTTTCTCTCTGTCTCTCTCTCTCTCTCTCTTGGTGTCGGTTTGCCACGAATCTTCTCCTCGTCCAGCTGATCGACCCTTTTGCACCCTCCTCTATTCCCTGCCCGTCTCCTCCGCACTCTTCGCTCCGTGGCCTCCCCTCCTCCCTCCTCTCCAGCCGCGCCCCCTCTGCCTTCCCTCCCCCCTCCCTCTTCGGGGCAACGCGGGCTGAACGGGACCGCCGGGGCCGAACTGCGACTCCGGGCCGACCCTCCTCCCCTCCCCCCCGCCCTCCTCTTCAAGGGTTTCCTTCTGCTGCCTGCTGACGCCGACGCCCTTCCTCCTCCTCCTCCTCCTCCACTGCTGCTGCCAAAATGTTCTCTCTCTCTTCTTTCTCCTCCTCCTCCTCTTTTTCAGCCTCGCTGCTTCTTCCTCCCTTTCGTTTCCATGGCCCTTCTTTCCTTCCTCCTCCTCTTTCCATCCCTCCCTCCCCCTCCCCCCGTTTCCTTTCGTCATTCGACGGAGCGAGCAGGGTGGCCACGTGGGATATTTTATGGACACTTTGGCTATTAATGGATATAGTTCAGTTTTGTTGCCGATTATTTTTATTTCAGCAAAAGTTTGCCCACCTTTTTAAAGTTTAACCTCTTAACTCTTGCTACCAGTACTCGGTCATATAAACTTGTGTACTTGTTTATTCTACTGACGGACCCGGGTTGGAATGTTGCTTTCTTCAGGTTGGGTTGGCTATTTTCAGCTTTCCAAGGCGTGGCATCGCTGTGAGCGAGTAGTAGTAGTGAGTAGTGGATGTAATGTGCGCCTCCCCCTCTCCTCCTCCTCCTCCTGCCGCGCCGCCCCCACCACCACCACGTCCATCTATCCCTCTCTCTCTCTCTCCTCCTTGTCCCATCGTACGTGACGCCGGCTTAGATAAAAAGAAGTGGTGATAAGGAGGCGATTATTGCTTAATTGCCCTCTCACTCACTCCCCGAAACAATGTGGTCGTATAAATGCCTGGCCGGAACAGTCCATTCATGTTTTAATTTCCTCTCCTTCTCATCGTGATGCTGAGGAGAGTGTGAGGAGGAGGAGGAGGAGGAGGATGCCGGCCGGCTGCTGCTCTCTCCGTGCTCTCCCTTTCTCTGAAATGAATTTCTATCAACTCACTTCCCCTCTCTCTCTCTTCTCCTTTCTTTTTTCTTCTGCCTCCTCCAAGCACCACAGTTAGCCTCTGTCTAACCGAGGCCAAGCGGCCTCCTCTGCATGTACTGTAGGTAGTGTTGTGGTACGCCCACACACGGGGGGGTGGGGGTTAGGGGGAGGAGGAGAAGGAGGAAGAAAGTATCTACTACACTCTCTCCTCTCCCCCTCCCCCTCCTCCTCCTCCTCCACCTAGCAATAAGCACAACTAAGAAAATCCGTTATTGGTTAATGAAAGAAGACGATTTCACGTTCTGTCGAGCAGACAGCAAGTGTCCAGCAAAAAAAAGACCCTTAATTTGCCATTTTTTGCCCCCTTGGCCGTTTTTATAGCTCCGCGGGATTCGTAATTTGCAGTACTACGCAGGTGCTGTGCATGTTTACACACCCACTCACATTCCATCTGCACTAATTGAAACAAATGGGCGAAGATTACGATTTGTACGTAGTACATACTAAATCCTTTGGAGAGGTGTTTCTCTGGAGGAGGAGGAGGACACTGTAGCATGGTACACAGTTTGTTTAACAAACTTTGCTACAGTTCCATGCAGCAGCTCCATGTAGGGATGAAGGTACATACTATCGTCATCGTGTGTGTAAGAAAAAATGTATGAAAAATGCATACGGTAAGCAGCAACTGTTACTCGGCACATCCTCAAACGTAGTATGGGGAAACGATAAAAAAAATTCACAAAGCGCTGCTGAAGGGCTCTTAAGCACTAGACAGCGACCCTTTTGATCTCTCCTCACAGAGATTTTCTTACCCTCTTTTCGTGCGTCTAGCGATTAAGGTCCCTGTTTGGCTGCGTGGATCCACAAACACGGTTTTAACAATCCCTGGGTAGTGTATCGTGATCCAATCTGAAAAAAAACCACCAATAACTCTAATTTTCCTGACCTTGTCTAGAATTGCCTATTTGTAGTGCAACAACGACAATGACAACAATGACAACAACAACAACAGCAACAACAACGACAACAGCTTCAATAACAACAATGACAATGGCAACAGCAACAGTGACAACAGCAACAATGACAACGACAACAGCAACAATGACAACAACAACAACAACTTTGTAACGTTCTTTGACTGCGTTGACTCACGCCAGTCGGTTCACTTTATCATACTGCATACTGCACCCGAGGCTCAGTGGCGTGCGTGAGAAATTTAACTCGAAGCTCCCTCCTTCTTCCCCTCCCCCTTTCTTTGTCCTCCGCCGTGCTCAAGTTCAGTGGAAAAAAAAACGAGCTTCCCTTTTTTCCTCCTCCTCTCGTGTGCAGCACAGACCAGACCAGAATCCAGATGTTTTAGTGCTATGCTAGAAGTCAGTCCTCTACCCAGAGCCAAGGAGGAGAGACTCACCACTTCACCACCCACCGGAAGAGGAGAGAACAAAGGCGCAGAAATCAGACCAGCCATCTTCTCCTCCTCCTCTAACAGAAACCCACGCCAAAATTCTTTGGAGCTTCCTGAAAAGAGAGAGAGAGAGAGAAAAGGCAACGATGCAAAGTTTTCCGGCGCTGGCTCTTGCGGTGCTGGCGGCGCACGCCGCCGTGGAGCCGGCGAGCGCGTCCGTGGCCGCGAGGTGGCCGGCGAAGTCGACGGCCACCCCCACCCCGATCGTCATCTGGCACGGCATGGGCGACAACTGCTGCAACCCGTGGAGCATGGGCTACGTGAGGAAGCTGCTGCAGAGGCACCTCCCCGGGGTCTACGTGCGCAGCCTGATGATCGGCGACTCCGCCGTCCAGGACACCGAGAACGGCTTCTTCATGGACGTCAACAGGCAGGTGGAGGCCGTCTGCGCCAAGATCGCCGGGGACGCCCACCTGCGGGGAGGGTGAGTGAGAGGGGGAGGGTGACTTTGCTGTGGTCAAGTGGTTCTCAACCTTTTCAGAGGGCACCCATATCTACGTGCTATATTGGCCACTACTATAGTAAAATCCTCTGCTGCAGCCGCCGTAAATAGTCCGTTCATTCTCCCCAGGTACAACGCCCTGGGCTTCTCGCAGGGCTCTCAGTTCCTTCGTGCGGTGGCCCAGAGGTGCCCGCAGGGTATGAGGAACCTCGTGTCCTTCGGCGGACAGCACCAGGGCGTCTACGGTACGTCAACACCAGTTTGACATCACTGACTAGGCGAGAAACTAAATTACCATCATTATCATTTTGCGTTTAGCCGTTTTCAATCATTGGTAACAACATTCATACACGAAACAGCATTTTTTTTTAATTGATGACGACAACAAATAGTACACGCAAGTTCTCTTACTACGTATATTAACTGAAGAACAGCTTGCTTCCATCAAGACCAAAACATGCAGCACTAATCTCCTATCCCCCCCTCCCGTCAAGGTCTCCCCCAGTGCCTTGGAGAATCTCACAAGGTCTGCGACTACGTCCGCCGCCTGCTCAACTACGGCGCCTACACCAGCTGGATCCAGAGCTGGCTCGTGCAGGCGCAGTACTGGCACGACCCGCTGGACGAGGCCACTTACGTCGCCAAGAGCAGGTGTGATGTTCAGAGACAGTTCGTAAGACGAAGCTTTGACTTTAGTCTTACTCAAGGTTGAAATTAGTGACTAATTTCAAGCTTGAGTCAGACATGCTTTTAGGAAATTAAAATTAAGAGTTTTGTTCATGTAATTTCATTTCCCACATTCTAAAAAAATGTGCAATCTAAAGTCCGACTTCAATTAGACTGCTCTGAGTAACAATATGTGAATACCAAAACAGGTTCCTAGCAGACATCAACAACGAGCGCCGACCGAGGAACGCCACCTATGCCGAGAACCTCAAGAGGCTGGACAAGTTCGTCATGGTCAAGTTCGAGGACGACACCGTGGCAGACCCCAAGGAGACCGAGTGGTTCGACTTCTACGCGCCGGGACAGGCCAAGGTGATCCAGAAGCTGAACGAGTCCAGGCTGTACAGGGAGGACTGGATCGGGCTAAGGTCCATGGACGCGGAGGGCAAGTTGGTCTTCCTCTCCACGCCCGGAAACCACCTGCAGTTCACCGAGGAGTTCCTCGTCAAGCAGATCATCGGGCCCTTCCTTCAATGAGTCCTTACGTGTAGTACACTACTTGAACTTTTTTTATTTGCGGGCGAAATGTATGTATGTAGTAATATAAAAAATACGTCGTTTTACAGAACTCTTATTGAAACTTCATTTTTTTACTTCTTTCCGTGCGCTTTCTTCTCTGGTGCTGGTGGATTCTTTTTTTTTTCTTTCTTTCTTTTTTCTTTTTAAGGCATCTTCAATCTTGCACAGGCTCAGGCTCAGAAGGGTGCAAGCAACTTCAGTGTAGGATCAGAAATTAGCATCTTGATTTTGGTTCCTTTCACTTAAATTTAATTTCTCTTTCTTTCTCTTCTCTCTCATCAGTCTAGGTCAATGACCTGAGGAGGCGGCGGAGGGTTCTTGCGGTTCCGAATACACACCTGAGAAGAGAAAAAGAAAGAAGAGGAAATGACGACTTGGCAAACAGCGAGCACAAAAAAATGAAAAAACTGTTTCCCTCACCTTGCATTTGAAGGTCGCCTTGATCTTGTCGACCACGTTTGGGGAGATGCCGACGCACTTGGAGTGGAAGAGCGTCTGGCACCCGTTGCACTCCAGCTCGGGGAAGCCGGACACTCCGGGGCAGTAGGGGGTGCAGGCAGCCATCTGCTGCTCCTCGATTCTGCACCATTAGACCCAAAAAAATATTGGAATCAACAAAAGTTTACTTTCTTCAATCTGATGCTAATAAGCCCCTTACACTTCTCCCGTGGAGAGGACCTTCCTGGACTTGGCCGGCGGTGGGGCGTGTCCGGAGACGACGGGTCCGCCGGGTCTCCGCACGGCGGGACCCCGGGACGCCGCACCGACGTGACGAGGCCGCTGCAGCAGCGGGTTGCTGTTTCCGCCGCCTCCGCCGCCTCCTCCTCCTCCCACGCTCCTCCGAGACGGCGGCAGGGCCGAGAACTGTTTGCCCCTGAGGAGCGGGTTCCTCGGCTGCTGCACGGCCGCCCCGGTCCCCATCGTCGCCAGTCCGGACAGCAACGGGGGCAGCGGCAGCTTCTTCCCTAGGTATGGTGCTGTGGTGGCGGCATTGACGGCGGCTCCCGAAACCGGGCTAATTGAGACTCCTTTTCCTAGTGAGCGGACGCCAACTCCTCCGACGCCACCGACGGCGCCGCTTCCGCCTCTGGAGTTGTTGAAGTTGTTGTTGGCCCCCCTCTGCGA
>JAAUYM010035704.1_pt1 | contig 13373 bp, 10 predicted proteins | sample 7278001 | NCBI WGS metagenome assembly JAAUYM01 (sample SAMN14350224, study PRJNA611818) | marine sediment metagenome | isolation source: surface marine sediment (1.8m) | place: French Polynesia: Moorea | collected 2018-08
ACCCCCATACCTGCTTGGTAAGATGCTTAGACAGCAGTGGTCCACACATCAGGAAAGGTGCCAAACTTATAAAAATCTGGGCTTAGGTTTTGCTGTGGTTCCTTCTCTATCCAATCCAGTAATTGCCAGACTGATATAAGGGCAGAATCCACAGACTTTTTTTTTCTTCTGGGATTGTCAGAGCTGATTCTTTTTTTCTGCTAATTTCACAACATTCAATTTCCCTCGGATTTGGGAAACCGTTTGTCTTTTGTCAAATTGCTAAAATATGATTACAACGTAAGGACGCCTAGTAGTTAGCAATGACGAGCATGGAGGAGGATCTACAAGTGAAAAGGAGGGAAGGCGCCAAATCCGCGCCTGGGATCCGCGTGCAACACGTGGCCCCTCGGCAGCGGAACAGGGTGCGATTCGAGGACGAGGTTTCCTCGCCGGTCCCCCTCGCCACCATGTCCGCCTCCACTGCCACCAGCAACAGTCGGTGCTCGACGGCGACGGAGCGACCCTGCTGTTGCGCCTGCTCCCCACCGCAAACCGGAGGCAGGTGGCGAGCGAGCGAGAACTCACTTGTGGTCGGCAACCCGCACCTGCCGCAGCTGCCGCAGCTGTCGCAGCTGCCGCAACCGCAACCGCAACCGCAACCCCAACCGCAACCGCAGCCGCCAGTAGCCATTTGCGGCCACGTCGAGACTCCTCTCGGGGGACCAGCTACCTCGGACCCCATAATCCGAGGGGTGGTGGAGACGAGTTCCGCCTGTTCCTCGCTGTCTCCCGGCGCGGGCGGCTCTCGCCTCGTCGTCCTGTACGCAGGCCGGAGCGGCCGAAGCGCCCTCGGACACGGCAGAGAGATTTCTCGGTCTAACAGTGGCACTAGCCGGAGTAGCACAGCCGGACCGGCGGCGCTGCACGCCAGCCTCCCTGCCACCTTCCTCCACCAGGACCACAAGCGCTCGCACTTCGAGCTCAGCTCCAGGGGACAGAACTTCGAGAGGGAATCTTTTCGGCATCTGGATGAGGTGGAGGACGACGACAGCAGCAACTCCAGCAGCTTGGTGCGGAGGCACATTCGTCTGCCCTGCGAGTACAGCAGCCTGAGCGGGATGACGGAGAACCTGCAAGGAAGGCCTTGCTGCCTCTGCTGGGCAGCTGCGGCGGCTGCGGCCGCGGCCACGGCGGCAAAGGCGAAGGCGAAGGCGAAGGCGGCGTCGACGCCGGCGCCCCACCGACACTACACGAGGGGCACCAAGAAGCACAAGTCGTCGTTTTCCTTCGCCGCAGCGCAGAAGGGGAAGGGGAAAGGGATAGGCGGGCAGAAGCAGGGGATGACTAAAGAGGGGAAGAGGAAGGAGGACCAATCTCCTCGCCCGGACCTCTCGAAGGCGCTGGAGGGAATGTCGGAGAAGAAAGAGAAGCCCGTCGAGCCGACCACCCGCCGCCACAAGTGCTCGAGTCACACCTTCAGGAAGGAGTCTCCGAAGGGGACGATGCCGAGGGAGGCGCCTCCCATCCGAGACGAGGAGAGAAGCAGCAGGAACGTGTCCGGAAATGCCTCTGTAGACCCCAAGGAGTTTGAGTCCCTCTCGGCCTTCCCGCCCTCGACGGAGCCCTTCAGGCCTATTTCGGGCAAGGGCGGCAGGTCGCTGTCGCCCCCGCTGAAGGCTTCGGCGATGTCGGAACAGCAGATTATGGGGCCCCCGGGAGAGTCTTCCGGCGGCGGCTATACTAGAGAGCAATGGGATAAACGAAGCAGGACTCCTGTCCCCAGCTTCGGGTCCCCCCTGCCGGACACCCCACGCCGGGCGCCACCCGTCATTGCTGCGATTCCCGGGGACATGAGAGGAGGGAGAGGAGGAGAAGGAAGCCAGAGTCGGCCGTCGTTCACACATGGGGGCGACCTTAGCCACCCTCGCCCGGATCAAGCGCGGAACCAGTCGGTGGCGCATCGTAATGGGATGGGCGGGCCAGGACGCACCTCTCTATCGAAACCTGATGGCCAGGAAGGAATCTCTGCCTTGATTCCTCCCACGCACGCAGGACCTTCTTCTACCTCAGGTCTTGCTGCTCAAACAGGAGCTTCTAGTAGCCAAGGTCATGTTCCACATGCCGGAGCTCCTGTGCCGCTTCCCCCTGCACCTCCAGGAGCTCCCCCTTTGTTGTCTGCTACAGGTCAAGGGCAAGGCCACACCCAAAATTACTACAGCCCTGAAAAGCCTTCTCCCACGGTCTCCCATACCTATCCTCCACTTCCGCAAGGGAAAGGGAGTCGGAAGGCAGCCACAACCGCCGCGGGTCCCACGTACCCAGATCCACAGGTCCGACCCAGGGTATTCTGGAAGAAAAATCCCGGGGAGAATTTCGGGACGATCGTTATCAGGTACCCTGGTGGTCCGAACTATCTGCTGCGCATTCCGTCAGAAATACTAAGGGATCTGCAAAGATCTGATCCATTCTCAGACAGAAATTTACTTCAGATTACCATTGCTTTGTTCTCCATTCTTATTGTAATGATAGTTGGATATACATTGTACACACCTGCTTAAATTCTTAATATACTTGATATTATCCTTTCTCAAAGAGGCTTACTTAGAATTACCATTGCCCTGTTCTCCATTCTTCTTGTAATGCTAGTTGGATCCTTAATTATATAGTAGAGGTCGAGAGTAAAATCTTTTTGTATTTCTTGGTAAACTTGCAACTCCGTACAAAAGCGCAGGCAAGATAATTTTTTTTCCCTGATCACAATTTTTGAGATGGAGAAGCTCCCATAGCAGCTCAAGAAGCAGGACACTGATGCCTGTTTTGTAGAGCACGCCTTATGTACGTATACGTGTAGTCTAGTACGGTATATAAAAGTACTCTTCAGTAACTTCCTCCTTTTCATCTGTGGTATCCGCATAGTAATGTGAAAGGTGGTGGTTGACTGCGGTAGAATGGTGCTTGGGGCTGTGCTCCGGACCCCTCTGGAGGCAGTGGAGGCTGAGCATTCCGTGAAGGGAGATAGTTGGATAGTTGAATCCAGGTGCAGTGGGAGGTGGAGGTGATGCATTGGTGAAGGATGCAGTCACTGTCGTGACATCGAGTGAACGGATCGTTATTTACTACGCTTTTTCGTGCATTTTTTACTTGGCATGTCTGCTAAAGATTTGGATGATTACTAATTACAGTACAACATAACAAGAGAATAATGAAACAGAAAACGTACAGATGCTCTCCGGGTTTGGAAAATATTCTATGATGCGAAAAGTGTAATGATTGTACGTGCTATATAATATGCTTAGGCACTACTGGGTCCTAATCACAAAGTAGCTTAAATTACAGCGAGCTGCCGACTGCTCAACCGGCCTTTGCTTGTTGAAAAGCTGCAGAAACAATCTTCCATCTCCTTGTCTCTCTACTTCTTCTTGTTCTTGAAGTAGTCCTTGACCTGCGCCTTGTAGTCGTCCGGGATGAGGCCGAGGTACTCAGCGTGGGACTTCTCCTCGCAGGTGGCCAGGGTTCCCCACTCGTTGGTGTGCGGTTTCACGTCCTTGTTGTAGTCGTAGAAGTCGCCCTTGATGTCCGTCAGCTTCCCTCCCAGCGCGTGCAGGATGGCCTCGGGGGCGCAAGTGTCCCAGCGCTTGCAACCTGAATGCAAAAAAAAAAAACCCAATAGTTTTAATTTGTTCATTTCGATCTGGGCTATGTACTTTTCCTTCGTACTTACCTGGACTGGGAAACACGTACGCGTGCGCCTTCCCCTCGATGAGCAGCATGACCTTGTGCCCTGCCCCTCCCACGCGGATGATGTCGGTGGGCTTGCATGCCTCGGCGCAGTCGTTGACCAGCCCGGTGCCATGGGAGCGGGTGGTGGTCACGATGCGCTTGTCCGCCGGGGGCAGGGTGCGCGAGATGCCGCGGACCCCGCCGCCGACCACGCCGTAGATGGTGCGGCCGAGGTTATCCTTGTCCTTGGCCTGATAGTTGAAGTAGGGCTGGTTGATGACGCCCGCCACCGCCTTCTTGCCGACTGCGATGCCGATGAGGACGGTGACGTGGTCCAGCAGCCCCTCCGTGTACTCTTTGGTACCGTCCAGCGGGTCCACCCACACGCAGATGTCCTCCAGGGTTGCCTTGGCGTACTCGGCGGGCACGGACAGCTTGGCGGCTTCTGCGTCCTGGTCCTTGATCACGGGCGCGTCTCCGGTCACCTTGTCTCCCTCCTCCCCGATGGCAGCAAGCCCGGGGAAGTTGGCCCGGAGGGACCCGAGGATGCAGTCCTGTACGGCCCGGTCCGCCCTCGTCTGCAGGTCGGCGATGCCGGTCTTCTCCACGATGCCCAGCTCGCCGCTGGCCATGATCTCGCGGCAGATCTCGGCAGACCTGGGGAATGAAGAAGGCCATGTGAAGCGCGTAATTTCCCAAATATTCAATTTAAAACCGCTATGTTTTTGCAAGGCAATTTTTTAAGACATCCGTTTTCCCACTTGTTCGCGATGCAGACGGAGTTTGCGAGGATTCGGCTGACTAGGCAGGGAGAGGCCATCTTGGAGGAGGAGAGGAGCCTCTTGCTGTATCGACAATGGAGAAGGAGTGAGGAGGAGTGGGATGAGAGGAGATTAGCGGTGTCGGATGCTGCACTCCTCCTCCTACTCTCGTAATTGTTGCTCAACGACCGTGGACGAGGGGAGGAGATGAACGTACCGCAAAAGTTTACTGTGGCACCCTGGACGAACGCGAAGGAGGAGAGGAAGCTCGCTCCACTCGATCGCCCTGGCAGTACGTGACGACGAGGAAAAAGGAGGAGGAGGAGAGCAGGAGGAGGAGGGAGCTGCTGTAGCATTTCACGCACCCAGCACAGGTTTTATCTTCTCTCTCTCTGCTTCTCAGCCTGGCAAAGGGACACTTGTCATCATATAAGCGTGTTTGTCCGCTGTTGCTGCTGCTGACTGCCTCTCCTGCCCGGCCGCGGCCGCCGCCGCCGCCAGTGCCCCTTTGCGCATGCTTTTTTTCCGAAAGAAAAAAGATCCCCTTGACTTCACCCCTTTCGATGTTGACAATGGTCGTTAATTTGCCAGTTTTGCCATCTCGGCACAAGACTCAGAGCTGAATAGGTAATGTTTGTGGCCACGTCAGAGACACAACCCCGAAGGGATTACTGTATTAGGCTTGTGTACACAACTCATGCATTGCATGCTTCTGTTATAGTGAGACTACGATGCTGGGACGGTTGATTCGCAGAGATAGGTTGCACTGAAGGAGAAAAATGAGTGATCTTCGAGTGGGTGTCTACATACGAGTACACTGCTATGCCTCTTCAGATAAGTAGCAGACCTCACCTTCAGGTCATACGTATACTAGCCTAAAGCACAAAACTTTTCAAGAAATGATATAATTTAATATTTGGACATCTCAGAAACTTTTGACAGTACTAAATTCTACTGTGTAATGCACTTAGCAACATATTTTAAGGATTTTAAAGGTCACATGAATAGTATCAAAATTACAGCATACTAAATTTATACAGTCACTGAAATAAATTTGAGAAGAATTCGCCTCATTTTGTATATTACATAAGTTTTTTTTTCTTTCAAAATATCTTTGCAGTCTTAGCACTTTAAAGCTATGATTTACTACTGTACTATAGTACCCATGTACCCATATCGAGTGTGATCAGTACGTGATCACCTCCTGATCGAAAGATGGGTATATGAAAGAGACATTGGGGATAGTTTATACTGTCAACACTTGCTCCCACACCTGCTAGAGCACCTGCTACAGGCTGCAGTGATTTTTTACTCTGTCATCCTCAATGAATGTTCTGGGGATGTGGATCCTTTAAAGTGCTTCATGTCAGTGACCAGAACAACGAGGTGGTCAGGTAGAGCAAAGTCGTATCCATTTAGTCCAACAGTAGTATGTTTAATGTAGTGCTTCTGTACTGTGAGCGATATAGCATACATGTATTCTGGTTTAAAAAGTCTGGTCACTTATTGGACACACTGTAGTTACTTGCTAGTTCATGGAAGTCTCGAACCTGGAAAGAAAGCTTTTTTTCCCTCGTGTATCTTAAAGACTGCAGTCAAAAAGCAAATTTATTAACTAATAAATTAATAGCTACAGGTTTGTAGCAAATGCTATTTACAACCCATTTTTCAAGTGCATGATTTTCAAGATATCTAAAAAAAAAATAAAAAATGCACTACGTGCATACAGTACAGTACGTACAAAATCAGGACAACTCTTCTCTTAATTAACTTGGTAATTCTAGCAAATTTTGTGTGCCTTAATCATGATGCTACGCAGACCCTAACAACCTTTAAACATGTTATCAACTGTCTAAAGCAACAGAATTAATATTGCTGTCTAAAGATTGCTAGATTTTAAATTATTCTATTTTTGAGAGTTTTCTTTTCAGGCTCAGTTATTCTTACTACCTACTGTACATGGATTTGATTAGATTGGATTAGATTGTTACGTAAGAAGCAGCTTCATTTCTGATTTGACGACGCAACCTTGCACTGTTGAAGTCAGCTGAGTGAGCAGCAGTCAACACAAAGAAAAGACACAGACACCAGGAGAAGAAGGACGTGACGTGAGAGTATCCAGTAAGACAACACGTCATCTCAGTTCCGACCTCGGCCAGATGAGGTGACCCCGCCGCGACCTCAGAGGTCGGCAGCAACATGGTCACCGCCTTCCTCCTCCGCCTAGCAGAGATCTCTCACTGGTTCTCCCTGCTGGCCGTCGTTTCCGGGTTCCTCGTCACCCTCGTCGTCCTCTTCAGGTTCTTCCGGGAGGACCTGGCCTCGGGGGGCGTCACCAGAGTGACCTCGGGCCCGACCCCGAGGATGGCCGTCCGCCGGGCGCCCCTGCCGGTGGCCGTGGCCCTGTCTGAGGCCGACGGCGACGGCGTGCGGGTCAGGCTGACCTCCCTGCCGCCCTGGAGGGTCGGCCGCGTCAGGGTCAGGCTGTTCGCCGGGGTGTCTGTCTCCGCCCTGCATCACGTGCTCAGGGGGCCCTGGGAGTGGTTCCTGGACGCCTTCGAGCGGGAGGGGAACCCCTTCGGGAGGGACGGCTGCAGACAGGCGGGGCTACTCTCGGAGGTGGAGGTGCCGGAGGGCGAAGAGGGCGCCTCCGTCCGGTTGAGGCGTCCTCCTGGCGGCGACCTCGACCTTGGGGAGACCCCCAGGAGGTTCTACCCGTTCGTGGTGGCCTGCGTTCCCGTGGCCAGCGAGCTGCACTCTGAGGAGAACGAGGGAAACGTGGGCGCGGTGCTGAGCGTGGTGCACGTCAAAGACGAGAGGTGCCCGGTGCCCACGCAGGTTCTTTTCACGCACCTGAAGCACCTCGACGGGGGCAGGTCCACCACGCTCGCGCCGATCTTCGTCTCCGGCGCCGCCGCCGGCGAGGACTCGTCCTCGTCGGGCGAGGAGAAGGAAGAATCCTGCTACCACCACCAGAGTCCCGGGAAGACCAGGTGCGTGGTGTGCCAGGACCTGCCGGTGACGAGGGTGACCTTCCCGTGCAGGCACGCCTGCGTCTGCCGGCGTTGCTTCGGCCGCCTGAGGAGCAGGTGCCCGATGTGCAGGACCTACATTCAGTCGTACTTCCTGCTGGAGAGCGAGCCCGGGTCGGGAGAGGAGGAGGACGGGGAGGAGGGCTCTGCCGCCAGCGCCAGCGGCGGCGGGCGCAGGACTACCAACAGGACGTGGGGACAGTGGCTGGAGGAGCTCAACCGGAACTTTGCCCTGAGGATGGGACTGCAAGAAAATTTTTAATACATACTATATGCCTAAGATCGCGTGAGAGGTGCACTACTAGTCCGTCAAAGGGAAGACAGACACTCTCTCTCTCTTCCGCCATTTCCTATTCCATTGTTCGGTTTCTTTGGGTTGAATAATTGTTATTATAGCGTAACAGTTAGGTCCATCTCCCAAATAGTCGTCGTTTAACACCTGTGGGAGGAGATTTGCCAGCTGCGTTTCACAAGTTTTGCTTACCAGCGAGTTGTAGAACAAATACTGCTGCATACCAGCAGGAGCTTCAAAATACAGTCAGAGTACAAGAGAACTAGTAGTAGCTAGGAGACCCAGTAGGAAACTAGTTTTGTTTGCACGTTGCTGTTTTTTTCCGCTTTCCACAGGAAGTTATAGTTCCCCAACATCGGTCATGGCACAGGCAGGAGCCAAATTTGCAGGAAAGGTGGCCATCATCACGGGTAAGCAGGTGGTGGATAAACGTGGGTCGGTGGGTGGGTCTTTTAAACATAGTAGCATGATCTGATTCAGGCGCCAGCTCCGGCATCGGCGCCGCCACGGCTGTGCTCTTCTCCAGGCTGGGTGCCACCCTCTCCCTGACCGGGAGGAACCTGGAGAACCTGAAGAGGACCCGGGAGGAGTGCCAGCTGGAGTCAGGTGGGCAGAAGTCGCCGCCGCTGCTGGTACAGGCCGACCTGGCCAGGGAGGCGGACGCCAAGAAGGTGGTGGATGACACCATCAGGGAGTTCGGGCAGCTGGACATCTTGGTGAACAACGCAGGGATCATTGAGATGGGCACCATCGAGAACACCTCGCTTGAGCAGTACGACCGCGTCATGAACATAAACGTGAGGTCAGTCAGTCGGTCCGTTTTCTAGTTAATTGGGACTTGGTTCGTGGAGGAATTTTTTTAGGGTGCAAATTTATGTTGTAATGAAAGCCGCCTGGTTAAACAGAAAACTGTGATAACTGAAAAATTGAGCCATCTCCCAATCTGTTCCGACTAGCGGAGTTGGACTGTATTTGGATATTTTTGGTCCATTGTTTCCAGGGCGATTTACCACTTGACGATGCTGGCTACTCCGCACCTAGTCAGCTCCAAGGGAAACGTGGTCAACGTCTCCAGCGTCAACGGGATGAGATCGGTGAGGAAAAGGCCTTCATTTTTTTTCTTGTGAAGCTTGTGTCAACTATACTTTTTCCCGTCATCCATGGCAGTTTCCTGGCGTTCTTGCCTACAACTTGTCCAAGGCCGCCGTTGACCAGTTCACCCGCTGCGTCGCTCTGGAGCTGGCCGCCAAGCAAGTCAGGGTCAACAGCGTCAAGTGAGAAGAGGTCTCCCCTCTCTGTATTGACATGCCAGATCATCGGGATGCAAACTCGCTGCTACTTATGTACAGTCCCGGAGTCACCCTGACCGAGCTGCAGAAGAGGGGAGGCCTCGACGACGAGGCGTACGCCAAGTTCCTAGAGAGGAGCAAGGAGACCCACGCGATGGGGCGGGCAGGACAGCCTGAGGAGGTTGCTCGCGCCATCGCCTTCTTGGCCTCCGACGACGCCTCCTTCTCCACGGGCGTCTCCATCCCCGTTGACGGAGGGAGGCACGCAATGTGTCCAAGATGAATCAATGGAAGAGCAGCAGGAAATATTTCGCGCATACCGGTGACACAGTCGGCTTTATTGACCTCATCGATTTTTTTTTTTTTTTGTAAAAGGAAATAATGATCAAACTTTGCAAAAAATGAATGCAGATTGTGGAAGGTGTAATATCTACCGTAGTTCTCTACGCGTGCACTATCATTTTCTTTTCTTTCCCTTAGGTAAGTATTTGCCAATCACCTACCTAAAAATAAAAGCAAAGTTCTAGTATTTACCTCATTAGCCGACTTTATTTTCATAAAGGAAACGTTTCAGAAATAATGATCAAATGCTGCGAAAAAATGGATGCAGAACTAATTGGCCAAAAGCAAAAGAATATGATTGCAAATCATATTCTTATGATTCTCAATTGAATAACTCGAAGGATGATGGTTGCATTAATTGGAATATTGAGTTTGTGGTGCCACCTACTACCTGACGAGTATCGATCTGGACAAAAACTGAACCAGGATTTAGCATGGTATGTACGGTAGATGCACAATAAAGGAAATATTAAACACATGCCCACAATGTGCGCAATTTGTGCGGAAAAAATGGCTAGTTTGTGCGTAGAAACTGGACACTTATTTTATATATAAATAGTCATGCTATATTTGTTACTGTTTTTAATGCACTTTTTTCTAGTCTTTTTTAAACAAAAGAAGTTAGTGTGTCCAAAAAATGTCCAGTTTGTGTGAGCAAAAAAAAGTAAAAAAAGTTATGACTAAAAAATGTCTGGTTTGTGGCAATGAGAGAGACGATGTGTCTGGCGGAGGAGGAGAAGGGAGCGTCCATGATTCTTAGCAACAGACGTGTACAGTAGAGCTTTTTCAACAGGAACAGGAACAGGAAACAAAAAAGGAATGTTGGAATACATAACTTCTGATTCAAATTCGAAGAGTCCTCGTTAAGGGAGACACACTTATACACAGTTACAAGGCCATACTGTCACTCTCCGCTGTATCACAGTAAGGCCGGCAACCGATTCATCTTCTTCTTGATGAAGGAGAGAGCCTTGACCTGTGTGGCCTCTGAGAATTTGAAGCCCTCCCATGGAAGCCCCTGCACTTGCCACACCTCTTGCTCCTTCTCAAAGATGATCCCAGTGATCTCCTTCAAGTGCCTCTGTGCCTCCTCCTCGCTTTTGAGCCTCATCTCACTGCCCCCTGGGAGATAGGGTCGCAGTTCCTTCCAGCAGAAGCTTGTAAGGTCCTTTCTGTACTCTGCCATAGTGACCTCCTTTGCCTTCTCCTTGGAGACAGACATCTGAAACTCATTCTCCAGCAGTGCAGATAAGCACTCCCCTGCCTTCCCGTCGAGCTCCTTCAGGAGCTCTCTGCACTCCTGGGCCAGGGTTGCCATGCTGAGCGCCATGGTCTCATCTGCTGGCTTGAAGGACCTGAGCTCCACCTCCAGGGACTCAATCGCCTTCTTGTTTGCCTTGTATTCATCATCCGTCTCGGAACCGGCAAATCCTTTGACAAAAGTTTGCAGCCTCTCCAGCCTCTGCCTGAGGGCATTAAACCTCTTGGTGCCTTCATCCATTATGTTGTCGTGTTGGATCTCCAGGGAGGGGATGCAGTCAACGATGCTTCTCAGCTCATCCCTGACAAAGCAGGCATTGGGCAAATCCTGGAAGACATCCACCATGAACTTAAACTGCTTGAGTGCCTCAGTGGTAAACTCCTTCAGCTCGCCCCCTTCCCCGGCCTTGATCAGCTCCAGGAGGTGCTCGATCCTCATCTGCAGCTTGTCCAGCTTCTCAATCATGAGGGCTGCGTTTGCCTGGTCCCACTCCTTCTCCACCAGACTCCGGTCCCTTGGCCTCTTCACCAGTGGATGATGCAGGTTGGCGCCCTCAGCCTGAAATGCAACAAAGGGGATTAAGTAGGGCCTATGTAGGTAGGTCTGCCCACTTCAAGGTGAGGTGAGGTAGGAATTCTACCTGCTCAGTCATTGACCTCTTCCTGGCCAGCTTTTCCTCAAGCGAGACCTTCTTTGGGTTGAAGCTTTGACTCCTGCTTGCCAACTCTTCGTAGCGCTTCTGGTCTCTGATCACCATGACAATGTCGTAGTCTCTCCCTCTGCCAGGCCCCTTCAGTTTGATTTCCTCCTCCTTGGCAGCCTCAAACAGCTTGTCCTTGGTCATGCTCTCTGCGCCAGCCACCTTGGCCACCTTCACCAGGTAGTTTCGATTGTGCTTCATCTTGTTGCCGCAGAGGTGGTTTACCATGTCGTAGGAGGTGCCCCAGACCCCTTTGCAGCCGTCTGCCTCTATGGTGCATGTGTACTGGCGGTTGTCTCTCCTGCTTTCACTCTGATACTCCTCTATGAACTCCAACCCTGCCAAAAAAGGTAAATTTAACACTATGTACTACCTGTAAGGGATGGTGATTTTCATGTAAGATAAACGAGACTGACTGCGAGAACACCATCATAAGAAAAAAATCCTTCAAGTAGTGAAATTCAATTTGCCAAGCAAAAAGACGTTCTGCATGGATGCACTTCCTACCCTCCATCAAAAATGCCGTTTGAAGAGTAGCTTACCCAGGAGCGGCATGTTCCTGTACTGGTCCTTCTCCAGGTGGTCCTGCAGCGACTCCTGGTCAAAGAGGGAGGTGTTCCTCCCCTGTTTGGTGGCTGGCTTGCGCTCCTTCTTCTTCTTCTCTTGCTTGCCCACCCTGTCTTCCTCCTCAGTGATGCCCAAGCGGCGCCTCTTCAACTCCAGCACCTTCTTTGCATGCTTCTGCCCCCTCACATGCGAGTCCAGCGTGGAGGGGCTCTTCAGGCCCACCTCGCAGACCAGGCAGAAGAAAATCTTCTGCTTGCCGGTGTACCTGTCCTTCTGGCAGAAGTCGTCAGGCAGCCTGTCTGGCCTGAATGTCTGCTGGAAGCGGAGCATGTCCACTGGGGGCTCGTGCTCCCTGTCCACCAGTAGCTCCTCGCCCCCACAGGGGTTCTCCACCAGGGTGTGGACCTCCATCACCCCCTCCACATCCACGAAGGCGTCGCAAAGGGGCATCTTCTTGGGTCCTCACCCGCTCAGGCAGGGAGATGCAGGGAGGGAGGGGAGTGAGACTGCACTTGAAACTAGAAAGAAAAGAGTGCAAAGGTCACATCGAACAAGCGTGGTTCCAAGGAGACAGCGTCATGCTCATGCACGCCCAAAGTGAAGATATACATACTTACGTAGTACAATGTGGAAGGGAAATATAACCGGCAAAAAGGCTGCTAAGAATTAAAAAAATCGACTAAATCGATTAAACCACTACACACTGCGGTAGTTTGGGCCTTCATACACAAAAAGCCTTTCTTTAAATATAAAGACAAAGCTTTTTTAATCATTTTCTTGGTGCAATTCATGGACTGCAAAAGAGCCTTTTCTTTGGCGTCATCTTACCTGTTGAAGATGTGGGAGACCGCACGGGCGATGATGAAAGTGATGAAGTTGGTGAGGGTGAAGAACTTAATGAGAGTTATGAAAATGTCCCAGTTCTCACAAACATAAAAAAGGGGCATATTAAGTTTTTTCATGCTTTTGTTGGAGCATGTTGACAGTGTCTGTTTTTCTAGCGTTGCCATTTATTTCTCTTCCACAGTGCAGTACACGACACGTAGGAAGAAACAGCGTACCATTCAAGTGTACGTACTAAGTGGGCGCGACCCATAGATATCTCTGTGGGTGCGACCCCTCTCAAGTGCCGGCAGGGCAACTTTCTGTGAAGAGGGGGAGAGCCACCTCATACTAAGAGGTAAAAGGGGGTTAAATATATCACACAAAGCATGGTAGAAAAAAATTGTATCACAAAAGCAGGCAAAACTCACTAAGTCATAAATTTACTATACTATATGCGCGCACAGTTTAACAGATCCGAAGTGGACATTCTAAAATACAGGGTCTTACCGATAAATCCGGACTGACAAAGAAATGCCATATCTCTGTTAATATGCATAATTTCAGGCTAAAATTTTTTGTGGAAGTAGAATAGAATACAATGC
>JAAUYM010048216.1_pt1 | contig 13373 bp, 11 predicted proteins | sample 7278001 | NCBI WGS metagenome assembly JAAUYM01 (sample SAMN14350224, study PRJNA611818) | marine sediment metagenome | isolation source: surface marine sediment (1.8m) | place: French Polynesia: Moorea | collected 2018-08
TACAGTGCGCTGACAGACGAGAACGCAACGATCGATGTTGATGCTTCAACACAATCGATCATTGATCTGTACCGATCAAAGCGCTAACGATCTTTTAGAGGGGAAAGACATGACTCAGTATCCGGTAAATCCGGACGTCGAAAGACAGGCCAACGTCACGAGCGCTGACTACGAATCAATGTACGAAGCATCAATCAACAATCCCGAGTCTTTCTGGCGCGAGCAGTCGGGCGCATTTCTCGACTGGTTCGAGGATTGGTCAACGCTGAGCGAAACGAACATGGCTGCCGGAGACATAAAATGGTTTCTGGGCGGCAAACTGAACGCCAGCTACAACTGTATTGATCGGCACCTCGAGACTCGCGCTGACGATGTTGCGATCATCTGGGAGGGTGATGAGCCGACCGACGATGACAAGATCACGTTTCGTGAACTGCATGACAAGGTTTGCCGACTTGCGAACGTCCTGAAGAGCCGCGGCGTCAAAAAGGGTGACCGGGTCTGCATCTACATGCCGATGATTCCCGAAGCTGCATACGCCATGCTCGCCTGCGCAAGAATTGGTGCCATACACTCGGTCGTTTTCGGCGGCTTTTCACCCCAGTCACTTCAGGATCGTATCCTCGACTCGGATTGCCAGACCGTCATCACCGCTGACGAGGGTGTCCGGGGTGGCCGCAAGATCCCCCTCAAGGCAAACACCGACCAGGCGCTCACGCAGTGCCCCAACGTTCACTCCGTCGTGGTCGTCAGGCGAACGGGTGGCGAGATTGGCTGGGAGGAAAGCCGGGACGTCTGGTATCACTCGGCAATCGAAGCCGTCAGCCCGGAATGCGAGCCGGAGTGGATGGACAGTGAAGATCCGCTCTTCATCCTGTACACGTCCGGGTCAACGGGCAAACCGAAAGGCGTTCTGCATACGACTGGCGGCTACCTGCTGCATGCAGCGATGACCCACAAGTTCGTCTTCGACTACAAGGACGGAGAAATCTACTGGTGCACAGCCGACGTCGGCTGGGTCACCGGTCACAGCTACATCGTCTACGGGCCGCTCGCAAACGCCGCAACAACCCTGATGTTTGAGGGTGTGCCGACCTATCCCGACGCATCACGCTGCTGGCAGGTCTGCGACAAACACGACGTCAGTATTTTCTACACGGCGCCGACTGCCATCCGTGCTCTCATGGGGCAGGGCAACGAGTTTGTCACCTCGACAGAGCGCAAGTCGCTGCGACTGCTCGGCACGGTGGGTGAACCAATCAATCCCGAGGCGTGGGAGTGGTATTACCACATCGTCGGTGATGAGCACTGTCCGATAGTCGACACCTGGTGGCAAACCGAAACGGGCGGCATCATGATTACCCCGCTGCCCGGCGCCACTGCGCTGAAGCCCGGCTCCGCGACGCGACCCTTCTTCGGCGTCAGGCCGGTGCTGCTCGACGAGCAGGGCAACGAACTGGAGGGTGCTGTCTCGGGCAACCTGGCCATCGCCCAGTCCTGGCCCGGCCAGATTCGTACCGTATTCGGCGATCACCAGCGCTGCGTGGATACCTACTACAGCACATACCCCGGCTACTACTTTACGGGGGACGGCGCACGTCGCGATGAAGACGGTTATTTCTGGATAACCGGCCGTGTCGACGATGTGCTGAATGTCTCGGGACACCGCATGGGTACAGCCGAGGTCGAGAGTGCGCTCGTTCTTCACGAGAGCGTTGCGGAAGCGGCGGTTGTGGGGTACCCACACGATATCAAGGGTCAAGGCATCTATGCCTACGTGACCCTCATGTCGGGCATCGACGGTACCGACGAACTGCGGGATGAACTCAACGCGCTCGTGCGCGCCGAGATCGGCGCCATTGCCAAACCCGATGTTATTCAGTGGGCACCGGGCCTGCCCAAGACGCGGTCCGGCAAGATCATGCGTCGCATCCTGCGCAAGATCGCCGAGAATGAGATCGACAATCTCGGTGATACCACAACGCTGGCAGATCCTGCCGTGGTTGACGACCTTGTGGCTAACAGGGCCGGGGGCTGACGCGACTCGAGTGAACGGTTGGGCCGATGTTGAATATCAGTCCGTTTGCAGGTACAAAAGCTGCATAGCATTCAGGTATGTCCATGGCGAACGATAACGTCAAACATGTTGTCACCTGTCAGGAGTGCGCGCTCAATGCGCTGTGCATTCCCCATGGCATGTCGTTCGAGGAAATTGACCTCCTCGACAAGATGATCGAACGGGGTCGCCCGCTGCATCGCAATGATGTTGTGTTTGAACAGGGTCAGACCTTCGAGTCCATCTACGCCGTCAGGGCAGGCGCGATAAAGGTTTTCTCCGTGAGCCCGCAGGGTGAGGAACAGGTGATTGGCTTTTACCTGCCCGGGGAGATCTTTGGTCTCGACGCGATCGACGAAAACATCCACCAGTGCACCGCCAAGGCCCTGGAGACCGCCACAATCTGTGAGATCCCCTACGACCGGCTCCAGGAACTCTCGCATGAGGTGCCGAAGCTGCAGACTCAGATGTATCGTCTGCTGTCGAGGGAGATTCGCCAGGACCAGAACCTGCAGCTGCTGCTGAGCAAGATGTCAGCCGAGGAGCGGCTGAGTTCCTTCCTGCTGAATCTCGCCCTGCGGTACCAGCAGCGCAAGCTGTCTCCCAATGCCTTCAGACTGCCCATGTCGCGCGCTGATATCGGCAACTATCTCGGTCTTGCCGTAGAGACGGTCAGCCGGGCCTTTACGCGGATGCAGGAAAACGGTGTCATCGAAGTCGACCAGCGGGAAGTCAGCATCGTCAACCGCCACGAACTCTGTCGACTGGCTGACGCGGAATGCCCCGAGGATCTCAAGCAGACTCTCGACGCTTCCTGAACGAAGCTTTCTATCAGGCAAAAAAAAGGCGTCCCTCGGGACGCCTTTTTGTTTCAGCTGCGCTGATCAGCGATCTTACGAAGCCTGGCTTTCCTGAGGCTCTTCCGCCTCGTCACCCGCTTCATCGCCACCGCGATCGGCAGGCATTTCTTTCATCGACAGTTTGATGCGGCCTCGATCGACGTCCAGGCAAATCACCTCGACCTCGTCACCTTCTGAGAGGTAGTCCGTGACTTTCTCAACGCGCTCTTCGGCGATCTGCGAGATGTGAACCAGACCGTCCTTGCCAGGCAGGATGTTCACAAACGCACCGAAGTCCGCAATCTTGACGACCTTGCCCTTGTAGATCTTGCCGACCTCGGCTTCTGCCGTGATCGCGTTGATCGCGTCAATGGCGCCCTGCTTGGACTCACCGTCTTCAGCAAAGATGGTCACCGTACCGTCGTCTTCGATATCAATCGAAGCACCGGTTTCTTCCGTGATCTGGCGGATCGTTGCACCACCCTTGCCGATAATGTCGCGGATCTTGTCGGAGTCGACCTTCATCGTGACCATCGTGGGCGCGTTTTCGTTGACCGTTTCACGCGGACGACCGATAACCTTGTTCATCTCGCCCAGGATGTGAAGACGTGCTTCACGAGCCTGATCGAGTGCGGTCTCCATGATCTCTTCGGTAATACCCTGGATCTTGATATCCATCTGCAGCGCAGTGACGCCGGTCTCGGTACCCGCAACCTTGAAGTCCATGTCGCCGAGGTGGTCCTCGTCACCGAGGATGTCCGTCAGTACAGCAAAGCCATCGTCGTCTTTGACGAGGCCCATCGCCACACCGGCAACCGGTGCAGAAACCGGAACACCGGCATCCATGAGCGCGAGGCTTGCGCCGCAGACAGAGGCCATTGAAGACGAACCGTTGGATTCGGTGATTTCTGATACCACGCGCGTTGTGTAAGGCCAGACATCTCCCTTCGGCAGGACAGCAGCGATACCGCGGCGCGCCAGACGACCGTGACCGATCTCGCGACGCTTCGGACCACCGGAGAATCCGGTTTCACCCACGCTGTAGTGCGGGAAGTTGTAGTGCAGCAGGAAGTTGTCCTTCCAGGAACCCTGCAGCGCATCGATGATCTGTGCATCACGCATCGAACCCAGCGTTGTTGTCACAATCGCCTGGGTTTCACCGCGCGTGAAGAGCGCAGAGCCGTGTGTCTTGTCCAGGACACCCACTTCGACGTTGATCGGTCGAACGGTGCGCGTGTCGCGACCGTCGATTCGCGGCTCGCCGGCAATGATGCGACGGCGGACAATCTTCTTCTCGAGCTTGCCGAACGCACCGCTGACATCGTCAGCAGCGGGGCCAGACTCTTCGTTGACCAGCGCGTCGACCGCTTCGCTCTTGAGCGCAGACACTCGGTCCTGACGCTCGATCTTGTCGCTGATCTGGTACGCCTCAGTCAGACCGTCGGTAAATCGCTCTGCAACCGCACTGGCGAGTTCGGCGTCTTCAGGCTCCGGCTGCCAGTCCCAATTGGGCTTGCCGGCTTCTGCAACCAGCTCGTTGATCGCTGTGATAACGGTCTGCATTTCCTGGTGGGCAAACAGCACTGCACCCAGCATCTGGTCTTCGGTCAGTTCATTGGCCTCTGACTCGACCATGAGTACCGCTGAGTCGGTGCCGGCGACAACCATATCCAGATCCGATTCCTCGAGCTCCGTGTAGGTCGGGTTCAGCATGTAGCCGTCCTTGTTGAAACCGACGCGAGCTGCGCCGATCGGACCGGCAAAAGGAACACCCGACAGCGCAAGCGCAGCGCTCGTACCGATCATCGCGGGAATATCGGGATCGATATCCTTAGCGGCAGACATGACCTGACAGGTGACCTGCACTTCGTTCATGAACCCTTTCGGGAACAGCGGACGAATCGGTCGGTCGATGAGACGAGACGTCAGCGTCTCTTTCTCGCTCGGTCGACCTTCGCGACGAGGAAAGCCGCCCGGGATTCGACCCGACGCGTACATCTTTTCCTCATAGTTGACGGTCAGCGGGAAAAACGCCTGACCCGGATTGGCTTCCTTGTTGCCAACAACGGCAACGAGGACAGACGTCTCGGCCATGGTGACAAGCACAGAACCTGTTGCCTGACGCGCAATGCGTCCGGTCTCAATGACGACTTCCTGGTCGCCGTACGTAAACTTTTTTCTTACCTGATTCACTGATTTCTCCAATCGTGTTGCCAGCCAGGTCTGCAATCAGACCCGGCCGGTTCGCGGTGGGCTCGCCTAGCGGCGCAGACCCAGTCGCTTGATGAGCTGAGCGTATCGATCTGTGCTCTTGTTTCGAAGATAGTTGAGCAGCTTGCGGCGCTGGCTCACCATTCGCAGCAATCCGACGCGAGAGTGATGGTCGTGATTGTGCTCTTTGAAATGCTGCTGAAGCTTCTCAATATTTGCGGTCAGCAGGGCGACCTGAACTTCCGGCGAGCCGGAGTCGTTCTCGGAAGCGCCGAATTCCTTGATAATCTCAGCTTTTTCCTGATTCGATAGTGCCATTACTTTTTCTCCAATATGCACATTGCCGATTGCCCGCCATGGGCTCTTCGGCGTTTCGTTAAAGCGAACTACCGCGCATATTTGCAGTAGCCGCCAGTCTAGTGGGTCGCGATCAGTCTTCTGGGCGCGACCCTTCCGTCCTCCAGAATCTCACCAACGCCCAGGAATTCCGGACACGGTTCGCTTTCTGAAAAAATCCTGACCCAGCCTTCCGTTGGAGCCTGGGAAATCTGCACGGGCTGGCCCTGAAGGAGATAACCCGCCGTAATCCGGGGCAGCTCCACCGCAGGCCAGTCCTCCACGGCGCGCGATGCAGGCTGGAGTAACGAGTCAATCGCCTCCAGGCCCTTGTTTTCCTTGAGTTTTTCGATCTCCTCCAGTGTGTGGGAGACGTCCAACCCGAAGGGACCCGACGCAGTTCGCCGGAGGCCGCTCACGTGCGCGCCGCAGCCTAACACTTTACCGAGGTCTTCCGCCAGAGAACGGACGTAAGTTCCTTTGCTGCAAGCAATTTCCAGCGTGACCTCGTCATTCTCGAGCGATGCCATCACCAGCTCATAGATCATGACGCGGCGAGACTTTCGCTCGACTTCAATCCCCTGGCGCGCCAGTTTGTAGAGTGGCTGGCCATCCACCTTGATGGCAGAAAACATCGACGGCGTCTGTTCAATCTCGCCGCGAAAGTTCGCCAGCGCAGCCTCCATATCCGCTTCGGAAAAGTCCGGTACAGAACGCTCCTCGACAATCTCACCGTCCGAATCACCGCTGGTTGTCGTGACACCCAGTTTGACCGTGGCCCGATACCGCTTGTCCGCGTCCAGCAAGAACTGTGAGAACTTGGTGGCTTCGCCAAAACACAGGGGCAGAACCCCGGTTGCGAGCGGATCGAGGCTGCCGGTATGCCCCGCCTTGGCGGCTTCAAAAAGGCGTTTCGCCTGCTGCAGCGCGCCGTTACTGGTAACACCCTTTGGCTTGTCGAGCACCAGGATGCCGTCGATCGGCCGTCCTTTTCTGTTGCGGCGGCCCATCTACGATTCGTCCCCGTCCTCTTCCCGCCCCTTTGAGCGGGCCTCGTCATCGCGGATCGCGTCATGAATGGCGCGACTGATTCGTGCGCCTTCCTCGATTGTGGCGTCGTAGTGGAAACGCAGCCTTGGCGTGGAGCGGGTCGTCAGTGATTTTGCGAGCTGGGACCTGAGGAAACCGGAAGCATTGCCGAGCGCTTCCTCTGCTGCCTGCGGTTCGGTATCACCCATCATGGTGAAATACACATCGGCAAAGGCCAGGTCACGAGACACCTTGACGTCGTTGATCGTGACCATGCCAACTCGAGGATCCTTGATCTCAAGCTGAATCAGCCGAGCCAGCTGCTGCTGGATCAGGTCAGCGACCCGTCTCCCGCGGCTGAATTCCCGAGGCATTTAGAGTTCGCGAGCGACTTCGCGCGTGTCGAAGACTTCGATCTGGTCGCCGACGCGAACATCGTTGTAGTTCTTCACACCGATACCGCAGTCCGTGCCAACCTGCACTTCAGCAACCTCATCCTTGAAACGACGAAGCGACTCCAGCTCACCTTCGTAGATAACAACGTTGTCTCGAAGTACGCGAATGCGCTTGTCCTTGTAGACCGTTCCCTCGGTGACCTGACAACCTGCGATATCGCCAAACTTCTTCGACTGGAAGACTTCCTTGACCAGCGCGATGCCGACAATCTCTTCCCGGACCTCGGGTGAGAGCATACCGGACAGCGCCGCCTTGACGTCGTCGACGAGGTCGTAGATGACCTTGTAGTAACGCAGGTCAATGCCTTCGGACTCAATCACCTTGCGGGCTGCGGCGTCTGCACGAACGTTGAAGCCGAATACAACGGCGTTTGCGGTGATCGCGTAGTTGACGTCCGACTCGGCAATGGCGCCAACACCGGAAAAGACGACGTTAACCGCGACTTCCTCGTTGCCAAGTTCGCCAAGGGCCGAAACGATCGCTTCGAGTGAACCGCGCACGTCTGCCTTGACGACAACGTTGAGCTGCTTCTGCTCTTCACCGCCAAAACTTTCGAGCAGGTTGTCGAGCGTTGTTGCCGGGGTTGCCAGCCGCTCGTCGTTCGCCTTGTCGCGACGGAACTCTGCGACTTCACGAGCGCGCTTCTCGTCGCCGGCGACAAGGAAAGAATCCCCCGCGTTCGGCGTACCGTCCAGGCCGAGCATCTCCACCGGCGTCGAAGGACCGGCAGCTTTGGTCTGCTTGCCGTTCTCGTCCATCATCGCCCTGACGCGACCGAACTGCTGACCGGCAACAATCACGTCGCCCTGCTTCAGCGTACCGTTCTGGATGAGCAGCGTGGCAACCGGCCCGCGACCCTTGTCCAGCTCCGATTCGACAACCACGCCACGTGCGGGGCCATCTTCAACGGCTTTGAGTTCCAGGATTTCAGCCTGAAGGAGTACAGCCTCGAGCAGCGAATCGATACCCTGACCCGTCATCGCGGATACTTCCATAAACTGCGTGTCGCCACCCCAGTCTTCCGGGATGACATCACGAGCGGCCAGCTCATTTTTGACGCGATCAGGCTCTGCACCCTCAACGTCCATCTTGTTGATCGCAACAACAATCGGGACTTCGGCGCCTTTCGCGTGCTGGATCGCCTCTTCTGTCTGCGGCATAACGCCATCGTCAGCGGCAACCACAAGAATGACAATATCCGTGCTCTGGGCACCACGGGCGCGCATGGCCGTGAACGCGGCGTGACCCGGTGTGTCGATGAAGCAGATTTCACCGTGATCGGTATTCACGCGGTAAGCACCAATGTGCTGTGTGATACCACCCGCTTCACCGCTGACCACCTGGGTCTTGCGGATATAGTCGAGCAGCGAGGTCTTGCCGTGATCGACGTGGCCCATGACGGTCACCACCGGCGCGCGTGAAACCTGATCGCCCTCGAGCGCCATATCGTCTTCGAGTTCTTTCTCAACGGCATCAGCGTCGACCAGCTTGACGATATGGCCAAACTCTTCGACCACCAGGATTGCAGTATCCTGATCGATAGACTGATTGATGTTCGCCATCACGCCGAGATTGATCAGCGCCTTGATGACGTCGTTGGCCTTGACGGACATTTTCTGGGAAAGCTGGGCAACCGTGATGGATTCGCCAAGCTCAACCTCACGCTTGATTTCTTCCGTTGGCGCATTGAACTTGTGCTGCCTGGCCTGCGGTCGGCCACCGCGCTTGGGTCGGGCCGTTGAAAGACCCAGCGTCGAGGACTCCTCTTTCGTGTCCATGATGGTATCGACATCACCTTCGAGCAGCTCTTCGGCTTCCTCTTCGATGAGCTCTTCCATCCGGCGCTTTTTCTCGCCGTGTCGCGACTTCTTCTCTGCGTGGTCTTTCTTCTCGTCGAGGTCGCTTCGGTCACGCTTGTCCTTGCGGGTGGAAACGCTTTCTTCGGTCTCTGCCTCGGCAGCAGCTGCCTTCTTGCGCGCTTCCTCTTCCAGACGTTTCTTCTCGGCAGCGGCCTTTTCTTCAGCAAGACGCGCGCGCTCGGCCGCTTCTTTGCGACGTCGTTCGGCCTCGGCTTCCGCCTCAGCGTGTGCCGCGCGCCGACGAGCCTCAGCCTCGTCACTGCGATTGACCTCGACCTTCACGGGACCTTTGGGCGCAGCGGGTGCGGGCGCAGCTGCGTCCGTTTCAGCACGACGTACGTAGGTTCGCTTCTTGCGAACTTCGACATTGACCGTGCGACCGCGACCGGCTCCTCCGCCCGCTGTTTTCAGCGTCGTGCGCGAGCGCCGGCTAAGTGTGATCTTTTTGGGTGCTTCTTCCTCACCGTGAGCTTTTCTCACGTGAGCCAGGAGGGTTTGCTTTTGGTCTTCGCTGACCGCGTCTTCGGGATTCGTCTGGGGCAGGCCCGCCTCTTGCATTTGCTGCAATAAGCGATCAACAGGCGTATCTATCGTCTCCGCCAGTTGTGTTACCGTGACTTCTGCCATTAAGTTCTCCCGTTGGCTCAGGCCTCATCGGCCTGGTCTTCCTGTGCAGTTTCTTCTTCCGCTTCTGCGAACCATGGAGCTCGTGCTTCCATGATGAGCTCGCCCGCGCGCTCTTCAGACATTTCATCAATCTCGATCAGGTCGTCAATTGCCTGCTCTGCGAGATCTTCCATGGTTACAATCCCGGCCGCGGCGAGCTTGAACGCCAGTCGACGATCCATGCCTTCCATGTTCAGCAGATCGTCTGCCGGCTCCGCGTTGTCGAGCGCTTCTTCGCTCGCAAGTTCCATTGTCGTAATCGCGCTCTTTGCGCGGTTACGCAGCTCTTCTACGATGTCTTCGTCGAAGCCATCAATGGCAATCATTTCCTCGAAGGGCACGTAGGCTACTTCTTCGAGCGTGGTGAAACCTTCTTCCACGAGCACAATCGCAACGTCCTCATCAACGTCGAGCTTCGTCATGAAGTTCTCGATGATGGCCGTTGACTCCTGCTCGTTCTTCTCGGCGGCTTCCTCTTCCGTCATGATGTTGAGTTCCCAGCCGGTCAGCTCGCTGGCGAGCTTCACGTTCTGGCCACCACGACCGATTGCCTGCGCGAGATTGTCCTCATCAACCGCGATATCCATGCTGTGCGACTCTTCGTCGACAACAATCGACACAACCTCTGCCGGTGCCATCGCGTTGATCGCGAGCTGGGCAACGTTGTCATCCCACGGAATGATGTCGATACGCTCGTTACCAAGCTCCCCGGAGACAGCCTGGACACGCGACCCCCGCATGCCGACGCAGGCGCCAATCGGGTCGATTCGACCGTCGTTGGTCTTGACCGCAATCTTCGCCCGCGAACCAGGATCGCGCGCAGCACCGAGAATCTCGATGACGCCGTCAGCAATCTCCGGTACTTCAATCTTGAACAGTTCAATCAGGGCAACCGGTGAAGTGCGTGAAAGCGCCAGCTGCGGTCCACGTGCATCGGGACGGACTTCTTTCAAAAGCGCCCGCAGACGATCACCCACGCGGAAGGTCTCCCGCGGGATCCACTCTTCGCGCGGAAGGATGGCTTCTGCGTTGTTGCCAAGGTCGACAATCACGGCTTCGCGGGTGACTTTCTTTACCTGGCCGTTGACGAGTTCACCGACGCGCGACTCGTACTGCTCGACAACCTGCGCCCGCTCAGCTTCGCGCACCTTCTGGACGATCACCTGCTTGGCGGTTTGCGCAGCAATCCGGCCAAACTCGACGGACTCAACCTCTTCTTCGATGTAGCCATCAAGATCAAGGCTCGGGTCGAGCTCTTTCGCCGCCGACAGCGTGATTTCAGCCTCGGGGATTTCCTGTTCGTGGTCGTCGGGCACGACGCGCCAGCGACGGAATGTCTCGTACTCGCCCGTTTCCTGGTCGATCGCAACGCGCAGCTCGACGTCGTCCGAATAACGCTTCTTGGTTGCCGACGCCAGCGCCTGCTCGAGCGCATCGAAAATGATGTCCTTCGATACGCCTTTCTCGTTGGAAACCGAATCGACGACCAGCAAAATTTCTTTTGACATTACCTAGCCTCAACAGCGGCACATCTCTGCCGCAAACCCACTAATCGAACGAAGGAATGACGTTCACCCGATCGATGTCTTCGAGTGGGAACAGATACTCCTCGTCGCCAGAACGCACGACGACATCGTCCTCCTCGATACCGCACAGCAAACCCTTGAAGCGCTTCCGCCCTTCATAGGGCGTTCGCAGGCTGACTTTTACGTCAGCACCTTTCCATGCCTCAAACTGTTCGCGTGTAAACAGCCGCCTGTCCATGCCGGGTGAAGACACCTCAAGGGTGTATTTGCCCTTGATCGGATCTTCGACATCCAGCACAGCCGACAGCTGGCGGCTCACTCGCGCGCAATCATCGACTTCGATGCCTTTATCGCTATCGATGAACACCTTGAGCTTGCCGGTTTTGCCGTGGGCGAAATACTCGATTCCCCACAGCTCACATCCCAGTCCTTCCACAACCGGTTCAATCAGCGCCTGTAATTGCTCATTCACAGCTGATCATTCACCTGTCGTGTCACTCCCGAGCCACCAATTTCGCGGCCCACAAAAACAAAAAATGGGCGTTACGCCCATTTCTAAACTCTTGCCCGGGATCGACCCGGCAAGATCACGCCTGTGAAAACGGGCGTACCTAACAGCAAAATGCCCCGCAAGGGGCATTTGTTGTTTGGTAGCGGGGGCAGGATTTGAACCTACGACCTACGGGTTATGAGCCCGTCGAGCTACCAGACTGCTCCACCCCGCAACAACTCATATCTTGCTTTCGGAAATCCGGCCAGCCGGCTTCCCCAAAGAAGGGCCCGAATTATAGGAGCGCCGACCCACGGGGTCAACACTGACGGGCTGACAGAACTCTGGCCGGCTGCGGCCGCCGGCCAGGAGAGATGGTGCCGAAGAGAGGACTTGAACCTCCACGCGCGTTAGCGCACTACCCCCTCAAGATAGCGTGTCTACCAATTCCACCACTTCGGCGTAACTTGTTGTTAACCCTCGGGAATCTCCGATTCCTGCGGGTTTTCCGCTGCCGGCACAGGGATCTCGATCTCCTCACCGGCAGGCATCATTGTCTCGGAGGCGCTATTTTGCGCCGCTGGCGCCTGTTGCACAACTTCGGGAATGCCCACGCTGCGCGCCGCAATGGCATGCTGCTTCGCAAAAAAGGCCAATCCGAAGCTGGTCAGGAAAAACGCGATCGCAATACCCGTGGTTGCCCGCGTCAGGAAATTGCCCGAGCCACCACTGCCGAAAACGGTATTGGACGCGCCGCCGCCGAACCCGGCACCCATATCGGCGCCGCGGCCCTGCTGAATAAGAACGAGACCAATCACCGCCAGTGCCGCAACCACGTGCACAATGAGGATCAATGTCTCGACTAGCTGTAATTCCATAACACCTTCAACCTGGCGGCTGTCTATGCCACCGCTGTTCTACAGATGGAGGCAAACTCGTCCGCTTTCAAGGAGGCACCGCCTACCAGTGCGCCATCAATGTCGGGCATCTGCAGCAGATCGCCCGCGTTTTTACCATTTACGCTGCCGCCATACAGCAGTGGAACCCGTTCCGCGATTTCAGCGTCGTGATCCGCAAGCAATGCCCTGATCTCGGCATGTACGGCCTGCGCTTCATCGGGTGACGCACTCTTTCCGGTACCAATCGCCCAGACTGGCTCGTAAGCAATCACCGCCTGCCCGAAGCCCTGGATCGTCACCCTGCCGATCACCGCTTCCAGCTGTGTCCGGATGACTTCAAGCGTTGTTCCCTGCTCTCGCTCTTCCAGCGTCTCGCCGATACACAGCACCGGAGAAACTTCTTTGCCCAGGCAGGCTTCGAACTTGCTCGCAACCCACTCGCTGGACTCACCGAACAGCGTTCGCCGTTCCGAATGTCCCACCAGCGCATAAGCACAGCCCAGGTCTCTGAGCATGCCGGCGGAAATCGCACCGGTAATCGCTCCCTCGTCCCGGGGATCAACGTCCTGCGCGCCCAGCCGAATCTCTGTTTCGGCGAGCGAACTCCCAACCTGATCCAGGAACACGAAGGGCGGAATCAGCACAACCTCACATCCGAAAGGACCCTGTGAGGTCAGGTGCCCGACAAGGCCTTCAACCATCGCGCGGGAACCATTCATCTTCCAGTTACCGGCGATCAGTCTTGGTCTCAAGGACACCCCCTTCAGCGGCGGCACATACTAAACAGTTTGATTTTGAGTTGCAATGAAGCGCGGGGTGGTGGAATCAGCTGTGCGCAGCGGACTCCACGATACCGGCAAGGTCTTCGGCGAGGGCCTCGACGAGCGCGGGATCATCACCCTCGACCATGACCCTCATGACAGGCTCGGTGCCAGACGGCCTGAGCAGCACTCGTCCCCGACCCTTCAGTTTTTCCTCAGTGGCCCTGACGGCTTCGGTGACCGCA
>JAAUYM010128006.1_pt1 | contig 13360 bp, 8 predicted proteins | sample 7278001 | NCBI WGS metagenome assembly JAAUYM01 (sample SAMN14350224, study PRJNA611818) | marine sediment metagenome | isolation source: surface marine sediment (1.8m) | place: French Polynesia: Moorea | collected 2018-08
CAACCAAAGAGTCTGGTAAATACCAGTTCGTCAAGCACATCGGCAGTGGCTCCTTTGGGCAGGTCTATTCCGGGGTGGACCTTAACACCAACCAGTGCGTGGCCATCAAGGTGGAGCCCAACACTGCCACGAACCCTCAGCTCCTGAAGGAGTTCACGGTCTACAGCCGGTATCTCCAAAACGTCACCGGCTTTCCAAACGTGTCACATTTTGCGCAAACCAGGCACCACAACTACTTTGTCATGACCCTTCTTGGACACAACCTGGAGTACCTGCTCAGCCGCTGCGGCAGGAAATTCTCCGAGAAGACCCTCTTCATGCTTGCAGACCAGCTCTTGGATCGGTTGGAGAACTTACACGATCGCAGCGGGTGCCTCCACCGGGACCTGAAGCCCGAGAACATGATGATGGGCCGGGGGAAGAGCAAGCACATCTTGCACCTGGTCGACCTGGGCCTGGCCAAGCTCTTCATCGACAGGAAGACCGGGGAGCACATCATGCCAAAGAACACCAGGAGGAGCCTGGTGGGCACGGCCAGGTACGCGTCGCCCAACGCCCACTACGGCAAGGACCTCTCCCGGCGAGACGACATGGAGTCTGCCGGGTACGTCCTCGTGTACCTGGGCAGGGGCAAGCTCCCCTGGCAGGGGGTCAAGGCCACAAACAAGCAGGAGCGGTACGAGCGCATCGCGGAGATCAAGCTGAGGACCAAGTCGTCGGACCTGTGCCGGGGGCTGCCACAAGAGTTCCAGCTCCTGATGGACTACGTGCACAAGCTGGCCTATGCGGAGCGGCCAGACTACAAGTTGCTCAGGGGGATGTTCCATGAGGCCATGGACGCCAAGGGATACAGGTTCGACGACGTCTTTGACTGGTTGCACGTGCCCCAACCAGATTGAGACCACACATTTTTTTTTACAGAAGGAAATGTAACCAGTGCATAATTCAAGCAATTGTTTTCTTGGGATGGCATGGCTGGAGAGCGGGGGGTGGAAGGAGGGAGGAAAACATTGATGCAGTAAGCCAGACCTTTTTGTCCTTAGTAAAGCTCATCAAGGGACTGTATCATAAAATGCATCCTTGAGAGTGGTCTAATTTTCCACTCTTAAGGGGGGGTCTTAATACAGACCCTTCAGGCTGTCCAGGCATGATACTACTGTACTGTAGTAGTGCAATGTGCATCTCGTTGTCCCATGTATTGTACTCGTACTGTACATGCGTAGGATGTGCTCAAGTAGGCATCGCAGCGAAGAGAGAGAGAGAAAAATGTTGTGATATGTACGTAGAACGCCATCACCACTAGGCAAGCTGGAGGTTTGTCAGTGTGCATTAGTGTGTAGTACTGAGCATCAAGATGGCGAATCCCACGGAGTCCCTGGTGGTCCTCCTGTGTTTGATTCTGTGCGGCGTCGGCACGAGCGTCGGCAGGGCGCAGATCGGCAAGTTGGATCGCCAGTCCTCCTGCGTCTGCAACCTGAGGCACCGCCCGGTCTGTACCAGGGACGGGGAGGAGTTCCCCAACGCCTGCGCCGCACTCTGCAAGCAAAAGGCAGCCATACTACTGTACTATTACAGATTAGGTCAGGAATTCAACTTGGAGAAGGTCATCTAATGTATGCGGGTGCCTTGAATCTGATTTCAGCTCATTGCTTGTCGTTCGCCGTGCTCTCAGTGCACGCTGGAGGAGGAGGACAACGACGACGACGACAGTGATGGCAGCGGGAGCAGCGAGAAGAAGAAGAGGAGGGAGCGCATGTGCATCTGCTCGGACGTGAACAAGAAGGTGTGCGGAGAAGACGGCAAGACCTATAACAACCGATGCTTCGCCAAGTGCAAAAAGGTCAAGGTGGACTGCTACAGGGTATGAAAAGGTTTTTCCCCCTTAATTGGATGCAAGCAACGTAGTATACTTTAGAAAAATCTGTCTTCCTTTTCAGAAATGTCCTTGTCCGGAATCAGAATCTACTGAAGAAGACACTGATGAGGAGACTGAAGAAGAGACCGAAGAAGAAAGTGAGGAGACAGAAGAAGAAACCGAAGAAGAAAGTGAGGAGGAGACAGAAGAAGAGACCGAAGAAGAAAGTGAGGAGGAGACAGAAGAAGAAACCGAAGAAGAAAGTGAGGAGGAGACAGAAGAAGAGACAGAAGAAGATACTGATGAGGAGACAGAAGAAGAAACCGAAGAAGAAAGTGAGCAGGAGACAGAAGAAGAGACAGAAGAAGAGACCGAAGAGGAGACAGAGGACTCTGAGGAGGAGGAGGAGGAGGAGACTCAAGAGGAAACTGAAGAGGACACTGAAGAGGAGACTGAAGAGGATACTCAAGAGACAGAGGAGACCGAAGAAGAAACGGAAGAAGACACTGAAGAAGAATCTCAAGAGACAGAAGAGGATTATAGCGAGGAGAATGAAGACTACAGTGAGGATGAAGAAGATGACAGTGAGGAAGAGGATAGCGAGATTGAAGATGACAGTGAATATGAGGAAGATGAAAGTGAGGATGAGGAAGATAAAAGTGAGGATGAGGAAGACGATGATTATTCTGAAAATGACGAGTCTGAAAATGAAGAGGAAGAGGATGACAGCCTCGGGGATGACGATGATTATGACAGTGAAGAAGACGACAGCGGTGAAAATTATGATGAAACTGATGAAGATGAAGAAGATTATGATGAAACTGATGAAGATGAAGAAGATTATGATGAAACTGATGAAGATGAAGAAGATTATGATGAAACGGATGAAGAAGATGAAGATTATGATAAAACTGATGAAGAGGACAATACTGAAGAGCAAGATGATATTGATGAAGACGAAGATACTGAAGAGCAAGATGATGAAACAGAAGAGGACAGCGAAGAGGTTCCGACGCTCACGAGCTACGAGTATGACTACAGCGAAGAAGACGAGAACAAGGCTGCCCTAAGAAGAAATTCGATTAAAGACAGAAAAATGTTTTTCAGATAGCGCGAACGTTTCTCCTTAAAAAAAAACCAGACAGAAACCACAATCGTACAGTATTTGCATTGAGCTGTGACGCGCGGGGGCCTTACTTACGTGCAATAATGAGTAAACAAACTATACATCCAAGTACACTGTTCCAACATAATAAATAAACTATATTTCACCAGTGACGTTCTTTGGTCAAATTTAGTTTCAAGACTCCTATACTCCTTTAAATACGTTACACATAGTAGAACGAAACATTGATTTGAAACGCATGGTAAATACCGAAAGTTGCCTTAACATAGAAATACAGGTACTGTAGTAAGACAAAAAGTGCCAAAGTGAGCAGCAAAAAATAGTGCTTGAAAGAGCAGTAAAAAAAATTTGCCACATAAAGAAGATACCAAAACATTGGTATGTAATACAAAAATAGAGAAGAGGGGCAAAAAAGATGATATTCAAACAGGATTCTACTTCCATGTGCGTGGCAATTTACAGACACGCGAAGACTTATTTTAAAACAAGCCACGTTTACAAGCCACGATTTAATTAGGAGGAAGAGTCACAGCCTAGTCTTAATATCGTACAAGAAAGGAGGGGAGAATACTGGTATACTCACAGCTCTAATACAGCGTCGGTTGTTGCAACAAGCACAACGGTAGCAATCTCCAGTGCCATTTCATCAGGCACATCATGGCATCACAGTATTTTTCTTTTCTTTTCAAACAAAAAGTCTAAACGGGTGCAACAATGAGAAGGAACATGTGCACATACCGAATAAGTGGGGTTGTTTAAAGCCGTCGTCGTTAAGTAAAATCGTGAGCATCATCAACATGGTAGCGTAACATTGAAGAATGACTTTTAACCAGATTTTTTGCCTCAGCACGAGATGGCAAAACATGAGTGGGTGAAAAAACACATAAGAAACCAACCGCCGACGACGCGACACGGAACGACGCTTACTTTGCCTCCTCCGACACCTCGGAGGAGACAAGTAACATACAAATAAATACAACTTACCGGCGCTATCACGTGTGATAGCTGTCTGCTAGTACATCACATGGGATTCTTCAACGGAGATACCCTTACAAAAACTCTGACATGTAATACAAAGATGATCGGGCTTAATGTAGGACTACGGCGGGTGTAGGGGGGAGGGAATTAATAATCATACCGACTCGCAAAATTAAAAAAGGAGATCTCAATAATCTTGACAACTACCATGACAGAATACTAGACGTCATTGCCGCAAACAACAACGAAAAAAAAAAAAAAAGACCGTAAAACATACTGTGTTGTATAACATTAGGTGCAACACATAGGCAGTGTATACACAAATGCTGTTTGAAACATATCATGGACACTCGCAAATGATGTCCTTAATTTATTTCAAAGAAGAGCGTACAGTACAAGATCTTCGTCCAATGTGTAGTAGGTGCTTTTACCCGGCGGCTCTTCGGGTCGCTGCTGTTGTTGATGCTACTGCTGCTTCTGCTGCACTGCCTTCGAGACCTTGATGTCTTGGTACAGCTCCACCCTACGAAAAAAATACATGACTTCTTCTTCCTCTTGGCCGCGACCCACAGATCTCTTCAACCCTTCTTCTTCCGCTTCCATCTTGTGTGTTCTGTTCGGCAAGGTGGGCTTGTCGCTCTCTTGTCGAGGTGGGCTCATGAGGGAACCGAAAGATTTACTCATACTATTTACAGTTTGGGAAACGCGAGAAGAAGAAAAAAAAATCAAACACAAGGATGTTCGGGAAAAAAGAAAAAAAAAATAGGGTTCCCCATTGCGTCAGACAGGGTGACTGCAAACGCCCTTAACTAACATTAAGCCGGAGCCTTCCCTCCTCTTTCGCTTCTGAACCGCCAATTTCTCCGATCCTCCTTGATTTCACTCCCTCCTCCTCTCCCTCTCGCTGCTCCTGCTTCTCTCTTCCGCCCTGTCCCCGCTCTCCATGGGGCGACTGGACCTGCTGCTGCTGGATGCGCCCTCCGCCGGCGGTGCAGCCGCCGCAGCCATCCTCTCGCGGTCCTCCCTCATCCTCTCCCTCTCCTTGTAGCGCTCCCTCTCCTCGTAGTACTTCTCCTCCTGCCTGCGCCGGTGGTCGTGGTAGTGGTCTCGGTCTCGGTCTCGGTCGCGGCTGCGCGACCTCTCCCGGTAGTACTCGCGGTGGTGGTCGCGCTCCCTCGACCGGCCCCGGTACTCGCGGTAGTGGTGGTGGTGGTGGGCGTACGGGTCACCGCGGTGGTAACGCTCCCTCTCTCGGGAGCGGGACCTCTCCCGGTGGTGCGGGGGCGGCGGCGGGTGGTGGTGGTGGTGGCCGCCGCTCCCGCCCCCGCGGTGGCCGTAGCTCTTGTTCTCGATGCCGTGGAGGGTGTCCTGCAGGGAGGAGATCAGGATCTTGCAGCGGTCGTCGTGTGCCACCTTGGACTGCTTGATGAGGGAGATGGCGGTGACCAGGGTCTCTATCGCGCTGGCGTACTCCCCGTTGGCCGCGTCCTGCACCGCCCTGGCAATGGCCGAGCTGGAGACGGTGCGGTTACGGCTCATGATCTCCTCGAACTCGTGCTCGCTCAGCCCGTGGGAGGGGACGTGGCCGGGGGGAGGAGGGTACACCGAAGGGGGCGGCCCGGAGGGGAAGAAGGCCGGGTTGACGTGCGGGGCGGGCCCGGACGGGACGCTCGGCGGGGGCCCTCCCATCACTGGAAGAGGCCCGGAGTGGTGGGGGATGCCGGGCGGCGGCCCGGACAGGGGGGGGATGCCCGGAGGGGGGGCTCGTATCCCAGGCGGGGGCCTGTTGAACGACGACGGCGGGGGACCGCGCATCCCGGGAGGAGGGCCGCGAGATCCGGGTCCCATGAGGCGAGGGGGCACCCCTGGAGGCGGCCCGCGCCCTCCCGGCGGGGGCGGGCCCTGCGGGGTGGGGCGGGTCTTGGACTGGGACTCGAACTGGTTGAGCGCCTGCTTGGTGGCGTAGGTGACGACTGGGCTCTGCTGGTGAAGCTCCTTGGAGGGCAACTTGTCCATCACCGTCCTCATGGAGGCCTCCGATCCGAGGGAGATGCAGCAGAAGCCCTTGGACTGCCCGTTGGCCCTGTTCTCGTAGAACTTGACGTCCAGGAAGTCGCCGACCCCGATGGACTGGACGGCGTCCTGGATGTCCTGGTCGGTGGTCCACCAGGTCAGGTTCCCCACGTACAGCTGGAACCGCCTTCCCATCGGCTGTCCCCCAAGGGTGGACGTGGAGGACGAGGCCGCCGCCGCCGCTGCCGCCGCCGCGGCGGGGGAGGACGGCTCGTCCTTCTTGGCCGCCGCTGCCTTCTCGTCCTTGATGTCCGCCGCCGCCAACACGTCGTCGTAGAGGTCGTTGGACTCCTGCTCCAGCTCCTCCTGCGGGAACTCCTCCACGTCCGCGTACAGGTCGATGTCCACTCCGCCGTCCGCCATCTTTGACTCGGCCGGACCCCGGAGACTGAAGGAAGAAGGAAGGAAACGCGTCGGTCGTACAGCGTCCACCTTTCAAATCCGTCACCTAAGGTTTGCCCTACCTCCTCCTTTACGGACTTCGAGGTCCTCTCGGCCAAGCTCTCTCCCCACCTGGCCCTCGTGGCTAAAGACCTCCTTCACCTTGGCGATCGCGGCCTCCCTGCAAATGCCTCCTCTCCTCCGAGCATGTGCCCTCCCAATTCGAGCAGAGAGCGCAAAACAAGTTTGTAAGGTTTGCAAATAGTGGCAAAAAAATACATTAATTGGACCATCACATTTGTTACTCACTCAATAATTGTTTTTTGAAGCTCGCTATTCTTAATACTGACAAATTTTGAGAAGAAAAAAATGATATGCAAACATATATATTTTAAAAAAATCTGTAAAATTTGCTAACTTTTAGGTTAGTCACAAGAACTGGCCACAAGTCGGCCTGCAAGGCAATGTTTGGCGTTTTTCAGCGTTGCCACAAAAATTCGCCCGTCCTCCTACCAGCATTCTTCAGCTACCGTGCTATCAGCCTACGGTACACTACTGTACTACACGTACGTAATGTACATATGTACGTAGTGTAAAGTTAGTTGGTCTTTGGGGGCTGTGAGAGAGCAAGATTGCCAACTTTCAGTCTTTTTTTCTTGTTTTTATTAGAGCATTGGAAACTACTACAGGGTGTTGAAAAAAATTCAGTTATATCTAACTCCACTATATCGAGGTTTCACTGTACTACTAGCAGTGAGTTTTTAATATCTTCAAGAAAAATATTGACAAAATTCTTTTATTATAATTTCTCAACATTGAAGCGTGCGGTAGTTTAATAACATGTTTTATTACATGTTTCTTAAGACAGCTGATACTTCTAGTTAGTACATGTCTTCAAACATGTCACAAGCAGATTAGTTACGCTCGTACCTCTAAAAGAGTTTTATCGGGACTTTTTTACAGTGCTCTTTAAACTTTTCGTATGAAGATGTATTTCAATTATTCATGAGATACACTAAGAAAGCAAATCTGGCGATAGACAGTGTCGAATTCAACAGACGCATCTCCGCCCTTCACAACAGGTGTTGTCCTTGAATGTTCATCCTGTTGTTCAGGTCAGCCTTGTGCTGCCTCGTCCTCTCTTCGCTGAAGGCCTTCTTGTTGGCCTTCTTCTCCTCCCTCCGCTCCCTCCTGTGCTCCCTGAAGGCCGCCTTCCTCTCCCTCTTCTCTTCCAGCGTCTCGTGCTTGTTCCTGACGGACAGCTCGGACACCCTGGAGGCCAGCGTGGCGGTCTCGAGGTCGCCACCGCTCTCCGCACCGGTCTCCTGGTCCAGCTGCCTCAGCGCGCTTGCCGTCAGGCCCTTTCCGAGAACGTCCTTCGGAATCCCCGTTTTCGAGGATATCTGGATGGGCTGGAAATGAAATTATGAAAAAGAGGACACTTGAAATACCATGCTCGAGATGGAATGAGATGATCAATTTAATCTCACCTTTTTCGAAGGCTCCGAGATTAATTTCGGATGGTGGTACAGGTTGGAGTACGTGCTTATGATGGACTCGCAGTCCCACTTCTCCCTGGGGGCCTCCACCTCCACGAGATCTTTCTCCTCCTCGTCGGAGTCGTCCCCACTTTCGGAGTCGTCAGCTCCCTCCTCCTCCTCCTCCTCCTCCGGCAAGTGGATGGCCAACTTCTGTCGCTCCTCGGCCTTGTCCTGCTCGTACTCCCGGATGATCTGCTTCATGACGTCGGAGTCCTCCGCCCTGTGTCCCTCGATCTCGTCCATGTCGAGTGCGCCGGTATTTTCCTCTTCGTATTCATCAAAGAACTGCGAAAGCAGTGCAACGGGCGATGCAAGGTCACTAAACGACGAAACTAATGTTTTCAAGTAACCTACCTTCTCAAACTTGTCGTCCAAGGTGGCCATCTGCTCAGTCCGCGGGACCACGGAGCTGGACATGGAGTACTCGGTGAACTTAGTCTGCATTTCGTCGTTGTCAAAGCCGAAGTTGCTGTCCTCGTCTTCGAACTCGTCGGTGTCGCGGCCGTCTCCAGCATCCGGCTCCTCTGCCCTCTCCCCGTCGATGATGTCGGCCAAGATGTCGTCGAGGTCGCCCTCCTCCACCTCCACGACCTCCTCCTCGTCACTGGCGTCATCGCAATCGTTCTGCTCGAACTTGGTGGCGAGGTCCTTCCTGTGTAGCACTTCCTCCACCTCGTAGGCGTCGTCCAGCGTCTCCAGGACCTCCAGCACCTCGGGGTCCAGTCCGACCAGAGGCCCGGACTGCGGAGCGGCGCGGTTCAACAGGCCAACCTTCTCTTCAAAGTCAGACTGGAACACCGAACTGGGAAGCTTGAGCTTGCCCTGAAAGAAAAGGGGGGAAAACGTTAAAGGCAAACATAAAGGGCAATTACAGGTTGGTGTGGTTTTTTTTACTGACTGTAGAATCTGAGGCAGCGGAGATGACCGATGTTCCCTTTCTGCTGACCTCGGCGGCCGACACCCTGTCCACCTCCTCCAGCTCCACCTCGTCCACCTCGCCGGGGCCCCTCAGGTGCTGCAGGTAGTCGTAGTCGTCGTCGAAGTACACGCCGAACTTTCTCTGCTCCTCCCTCCTGGCCTCCAGCCGGTCCAACCCGTCCCCGCCGTCTTCTCCCCCGTCTTCGTTGATAGGCCTGAGCACCCTCTGCGGGGCGTCGTGGTCGGCGGCCAGTGGGTCCCTCTGCGACCGGTGCACCACCGAGAAGGTGGTGGCTCCGTCGCGATGACGGTCGATGAAACGCTTCTTCTTGCGCACGGGCTTCTGCAAGACGAGAAGGGGGGGAGAAGGGGGGGTTGGGGGGTTGTGGGGGAGGGCACGACTGAAGACCTGTTTTTGGTGACAAGCAGACTAAATGTTTAACTTACGGGCATGTTGATGTAGGTCTGTGGACGTGAGGCCGCACTGAGGAGGACTGGGTGGGACGGCCTGAGAACCGCGATCACGAGAACGAGGACAACCACCTCCGCCAGCAACCAGCAGGAGAGTGAAGGTGACGCAAAAGCATCCCACACACGTGAGTGAATATAGGAAGAATCAGCTGCAGCAGCTGCAGCGAGGAGGTTGCGTGATTGTATGGGAACGTTTTTCGATCAAGAACTCTTACTGTCCTCTTTTTGGTCTGCTAATGGTTGAATAACGTAATTAGATCATTAGTACGTACATAGACATATATATAGATATAGTGCATGTGATTTTTTGTGTCTGTCTACAGTACAGTTAAGGTAGTATATGTCAATATGTGTGTGACATTCAGACAAGATGTCTGGAAAGCAGCATGTAGTAGTAGTAGCGAAGTGTTTGTTTTGATTTCGTCGTGCGCAAGCATCCTTCAAGTCACAGAGGTTGTTCTCCCAGGTCTTGGGGATTTTTTTTTGCTGCTAGGTGCGAGAAGAAAAAGTGCGTGCGTGCATGGCCATGCCCTCGACATGTGGCGACTTCTCTGCCGCCCACATCCGGCCTGCTCCTTCTCCTTCTCCTTCCCCTCCTCCCTCCTCCTCCGCCGCACCTCCACCATCTTTGCCCTCTCCTCCGGACAGGGGAGGTGCGGGGTCGCGGTCATCAGGATCTCCGGGCCGAGGGCGGAGGAGACGGTCAGGGCAATGACACCAAAGGTACGGGAGTCTTAGTTTTATATCTAGTAGGTATGAACAAAGACCGATTAATTGCTGATAATGCAATCTTTTTATTATAATCACTGTGCAAGTAGTAACAGCTGTTGTTGCTGTTCCTGCCTCTAGTTAACTACGTAGTACAAGTATAATTTTTTTTCTTGAAGCATGCTGTTGTTTTGCTTTTAGTATGAAATTGCTTTCTCTGAGTGATTTAATCTCACTTTTGCTACTATCTAACCCCCGGCCTAGAAAGCTGCCTTTCCCACCCCGAGGGTGGCCACGCTGCGCACCCTTCGGCACCCGGAGACCGGCGAGGCGCTGGACAGGGGCATCGTCCTGTGGTTCCCGGGCCCCGGCAGCTTCACCGGGGAGGACTGCGCCGAGCTGCACGTGCACGGGAGCCCCGCGGTGGTGTCTGCGCTGGCGACGGCCATGGGGGCGATGGAGGGGCTGAGGCCGGCGGGGCCGGGCGAGTTCGCCAGGAGGGCCCTCGTGGCCGGGAAGATGGACCTGGCGCAGGCGGAGGGGCTCGGAGACCTCATACACGCCGAGACGGAGCAGCAGAGGAAGCAGGCACTAAGGTACAAGACAGCTGTACCTAATGTAAATCAGTGTTTTCAACTCCGACCTAGAAGGGGGTGCCAGATTTCGAAGCATAATATACCAATTCATTATTCTACTGTTTATACTGATGCACAGAATTTTGTATTCCGATCACACTATAACAGCCTTTTCTTAATTATAATGTCAGAACAGTAAATAAATTTCGAAAGTATTGCATGCCACACGAAATTCAAACATGCCAGATTTGGGGATGATAGTGCTAATCCACTTTGCAAATTCCCCTCATCAGGCAGATGGATGGCGACCTGTCGAAGCAGCAGCGCCGCTGGCGCTCCGAGCTCCTCCGCCTGGTGGCGCACACGGAGGCCTACATCGACTTCTCGGAGTCGGACGAGCTGGAACCCGGGGTGCTGGAGCAGGTCGGGGACGGCGCGCGCGGCCTCCTGTCGGAGTTCGACCGGTCGCTGTCGTCCGCCCGCGCCGGGGAGCGCCTCCGCGTCGGCGTCAGGGTGGCCGTGGTCGGCGCACCCAACGCGGGCAAGAGCTCCCTCCTCAACCTGCTGGCCGGCCGGGACGCCGCCATCGTCTCCCCGTTGGCCGGCACCACCAGGGACGCCGTCGAGGCCGCCCTGGACGTGGGCGGCTTCCCCGTGGTGGCCGTGGACACGGCCGGGCTGAGGCGTGGGCGCGGCCGCGGCCGCGGCCGGGGACTTCTTCACCCGGTGGAGGAGGAGGGCATTGCCAGGGCCGTCAAGAACGCTAACGGCGCCGATCTAGTCATCTTTGTCGTCGACGCCGCCCAGGTGGATGAGGCCACCCTTGCCGACCGCGACCGACTCTTCTCCTGCGTAGTGGAGAGCTGCCGGGAGTACGGGCTGAACGAGGAATGCCTCGAAAAGCTGCTAGTCTTCGCGAACAAGATTGACCTCGTGAGCGAGCGCCCCGCCGACGACGACGGCCGCGACGGGCGGGTCTGCTTCCTGTCCTGCGTGGAGGACGGGGCGGCGGACGCCGCCGTCTCCCGGCTGCGGGACGAACTGGAGCGGCTGTGCCTAGCGTCCGCCGGCGGCGGCGGCGGCGGCGGCGGCGCGGCGCTGACCCGCGCCAGGCACGCGGCGCACCTGCGGGCGGCGCGCGCGCACCTGGCGCGGTACCTGGAGGCGCGGGAGGCGGATGGGCAGGACGGCGACCTGGCGCTGGCCGCGGAGGAGCTACGGCTGGCCGCGAGGGAGGTGGGACGGATCGTCGGGGAGGAGGTGGCGGCCGAGCAGATCCTGGACGCCATCTTCGCCGACTTCTGCATCGGGAAATAAGACTCGGAATTGAGAGAGAGAAACGGTCTAGTGTGTTGCGGGAAAGCAACTGACAGGCACCACTCATCATCATGGCTGTGTTTCTCTACATAGGTAGTAGAATTCATGGTTTCACTGCGCAATTGCACATGAATGAGCAATGAGCATCCTCCAACAAGTGCCTTCGTCCGAATTCTCCCAACCTTTTTTAGGCACCTCGGCGCAGACACCAGTAGGCCTTTTGTAAATCTAAATCCTTGCTGGTCTGTACCAGCTGAATTAGGATTTCATTCGCAAGCTGTAAAATGGACGAAATTAGTACCTAGACTACTTTTGGTATTCAGCAGAAGCCCTCCTGCCCCTCACTCCACTTTAATAGCGGCGGCTTCAGAAATGCATCGTAATTTATGACGGATGGCCCAATTTAGAGGAGGTGGTTTCAGTCTGAACGTGTTTTTTTGTGTAGAGATGTTGCAGTTGTAGCAGATTAGGCAGTATTGGGTAGATGTTAAAATGAGTGCTTGTGCATGCAGTTGGCTAAACCAGAAAGATTTCACCGTCAGACCTTAATTTCTTGCCTAGTACTACGTACTACGTAGGTGGTACATAAAAAGTATTTGGTGTCGTCAGGCTCGTTTCGACGACAAATGAGGGGAGGAGGAGGAGGAAGAGGAGGAGCTGCTGGTATAATTAAGCAAATATGCCTGGAAAAAAAATACATTGGAGGCTTCTGCTCTGCCTGCCTGCGTGTGCTGCAGTGTCAGACTCATTACAGCTCTGGCACGTAAAACTCATTTGAGTGGGGAGAGGGAGGGGGGGAATGAAAAGAAGCTTTTTGATCTGAGCCGCCGACAAGAGCAAACTTTGATCAGAGGGTTGTCGCCTAGCTACAATTAAAGTCGGTCCAAATGTAGGTATACTTCTTGCAAGCAGTTTCATGGAACCGGCGAGGCAACGCGACACAGCGGATCGATCAAGACGACCAACAAGAGTCGGAGGCTCGCGGAGAAATTGCAGTTTTTTTTTCTTTCTTAGTAGTGGGAACAGAAATTGATGCAGCTATATAAATCTTTCCCCGTGTGATGTTAATGGCTGCCTTGGAGAGGGAGGTGAGGTAAGAGAAGGAGGGGGAAAGGGTTGCAGAAATTAAGGAAATTTAATAGCAGCTTTAATAGTGCACACGTTCACTAGGTTTTTTTTGTCATCTCCTCTGACTGAACGGACACAGACGTCAAAAGTCGCATAATTAGCCAACGCCTCCTACTACAACTAGTATGCATTTCACTTGATGCCATTCAACGCAACTTCCCCTGAGCCCTGGAACCTTAATTCACAAAATCTCGGAAATATCACGCACCATTTTCCCGTTGCCCCGCAGCCCTTCTTGGCCTTCTGGGGGGGGGGGGGGGGGGGGGGGGGGGGGGGGGGGGGGGGGGGG
>JAAUYM010019932.1_pt1 | contig 13357 bp, 10 predicted proteins | sample 7278001 | NCBI WGS metagenome assembly JAAUYM01 (sample SAMN14350224, study PRJNA611818) | marine sediment metagenome | isolation source: surface marine sediment (1.8m) | place: French Polynesia: Moorea | collected 2018-08
CCACCTGTATTGAAACCAAATGCACTGGTCAGTTGCACCAGGTTGGTTTCGGCCGTTACATCATCAGGCGCCTGCCCTGCTCCAGTGAAGGTCCATGTCGTACCACCATTGAATGCCGTTCCATCTTCATCCCAAACGCCATCGCCATCTGTATCGGTGCTGGCATCAAAATTCCAATCAACAGTAGGCGAAATTAACAGGTTCGCATTGAGGTCATTTGCCAATATACCCGGCGACGCCACACTCAATGTGTCATCCTGTGAAACCGTATAGTTGCCGGGGTCGGTTGTATTGTCATCATCAACCGCATCGATTAATACAACAAGTTCGTTACTGGTGTTATCAGTTACCGTACCGTTCGTAGTAACAGTAACTTCATACGTGCCGGCAGATAATTCGTTGTTTACCCCGGAGATAGACGCTGGAATGGTCAATGACCAGTTACCACTTCCGTCTACAATCAGCGCGGAGTCTTGCGGGTTCGAGCCACCAAGCGTGTAATCAATATTATTAACCTCTATAACCAGTGACGAAGCAGCTATGTCATAAGTACCGGTTATAGTCGGTGTTGAATCAACCGTATTAGGAATGGCATCGACTGTCGGCAATGCCAGTGTCGTTACATTTACGAATGTGGATACCGTGTTACTGTTGGTTTCAGAATCAGTTAAGACAATCTGAATCTCTCTGACAGTGGTAGCATCTGCACCATCAGAGCCAAAAGTGATTTGTTGTAACGCTGTTTCATAATCAGCAGCAGTCGCGTTTCCTGTCAGTGTGATTGTTGTTACACCTGTGCCTGAACCACCTGAGCTGCCAACAACAGATATACCACCTGGTAATGTCCCGGAATGCTCCAGGTAGTCACTGGTGCCAGAGGTAGTAAGTGTTATTGTGGCCCCGGTGACTTCATTGGCAACGCTTGTATCGTAGTTGGTAATAGATACATCTGAATCGACAACACTGACTTGCGGACCCGCCGTTGAATAATTCGTTTCGAAGTCATAGTTATCACCAATGCCACTGGAAGCGGTTTCAGAACTGTCGTCAGCATCGGCATCGATCAACAACGATGAACCAAAATAATTGATAAATGCGGCAGAATCGATGCTGCCATCGCCCTGGTCAGCTACGGCAAATTTCGCTGTCAGTCCTGTATCACTCAGTCCGCCTATATTGACCACTTCAGTGGTCGCAGACGTCATGTAGTTCAGTTCAACATTTGGGTCAATATCGGTGCCGGCATTATATGTCGCCCAGTTATCCTGACTGTTTGGATCAGTAGGCGCCTCATCACCATCTGCTCCAATCCAGTGTTGCGCAAGGTCTTGCGCTACAGCAGTGGTTGAACTGGTAAAGCCATCATCAGAAACAAACACACCAAACAAGTCGTTAAAACCACCATCACCCCATTGTTCGCGCTCGTCTGTTCCCCAGGCGTAGATGACAGCCAGTTTTGTGATACCACCATCATCAAGATCAAAATCAAGGGTATAGGTGGCAATGTCTTGCTGATTAAGGTTGGTACCTATCGTGTCCAGTTGGGCATCTTCACCATCAAAGCCAGGGTGTGCCACTGATATTTCATTGGCGACCTGATTGTCGCCAGGCAAGTCATTCACATCGCCGGTAGAAAGAACAATACCATCCACCAGCAGACTGCCAGAGTTGTCTTGTAAATTGGTAAATACACCAAACGCAGAATCGTCGCCGGTAGACGCCGAAGAGGTAACGTTCAACCCCGCACCGGCTTCTGCAACTTCATTGGCCAGGTCAGCATCTGACACCGTGCCTGCGTCTGTCACCGCGAGACTTAATACATTTTGCCAGTCGGCATCTGCCAGTGTTGCCGTCACAGTACCAACAGAGACATCACCAATTAATACTTCCAAATCCCAGTCACCACCTAATTCAGCGGCGCCGGTTAAATCATCTGATGCGGCAACATCAGCACCTGTTAAGTCAGCCAGGCTGTTGGCTGCTTGCTTACCTTCTGCACCTTCACCAAAGTTACAACCGTAAATAAACAGATCTGCTTCTTCATTCAGCGAAGCGCCAATTGTTGCGAGTTCATCAGCATGCTGATTTTGCATACTGTCATTGGTTAGGAATGTATTGCCCAGTTGCAACTGTCCAGCATCACCATGCGAAATGATGTGGATGGCATCAATATCGTTACGGTCCTGGAGTGTATTGGCTATCTGTTCCAGACCATCGCTGTTGCTATCCAGAAACACCAGTTCAGCGCCACTGTTTATGCCAGACAGCAGGCCCTGATAATCATCAACGCTTTTATCTACAAAGATGAGTTCGTTGCGACCAGATGGTGGTTCAAAATCGGCAAGTAGTTCTGACAGTGCATCGGAATCAGCTTGTTGATTACTGCTGGCCGGCGGCTCGGCATTTTCTGCGTTAATAGCCTCTTGTGCCTGCTGTTCAGCGACATCATTGGCCGCCACTTCTGCACCGGTTGCAACGCCTGCGGCATCAAACATGATGCGAGGCTCCAGGGCATGGAGCGAATCAACAACGCTTGATTGCTCGCTCTCCACGCCAGCATGCGCACCCTCATAGTGCAGCTTGGGCGGGGTTGGCTTTAAGTGACTGATTCTCTTAATTATTCTATTCAGCATAAAATGCCTGACTTAAACGAAAGTCAAAAATTTGCGATACGATCTAATTACTATTATCGCAACATTCATTCCAATACTTGAGGCACCAGGCCTAACTTTAATTAGAAGATAAAGTATAATTGCTTAAGCTTATGATTTTATTAGTTTTGTAGTTTAATCATTTTTGTCAAACTGCGCACTAGTTACGGTATTCGTATTATGATCGCCGTGAGTACGAAGCTACGCTAGTTCGGCCATACTATATTTGTCGTTTTTCAGCGACAAAAATTCCCGCCAATACAGCTTAATACTCGCGAACTATTCAAAATAATATATTTAAATCAATAATATAGATGTCGAGTGACAGTATTGAATCGATGAGTAGATTCATATAGGAAAACAGCGAAATGGAATGAGGAAGCTACCTGCTGAAATTAGCGTTGGGGATTGCCATGCAAGCATTACACAGAAATGAAAAAACCTGCGCATGGCAGGCTTTGATAAATGGCGCGCCCGGAAGGATTACTGCGCGCGTCCCACCGCTTCGCCCTACGGGCCAGACTGCTGCTGTGCAAATTTGCTCCAGGCAAATTTGACGAACTTTGTTCTCATCCTGCTCGTAAATACGCATAAAAAAACCACCTTACGGTGGTTGATTTATGAATGGCGCGCCCGGAAGGATTCGAACCTCCGACCCCCTAGTTCGTAGCCAGGTACTCTATCCAACTGAGCTACGGGCGCGTTGTTACAAATTACTTTGTTCGTAATGTTTCTATTTGCAGTGCCATGCACTGCTGTACTCTATCCTTGTGCTACGCACCCCGCTACGGGCGCGTTGTACCGTCGAATTAACGAGCGGCGAATAATATCCGACCAGCGTATTTAGTCAAATGGCGGAGAGAGAGGGATTCGAACCCTCGATACGGGATAAACCGTATACTCCCTTAGCAGGGGAGCGCCTTCAGCCGCTCGGCCACCTCTCCGAAGTAATGAACTGTCATCCCGGCACTAGCTGACCGTGGTCACACCCGTATATGGGCGCAGACAGAAACGCGAGTATTGTAATGATTTAGCGAGCAAATTGCTCAAGAATATCGAAAAAAAAGCATAACCCCACGCTAGCGCAGGGTAAAGTCCCGGGCGAGAGTTATTCAGAGGCTTCTGATGGTACGTCGTCAGTTTGCTCTTGCTGAATTCGGTCGTAGATTTCTTCTCGGTGGACGGCTACATCTTTCGGTGCATTGACGCCAATGCGTACCTGGTTTCCCCTTATTCCCAGTACGGTTACGTTGACTTCATCGCCAATCATCAGCGACTCACCGACTCTCCTGGTTAGTATCAACATCTCATTTCTCCTAATGCTTCCATAGTCTTAATAATATCTTTTCCTAAATTATAGCTTCATGAGCCAAAGAGCTCGTCAGTTATTTTCGCGTCTAATTCACAAAACCATTCTATCGCAAATAACTAGCTAGCCATTGCACCATTCTCGAGCCCAAATGCTGAATGGAGCGTGCGAACGCCAAGCTCTAGATACTTTTCGGCCACTACGACAGAAACCTTAATTTCTGATGTAGAAATCATCTGAATATTGATGCCCTCATCAGCGAGCGCCTTGAACATTTTACTGGCAATCCCTGCGTGTGAGCGCATTCCTACACCAACGACAGAAATCTTGGCGATCTTGCTATCGCCGGTAACGTCTTTGGCCTTGATATCCTTGGCAACGCTTTTCAGGATATCCATGGCATTTTCATAATCATTACGATGTACCGAGAAGGTAAAGTCGGTGGTGTTATCCACACCCACGTTTTGTACGATCATATCAACCTCGATATTGGCATTCGCTATGGGGCCAAGAATTTGCGACGCAATACCGGGCTGATCGGGCACACCGATAATAGTTAACTTGGCTTCGTCCCGGTTATGGGCAATGCCTGAAATCAGAGCCGCTTCCATATCTTCTTCCTCATCTGTGATCAGTGTACCCGGGCCATCCTGAAAACTGGAGAGCACGCGGAGATTGACATTGTATTTCCTGGCAAATTCAACCGAACGTATCTGTAATACCTTGGAACCGAGGCTGGCCATCTCCAGCATCTCCTCATAGGTAATACGCGGTAATCGTTGGGCATCCTCGACAATACGTGGGTCTGCAGTGTAAACACCATCTACATCTGTATAGATTCGACACTCATCGGCATCGAGTGCTGCGGCCATGGCCACTGCTGTGGTATCTGAACCGCCACGACCAAGCGTGGTGATATTGCCATCTGCATCGATGCCCTGAAAACCCGCAATCACAACGACATTTCCCGCATCAAGTTTGCTGTGTACACGCTCGGATTCTATATCGAGAATTCGCGCCTTGCTGTGAGAATCGTCGGTGCGAATACAAACCTGTCCGCCAGTGAACGAAACAGCCGGCTGGCCTTTCTGACTTAACGCCATGCTGAGAAGCGCAATGGTTACCTGTTCGCCGGTAGAGAGCAGGACATCAAGTTCCCGCGCGGGCATAGTTGTAGTGATACTGTTTGCCAGTCCCAGCAACCGATCGGTTTCGCCGCTCATTGCGGATACCACAACCACAACCTGGTTGCCTTGCGCGACTGTCTCCAACACCTTATCGGCGACAGCCTGTATACGCTCGATAGTACCTACCGATGTACCGCCATATTTTTGAACAATTAATGCCATCAACCGATCCCATGAAAAGCGCGGGATTCTAGCCGATCCATCGATTTTAGGAAAGAAATTGGAGCTACAGCTGGCTGCGTATCCAGTCGGGTACTTTTTTGAGCGCGCCCTCGAGAGCGGTCGGGTCATTGCCCCCGGCCTGTGCCATATCCGGTCTACCGCCGCCGCGGCCACCGACCTGCTCAGCCACGAAGTTAACCAAATCGCCAGCCTTGATCTTGTCGATACTGTCTTTGGTCACGCCTGCAACCAGGCTGACCTTGGCATCATTAACCGTGGCAAGTATCAATGCGGCCGTGCCTAGCTTGTTCTTTAGCTGGTCGACAGTATCACGCAGCGTTTTTGGATCGGCTCCCTCAAGTGTCCGGGCAATGACGTTTATACCACTGATCACTTCTGCTTCATCGGCCATGTTAGTACCGGCACTGCTGGCCATCTTACCTTTTAACTGGTCAAGTTCCTTTTCCAGCTTGCGGATGCGTTCCACTTGTTGCGCTAGTTTTGTATCAACGCTATCCGTATCGGTTTTGAGTACATCAGAAACGTATTGCAACTTGCCCTCTACGTTTTCAGCCCAGTTCAATGCGCCCATACCGGTAACGGCTTCAACGCGCCTGACGCCGGCCGCAATTCCGGTCTCTGAAACGATCTTGAACAAGCCAATATCGCCAGCGCGTTCGACATGTGTGCCGCCACATAATTCTTTTGAAAACTCACCCCCGATACTGAGGACGCGAACGGTATCTTCATATTTTTCCCCAAATAGCGAGATAGCACCGGATTCCTTGGCACGTTCCAGTGGCATGACCTGCACCTGCGTCTCCTCGTTAGCAAGAATCTGTGCATTGATGATCTGCTCAAGTTGCAGTATCTCCTCTCGCGTTAACGGCTCACTGTGGGAAAAATCAAAACGCAATCTGTCATCTGCAACCAGTGAGCCTTTTTGCACAACGTGTTCGCCTAAAACCTTGCGCAGTGCTGCGTGCAATAAATGTGTCGCAGAATGGTTGCGCATAACATGTTCTCTACGCGAAGCATCAACAGAAGCATTCAGTACGTCGCCGACATGTAATTCGCCCGTGCGTAGTACGCCAAGGTGTATGTGTGACTGACCCTGCTTCTTGGTATCTTCGACTTCAAAAAAAACGTTCCCCTCGAATAACTCACCGCGGTCGCCTACCTGGCCACCCGACTGCGCGTAAAATGGTGTTTCCAGCAAGATGACTCCACCAATATCACCTTGTTTGAGTGTCTGAACATTACGACCGTCCTGGTACAGTGCCATGACCGTGGTTTTTTGGTGTGTGCGTTCATAACCCGTGAAGTTGGTGACGAGGTTGTCATCGGCACTGACAACGATACCGGCGTCAAATTTGCTGGCAGCGCGCGCCCGTTTGCGTTGCTCAGCCATGGCCGCGTTAAAGCCATCCATGTCGACAGTCAATTCTCGTTCACGAGCAATGTCCGCCGTCAGATCGACGGGAAAGCCATAAGTATCATACAAACGAAATACGTCTTCGCCGGCTATCTCGGTAGTTTTTCCAAGTTTGCCCACAACGTCATCCAGCACTTTCAAACCCTGTTCCAACGTTTCAGCAAAACGTTCTTCTTCCGCCAGCAGAACACGTTCGACATGTTGCCGATTATTGCCAAGTTCGGGATAGGCCTCACCCATGGCCTGTTCCAGTGGAGCCACCAGCTTATGAAAAAATGGTTCTTTAAAGCCCAGCTTATTGCCATGTCGAATTGCGCGACGAATAATTCGGCGCAATACGTAACCGCGTCCTTCATTAGTGGGGATGACGCCATCGGCGATCAAAAATGCACAGGAGCGGATATGGTCAGCAACCACACGGCTGGAAGTCAGTTCTAGTGCATCATTGACTGCAAGGTCCTTAATGGCATCGATCAGGTGTTGAAACAGATCAATATCATAGTTGTTATGGACGTGCTGCATGACCGCGGTAATACGCTCAAGCCCCATGCCGGTATCAACCGAAGGATGTGGGATAGGCTTCAGGTTACCTTCAGGGTCGCGATCGTATTGAGTAAACACCAGGTTCCAGATTTCAATATAGCGATCCAGTTCGGCATCGTCGCTGCCGGGGGGTCCACCTGGAATTTCTTCACCGTGGTCGTAGAATATTTCGCTGCAAGGTCCGCATGGTCCTGTATCTCCCATGGACCAGAAATTGTCCTTATCGCCACAGCGGCTGAAGCGTTCACTGGAGACACCAATATCTTTCAACCAGATGTCTGCAGCCTCATCATCATCCTCATAGACCGTCACCCAGAGCCTGTCTTCCGGTATCTGTAACACATCGGTCAGGTATTCCCAGGCAAAGGCAATTGCTTCTTTCTTGAAATAATCACCGAAGCTGAAGTTGCCAAGCATTTCAAAAAATGTGTGGTGCCGGGCGGTGTAACCCACGTTTTCAAGATCGTTGTGCTTGCCGCCGGCACGCACGCAACGTTGTGAACTTACTGCCCGGTTGTAATCACGCTTTTCGCGGCCAAGGAATAAGTCTTTGAACTGCACCATGCCGGCATTGGTAAACAACAGCGTTGGATCATTACTGGGTACAAGCGAACTGCTTTGCACCGCTGTATGTCCTTTCGACTCAAAGTACTCAATGAACGACTGGCGAATTTCGTTGCTGCTCTTCATTCTCTCAGAAGCTGGCTGATTTGCTCGGATGTAAAACCGCGACTATATAGGAAACGCGATTGTTTTGCCTTCTTTTGATAATCGCGCGGTATCTCTACGCCAAATTTTTTTTCGCGGGTTTCAACAGCAAGCTGCTGCCAGTCAAATTCAGCCTGATAAAGACATTCAGAAATTAATGTTGCGTCGACACCACGCTGCTTTAATTCCTGTTCAATCTTCAGTGGGCCATGCCCCTTGTTGTATCGTTGCTGAACAAAACTCTCGGTAAACCGCCTGTCACTTTGCAAGCCTTCATCCGAAAGCCTTTGCAGTAATTCTTCGAGTAAATCCGGGTCCTCGCAGCAGCGGGTCAGTTTATAGCGTAGCTCGTTACGGCTGTGTTCACGTCTTGCCAGGAAGTCACATGCCTTCTGCAGGACTTCCTGGCGCTCCGTGGTCAGGCTACTACCTCCTCTTCCTGTTCATCAGCAGCAGCCTCATCTTCACTAACCGGTAATGCATTAGGTAACAGTTGCTCGCGAATACTGGCTTCAAGCTGTTCAGCGATTTCCGGGTTTTCCTTGAGATAAGTGCGAACGTTATCTTTACCCTGGCCAATGCGCTCATCACCATAGCTGTACCAGGCGCCGGCTTTATCAATCAGCCCCAGCTGGACACCGATATCGATGATTTCGCCATGACGAGAAATACCCTGACCGTACAAAATATCGAACTCGGCCTGTTTGAACGGTGGCGCCACCTTGTTCTTGACGACCTTGACGCGTGTCTCGTTGCCCACCACTTCGTCGCCTTTTTTGATAGCGCCGATACGACGAATATCGAGCCTGACAGAGGAATAAAACTTCAGCGCATTACCACCGGTCGTGGTTTCAGGATTGCCAAACATCACCCCAATCTTCATACGGATTTGGTTAATGAAGATGACACAGCAGTTAGCGCGCTTGATGTTACCGGTCAGCTTCCTGAGTGCCTGCGACATCAAACGTGCTGCCAGTCCCATATGAGAGTCACCCATTTCACCCTCGATTTCAGCCTTGGGTACCAGCGCTGCCACCGAGTCGATAACGACCAGTTCCACTGCGCCACTGCGAACCAGCATGTCGCATATTTCCAGGGCCTGTTCACCGGTGTCCGGTTGCGATACCAATAACTCATCAATATTGACACCGAGCTTCTCGGCATAAATCGGATCCAGCGCGTGCTCGGCATCGATAAAGGCACAGGTTTTACCCTGCTTCTGTGCCTCGGCAATGGCTGACAAGGTCAACGTGGTTTTACCGGAAGATTCCGGACCATATATCTCGACAATTCGACCATAAGGCAGGCCACCGGCACCGAGGGCGATATCCAGCCCAAGTGAACCGGTACTAACGGTCGGTATGCGGGCCACTGGTTGGTCACCCATTTTCATGACTGAACCTTTGCCAAACTGTTTTTCAATCTGGCCCAGGGCCATGCTTAGTGCACGTTTCTTGTCGTCTTCTACTTTTGCAGTTGCCATCGCTATGTCTCCATCTATGCAGTTTTTCGTTGCCTGTCGTTCCCCCTCGAACGACCAGATGCAAACAGGATAGGTTATACTTTTTTTGATGTCAATATTTTTTATTACCTTTATATTTTTTACTATGTAATAGATTTTATCAGGCTATATCCATTCCGGTATACTTTGGCGCATGTTAAGTGAAATAAAATGGGCAACCCGGCAGCGGCTGCAATTTATCGAAGTAATGGCTTACTACACAGGCGTGGTCACACGCAGCGATGTGGCCCGTGCCTTTGCTATATCCGATGCCGCAGCGACCAAGGATTTAAAATATTATGGCGATATTGCCCCTGGCAACCTGATGTACAAGCACAGCGTGTTTGGTTTTGTGCCCACCGATGATTTCGACGCGGTGTTTGCTGATTTAGCGCCAGCGACAGTGCTGCCAATGCTGGAAGCCAACCTGACCGTCGTCGGTGGGCCTAATCCTGATGAGCCTGTGTTCGGCATTGCCTCTGAAAACATGGTGTTGCCCAATCGCCTGCCAGGGAAAGCCGTTCTGAGCCAGATCACGGGGGCTATCCACGGTCGGAAAAAGCTACAAGTTAGCTATCACTCACTATCAGAAAATTCAAACATAGACAGGATTATCGAACCACATGCGCTTGTGAACAGCGGTTTTCGTTGGCACGTACGTGCCTACAACGAGGACAGTTTCGATTTTCGTGATTTCGTGCTGTCCCGATTCGACCAGGCGGCCTGCCTTGATGAAGATGCTGAGTCCAGCGCCAGTTATGATGAAGACTGGATCGAATACGTGATATTGAAGCTGGGGCCGCACCCGGCATTGAGCGAGCGTCAAAAATCCAGCCTGCTGATCGATTACAAGGCCGACAAAGAGATTATAGAAATACGAATACGGCGTGCGCTGATAGGCTACCTGCTGCGGCAACTCAGTGTCGATACCAGTGCCGACCAGTCACGTGACCCGCGCCAATATCAACTCATCGTGCTGAACAGGGATGAAATCGAGCCGTTCGCCAGCTGGGCATTCAACTGAGCGGCCAGGACTGTAATACCCGATAGTTAACACCGTTTGTGCCCGATTCTGATACGACTAGTGCAAAGCTGGTAGCCTGCCAAATGATGGAAAACGGGTTGTTCATTTCCAGCGGGCGCTTTGCCTTACGCGCAATAGTTACATGGGGTTTATAGTCGCGCTTGTCAGGCTGCAAACCTTGTGTCAAAACCATCTTGCGTACATCTGATACCAACCGCGTTAATGGTTCCGGCACGTGTGTTACCCCTATAAAAAGAATCTGCGGTCTTCGCCAGAAACCAATGTTGGTAAGTTCCAGATTAAATGGCTTGGCCTTTAGCTTGTTGGCTCTATCAATAAGTCCTTGCTGGTCTGACTCACTCACCTCACCCAGAAACTCCAGGGTCATGTGCAGATTTGATTGCTTTACCAACCGCACTGGCGCATCGGAAAACTGTGTGGCCACTCGATAGAGTTCATTACGCGTTTGATCATCCGGCCATAGTGCAAAGAACAGGCGCGACATTGTGTCAGGAAGATATGGTTACCATGATTAAGGTCTGATCGTCCTGCTCAGTCGCGTTACTGGTATGTTGATGATAGTTATCCATGAAATTCGACATCAACACTTCTGCTGAACCTGCAGGGCTTTGTTCAAGCACATACCGTAAACGATCAAAGCCAAACTGTTCGCCGGAAATAGACTCCGCCTCGGTAATACCATCGGTATACATGATAATGGTGTCACCCTGTTCCAGTTGTATCGTTTCAGTTGTCCATTTGTATTCACGTTCAATGCCGATAGGTATACCCGTTTCACTTTCTAGCACAGTAACAGGGCCTTCATGGTGTTTGATCAACAATGGCAAGTGACCAGCTGAAGCATAAGAAAAAACATCAGTAGACGCATCATAGTTACATAATAATGCTGTACTGAATCCGCCACGGGACTGGCGTGTAAAATAATGATTATTCACATACTCAATGACCTCGGCAGGACCGGCACCTATCTGTCCCTGGTAGGTACGCAGAATGGCATCAACCATGGCAACTTCAACAGCCGCACCGGGCCCGTGGCCTGATACATCCATTAACCCTACGCCCCAGATTAAGGGCGGGTCTTCAACCCCGGCGCGCTTGCGCGCTTCCCTGAGGTCCATCAGGTCAAAGTAATCACCGCCACCGCCAATACTCGGACGATAATAAGTAGCATAGTCCAGTCCTTCTATTCGATGGTCATGCGCGGGTAACAGTTTTTCCTTGATAGTTTTCACTTCCCGAATGTAATCCTGGTATTTTCTCTCCTTGGTATCGTTGGTCTTTTTTAGACGATCATTATCAATCAGCACATCCACCAGGTTTTTAAACAGGGATTCACTGCAGGCATCGAGGTCACTTTTTGCCTTAAAGGCAATTAGTAGCCGAGTAACGCGCTGTTGGTATAACACTGGAGCGATGATTAAGTGCACACAGTTTTTAAATTGCGCCTGCAGTTGTGATGGCGCAATACTGAGTGGACTGAAGTAACAACCTGTCTTGTCCTGTTTAGTCAATTCTATTGGCGAGTCCAGTACGAAGGTATTGTCCGCTTCAGGAAATAACATGGTTGCCAGCTGGTGTTCAGCTTGCTCCAGCTTACATATAGCTATTTCGGAAACTGGCAAAGCGGACGCAATTCTTTTTGCTAGCGGAATTAACGAGTGTTGATGTTTCACTGCAGATCTGCCCCGGTAATATCCAGTAAACCACGTAAGGCCAGCAAACAGGCTTGCTGTCTGATCTGCTCGCGTTCGCCTTCAAATACAACCCGCGTTGTTGTCACAGCACCATCGGCGTGATGCCATCCAAGACAAACCGTACCCACAGGTTTTTCCTCGCTGCCACCGTCCGGTCCGGCAATGCCGGTAATCGACACGCTATATTGTGCGCGGCTATTGGCGACAGCACCTGTTGCCATCTCTCCCGCTGTCTCCTCGCTAACAGCACCATACTGTTCGAGTGTTTCACTCTTTACGCCAAGTAATTCCTGTTTGGCATTATTAGAGTATGTCACCAACCCGCGTTCAAACCAGTTGGAACTGCCGGCTAAACTGGTCATCGCCGCGGACAAACTGCCACCAGTACAGGATTCCGCGGTTACAACCATAGCGCTCAACCGATTCAGGTTGTCTGCCAGCTGTTTAACACACTCTACGATAATGGTTTCAGACATGTGGCTAACCTCGTCGCACTCTGAAAAATGACTGTAGCAGTTCCCGACATGGCTCTGCCAGCACACCACTAACGATCTCGGTTTTATGATTTAGATCTTCGGACTGCAGTACATTAAAGACACTGCCAGCAGCACCACTGCGTGGATCGGAGACTGCATATACAACACGCTTTAGTCGTGCCTGTACGATCGCACCGGCGCACATCGCACAAGGCTCAAGGGTAATGTAGATACTCGCACCAGGAAGGCGATAATTTTTCATCGTAGTCGCTGCATCCCTTAACGCGATTATTTCAGCATGTGCTGATGGATCATGACTAGATATTGGCCTGTTCCATCCGGTGCCAATGACTTTATCATTTAAAACAACTACCGCTCCCACAGGTACCTCGTTGTTTTCCTGCGCCAGCCTTGCTTGTGCCAGTGCCAATTCCATCCATTGCAAATCAGTTTGCATGGCCTACGCTAGCAGTGGCACGCCTGCCCACGAGTGGTGGATATACAACGCAATCCCATAAACGATCAGTCCGGCAACGACGACAATAACGTCCTGCTTAAACGGATAACTTTTTGCAGGTGCTGCACTTTTGTTGGTGAATAACATATCGACAACAGCATAGATTGCAAATGCCGAGAATAGAATTAC
>JAAUYM010105723.1_pt1 | contig 13337 bp, 13 predicted proteins | sample 7278001 | NCBI WGS metagenome assembly JAAUYM01 (sample SAMN14350224, study PRJNA611818) | marine sediment metagenome | isolation source: surface marine sediment (1.8m) | place: French Polynesia: Moorea | collected 2018-08
CACCGAAGCCTGCTGACGCTGACCTGCTGTCTGATCTCGACGACCCGGGCAAACTCGGCGCGTGGTGTTCAGAAGAAGATCTCGATTTCTATACGGCTGAATTCGAGCGCAGCGGATTTCGTGGCCCGGTGAACTACTACCGCGCGCAGAACATCACCTGGAAGCTCACTGAAGGCGCACCCACCATCATTGAGCAGCCGGCACTGTTCGCCGCCGGCGATCGCGACGGTGTCATCCTGATGGCCGCCGAGCAGCTGAAAGCGATGCCTGAGCGCGTGCCAAATCTGCTGATCAATGAGCTGATTCCCGGCGCAGGCCACTGGACCCAGCAGGAAGCGCCTGAGCGCGTTAACGAACTCATCGTCGAGTTCCTGGAGAAAACGCGATGAGCGGGTCGAAAGAATCTGTTGTTGTTGTCGGTGCTGGCATCTGCGGTCTCTGCACCGGCCTCGCGCTCGTCAAGGCTGGCCATCAGGTCACGCTGATCGAACGCGACACGCCGCCACCCGAAGGCGGGCCGGACGAAGCGTTCTTCGAATGGAACCGGCGCGGTGCTGCGCAGTTCCGCCACCCGCATGCGTTTCTCGCGGTGATGACCAACCTGCTGGAGGAAAGCTTTCCTGACCTGATGCAGGACTTCTGGACGGCTGGTGCACGCAAGGTCACTTTCCGCGACATGCTACCTGCTGAACTCGAAGACCAGTATGTGCCCGAACCCGGAGACGAAAAGCTGTGGCTCCTGATGTGCCGTCGCGCCACGATGGAAACCGTCTTTCGTCGCTACGCCGAGCGCAACGAAGACCTGAAGATACTCTCGCAGACCAACGTCACGGGTCTCATGACCGATCGCGATGCTGACGGCAACCTGGTTGTTCGCGGTCTCGAACTGCGGGATGCCAATGGCGTCCAGGTGAATCTGGAAGCAGACATCACCATCGACGCGGGCGGCAGGAACAGCAAGATCAAGGAGTGGCTGCAGGAAGCCGGTGCAACAATCACAACCGAAGACGACGATGCGGAGATCGTCTACTACACCCGGCATTTCAAGCTGAGGCCCGGTGTCGAGGAACCGCCACGTCGCGGGAAGGAGCGATCTGCAGGCGATCTTGGCTACATCAAGTACGGCGTGTTCCCGGGCGACAACGGTCACTTTGCCGTCATTCTCTGCCTGCCAAACCACGAGCGTGAGATGCACGAGGCCGTCAAGGACGGCGAGATGTTCGACAAGATGTGCCGCGCGATTCCCGGGCTCGAGCCGTGGGTTGCTGCCGAAAAATCATCGCCAACAACACACTCTTTCGGCTTTGGTGACATTCATGCCGTGTGGCATAACTTCGTCAATGAAGGCAAACCGGCTGCGCTGAACTATTTTGCAGTCGGTGACGCGGCGCTGCGCACCAACCCGCTCTACGGACGCGGCTGCAGCACCGGCATCATCCACGCACACCTGTTGACGCGGCTTATCGAAGACGTCAGCGATCCGCTCGAGCGCGCGCTCGCGTTCGCTGAAATGACTGAAGAAGAGCTTCGCCCCATCTTCAAGGCATCACTCAGCGACGACAGGAAAGGCATCACCAGGGCACGCGCCATCCTCGAAGGTGAAGAGATCGATAAGGCAGATTCTTTCGGCCGCTGGCTGCGCCTTGCGTTTGGCGATGCCATTGCGCGCGCGGCGCGGGAAAACGTTCACGTCATGCGCGGCGCCATGCGCACGTTCAACCTGCTGGAGCCGCCGGGCGAGTTCCTGAACGACTGGCGCACGCGACTGACGATCCTGAAGTACATGTGCTACGGTCGAAGCTATAACGCAAAAGCCCGGGTTCAGCACGGACCGTCACGCGACGAGATGCTGAACATTATCGGTGAGCACACTGATCGCGCGGCATAACAGTTCACTAAAGTAAAACAATCCAGACGATCCAGGGGGATTACTGCATGGCTGATGCAGGTCGAAAAGACACGCCAGAACAGGCGGAATTCAGGGCTTACTGCCGTAAATGGCTGAGTGAAAACCACCCGGGCAGGCCGCCCGAGGGAGCAGAGATTCCGCAGAGTGCGCTCGAGCTGAACGACACCGTTGCCATGAGCTGGCTGCAGGAATGGCAGAAGTCTGCCTACGACGCAGGCCTTATCGGCACCGACTACAGCGCGGACTGCGGCGGTGGCGGCAAGGAAAACTTCCAGGCAATCGCCAACGAGGCAATGTCACGCGCCAAAACGCCCTACTTCCCGAACATTATCGGTCTTGGCATGGCGGCACCCACCGTATTCTTCCACGGCCAGGAAGGCGTGAAGCAGGAACTGCTACCAAAGCTTCTCTCCGGTGAAGAAATCTGGTGCCAGGGCTTCAGCGAACCCGGCGCAGGTTCAGACCTCGCCAACCAGCAGACGTTTGCAGAAAAAGACGGCGACAACTGGGTCATCAACGGCCACAAGGTGTGGACATCTCTCGCGCATTTCGCCAGCTGGATGATCCTGCTGTGCCGCACCGACAAATCAGACAAGTACAACGGCCTCTCCTACTTTGTCGTGCCGATCAAGGAAGCGCTGGGTAACGGCGTCACCGTCAGACCACTGATCAAGATGACCGGCGGTACCGGCTTCAATGAGGTCATCTTCGACAACCTCATCGTGCCGGACAAATACCGCCTCGACGAAGTTGGCGCGGGCTGGAAGGTCGCTATGACAACGCTCGCACACGAACGCGGCGCCGGTCTGCTGGTCACCCCGTCTGCTGGCGGCATGTCCATGGAAGAAGGTGACGTCAACCCAACGAGCGCACACGGTCTCATCAATCTCGCCAAGGAGTCACCACGCGCCGGCAAGACCGCAGCTGACGACGGTGTCATTCGCGATGAAATCATGAAGCTGATGATTCGCCAGGAAGGGTTCCGCCAGAACCAGCGACGAACCAACGTTTCGACACTGGTAGACGATTCAACCCGAATCCCGCTGCAGTACAAGCTTGTCACCACAGAGATGGGCCAGGACGTGGCTCAGCTTGCGTACGAGATTGAGGGTGCCGCCAGCAGTCTGTACGTCAACGATCCGAATGCACCGGCATCCGGCGAGTACCCGATGGCCTACATGAACAGCTTCGGTATCACGATTGCGGCAGGCGCCAACGAAGTACAGCGAAACATTCTCGGCGAGCGGGTCCTTGGCCTGCCGAAGTCGAAGTAAGGAGGGAGACATGGCACAACCCAACAACTTCGGATTTGGTGAAGACGAAGCCATGCTGCGCGACTCCGCGCGCAAGTTTTTCGCAGACAGCTGCCCGGCGGACAAGATTCATGCGCAGGTGGCACACGATTACGACAACGATCGTGAAATCGAATGTATCTGGGATCAGCAGCTCTGGCAGCAGATTGTCGAGCTTGGCTGGACAGCGGTTTGCGTACCTGAAGAAGCCGGTGGCGTTGGCATGCCGGTAGTCGCAGCCGTGGCGCTGGCAGAAGAAGCCGGCAAGGCCGCGTTTCCTTCACCGCTGATCTCAACCTTCAACGCCACGTTTGTCCTGCGTGAATGTTCGTCCAACGAAGCAACCGAAGCGCTTGGCGCTGTCGCCGGTGGCCGCGCGATGACACTTGCGATCACGAATAAAGACGGCTCATGGGAAGCCGGTGACACTGGCGTTACCGTGAGCGACGGCAAGCTCTCAGGCTCGGCGTGGTTTGTTCAGGACGCCATGAAAGCCGAAAACTTTGTCGTCTCCGCAAAGGGTGACAGCGGCATTGGACTCTACCTTGTCGACTCGGCAAGTGCCGGCATGCGTATCGTTCCCGACGGCATCGTCGACCTGACTCGCGACCAGGCGCATATCGAGTTTGTGGATGTCGCCGCGGTCGAGCTTGTGGCGCCGGGAAAGGGCGCTGGGATCCTCGAGAAGGCGATGCCCGCTATCCTGAGCATCGTTTCAGCCGACATGATCGGCGCCGGCGAATGGCTGCTGCAAACCACCACCGAGTATGCCAAGACGCGAGTGCAGTTCGACCGCCCGCTCGGTTTCTTCCAGGCGGTCAAACACCCACTCGTTAACGTGATGATTGATATTGATCGCGCGAAGTCGCTGACTTACGCCGCGGCATGCGCTGTGGATGAAGAGCCCGAAGAGGCGATGAGGCTCGCACGCATGGCCAAGTCGGCCGCCAGTGACATGGCCGTCTTCTCATCCAGTCGCGCAGTTCAGTTTCACGGCGGTATCGGCTTCACGTGGGAGTGCTACGTGCACATCTTTTTCAAGCGCCAGATGCACAACCACGTGCTCTATGGCGATGGAAAGTACCAGCGCGCTAAACTGGCTGACATGTTGATGGGACAGGCAGCCTGACAAAGAGTGACCAACAAGACCCAGCCAACCACGGCCAGTCCAAAGAGGTTCATCCAGAGCGTAGAACACGAGAAGCGCCGCGAGGATGCGAAGGCGCTCCTCGAGTTGTTCGAGAGAGTCACGCAAATGAAGCCGGTGATGTGGGGCGACTCAATGATCGGTTTCGGCAAATACGCCTACAAGTACGCGAGCGGTCGTGAGGGTGAGCATTTCCTGACGGGCTACAGTCCGCGGAAACAGAACACGACCGTGTACATCATGCCCGGCTTCTCCGCCGAGAAAACGCAGAAGCAGCTGGCGAAGCTGGGCAAAGTGAAGACCAGCAGTTCATGCCTCTACATCAACAAGCTCGAGGACATTGACCTCAAGGTGCTCGAGTCGATGATCAAAGACAGCATCAAGGAAATGCGCAAGCGCTATCCGGACGGCTAAAAGACCCAGAGCGTCAGTAGCGCGATGCTGAAGAGAATCAGGGTAACGAGAATCACGAGTGGGCCCTGACCGAGGATCCAGTGAGATGATGCATTTTCACCCCTCCGCTCGGCCGCCAGTCGTTTGATACGTCGATCGAGGGCGCCGGGCACTTTGGGTTCATCGCGATGGCGATCAAGCAACGCAATGACGTCACCGTGCTCGTCATCGAGCAGGCGATCATCTTCTTCCCAGTGTTCCCGGTTTACTGCGGGCCTCACAGCATCAAATCTCCAAGTTCTTCTCGCAGCTTGCCGTACGCATAGCGAAGCCTGCTTTTGGCCGCCTCAAGCGAGCATTCCTGTATTTCTGCAATCTCTTTCACGGAACAGGACAACTCCTCTCGCAGCCAGAATGCCTGCCGCTGATCAAAAGGCAGCAGGCGTATTGCCTGGTCTATGCGCTCCGCGACTTCGAGCGATTCGCCGCGGTTGATCTCGTCGACCGGCTCGACCTCTTCGCCGGTCGGACGGCTCCGGCGGTAATTATCTACGATGACATTGTGGGCGCAGGTCATGAGCCACTGACGAAATCGGCCCTTCGCCTCGTAACGATCGAGGCTTGCCAGCACACGAACCCAGACATCCTGGAAGAGATCGCCTGCCGCCTCACGATCAGGACTGTTCTTCAGCACGTAGCCATAGAGCCGCACGCGATACTTCTCGTAGAGCGTCGAAAAAGCTCGCGTATCCCCTTTCAGGCACTGCCTGACAAGGACATCATCTTCGTCGGGCACAGTGTGATCCAGACGCCCCTTCGTTCATGTTAACGGTCGACGGGGGGATTCGGGTTTGTAAACGCGTAAAGACTACGCGACCTCGTCTTCCCTGATCATGTCAGCCGCTTTCTCGGCAATCATGATGGTTGGGGCGTTGGTGTTGCCGCCAACCAATGTCGGCATAACCGAAGCATCAATGACACGCAGCGATTCCATGCCGCGAACGCGCAGGCGCGCATCAACGACCGCCATATCGTCATGGCCCATCTTGCAGGTCCCAACCGGGTGATAAATCGTCTCTGCCGAACGACGAATGAAGTCTGCAATCTCGTCATCTGTCTCCGCACCCCGGCTGTCCTCGTACTCTTCGCCAAGGAAATCCTTGAAAGCGTCAGCCTTGAAGATGTTGCGAGCCGCCCTGACCCCGCCAATAAGAGATTTCAGATCTTCCTCTTCACTCAGGTAGTTGGCGTTAATCACCGGATCGGCAAACGGATCGTTCGATGCGATTGTGACGTTGCCGCGCGACTCGGGACGAAGCTGGCACACGTGCATACACAGCCCCGGGCCGGGGCCGCGCTGCCGGCCGTGGTCGATCATGAACACGGGCAGGAAATGCAGCTGAATATCGGGCACCTCGAGTTCAGGCCGCGTTTTGATAAAGCCTCCGGCTTCCAGCGGATTCTCGGTGCCCGGTCCTGACTTGAACATCAGGTACTGCAGGAAGATAAACGGCAGTTTCCAGAGCTTGATCGTCCCCTCGAGTGATTTCATCGGGTCGGTCACGTGGTACTGCACAACCACGTCCAGGTGATCCTGCAGGTTCTTGCCGACGCCACGCAGTTCGTGAACGCACTCGACACCAGCCTGCTTCAGCTCTTCCTCATCGCCAATGCCGGAAAGCTGCAGCAGCTGAGGTGACTGAACCGCGCCGGCGCAAAGAAGGACTTCGCGTTTTGCCTCTGCGGCCAGCGCTTTGCCTTTCTGCTGGTATTCAACGCCGGTGGCGCGTTTGCCCTCAAGCACAATTCGCGTCAGGCGCGCCTCAATGGCAATCGTCAGGTTGGGTCGATCCTTGATCGGGTCGAGATAGGCCCTCGAAGCACTGCAGCGTTCCGTACCGATCTTGGTCAGCTGGTAAGGCCCAACACCTTCCTGGTCTGCGCCGTTGAAGTCCGGGTTGTACTGATAGCCGGCCTGCTTGCCTGCCTCGATGAAAATCTTGTGGGTCTCGAGTGGCGCGGTGCCATCCTTGACGTTGAGCGGTCCGCCCACGCCGTGGAATTCGTCCTCACCGCGCTCCTGGTTCATGGACTTGCGGAAATACGGCAGAACCTCGTCATAGCTCCAGCCCTCGTTGCCGAGCTGTCGCCACCGGTCGTAGTCCTGAGCATGTCCGCGAATGTAGATCATGCCGTTGATTGAACTCGACCCGCCCAGCCCCTTACCTCGCGGCCAGTAGAGCTGGCGATCATTCAGGTGCGGTTCCGGCGCCGTATCAAAACCCCAGTTGTAGGCCTTGCCGGCGATCAGCTGACCGACACCCGCCGGCATGTGAATGAAGGGACTCGTGTCTTTTGAACCGGCTTCGAGCAGCAACACCGAGGTGTTCGGATCTTCCGTCAGCCGGTTGGCCAGCACGCAGCCCGCAGAGCCCGCGCCAACGATGATGTAGTCGTACATTTCAGTCCCTTAACAGTCTTCAAGTATTCGCGAAAACGCCGATTCTACAGGGTGCTTGCGTTCAGGGCAGGTCCGGATCCGTTTCACGTTCGTAAAACCATCGAATTTGCAGGAGAATTCACTCATGAACGCCATTGCACCCCCGCCGCGATCACGCGCGCTGAACGAGGCCCTGTCATGGGTCGAGTTTCCACGGCTGTTGCTGAATTCTCCCGCGCTGCTTGCTGCACCCCGGGGCCAGGGAGAACGGGTAGCCGTTTTCCCCGGCTTTGGTGCGGGCGATGCCTCAACCGCGGCACTGCGCCAGTACCTCGCGTATCTCGGCTACGAAGTGTCGGGCTGGCGAATGGGGCGAAATGGCGGCGATGTCCCGGCGCTGATCGAGATGCTGACCGAAGGTGTTGCCCGGGAATATGACCGTACCGGTGAAGCGCTGAACCTGATCGGCTGGAGCCTTGGCGGTTACCTCGCACGAGAGGTTGCGCGGGAGCTTCCCCACGCAGTCACGCAGGTCATCACCATGGGCAGCCCGATTGTGGGTGGCCCGAAATACACCCAGGTTGCGTCCGCGTTCGGCGACAGCGCCATGCTCGACTGGATCGAGCGTGAAATCGAACTGCGTGACCAGACTCCGCTCAGGGTTCCTGTGACTGCCATTTACTCGAAACTCGATGGCGTTGTCGCATGGGAAGCCTGTATCGACACGAAACATGACGACGTGGAACACGTTGAAGTCACCACAACGCACATCGGTCTGGGTTTCAACCCGGACGTATACCGCATCATCGCGCGCAAGCTGGCCGCGTAACTGAATCCATGCAGGCCATAGCGCTACAATAGCGCCATGGCAAAACTGTATTTCTACTACTCGGCGATGAACGCCGGGAAGACGACAACCCTCCTTCAATCAAGCTACAACTACCAGGAGCGCGGCATGGACACGCTCCTGCTTGCGCCCCACCTGGACGATCGCTACGCGGTTGGCGAGATTACATCGCGAATCGGCCTGAAAGCGCCCGCGGAAACGTTCCACCCGGACACTGACCTGTTTGACCTGGTCAGCAACGCGCGCGAAGTCCATTGCGTGATGGTCGACGAAGCCCAGTTCCTGACGCGGGCGCAGGTCATCCAGCTGGGCCGGATCTGTGATGATCTCGAGATCCCGGTGCTGGCATTCGGCCTGCGCACCGATTTCCGCGGCGAACCCTTCGAAGGCAGTCAATATTTGCTGGCCTGGGCCGATAACCTCAAGGAAATCAAAGCCATCTGCCATTGCGGCAGGAAGGCGACGATGGTGCTGCGCGTCGACGAGGACGGCAAGGCCATTCGCACCGGCGATCAGGTCGATATTGGCGGAAATGACCGCTACGTCTCGATGTGCAGAAAACACTTTATGGATGAGTTCGGTCAATTCCAAAGTCAGGACTAATCCGCTAGATTGTGCGACACAACATAAAGGTAGAAGGGCTCGATGGCATCTCGCGTTATCCAGATGAAAGAAGACCCCAAGCGCGCTGAAGTTCGCATGGACGAGGCCACCACGTATGACGAGTGGTCGGCTGCCGCCATGGCGCACGATGAGCGCACCGGCAATGCACGCTGGAAGGAAGTCGACGAAAGCAGCCGGTTCGACTACAAGGTCATCCGGCGTCGTCTCGACGAGCTCCGCGAGGTTCGCGCGGCCGACGATCCACACCGCCTGCTCTACTACCTGAACGAAGGTATCCACGGCAACATGGGCGGCATGGGCTCCAGCAAGCTCTACCGCAAGGCAAAGTTCGGCACCAAACAGCTGGTCACGGACTACATCAACGAACAGGCCGCCGCGCTTGAACAGATTGCCGACGTTGATGGCCGCACCATCTCCAAAGCTGACAAACTCGAATTCTTCCGTCGTGCGAGCCACTGTTTCGGTCGAAGCGCACTGATGCTCTCTGGTGCCGGTGCACTGGGACCCTTCCATGTTGGTGTCATCAAGGCGCTGTTCGAACAGGACCTGCTCCCCAACGTCATCTCCGGTGCCAGCGCCGGTTCGCTGGTATCTGCCGTTATCGGCACCCGCAAACGCGAAGAACTGCTCGAGACGTTTAATCCGAAGACGCTTGTCAGCGTCTTTGATGAAGAGACCGAGATTGAAGCTGATATCTCTCGAGGCAAAGGACAGCTGGGCGTCGATCACCTTCGGCATTTCCTCGAGGTCAACGTTCCGGATATGACATTCGAGGAAGCCTTCGAAGAAACCGGCCGCCGCATCAACATTTCCATCTCGCCGCGCGAGATTCATCAGCAGTCCCGCCTGCTGAATGCGGTCACGTCACCCAACGTCTGCATTCGCGAGGCCGTCATGGCTTCGTGTGCGATCCCGGGTATCTTCCCGCCGGTGACGCTGGCAGCGAAAGACAGGAAGGGCAATCGCGTTCCCTACGTGCCGTCACGTCAGTGGGTTGATGGTTCCGTCACCGATGACCTGCCGGCAAAGCGGCTCTCGCGTCTCTACGGCGTCAACCACTTTATTACCAGCCAGACGAACCCGATCGCGCTGTGGACACTACGAGACATCCAGGGTCGCGATGACCTGTTCGGCAGGCTGTGGGAAATCAACCAGAACGCCTCGCGCCAGTGGCTCAAAGCCACCTATCCGTTCGCGATGCAGATTGTGCAGGACATGTATCCGCTCAACATGTGGACCCGCATGATGTACTCGATTGCAACCCAGGACTACACCGCGGACATCAACATCCTGCCGCGCCAGAAATTCTGGGACCCGCGAAAGCTGCTTGCGGTGCTGACCGAACACGAGACCGGCACGCTGATTCGCGAAGGTGAAAAGGCAACGTGGCCGCGCATCGAGATGATTCGAAACTGCACCAGGATCAGCGCCACGCTCGACGGCATTCTCGACCGCCTGGAAGACCAGCCTATCTACGCACCCGCCTAAGTGCGCAAATAAGTGCGTTGGCTGCTGCTGTTCGGCGTCTGGCTGCTCTACGGCAGCTTTGGCCTCGTTGCCACCAGCCTTGCCCCGCTTGTTGGTGAAATCACTGCTGACCTGAACATCAGTAACTCCGCCATGGGCACGACAATGGGTGCCTGGCAGCTCGTTTACATCTTTTCCGCCATCCCCTGCGGCATGCTGCTCGACCGTCTGGGCCCGCGATATGCGCTCACCATTGGTGGCCTGCTCATCGCTGCATCGGTACTGGCTCGCGGTTTTGCCGATAGCTACGTTGCGCTGCTTCTTGCCGTCATGCTGTTTGGACTCGGCGGACCCATTATTTCTGCGGGCGCGCCAAAAGTCGTGACGGGCTTCTTTACCGGCTCAAGTCGCGGCCTTGCAATGGGCATCTACATGACCGGTCCGGCGATTGGCGGCATCGTCTCGCTGACCATGACACACGCTGTTCTACTGCCGGTGTTTGGCGACTGGCGAGAGGTCATGTTCCTGTGGTCAGGCGTCACCGTTGCCGCCGTCGCGGTATGGCTGCTGGTCAGTACGCTCAGTCAGCAGGATGTCGAAACGCACGGCGCGGAGTCTCTGCCGCAGACGACGGTGATTGGCAAACTCATCAGGGAACCCGCTGTGGTGCTTGTGCTACTCATGAGCGTCGGCGTGTTCCTGTTCAACCACGGGCTGAACAACTGGCTACCGGAGCTCTTGCGTTCCGGCGGAATGACGGTTGTGGAAGCGGGTTACTGGGCCGCAGTGCCAACGGTTGTTGGTCTAATGGGCTCGCTGCTGATTCCCCGCCTCGCAACACCCGGACGACGTTTCCCGATCCTGATCGGGCTCAGCGTCTCTGCCGCTGCCGCCAGTCTGCTGCTGCAGTTCGAGGCCGTCCCATTGCTTTTCGGCGGACTGTTCCTGCAGGGCATCGCAAAGTCAGCGCTGATGACTGTACTCATCCTGACGCTGGTTGAGCTTCCGGGTATTGGTGAACGTTATGCCGGTGTGGCCAGTGGGCTGTTCTTCTCAGCGGCTGAAGTGGGCGGCGTGCTCGGCCCGGTCACGCTGGGTGTGCTGTATGACGCGACGGGCGGTTTCACGGCCGGCCTCTACATGCTTTGTTTAGTTGCTATTGCCCTGGCACTCGGCGCAATGAGGCTGCAACGGCTCTCCAGCGTTCAGGCACGAAGCGCGTAGAGTACTCGCCCTTTTGCACAGAGTTTGCCTTCATCCGTCTCGACACTCACCTCGATATAACACTGCTGCCTGCCGCGCTTGACCACCTGCGCCGTCGCGTCGATCCATTCACCATGCGCCTGTCTGAGATAGGTTACCTGCAGATCAGCAGTGCCAGCGGGAACATCCGTTTCTGAAAGGTTGGTAAAGACCGCAACAACCGCGGCCATATCAACCATCGTCGCAATCACGCCACCGTTGACACTGCCGCCAATGCCCGTAGGTGTCGTTTCCGTTTTCTTCAGACGCAGTCGCGCAAAGTCGGGCCGGCTTTCAGCCACCGTCAGTCCGAGATACTGATGAAAAGGATCGGCGTCGAAACTGGCATTCGACTGAACCTTGGACGGCCTGTCGTTCACGGTGATCTCCCTCATAAAGCACCAAAATTGTATCTGCTATGATCGAGGATCTCACACCAACAGCTCTCCTCGGTCGCATGAGCGAAACGTCGCCGAAAAGCGCGCTCTGGCAGAACCCGGGTTTCCGGTCGTACCTCGGCTCGACCGCCTTCACCGGCATCGCAATGTCCATGCAGCAGCTGCTCATCAGCTGGCTGCTGGTTGGCATCCTCGTCCTGCCTGCCGACAGCGTCGGGCTGGCACAGGCCATTATTGGCATCCCGGGAATCTTCATCATGCTGATCGGCGGCGCGAGCGCGGATCGCATCGACCCCCGCAGCCTGCTGATTCGGACCTATTCGGTTGCCTGGATCATTCCGCTGATGCTCGCCTTCAGCGAAAACATGGATTTCCTGAACTACTGGACGGTGCTGCTGTTTGGACTCTGCATCAGCTTTGTCACGTCCTACACGAGCCCGGCCCAGCAGGCGATCCTGAACCGCGTCGCAGGCGGCGAAGTGCAGCGTGCCGTTACGTCGTCAACGGCAATCGCATTCCTGATGCAGATTATCGGCCTCTCGATCGCAGGACAGATGGAGCGCACCGGCGTTTCGATTGTGCTCTACGTGCAGAGCGCGTGTCTGCTGCTGGGCGCCATTGCGGTACGTCGCATCTCACCCGCGCAATCGGAATCCAGGGAAGCAGGCGTCCCGATGTGGAAAGTTGTGGGCGCCGGACTCCGCGCGACGTTCGAACACCGCGTGATATTCCAGACGCTGCTTATCAACCTCGTTTCCAGCATCTTCAACGCAGGCGCGTTCATGACGGTACTCCCGTTCATCATCAAACGCGTTTACGACGGTGATGCGTTTGGCCTGGCGTTTGTCATGATCGTTTTCTTCGGCGGCGCTTCAATCTCAAATTTCTTGCTGCTGCGCCTCATGCCATTTGTCAGGCCAGGACGCGTATTCCTCGTGATGCAGCTGTCGAGAGTCGTCATCATCGGCCTGCTTTTCATGAGCCCGCCGTGGTGGCTGCTCACGCTGCTGCTGTTTGCCTGGGGCCTGAATATGGGTGTCACCACAACGCTGGCGCGAACAATTGTCCAGGAATCTGCCGAGGAGCAGTATCGCGGTCGCATTCTTTCAGTCTTCTCACTGGGGATGCTGGGCAGCGCACCGATTGGCGCAATTGTTCTCGGAACCATCATCGAGGTATTCGGCACACTAAATGCGCTTGTTCCCTCAATGATTGTCTCAGTCGGCCTGTTCCTTTATGGCGTGTTTGCCACGAAGGTATGGACCTTCGTCTCACCGGAAGGTCAGGCGGTCAAAGGCTAGGAGGCGAGGTACTTCGAGCGAAGCTCGGCGCGTGCCGCGTCGTTGATGCCGATCTCGTCCAGGTAGCCGAGGATCGAGCCATGGCGCTCGTTCACCTGGTCAAGCGCTGCACGCAGGTATTCTTCCCGAACGCCAGCGATAGCCTGCAGACTCTCCGGGTCGATCTCGCGGCCGTAGAAGCCCGTCATGCGCTCATTCATGAAGCTGAACAGGCACTCGGCCTGGTTCGTCAGCAGGTAGTCATCGATCACCGTCTGTTCGTCGACACCCAGCGCGC
>JAAUYM010093826.1_pt1 | contig 13336 bp, 15 predicted proteins | sample 7278001 | NCBI WGS metagenome assembly JAAUYM01 (sample SAMN14350224, study PRJNA611818) | marine sediment metagenome | isolation source: surface marine sediment (1.8m) | place: French Polynesia: Moorea | collected 2018-08
TTTTCACGCTGTAAGTTTTCATGTTGGTACTACTACCACGTTACCATGGCCTTGCTGCATCTCAATTCATGAGAAAAATTGTGAATGACGTTGTTTTTGTTGTTGTTGTTGCTGCCGCTGCTGGTCCTGTTTTTTAGCACAATGAGGCTGAGGAGCTTCCTGTGATAGCGTTCGTACATCGCACATGAACACCTGCAGTATGTACTATGTAAGAAGGTACGTACTGCAGGAAGCTCTGAGTGGCCCAGATAAGTGATGTGTGTAGCCTGTGCCGGTGAAGGAGTGGGTTGCTTGTTAATACATATGAAGGACATGGTGACCAAGTCCCCGCCAGGTATGTCGTAATGCATGTACAGTAGGTACATACCTAGTTATTGTTTAACCAACAATTTCAACTAAAAAGAGATTAGAAAAAAAAGCATCAGAGCCGGTCTTTTTTCTGCCTCTCTCCAATCCACTTCCCCCCATCCCTTTATGCCAGGCGCTGGAGTGTGCCTGGCGCTGGCGCTGGTCTCCACGTGGCCCTCCTCCTCCTCCTCCTCCTCCGACTGCCCGGCCGACATGGAGTGCGTACAGTTCTGCGTCGCCGTCGCCTCTGCAAAGTGAGTTATACTGCAGGTATAGTAAAGAGTTACTCTCCTCCAGTTATGTATAAAAGGAAGAAGAGGTAGGAATCAGGAAGAGAAGAAAGAATATGAAAGTTAGATTCGAGCTTTCAAAGAGGAAGGTTGTCTTTAGGTACAGGCTTTTTTTACGACTGAGAGAGGCTGATCTAACCAAACAAAGCTAAGAAAATCCAGAAGAAATCCTCTTCCTCCTCCTCTTCTTTTTTTTCTTTGTTCAGGTTCAAGCTGAAGGAGGACCTGACCTCGGAGGACAGTGAGTCCCTGCGGCTGTTCGTGGAGTCCAGGCGCTGCGGGGATCCCAGGGAGGGAGAGAGCTTCTGCTGCCAGAAGGGAGGCGGCTTCCAAGAGGGAGACGTCAACCTCAAGCCGCGTGAGTCACGGAAAGCGTCGACGTTGCTAACTGTAGATCTACCACTATGTAGTAATGTACTGCAGTTGGACTCACTGTGTCTGTACTGTACGTAAAGTCTATGTGAGACTCAAATTTTATGTTTGCGCATTTTATGCACATTTTTGACCTGACACTTCCTGCACTTGATACTTTATCCCATGATGGACGTCTTGCCACAACTGAACGTCAACAGTGCTATCCAGTCTGAGCAGAAACTTAAGAACGCAACCAGTAGCCTGATTTACAGTTGTGTCATCTGTTGTTCTACGTTCAGTGTCCGAGATCTGCGGGCGCCGCCTGCCGCCCATCCTGCGAGTGGCCACCACCACCTGCCCACGAGTGGCCACCTCCAGCGACAGCGTGGACCCGGTGGGCTACTGGCCCTGGATGGCCTCCTGGGGAGAACTGGAGGGAGACGGGCGGGGCGGGACTGCCTGGAGGCACAGGTGCGGCGCCACCCTCATCTCCAGGAGGCACGCGATCACGGCCGCGCACTGCCACAACCAGAGGAAGAAGTGAGTCTCGTGGAGAGCAGATGACCACTTCCAATGTTAATAAATAAAAAAAAACTGAAAATTGAATGGGGCGTGTGGACTATGGACATCCTGTACGTCCTCTCTCTCTCCTCCTCCTTGAAAAGCGGCCTCCTCCGCGTGGGGGACGTGGACCTGTCGACCCCGTGCGACGACGTCGGGGCCGTGGTCTACCCGGTCATCTCCTCCCGCCAGCACCCGCGTTACCGGCGCCCCAGCGCCTACTTCGACGTGGCCGTGCTCACCCTCCCTGGGGACGGGGTCACCTTCGGGAGGTACGCGCTGCCCGTCTGCCTGCCCGGCAAGCCCCAGACGGACCCGGACACCAACGCCAACAAGCTGGTGAGGGAGGTCAAGGTAGTGGTGCAAAAGTGGAAGGTTTGAAAGTGTGAAAGGACATCACAGGTGACCGTGCTCGGCTGGGGCCTGGAGAGAAGGAACGACCGGGTGAGGGAGTACCCGCTCCAGAGGGAGACCATCAGGATCTTTGGCCGGAGGCGAGAGACGCTAGGAATTCCGACTCTCTCCCGGCCCGCGCTAACTTGAAACGTGTCTACTCCTCCAGGTACTGCAACAGGCAGCACACCGTTGGGCCTAGAGTAGAGGCGCTGCGTTCGGCCATCGGCGCACTCCTCCCAGATCTTATCAAGGATGATGTCGTCTGCGCCGGATACGAGGTCAGACCGGGGACGGGGGGTGGGGGGGGGGGGGGAGGAGGGCGTGGTCCAAGAGTCATTTGTTCAATCAACGTTGTCTTTCTCTTCCAGGTCGGCGGCAGGGGCAGTTGCAAGGGCGACTCTGGCGGCCCGCTGGTGTTCTTCCAGGCCGACTCCGACTCGGCCAGCTACGTGCAGCTGGCGGTGGTGTCGGGCGGCGTCGGCACCTGCGGGGACAGCCACTTCCCGGGGGTCTACGTCCGCCTGGAGGACCCGGACGTCCTCCGGTTTATCCACCGGGCCACCTCCTCCTCCGGAGTCCTGCTGCCGCCCGACCACGACTTCCTGAGGAAGGAGGCACGTGCGGAGACGAGGTACTCGTACGTTGGGAGTTGTCGCACGGCTTGCAGTGGAAGAAGTTTGTTTCGCACATTTCTCTTTCTCAACTTGGGTCTAGATCTTTCTCTGCTCCCCCGTTGGGCAGCATCTCCTCGCCCGATGCCTCCGGCAGGGCGGACATGGCCGTGGCCGGGCGCTGGCCGGACGCACAGACGACCACCCTGAGGATCGTCAACCTGCAGGACCTGAAGTCGCAAGACCTGTCCCAGGTAAAGTCGGGCTCTCAGCATATGTGGTACTACACGAGTATTACCACTGAGCATTGCTCTTATTTTGTCAGTTCGTTGGCACCTCTGAGGGTGAGGTGGTTTCTCTGTCCGTTTCGGAGCCCTACCTTGCCGTCGTGAAGATGGACACGGCGCGGGAGGGCCCCACGCTAGCCAGGGTCCACATGCTCAAGGTAGGTAGGGGACAGGAGAAGGAGGTCAAGCATTTTCATCTTGTTCGCTGGCCCCTTCTTTCCCGATCGTCCAGTTTCTGTGGGAGGCAGACTCCGGCAGGTGGCTGGTGGACAAGGACTGGTTCACAACCGTGGACGCTGAAGGCGGCGAAAGCTGGATCCCGCTGGGCGGAGAGGTCAAGATCATCAGCTTGGACTCGACTGAGAGGAGGTGGTGGCCCTGATACAAAACGACCTTAAGACATTTCGAAACTGCTACGTCGTGACACTTTTATCCCCGTCCCCGCTCGCCTACCATCCTCACGACCGTCCTCTTCTCCTAAATTCGTAGCCTGGTCTTGTCCAGCCCCACCACTCTGTACCTCTACGCGTTTGACGGCTTCGAGGAGAACATGTCGCTCCTGGACGAGCACGAGTTCTCCGTGATGGGGGACGACGTGGTGATGACGTCAGCGGCGGCCTCCTACGCGGAAGAAGGAAAGGAGGAGAGCGACGAGAAAGGGTGGTTTGCCGTCGGAAAAGTCTCTGGGAGCCACGTCACCGTGGAGCTGTTGAGAATAAGGCTCGGGAGGTTTGAGGCAAGGAGGCGGGGGGGGGGGGGAATGGTGGGAGGGGAGCAAGACTGAACTAGATGTCGGAATTTTCCTCTCTCTCTCTCGCATTTTTCTTTCGGACAGGTGTCGTCCTCCCAATCGTTCACTGGCAGCAAGGTGGAGGCGCTGACGAGATCCAAGTCCAGGCGCTTCTCGTTCTGGATGGCGGTGGGAGACGGAGAGGTCGTCGAGGTGCTATTGAAATTGTGCACAGTAGTAGTAGTATGTACTTGCTTGTTCGTCCACGGTGCAAGCAGTGAAATCCTGTACGTTGTACATACGTTCCCTATCCCCAATCAGGTGACGCTGACCCCACGTTCTGGCGGGAAGGAGCTCCGCCGCCTGAGCCTCGTTCCAGGCGGCGGCGGCGGCGGCGGCGGCGGCGGCGGCGGCGGCGGCGGCGGCGGCGGCATCAGGGTCAGGCAACTCATGCTTGTGGGCAGGTTTCTGCTGGCGCTCATGGACAAGGATTCGAGGCAAGAGTTTTCGCTTAAGCCCGGAAAGTGCAGACCCTAGGGCCGGTAACAAAAAAGAACCCGGGTGCTCTTAGGTTCGATTTCCCGTACCCGCGGCTGGTGGCGATTGACACCGAGTCCGGGCCGCAGCAGCAGCCGGGGCAGGCGGCGGTGAGGGTGCGAATTCTGGACTATCCAATTACAGGTAACCAGGTACTACAGACAATGGTGATGACGATATCAACAACAGACTATTCTACATATGTACAAACAGAGGGTTCCAACTGCTTCTCCGGCTTGTCGGTCGGCGACGCCACCGGCGGACGCGAGGAGGAGCTGATCCTCCCGACCCCGCCGGGCAGCCCGGGCGTGACCGTGGGCCAGTGCCTGAAGGGCTGCAGGGACAACCGCGGCGCCGACGGCTTCACCATCGAGAACTCGCACGGCCAAGCCACGTTCCAGCAGGTGGCGAGCTCCTACCGGGGACGGTGCTGGTGCGAGTTCGGCAACACGCGCAACAACGGGAACGTCGCCTACAGGACGGCGCGCATTCATCCGTGCGGTGAGAGAGAGACAAGAGAGAGAGAGAGAGAGAGAGAAAGAGAGAGACAGAGAGAACTTTCCTTCCTTTTCCGGTCCTTTATCAGTTTCGACTGCACTGCTACTTCCTACTGCTTTCTCCCTCTCGCAGGATCGCTGGGGTTCTCGGGCGAAGGCGAGCAGACCATAGGCGACCTCTTCACCGACGGGAAGGCGGCCTTCTTCTACCGCGCAGAAAGGTCCTTCAAGCCCTTCAACCTGGTCACCTTGGACGAGGGACACATCCAGAGAGACTTTGTGGAGGAAATTCTCCCGGCTGCATACTAACCCTCATTCACTTGTAGGTGCATTGCAAACTCAGCCAGACAAATAAAATGCTGCAACAAGACAGTAGTATCAAATCAAACAGATACCTGGAGAGGAAAAGCTGCCTCCCCCTCAGGTGTTCACAGCTTTCCTGGGCAGAATTTTAGAAAATTCTGTTGAGACTGTTGCATCGTGAAAGGACAACACGAGACTACTAGTGAACATAAGGTTGTGAAACCATTAGTAATTTTAAGTTCAACCATGTTGTTGCAGCTGGAAATATGCTTCAATCACTCGAGAGGATTTCTGAGCTATCTGCTATAGGTAAGTCCAGGTGGCCTCGAGCGAATTGAAATAAACCTGTTTATCTGCAGTATTAAAGGTAGTAATACCTTGCATCCACTTTAAACAGTCATAATTATATTTCCATACTTGATGTGCACAATGTACAAGCAGCCTTCGCGTTTTTAAACAAAAGGGAAAACTGACAAGCGGACAGAATAAATGTTAAGGATGCGCAGAAGGCTACTTTTACATACAGCATTTTTGTATTCTCATATATTCTTTTAAAGTTTCCAATGGCGAAAATAAAGACGGACGATAAATAAATATATATTGATATTCCATTGACAAAGAAACTGCACCCACCAACTCCTCTTTTTTTTTTTTTTTACTTGCCAGTCGCCCGACCACTGCAGCGGCAGGAAACCGAGCACACCCAGCGTACGGCATGCAGGTAGATCTCTCCTTCACAGCTTTATGCCGGAGAACTGGTCCTGCTCCACCGGCTTCTCGATCCAGTGTCCGCACCCAGCATCGAAGAGGGCTTCGTTCAGCTTTCCCTTGGCCTGCTGGTACTCCACGGCCGCCTTTTTCACCTCGGAGTAGCGGGCTGGGGTCGGGATCGATGGCCCCACTGCTGAGGGAGAGGGCGACAGGGCGTCCCTCACTTGCAGGAAGCGAGAAAACACTAAAAAGAAAAATGGGCACATAACTACCTAATACAACCGATTCGTATTCAAAAGATGCTTGCTCTACGTAGGGTAGAGAGTTCTCTTACGACACTTCTTGCTGAGTCTGGAGGTGTTTTCGTTGATGGTTTTGCCCGTGGACCCGTTGACAATTTCAGGCTGGCCCTGTCCCAAAATCCAGTTGACACTGTAGTCGTGGGCCTTAGTAGCTTGTCTGTAAGCAGGAGGGAAGCGGGGGAGCATTTGCTAGTAAATATTAATAATGCACAATAAAGCATAATTTCTCACCAACCCTTTTTGTCTTTTTAACTGCACAACATAATCTACCTAGTCTCTGGTGACGTGGTGGCGCAGAGATCCGGCATGTTGACGATATAGCCGGCGGGCAGGTCGCTGATGGAAGGAAGGATGCGCTCGTACAGGGCCCTCTTCATGTGCCCCGGGTGGAACTTGGAGCCCACGGTGACGGACTTGAGGTACACAGGCTTGATGAGGTGAGTAAGGAGGGCGCCCTGCATGCCCAGTACGTTCCAGCGGAGTATCTTGTCCGAGCAAGCCATGGTGAGCAGGCGGTCGCCGGACATCACACCGTCCCACGTCTGCACCAGGATCTTTGGGTTGATGGGCACCGTGCCCATGCCGCATTCGATCTTGGAGCGGAGCATCCCACGAGAGGAGTCTTGTTGAGGAGGCAGCTGCTCCCTCTTTCTGTTGATGTTGCTGATGCCGGAGGTGGCCCCATTTGCCTTTTCCCCCTCCTGGTTTTTCTCGTCCTTGCTCGGATCCTCCGGAACTTCCTTGAGGACAGACTCTCCTCCTTCATGCTGCTTGTGCTGCTCGCCATCTTCGCCGCCTTCCGAGCATAACTTCATTTCCAGGTGATCCTTCTCTTCGTCTCCAGCGTCTTCCTTGTCCGCGACTACCTCCTCTCTTCCCGGACTTTCCCTTCGGCCAGGATCTTCCCTCTTTTCCTCCTTGAGGTTGCCAATGACGTTGGTGTTCAAGTTAGTGACGCTGTTGCTGTTGCTCCCGCTGGCCCCGAGGTTGCTGCTGCTGGAAGGCGACTCGTGGAGGGAAAAGATTCGAGCGTCGCCGCAGGGAGCGGTTGTGATGAACAAGTGAAATTCAATTCCATCCTTGAGCCTGAAGAACAAAATTCAGTCACACAAAATTAGCTAAAAAAAAAACAACAATGGCAGAATGGCGGACTCACTGGAAAAGAGAGGTCTCTCCATCCTCAGCACAATGAAAAATGGACTTTTCCTTGCCCTCCTCCGTGGTCAGCAACTCCAGCTGGCAGTAGAAATAGACGGCGAGGCACCGCCTGGAGACGATCTCCGCGTGGGAATCGTTGATGACGCAGCCCTCCAGAGAGAGTTGCTCACCATTGATGCACTTGGTACCAGAGGACACGCAGATGACCTCGCTGTTTTCTGCAGAGCTCCGATCTGCAACAGATTAGTTCATGCAAAGAGGTAGCAGAACAGTAGTACTACTGTACCTACCGTACTACCTATCTTTCTTTCAACCCGAATCCTCACCTCCCCTCGTCATGACAATTCCGCTCATGACCCTTCTCTTGGAATAGGTGGTGGTGCCAAAGAGCGCTTGGTACTTTGCCGTGACCAGCTGTCCGATGTGGTCTGCGAAGCTGTGCCCCTCGGCCACGTCGTCGTTGTTCACCTGCGTGCTCATCATGTCGCCCGTCATCGGGTCGAACCCCACCTTGTGGAGATGAACCAGCAGGGCCTGCAGCAGTTTAGCACACAATTGGTTTTTTTCTGTTACTCTCTACGTAGAGCTACTTCGCATAACCCCCACCTTTGAAGCATTAAGTTTAGCGTCCTTCTTAGACTTGCCCGATCCTTCGAAAGACATGTCATTAAGGGAAGCTTTGATGACAAACTGAGGTGCGTGGGAAGGCCCGGTGGTGGAGATCAGCTGATACTGGATCCCAGGGTAAAGTTCGTTCAGGATAGAGACCGGGTTCTTCCCCTCCAGTTCCATCCAGTCGTCGAGGTCGCAATTGGCTCGAGGGTTGCTGCGCTCAGGAACGGACTTGGTTTCGGACATCTTGTAACCATAAAGGACCTGAAAGTTGTTTATTAGAGGATTAACCATTGCGCCTTATAGTCAAAGTAAATAGTCAAAGTAAGTTAGAGTAAAGAATCAAACAAGCCTACATATTTTAAAGTATTTTTACCAAAAAATGTACACACAAACCTTAATGTACTGTACAGTGTACATAGTTTTTAGATGCACTTTTTACATTCATGGACTTTTGTATCTTTCCACCCTGGCCCGAAACCCCGAAACTGGGCCATACTGGGTGAGGAATGGAATAGCATCAGCTTTGAAATTAATGAAGTCGTTGAGGTTTTTGATGATGATATTCATGTTTAGTTTGTGATTTATTTTTAATTTTTGAATGAAGACTGGTTAAACGACAACTTCGGCAGTAAAAAATGCGGTAGTGTTTGGCTCTTTCCTACACGAAAAACCTACATTATAAGGCGCAATGCCTACTGTACATGCGTACGTACATACGTATGTGCAAGAGTAAACTGTTCAATATGCATACCTCGATAGCTTTCTGGGAGCAAGCTAGTTTGGCCTCTTTCTTGCTTTTACCCTCTCCGTTAAATGACTTTCCATTAATGGTGCAGACCATAGTGAACGTTGGGTTGTTAGGAGGCCCTGTCTGGCTGGTGACCTTGTACTGAGGAGCCTTAAAAAAAGAAATATATATATATATATAGCACATCTCATGCTTACTGCAGATTTGTTCAAGCGGCTTGCCACCTATAACAAACAACTGTTTTGTTGGAAAAGGGAAGACTTTATTTCACATCAGATATTACCACAGCTTGATTTCCAGACCACGCAAGTTGAGCATTGCGAGGCGTAGCGACAGCTGTGGTACCCGACTGCACAGAAGAAGATTTACCAGGTAGTACAAAGTGTTTGTGAGGATTTGAAGCCTTCGTTTTTTCTGCCTCGACGTCTTTCCTCTGGTTCTTGTACAGGTGAATTATTATGCCGGTGGCACCAAGAAGCAGAAGAAGAGTGACTATGAGAAGCCTCCCGGTACACGTCTGATAGAACCTCGGCGGCGGGGTCCGATTTCTCGGAAAATACTGCACCATCACTCCCAGGAAGGACAACGCCGCCACGATGAGAACTCCGACGTACCACAGCCCCGCCTGCGAGAAGCACATGCAAGCAGAACTCCTCCCGTTGCCTCGAGAAGTCAGGTGATGCTTCCTTGCTATGGACGCAGACGGCAGCACCAGCGTGGAGGAGCCAGCGCTGTACCCGCTCCCGTCCAGGAAGGTCCAGCAGTACAGGAAGAGGGGCACGACCACCGACGCGAGGGTGAGGGCTGCCTTCGCGCTCAGCGCGTTCGCCAGCTGCAGGAGGCAGGATGTGGAGTAGCATCCTTCGGCGAGGACGAGACTCCCCACGACCAGCAGCGAGCCGAGGACGGACACCAGCTCCGTCCGCGGGGAGGACGTCGTCGCAGTCAGGAGCTGCCTCAGGAGGCCCTCGCCGTCGCCCCTGGAGGCCGCGGGCCCGCCGTAGCTGACCAGCTCCACCTCCGGAGAGGGCTCCAAGGCCTTCACGGCTCGGGGGGAGGTCTTCTTGTTCGCCCCTCTGTTGGCGGCGGCCGCGGAGGCAGCGGCGGCCGCGGCGGCCGTGGCGGCCGTGGGGGCGGACGCCCTCTCCTGCCTCTCCTTCTTGGGGACGATGTGCAGGCGGGCGGGCTCCTTCAGGTGCACGTGCAGGCACTGGTGGTCGTGGTGCTCGTTGAAGGCCGTGGGCGGGACGGAAAAGTGGGTGACCTCGTCCTCGCTGGGGACGGCCCGGCACTGGCTCTTCTCCTTGGACGGGGCCTTGTCCTTTCCTCCCTTCACCTGGTCTGCCGTGTCCTCGGGGGCCTCTGCTCCGGCGGAGGCGTCGGAGTGGGACAGCCCGCCCTCGCTGATGGAGAAGGTCCGCCTCTCCCTCTCCCTCTCCCTCGACCTCCTCCTGCCCCCCTTCACCTTCTTCTTGGAGAGCTCTTCACGCAGCCTCTTCGCGTGTTCGGTGACAACGCCCCTTTTCGTGCCGGTGCCCTCCTCCACTCTGGGTGCCCTAAGTCCGTAGTAGTGGTCGACGGCAATCGAAGAGGCCATGGTGAGCAAGATCAAGATTTTCTGGTCGAGGAGCGTCTTCACGAAGTCTGCCTGGCAGAGGCTGAACAGCGTTCCGAGAATGATCGAGGCTACCAGAGAACATCTCAGGAGATACTGCTTAACAGACAGGACGACCGGTTTTCCGAACCACTGGCGACTTCCAGAAGATATCAGCCCGGCGATAATGAAGGTGAGCGCCACGGTTGGGACAACGGTGAGCTCTACAGCCATGGTTCTCGTGCAACTAAAATTTTTACACCATCCTAGACCAATTTTTTTTGGACAGCAACTGGTTTCCCACATTTCAGTGTGTGTTTAAGAGTGTTTTTGAGGGTGGACAAAGTACCCTGCCACTACAATGTCGCTTTCATTACGGGCACTTACACTCCTTGCTTCCCTCATGTGCTGGTATTTTTGCTTTCAATTTGGACAACCAAGAAGTGGAAATTGCCTGGAATGAAAGTAGCATTGTACTATTCGCAGTATAATAGTCACCCTTAAACAAAGAAATAATAGTTTCCCTTCTAGTACTAAAGTGGGAAAATGCATGTTGTGAGATAAACAGCAAGGAAGAAGTGTGCGTTCTGATAGTACACATCAGGAGGAAAAGGACCAAAGTCTGTGGTGCCTTCGGCAAACGTGTAAGTAACCATACCTCTAGTAGGAAGCAAGCCCAGATTTCTTCAGTCTGGTTGAAAAAAAAAATCTGTCCAAGCTACGGCATCAATCAGGTTTGGCACTGCCAGCTGCAGTTGTGTTAGTTACGTAGCCTACATGGCTAACACCAATTTTTTTTTCAAAGACTGCCGTTTCTAATGCCGCTTAAAGTTTATAAAGTTTTGCTCGAAATCTCAACATTTTTGCCTAGAGAAAGCACATCTTTGTAGGGGTGGCCACAGACATCCCACAGTTGCTTACCTTGGGTGGAGGAAAGAGCTCGTTGAGCATCATGACCGCGTTTTTGATGGGCACGTTGGGCTTCAGCTTTTCTTCTATGAATTCCACGAATTCCTCATCGTTGTCCTCCGAGGTGACCACCACCATCGGGATCCGAAACTTCCCTTTCATTTCGCCTCCTACGCACGCAGAAACGGAAGAGAATAAATCTTGGCGAAGTTGGTGCGGGTGCTCGCTCGAGAGGAGTCCTCTACCTACCTTCTTCAATAGCGGAGGACGCGGTGCCGCTAGAGACGATGCTCTCGGTCTCCCTCTTGTCCGCGATCCCGACGCAGCCGTTGCCCGCCTCCACGGCTCCCTTCAGCCAGCCGCCGCTGTTGCTATTATTGTTGCTGCGGCTCCCGCGGCCCCCCCTTCTTCTGAAGTGGGCCGGCTCCTCACCGCCGTAGTGCGGGCAGCGGTTGTTGTTGACGTCATCCCTGCCGCCGTGGTAGTAGTAGGAGTTGCCGCGGGAATCGCCAGACTCATCGACAACTTGGCGCCGGCGCTGCTGCTGCTGCTGCTGCTGCTGCTGCTGCTGCTGCTGCTGCTGTCTTCTGTTTGCGAACTGCTTGAGGCCCCTCCCGGTCCCCAGGGGCTCCGTGTTGGCCGACGTGGCGCAAGACCTGCCCCGCTTCCTGGCTGGCGGACCTGGGGGTCCCGGGGGCTTCAGGGGTCCCGGGGGTCTCGGGTAAGGCACGAGGGGCTCGTACTTCGTCTGCCGCAACTCCTGACGCCGTTGTTTCTCTTCCGGCGATCGTCCTCCCCCTCCCCCTCCCGCAGAGCTTCCTGGCGGAGGGGGCTTCTTCCTCTCGTGCGGGGCCAGGTACCTCCCTTCCTCCACGTCCCAGTACAGGTTGACGAATCGCACGACCTTCTTGCAGCACTTGTCCCTGGCCCGTTGCTCGGTCTCTCCGCGCCCGATGAAGACCTCCCCCGCCACCTTCGTGCGCGCCTGGAAGACGTTTCCGTTTCCGGCGGACGGAGCCTCGACCACCAGTTCCGCGGAGGGCACCATAGAACTCAGCTGGGCCTCAGAGTTCTCCCCCTCGGAGGAAGGAGACGAGGAAGACGACTGAGTGGTGGCCTGAGCGGCTCGCGGGGCAGGGGGAGGCGGTTTGGAGGGAGGGGACGTAAAGGGCTTCCTCTTCTCCTCCGAAAGCTTGGGCTTCACCTCCTGCTGTTGCCGTTGTTGACCAAGGGGTCGAGGAGGGGTCGAGAGCACCTGAGGCTGCTGCTGCTGCTGCTGCTGCTGCTGCTGCTGCAGTTGGAGCTCCCTGTACTTCTTGAGCAGGCTCTCCTGTTCGTCCGCCTTGTCGCCGAATCTCCCGAAGGAGGAGATTCCTGTCGGTGTCTTGGCGGGACGTTGGACGGGAATGAGGTTGGGGTTGGAACACGCCATTTTGGGGGGACGTGGCGGCGGAGGCGGGGTGGGCGTGGCCGAGGGCGTGGCGGAAGAGAAGGGCGGGATGTACCTGCGCCCTCCGTCGACCTGTCCTCTGGGCCGGATTGGCCTCACCCCGAATCCCGTAGGAGGCGGCGGCGGCGCCGGCCGCGTCGGCCTCATCGCGCCGGTGGTCGTCACGGCCGGCCTCGACCTCGACCTCGGCCTCGAGACGTGTCCAGACGCCTCCCACTCCCAGACCAATCCTCGTGGCGCTCCCGAGAAGGGTGGACTGCGGCAACGCGGTCGGGGCAGGACAGAGTTGGGTGCGTGCCGCGGATACCGCCAGACCCTGCCGAACCAACCGCGCTCGGATCCTTCGCCGGTCGCCGCCGATCGGTCAGTCTTTGTCAAGCTCGTTGTAGGGATAGGGCCGAGTCTGGCCCGACCTCAAACGTCGGAGATCGCCGCAAACTCGAGCTAGAAAGAACTCGAGCTCAACCAGGCATCAGTCTTAACTGGTTCCTGCTTCAGGTTGGCAATGCGCATTGAGAATTCTCTCGTCTAAATTATTTTGAAAAAAGTCGAAAATTTTGTCTTACTGAAGTTTTATTAGCGAGCCGGGCAATTTCTCTGGGAGAGGAGACGGTACTATAGTAAATAGAGAGAATCCGGGAGAGTCAGGCACCCCTTACCTCCCCCCCCCCTTGCCCATGTATGATTGTTGTACAAATTAATCTTGCGAGGGAAAAAAAATAAGCTCGACCAGATTCGATCGTGAAACAACCTCATCCGACCACTACTCTGTCCGCGCTCAGCTCGCCATCGTTCATCGTCGCGTTTTATTCTCCGGCGAGAGGTCAGGACCAATTAAGAGCAACTCTTGGTCAGAACAGGACAGACCAGGAGAGGAGAGGAGCAGTGTTGCCAGGTTTTCACACGGGTCCAATGCCAAATCCTGGTACCAAAAA
>JAAUYM010022047.1_pt1 | contig 13334 bp, 16 predicted proteins | sample 7278001 | NCBI WGS metagenome assembly JAAUYM01 (sample SAMN14350224, study PRJNA611818) | marine sediment metagenome | isolation source: surface marine sediment (1.8m) | place: French Polynesia: Moorea | collected 2018-08
CATTCCCCTGCCAAAAAAGGGATTGTGTGTGTGATTCTTACTTTTGTTGGGAGAAACCATTACACTCCCAGAAGAGCATGGGATTTGCCACTGACGTGATGTGGAATAGTAGGTACATGGCAGGATATGTCAATTGGCCCAAGGAAATCCTGTCGGGTATACGTACAGACCGGCCAGCTCACTACCACATATCGAAGTTCTGCTGTAGCACTATGTCAAATTGGGGGAAAAAACCAAGGTTTGTACATGTTTATGGCTTTAGATTGGGCGGGTGGGGGGTATGTATCCAGTCTACATAGATTAGTAGGATTAGTGCCAGTCACTGCAAATGAAAAAAAAAAAAAGATGTTGCTCAGGACAGCATGCATTTTTGATGGGCAAGGCCAAACCATGTTGTAGATTGGTATGACCTGATTTGCAAAAAAATTGTGTCTGGTCTGTCATTGCTAAAATATCAGACAAATAATCATCTACAAAAAACCCTGCAAAGTTAGCATATTAAGAGGTCAAAGTTGGCAAGATTATATTTTTTCCTCCTGAAAAGCAAAGCCTGGTTATATGATTCAATCAGCAGAGCCACAGACAAAGAAACTTTTTATATACAGTATATATATGTGGGAAGCAAGGACATGACAAGGACAATAAAAAGTACATTTTTATGGTAGGGAGTAAAATAATATAATTTTAATAGCGGACGACACAGAAACAGAGCAAGTACATGCACGTGTAGAGTGCCCGACGGGACATTTAATCTTACAAGCGTAGCAAATTTACAGAAAAAAAATTGCGACATTTACGTGGTATTCTAACGACACGTTCCGTTACGTGTTTGAAGCTGAATTTGTTACACCCGTTAGTTTAAAGGTCCCGTCGGGTGGTCCAAGGACAAAGAAAGGAATTGCAAAGAGTATGCAACGTGGCAGGCAGGTGTAGGTACAGATGGCCTTTTTTTTTTCACGTTACACACGGTATGAAGAGGGCAGGCACATCTTGGTACGTTACCTCCATAGCTGTTGGCCCTCAGGACTGCGGGAGGAAAGAGTCCAAAGAATGGTGAGAGTGTGAAATTAAAAGAAAAAGATACATTTAATACCCCAACCAATATTGGTACCACTAGGCCCACACAGAAGGCTGGCCACTAGTGGTAATTTAGTGACGGGGTGTGTGTGTGTGTCAAAATTTGGGTTGCTCTAGGTTGCGCTAAGGGTTTCTTTTTTCCCACTATTTTAGCACCTGCCCTGGAGTTAGGACAACCCGCCACTAAATGCACGCTAGCGATATTGGTTGGGGCGTCTTGTGCACAGAAATAGTGGAGAAGAAGAAGAAGATCGCCATCATCCCTTCACTGACAGTTTCATTGTACCAGTGGAAAACACACCTCTCTTTGGCAATTACCCGACCAGACATACCCTTCAGTTTGTGGGGTACATATCTGACATACTTAAAACAAAACTTATATAATTAAAGTTATATAATTAACTTAGCTAATAATTATATAAATAACTTCACATATGTAGGCATGTAAGCTTGGGTTATAGTAGCTAAGTCAAAAATGGTAACAAATTTAGGGCAACGGCTGTCTGGTCGGGCACCTACACCTAAGGCTTCCCCCTCTAACTGTGAAACATCGACTTGTGGTGCTGTGCTACCCTCCCACAGAAAAAGCTTTATCAAAAAAAAAAATCGCCAAAATTTGACGGTAATTCGCCAAGCGTGGCAACACTGTCCCTAACCTTCGCTGAGGTCCGGCGAGCTGATGATGACCAGGTTGGAGACGAGGGTGGAGAAGCCCGGGGCCAGGCAGGACTGAGCGATGAACCCGAGCTTCAGCTCGTTCAGGCAGACGGCCTAAAGGGGGGGGGGCGGAAAGAAAAGTTTCATGAAACCTGCTTTCCTATTGTACTAGTCTAGATTCCTTCACAAGAATTGATAGATCAGGGTTGACACATCCCAGAGATCAAAGTATAGCCCAAACGCTAACCTAATAGTACAGTCATACCCTGCCAAAAAGTGAGTCGGCTCAAAACAGCCAATTAACATCTTGGAGGGTTTTTTTTATATTGTATTCGATTGCATTGAGTTGGACGCTTTGGGCTACATTTGACATCTCAAATGTGGCAAACCCTGATCTAGTTACACAGTTTCAATTTTTCATGAAATCGCAACTGGGAATCATCTGTGAATCAAAGGGTCTTTTTTTTTTTTTTAAATGAAGCTATTTCTCCCCTGGTCGTCTCTCCGCCAGTCCCATCCTGGTATGTTGAGGAGGTACCCCTTGTTGTGGTACATCATCAGCTGGATGATGACGCGGGTGTCCTCGCAGTAGTTCTTCAGGCTGATCACCCTCATGATGTTGGCCATGTCCTGGATGGTCATAACCCTCTAGGTTAGAGGCCACGAATGGCAGTTTTTTTTTTCATGTGCAAGGGCATCAGCAACAGCAGCAGCAATAGAAGTCACCAACAGCATCAGCAACAGCATCAGCAATAGAAGTCACCAACAGCAGCAGCAACAGCAGCAGCAATAGAAGTCACCAACAGCAGCAGCAACAGCAGCAGCAACACAGCAGTAGAAGTCACCAAGAGCAACAGCAGCAGCAATTAAAGACAAAAAGAAGCGACAATCATGGCAAACAGTAGAAATCATCAACAGCTGCTGCAACAGCAGAACCAAAAGACCAGCCAACACCAGCAGCAGCAGCAACAAAAGAATTAAAAACTCAAGACCATTTACAACAACAACAACAACAAAAAAACACCTAGCAGCAGCAACAGCAACAGCAAAGAGGCCATGCAAAAGTACATTCCTCCTCCTCCTCCTCCTCCTCCTCCTCCTCCTCTGTACCACCAACCTCAACGTCTGGCTCCTCCGAGAACTTGTTTGTGAGCACCAGGCAGGCGGCGGCCTGCTCCGCCCTCACCCTCTGCAGGTCGTACGCGTTCAGCATGGAGCCCCTGCGGAGGAGAGGGGTCATGCATAAGTATGCAGTAGAACCCGACCAGACATGCACTTTTGCCTCACCAGTACGCATCCGACATGAAAAAAGGTCTAAATTTGGGAGTAATTTCACCACTTATGGAGTGTTTTCTTTAGTGTAAATTCATTGAAAAAAATTGCTCCCACATTTGATCTGTAGAAGTTGAAGGGGTGGATGACAGGGTTGCCACTTGCCACTCCCCTACTCACTTAACGTCGCATCAACATTTATGGGTTTTTTTTAGCGATGTACTGTATACTGAATATTATTTTTTGCTGCCCCACTTGGTCTGCAGAAGTCGGAGTGGCACGTGGAACAACAGGGTTGCCACTCACTTGAAGTACTGCACCCTGGTGTGCTCCCTCTTGAGCAGCCCCTCGAACTCCAGGTCCGGCTCCCCCTTGTTGAGGAAGACGACCTCGACGTCGACGTCGTCCCTGGCCGGGTGGAAGAAGTCCCCGAGGAAGGTCTGCACGGACTCGTAGTTGACGTTCCCGCAGACCACCACGAACTGGCGGCCGTCCGGGGTGTACTGCCCGGCGTACCTGACGGAGGACAAAGGGGGGGAGGCGTCACAGACATCCCGACGGGACTTTTAAACTTGCAAAAGCGTAACAAATTTATGAATTAGATGGTGAAATTTATGTGGTATTTTACTGACATGTTCCATTACACGTATAAAGCTGAGTTTGTTACGCTCGTAGGATTAAAAGTCCCGTAGGGATAGCAGCAGTTTGCCTGGTAAATTCTCCCAAAAATACCCGACAGATGGGACTTTTAAACTTGCGAGCGTAGCAAATTCAGCTTTAAACGCGTAATGGAACATGTCATTACAAAAACATATAAATGTAACATTTCTTTTCATAAATTTGCTATGCTCATGAGTTTAAAAGTCCCGTCGGGTAGACCTGTTTTGTCAGTTCACCCCGACAGTACGTCAGTCCGGTTAGTAAGTCAGGTTTTTGCATTTGCAGGTGGCATACTGAGGAAACTACTATACCGGTACATGTAGGTACATGTACGAGTACTATGTAGTTATGTTGTAGCAGGACCAAGAAAGCCTTTCAAATTTGGATAGCACGACGTCTGATTAATCTGCTCTGCTAATCATAAGTCAAAGAAAGGAGAGAGAGAGAGAAAGAGGGAAAGAAAGAGAGAGAGAGAGAAAGAAAGGGAGAGAGAGAGAGAAAGAGAGAGAGAGAGATAAAAGGTTAAGAAAACCCATATCACACTAGGCACAGACAGACAAAAGACAGAACTTCCTATCTCTATCTCTATCTCCTCCTCCTCCTGCTCCTCCTCCTCCTCCTGCTCCTCCTCCTCCTCCTCCTCCTCCTCCTCCTCCTCCTCCTCCTCCTCCCTTCCCCCGGGCCAATTCGATTCACCTCCTTCCTCCCCGGTCCCCTCAAAATATCGGTTAACCGCGTTGTCGACAGAAGCCACTCTCCGGAAAGAGGAAAGAGGAAAAGTTGATATTGGTTCAGGTATCAATTGGAGAGTCATGAAAGCAAAATGCACAACAGAAACTGTGCATAATTGACCAACACAAACTTTTTTTTTCAAATCCATTAATGTCAACAACTTGCAGCAGCGCAGTGACACATTTTTGTATTGTTTTCCTCAATCATTTAACAAATATATATAAAAAAACACTTGTACCTTCTAACTTTCATTGAAGATGTATGGCTCAAAATAAATTCCGAGATACACAGTAAGTTTTAAAATAAATTTCCTTGATAAATTCCTCAGATAGGGCCTCACTGCCATGCTGAATTTTTACCCATGTAACCATATTGGACTGTGTGGGACAGCAGCAGAAATGGGGGGTCTTCAGAGGAAAGAGAGGAGATAGCTGTACAGCTGAACTTTAAGTTAGCAGAGTCGGGCTGTTTTTCAGAAAATAAGTCGACCTTCCTTTACTAAGTCGAAGGCCATTCTAGGCCAACGCCAACATGTTGGCAAGTGGAGAAGTCTTTACTAAATGGAGGTCCTTCACTAAATTGAGGTTTACTAAATAGAAGTTTCACTGTAGCATAGATAGTATCAGCTAGCATGTGGCATACAGGCAGGCAACAAGCGGATATAGAGGAGGGGAAAGGGCCCATAATTTAGCTTCTCCACGCCCCTCCCTGTGTGTGTGCATGCAAGGTCTGTCAGACCAGGAGGGAGGGGGGGGGGGAAAAACCACAAGAGGGAATCGGAATTTTTCACGAGGGGGGAGGTGCCCTGCCCATTTTTGCCATCTATTCACTTTTAAAAAATTGGTTGGAGCAAAGTTTACCAAATAAAAATGAAAATAAAAAATTTTGTTCTTGTACTACATGTGTAGGTTCCATTCTACAACTGAATTGGCCCAACTTTGGTAAAATCCATCATTTTTTTTACTGTAAGAAAAGCTACAGTGACAAAAAAAACTTTGCAAAACCTGCTGGATGGAAAAGGGAGGTAGGTGTCTGTTCTACCCTTTCATCCCATCATGACAACCCTCTTTGTTCAAGCACATGCCACTAGCATGTACCTACATACCTAGGCACTACATGACAAAGAGTTGTGTCATGTGTGCTTGAAGAGCAGCCACCACCACCCAGTATACAGGGAAGGTACCACTACCGTGGCCATCTCTCCAAATGTCTGTGAAGATTTTTTTTTCTGTTTGTCCAATTGAACACCGAGATTCCCACTTAGCCGAGTTCGACTGTAGCCGCTGTAATGAGGGTCTCTCCCCCCCCCTTTGAAAAATGGTTCTGTAGGTACCTAGGTTCCCTGTGGTACAGTAGGACTCCATTTTGCGTGTCGGTGTCTGCCAGCTTGAAACACTACAGATTGGCAATGCTTTTTTTTTCATCTGGTAGCAGAGGCACACTTTTCCAAAGTGCACTACCCGACCAGACATCAGCCTTTGTCTGCTCGGGTGCATGTCTGACTTATTTCATACATAATGCACTTACCATGTACAACTGTACCGTAAGTGTAACTTTGTGTTTCATAAATGTGTGACATTAATCAAACATTGAAAATTAGAGGACAGTTTTCCACACAATCTTTGTGGGAAAAAAAGACAAAGTTGACGTGCACTATGCCAGTCAAAATAGGCATGCAGCTTAGGTTCTAGCAGCTTAACTAGGTCAAAAGTGATGTGAAATTTGACAAGTCTGCTGTCTAGTTGGGTACATCTCTCCACCTGCATGCAGTTGAGCTTACTGCATTCTGGAGGCCTACTGTAGGCACACTTTTGTACACATATGTAGTTCATTCAGGCCTGTCAACAAGTGTTGCCAACTGGCAAATAGTTCACAGCAAAGAAGAAGCCGCAAAACCTGCTACATTTGGACTCATCTGTTTGGAATGCCAAAAAAAAATTACCTAGTTACATGGGAAACGAAACCATTATATTGCATATTATTTTCGAAGGCACACCCGTCTGGCAACACTGCCTGTCACCGGAGTTCATTATTTTTGTTACCCTCGGCCGTCTGTGTGCCGTGTGGGGATGCCCAACCAACACTGGCACCACTAGAGCCACGCCAACAGCTACGCCGCCAGTGACAATTTAGTGATGTGGCTCAAAACTTGGGTCGCTCTAAGTCGCTCTACGGGTTCTTTTTTTTCCCACTATTTTAATGCCTGCTCTGGGATTGGGACAACCCATCGCTAAATCCACGCTAGCAGCATTGGTTGGGTGTGGACATGTACGATATTACTACCACTTCTTCTCCCTTTATGCACACACACCCAACATGGAGGCAGTTAATTGCTTCCTGGATATGACTCTCCTCCCCCTCCTCCTCCTCCTCCTCCTCCTCCCCCCCCTCTTGAAAATTAGAGGACATTAAATTATTCGCCTCTTCCTCTCCTCCGCATGAAAATTAAAAGGAAAATGGAGGCGGACATCGGCTTATCGATTACACTTATTGTACTACCTGTATAGTACTAGGATATAAAACGGTTCTGGGAATGTGAGGTGCCTCCAGGTATAAGGGTTTTTTTTTCCTGAGGTGGTTCCCAACCAACAGCACACTCTTAATAAGCTTCCGACTGAGCTCCGATGCAGAAATTTTCGCTAATGAGCACCGACTGAGCATGCAAAATCTGTGCCGAATGTGCGGAAATGTGTATGCAGTGTGTATGGATTCCAACTGGGCTTCCATTTTTCCATGCCACCGTTGGTGGTTGGGTACTTCTGGTGCATAATACAAAAGGCAGACATAATATACCCCGTGAGAATTCCCTGCTGCGAGCAAACAGAAGCCCATAAATAATAACCACTTAATGACATTGTGCTACTCCGGGCCAGAAATGGACTTTGTCTTGTCGGGTACACACACAAGTTAGACACACTTCAACATAGCAACCCTCTTAGTAACTTGTTTAGTGACTTGACCGTTTTCCTCTCAAGCATGTGAAAAAGTTGGCAGGTCTGGCAGTCAAAAAATGCTATAAATTTTAACATGTCATTTTCGGCTGTCTGGTTGGGTAGCCACACATTCACACATAGTAGGGGGTATACAGGTGGGCGGGTAAGTACCGTCCGTGCCGGAAAGCAGTTCTGTACTGCAAAGTATGTACTGTATAGTCATTATGACTGCTTTACATTGTAGGTGTCGGTGGGAATTCCTTGACGCCACAAAATCGCATAAACGAAATAGTGAATTCTTTCGGGATCACGACGTGAATACTACCAATTGGTTGGGTTTGGTGATGCCCAGTCGAGAGTCACAACTCCAACTTCTCCCTCCACAGCACTGGAGAGGAGGTCACAAGTCCTACTAAGCTTGGGCAATGCTAGAGCACAAGCCACCCAAGCACTAACTGGGGCCCGGCTGACCCTCGACTCCAGCGACCTAGTGAGTACTGCCCGACGGGACTTTTAAACTTACAAGCGTAGCAAACTGACGAGAAAAGAAAATGTGACGTTTATGTGGCGCGTTCTAACGACACGTTCCGCCACATGCTTAAAGCTGAATTTGTTGCGCTAGTAAGTCTAAAAGTCCCGTCGGGTGGTGCTGTGCGCAGCACACCTGTGCACCTAATATCCCCGTCCTTACTTTGGCCTCCTGCCCGCGATCTGCACCAGCTCCGGCACGAAGTTGGTGAAGAGGGAGAGGGCCCCCATCACGTAGAAGACGATGAACACCTTCCCCCAGTCCGTCGTGCAGTAGATGTCGCCGTAGCCGACCTGAAAAAAAAAATTGCAGAGTTGCAAAAATGGCATTTACTTATCTTTGCTACAGTACATCCAAGCCGAGGTTGATATTCTAGCTCCAAAGTTAACTAATGCAAGAGAATGAAGTCATTTGCCAAAAGGCAAAGTAAAAAAAAAACAACAACATTAAATAATTAAGGGGTCAGGAAAGGCTCATCATTGATCCAGATCCAGATGTGAAGGTCAAAGTTGTCCTGATTGCAATCTCACCAATTAGCCACGCAAAAAATTTCCCAAAATGACCCGACGAAATTGAGTCACCATTCCAATCTGGTCGATGATTTCAGAGAAAGAAAAGTTGCCAGGACATGCCCAAACATTGATCTCTTTTATTGTGAAGAAAAAAAAAAAACAAAAAAAACACCACCACCAATCCTGAATTTCTGTGAAACACTGATTGGCAGCTGTTTTCATCAAGAAAAGTTTGCACAGTCGAGGTTCTTTTGCTAGTAAATCAAAGGCCATTCAGGGCTAATAATGCTCATAAGTTGGCAAACAGAGAAATCATTCCTATGTCAAAGTTTTATGCTAAACTGATGCTTGCTAAATTAAAGTTCCAATGTACTGTGCAAGGTTTTACCAACAATCCTGTTTAAAAAAAAAAGATTACATCCCCTTTTGAACAAGTCCAGACACCAAGCAGAAGCTATTAGAAAGCAGTGCAGCCTTAACCGCAGTCCCCACGGCCCCCCTCCCCCACTCCCTCCCTTCTCACCCCCCAAAAAAGTAAATTTATTGATTTTTCCCTCTCTCCCTACCTCTTGTTAACGGGGGGGGGGGGGGGACACATTGAGCAGTACTGTAAGACTGCAGACTGTGTGCGCTTCTCCAGCTCCTTTCTTTTGGAGCAGGCTTGACTGTTTGGCATATTTTTTTTAAGTTGTCATGAGGACTTAAAGCAAAAGTGAACTTAATAAAGTGAATGGCGGGTATAACAACCGGCACAGTTTATGGACAAAAACACAGTAGCAGTTCTGTCCACACAAGGTTTTTTTCTTCCCTACTAGTTACACTTCCAGATTCCAGGAAGATTAAGGGAGCCACATACCAAACTCACCAAAGTCAAGCTCCAAAAGCTGACCAGCTCCTTCTCTTCCACTGAGTCAGCTGACACCTTGAAACCCCCTTTTCCTCTTCCTCCTCAGTTGGGATAGATTTATACATGTCCTAGTGTACCATAGCCAAATGTTAGGCATGTCCTAGACCCCCCCTCCCAATGGTCTAAACTTGGGCAGATCTGTGGGCAACCAAAACTCATGAACAAAAGGGCTGCTCATCAGGGGGAGGGGGGGGGCACAAAGAGAATGAACAAACCCGATCAGACACACCGCGTCCTTGTCGGTACATACCTGACATGTTTCAAGCATTAACAACTTGTTTAATACTTTGAAATTGATTAAAAGTGCAACTGCCATTCATGTCTGGGGATCAAAAGCAACCAAGTTGACGTGTACGGCAGTTTAAATAAGCCATGTGAGCTCAGGTTGTACTGTAGTAGCTTGTATAGGTAAAAAATGTTACGAACTTGGCGTGACGGCTGTCTGGTCGGGCAGTACTGCTTTCCTGTAATGATGATTATGGGTTCCACCTCAGCCTGTCATTTCCTATCTTTTTTTCTCTCTTTTTGCTTCCATCCGGCCATTATCTATCTCTCCTGCCTTTCTCTTTGGTGATCAACATCCTTTCATTGAAGCCGCACAAGCGCTGAGGTGCTACCCAACCACCAACAGTGCCATGCAAAATGGAAGCTCAGTCGGAATACATACACGTTAAACACACGTTTTTGCACATTTGGCACCGATTTGCAGGCTCAGTACGAGCTTATGTAACAAAAAATTTGCATCGGAGCTCAGTTGAAAGCTCATTAAGAGTGTATTGTTGGTTGGGTATGTACTACAATAGATTTTTCCTATAGTATATGGTGCACCACCACTAAAACTTGCTGCATGTTCACGGCTTACATAGATGTGTACGTACATTGCTGAGTCAGGTTTCATTTCAAGTTGCTTTGTTGCATTTTTAAAAATACTTTTCATTTAAGCTTTAAGATGTTCATATGGAAAGTCTGCTGTTGTACTTTGTTGGTATAGGTAGAGGTGCGTGTGGAATTGTCTGCGCAGTCTGTGCTGCACATTTTCCTCGCACACTTTGGCCCGACAGGACTTCTCTTTGCTCCCCTCCCTCCCTCCATGAAAAATTAAGCAACCTCTACTTGAACCTTGAAAAAAAAAAGCCAGCGTGCTATAGCAAGGATGAACTCAATCTCTCTCTCTGCCAGGGTTGCCAGGTGAGCCATCTTAGAGCTCACTTTTGGGTACAAATGACTCTTTTTGGCACTTGGACACATCATTTACTGTTGGGCTTTAGTTGCTGCTGAGGTATGACTAGGGCCGTGATGGTTACCTCAGGCTTCCCAACATCTGGCAACCCTGCTCTCTACTCCCATCGCCCGTCGCCCCCCTCCTACTGGGTGCACACACACACACACACACACACAAGCTCCTCCCACTCATTCTCCTTTCAAAAAATCAATCCCATGAATCTTTAATGGTGCATACATGGAGCATGCCAAAAAGGGGGTGGGGGTGGGTGGGAGAGAAAATACCTCCATGCTTTCCATCCATGATGGGCTCCAAAAATGGATTGGGAAAAGAAAAGCGTGACCAGCAATTTTCCAGAGAGCCCTACTACAACACAAACCTTATTTTTTTTTTCCAAGTTGGAAGAACAATGCAGTGGAACTTTAATTTAACAAACATTAATTGGGTAGAGGACCTCAATTTTGTAAAGACATCCCCTGCTTGCCAACTTGCTAGCGTCAGCCTAGAACAGACTATGGTTTAGCCAAAGAATGTCGATTTAAATAAACTTTTCTCTGACAGCTTTATTAAATAAAACTTTCACAGCTTTAATCATGCTTTTTTTTCTAGTAAAAAAGAAACTAAGACAGTTTAAAACAAAAGCAAAAGTAAACAAATATTGGCCGAAGAGAAGCCAAACCACATCTGATTTCATATAATAATGCACAGTTTCTTTCTGGCCTCGAGTTCAAGAGGATGTGGCAGCACTGCTTCCTACCGTGGTGATGGTGATGAACATGCAGTAGAGGCAGTCCCCGAAGCTGAGTCCGCCCTTGTGGGGGTTGCTGTAGTCGTGCCACGGGTCGCCGGTGTTCTCCAGGAAGTGGCACAGGCCGGCAGAGCAGATGATCTGTACCCAAAAAGAATTTTTTGGGGGAAACCCTGTAGCAGAACTCCTATGTTGCAAGCTCCAACATTATTACATAGTACAGTAAGCAACCTCTGTTTGCATCATGTCATATAGACCCCCCCCCCACATATTATATCCTACTGCGTTCACCCAACCAGCATTGCTAGCGTGCATTTAGTGATGAGTTGCCCTAACTCCAGGACAGGTAGGAAACCCCTAGGGCAGTCTAGAGCAACCCAAGTTTTGACTCCTTCACTAGTTACCACTAGTGGCGCAGCCATTGGTGTGGCTCTGGCGGAACCAATATTGGTTGGGCAGGCTGCTATCTCGCGCATCAAAGTTGGTCGGGACGGAGCTACGCACCACGGCGGTGACGAGGGTGAGTATCTTGGCCAGCCTGATGGCGGAGGAGGAGTTGATGACGCGGACGTAGACGAGGACGTCGGGCAGGTTGATGACCACCAGGACGCGCAGGAAGCGGAGGCCGATCCACCAACGGTCGTAGTACACTGCAAAAACATGTGGAGGAAGGGATAGGAAGGTGGCCAAATTCTGGTCCCCGACGAGACAGTTGTCACGCGGTGAACTTTCTACCGTTTCGACCTCGTTGAGCTACAAGTACAAACCTAAGACTATGAGGCCGTTTTGACTATGTTGAGGAGAGGGTTTCCAACCTATGGGTCGCGCAACCCAAAAGTGGGTCGCCAAAAAAGCAACGCGTGGTTCTGGTATACGTCACGGAGAGAGTGGGTCGCAGGATGCCCTGGGGGTCACGGTAAATTGGGTCATTATAAAGTGGGTCGTGGCAAATTGGGTCGTGGTCAAGTGGTTTATGGTTAAGTGGATTATGGTAAAGTGAATTGTGGTAAAGTAGTTTATGGTAGTGTGAGTCATGATAAAGTGGGTCATGGTGAAGTTGGCCATAGTAAACTGAATAATAGTAAAGTGGGTCACAGTAAAGTTGACGTCGGTATGGTAAAGTTGACCATGGTAAAGTGAGTAATATTGAAGCGGGTCATGGTAAGTTGAGTCATTGTAAGATTGGGCATGGTAAGTTGAGTCATTGTAAGGTGGGTCATGGTAAGTTGAGTCATTGTAAGGTGGGGCATGGTAAGTTGAGACATATGGTGAAGTGGGTCATTAAAAAAAGGTTGATAAACGGACCCCATTCCCTCGTCTGTGTTTTGAAGCTTCCATCAGGTGCCGTTGCAGAGAGAGAGAGAGAAATGTGAACTTTCAGAGAAAGTTATTGCCCTTTTTTTCTCTTTCTTTTCTTCTCTCCGAAAAGTTTCCATCTCTTCCTCTTCTTCCTCCTCCTCCTCCTCCTCCTCCTCCTCCTCCTCCTCCTCCTCCCTCGTCGACAGCTGCAGAAACTCTCCTCCCAAGATACTGCGTAGTAAGTAGTATACGGTCGACCCTGGATATTCATCCTCCAGTTTGACAAACAACTGATGCCAACATTTTACTTACCATATATCTTCCAGGCCCTCCCATATGGCTTTCCTTAAAATATACCAATTCACTCTAAACCGATGGTCGACTGTACTATCTACTTCAGTACAGTGTGTATTAAACTAGATCAAAGGTGGATATGGAGAGTTTGTGGCATCTCTTTTTTTTTTGCTTTTTTTGGCAAATAGAATTCTATAGAAGCCTGCCACCGCTTTCATCTTTTTTTCACTCTCTCTTTCTCTCTCCACCCTCTCTCTATCCCCCTTTCCCTCTCTCTCTCTCTCTCTCTCTCCTGGGATATCATAGTTCTCTGTGGTCGCAACAGAGAGACAGAGAGAAAAACACTCAAGGCACTTTCAAAATCCTGCACCCTCCCCACACCCCTCTCCCCGATATTTGGGAGCTCTAAACGGATTTGAGGTGGACTTTCAGCACGTGGACTCTTTTCATGTGAGGATGTTTGGACGGGTTTCACACATTTTTTTTGGGGGG
>JAAUYM010143029.1_pt1 | contig 13327 bp, 8 predicted proteins | sample 7278001 | NCBI WGS metagenome assembly JAAUYM01 (sample SAMN14350224, study PRJNA611818) | marine sediment metagenome | isolation source: surface marine sediment (1.8m) | place: French Polynesia: Moorea | collected 2018-08
ATACGACAGGGCTGTGTGAGGAAATTGTGTTTGGCTTGAGATTCACCTCCAAAGTAATGGCATTGGGGCAGGGGTGGCCTTAAAAATGCTTGCTTAGATTTCCGATGCTGCTGAGCACAAGTGTCTGTACCATACACGCTACATGCTCAAGTAGTAAGGAATTGTTCACACAAGAAGAGAACTAGCAGTATCTTGGACCCTTTATAAGGTGTTTAGGTGTTAATACATGTAATGTAATAAATACATGTACTGTACAATGTTTTCTGTACTTTCCCCCCACTATTTAGCGGTACATAGAAAGTTCTTTTTTATAGAAAAGTAGGGCCCCGTTTATTTAAACAAGGGACAACGTTTTATGATTTTCATTACCCGGTTAATTTGATTTTTTTTAATAGAGAACAGAACAGAACAGAACATTGCGGCCTAGCAAAGGATTACTTGGGTTATTTTAGGAAACTGAAACTTTTTCCGAGCTGTTCCGCTTATCCGAGTTCGACTGTACTACCAATATACCAGTATATACGTACGTAGTACGTACAATGGCAAACGTACTCTCACCAAGAGGAGGATAGGGATCGCCAAGATAAGGGGGGGTATGGGAAAAGAAGTGACGAAGGTGGATGTAAAGACGAGGTGGGTGGTGGTGAATCTTCGATAATTTTATGCATCCATCCATCCTTCTCTCTCTCTCTCTCTCCTTCATGAAGGAGGAGGCATTGCCTGAGGGGGGAACCCTTCCGCTAACCTAATAAGGTGGGATAGGAAGGTGGGAGAAGATGGAGAGAGCGGCTTGCAAGAAGAACAGGGGAGGGAGAGAGAGGGAAGATTGGAGCGGAGAAAAGTTTTTTTTTCATTCACCTTCCTCTTTTTTTTGGGTTCAGGGGATGGACTGAGTTACTGTACAGTAGAACCTCGATATAGAGTTCAAGAAGCATAGTAAACTGTCCACTACCTTACATCAAAGTTCTACTGTACGTATGTACTAGTGTATATGAGTTGCCACACAGTTTCGTGGTGCTCTCTTCCCGTCTCCTCCAACTTGCTCACCTGTTCTGGCAGCTCGATGTCCAGGTACTTGACGGTGGTGGAGAAGTTGGGGTTCTTCTTTGCGTTGGTGATGACGGAGCTCTGGACGACGTGCCCGGCGCACTCCACGTCCACCCTGGGCTTGTCCACAGTCAGGAACTGCACGCGCTTCAGGTCGCGCAGGCCCCAGAAGAGCACCTCGAACCTGAAGGAGAAAGACATCGTCATCAACAACAACCCGCAATTAAGTTCGACACCGTGAGCTTTACAAAAAAAATCCTCTCTCTCTCTCTCTCTCTCTCTCTCTCTGACCTGTACTTGGCCAGCGTCGGCCTGACCCCGACCGGGACCGGCAGGATGGCCCCGGCCTCCGGGGGCCCGCCAGGGGCGCCGGTCTCCTTCGGGTTCGGGAAGGCCGGGAGGTCGTGCTTCCCGTCGCCGTCCCCGAGCTGGACGAGATGGAAAGAGATTTTTGACTTTTCAATTAAGTGCCATTGCATCCGACGCCTTATTTACCATATCCAATGTCACCATAATATCCGATATCTACACTACATAGTACTCCTCTTTTTTCAGAGGAGGGCCTGGCCACATTGTCTTTCGGGAGGATCCCCACGAAATACAACATAAATCGTGTGCGGGGTGTGTACCTATAGTCTGTGTATCCATCCAGAATGTGCAATGCATATGAAATGAACCTCTGTCCTCCGACTCCCCTCTCCCCTCCCCCCCCTTGTGTGTCTCTTCTTTTGATGCTTTTGTGGGTGAAAAAAAAAGGGGAGAGGTGGAGGAGGAGGCGGGGGAGCAGGAGGAGGATGAGAAGGATGCTTCATCTCCTCCTCCTGCTCTTAACGGAAGCTGCCACTAACGGGAAAATGGGTACTGTCAGGTTAAGGAAATGGAGGAGAAAGAGGAAGAGGAGAAAGAGGTGAAGATGCCTCCTCCTCCTCCTCTTCTCCTCCTCCTTCCGATATGTGAAGGGAAGGGGGAGGGGGAGAAAAAATCGAGAGAGAAAGGCCCCCAAAAGCCAAGGAGGCACTTGGCACCTCTATCAAAGGAGAGGAAGTGGGGGAGGGGGAGGAGGAGAAGGAGAGGAAAAATGCATTGCTGTTTCCCTGGATAAACGGCAAGCGCACGTTGCAAACCAACCCAAGGTCGGCACCGCGTGTCCCGGCCATTATGTCTCACCATGCAGGCCGTGGTAGGCCCAGGGCATGGCGGTGGTACCATGTAACTAGTTGCATACTGTACGGGCACGTGCCTCGAACATCTCGAATGCGGCCAGCAGCTCCCCGGCCTCCTCGTTGCCCCGGTAGATCTGGAACCACTCCAGCTTGGGCTCGCGGTAGGCGGCGTCCTGCAGCTTCACCAGCGGCTTGCCGACGGCGCGACCGAGGAACTCCGCCTTGCCAACCTGCGAGCGAAGGGCGAGTCAAAATTTAGTTTTTATGGGAAACCGCGTCAGGTTTATTTATTATTTTTTTTTTCCCGCAAATAAATGTGAAGTTCAGTTTATATGCGAAACTGCGCCAGGTTACTCTTTCATGAATCAAAATAAACTTTGCTTTATGTAGGAAACCGCATGAGTTTTACATTTACTGTACTACATGTTTTACATTTTTTCCTCTAAATGACAGTGAACTTCAAAGTGTAGTGAGTGCCAAATCTCCCCATTTAAATATTTTGAATCGCCTTACCTACGGAAAAAAAAAGATCAGATTTTCTCCCACTTTTTTCCTGGCCCCTTCCCCCATAAAATTCAGACATTCAGAATGGCCATATTAACGCCCCCCCCCATACCACCCACGGTTTTTGGCTTTATTTGTGTTTAACTCACACAAAGATAGAGGGGGAGGGGGGCGGCCAAACGCAAACAAGAGGTCCCTTTGGAAGAAAAAGAAAGAGAAAAAAACTTTTTTTTTCGTAATGTAAACACCACCCGAGACCATCTCGCCGTTTATGTGGAAGAAAAAGGGGGATATATCATTTTTTTTTCATTTTTTTTCACCGCCCACTACTACTTTCCCACACAAAAGCTTTTGAAGAAAGAAGAGGGGGAGAGGAGGAGAAAAAAATCCATAAAAAGCAGGTAAAAAAAGTTCTTTTTTTTTTTACTTCTAGGGCTGTTGAAACCTCACCACCGTTTCCCGCGAATCCCTTTTTGCAAATACCCCATTTTTTTGCAACTCAAGAGGACCACTCTTTAAAATAATTGTATTTTTTTTTTCAAAAATTCATTGGTCAATGATTTCAGGATTTCAAAAACTTCAGGAGTGCACTCGAAAAAAGACATGAGATGACAACACTGTACCACTTTCAAAATAATTCTGCTAATCTAGGTAGACGTGTACATTCTACTGCACGGAAACAACAAAAGAATCTACTATTACACGACAACAGCAGCAACGGCTACAACAGCAACAAGTACAGCAACAACTGGAACAACATCTAGAACAACGGCAATAACAATAGCACCAACAATCACAACAGCAACAGCAACAGCAACAACCAATATAAATGCAGCAACAGCAACAGCAACAACCGACATAAACACAGCAACAGCAACAATAACAGCAACAACCAACATAAACACAGCAACAGCAACAACATCTGTCACCTTGTCCTGGTCGTAGATCTCCACGATGACGGCCGGCGGGTTCGCCTTGATGTCCTCCCTGCGCCCGTAGACCAGGAGCTCGTCGAAGACCAGCAGCTCGTCCCAGGTGGGCGAGAGGGTCTCGTCGATGACCTGCGTGGTGCGGCAGTACTCCCCGGCCACCACCCGGGCGAACGGGTCGGACAGGCCGGAGGCGTCCGAGCCGATCAGAGACCGGGCCTGGTACATGTGCGCGCGGAGCTGGAAGAACTGAAAAAAGGGATGGGAAGGGAGAAGAAGAAATGGTACAGTTCTGGCCACAAGTCCGTTCCGACTTTTCTTTTTACAAAAACCAAACTTTTCTGCAATTTTTTTTTTAAAAAAAGCTTCTTAGCAACAACCAATAGAAATCCCTGAAGCGTGTGCTTAAAGAAGCCAGCCCAAGTGGTGTCTTCTTCAAACAAACAAAAAACTTTATCCTTTGTTGTGGATTTATCTGACTGCCCAAACTTTGCCAATTCTCTCCAGGTAAATAAATAAAGATTGGAAAAAAGTCCTTGGAGCAGCAAAGATCAGTAGGACCTTATAAGAGGAGCCCCTCCTTCCTCCAAATGGTGTGCCTTCCAATTTTTTTCCCGGCCTCCATGGATGATGCTCAATGAGAAGCCCAAAAGGACCTAATTTAATCAGACTTCTTCCAACTTTGTTCTAACCCAAAAATTTAGTTACGTCGTTGGCTTGGTAGGTGTCCCCCAAAACTGCAAAACTCCTCTCCTTGCAGTTTCAGGCGAAATGGCCCTCCCTTCTCTAGCACCCAAAAAGTGTTTTTTTAGGAGAGCTGAAAAGCGAATTTTTTTCTTCCACTTTTAAAAGCAAGGAGAATTCTGCCTACTTTGTTATATATTTTCTTTACACATTTCCATATGGTTGGGTTCTTTGGCCATTAGAGGGGACCCAACCAATGTCAGTGTAAATTTATGTAGTGATATGGGTTGTCCTAACGCCGGGGCAGGTGTTGGCGTAGTGAAAACAAACCCCATTAGAGCAACTCAACCCAACAACCTCATCACTAGTTACCACTAGTGGCGTAGCCGATGGTGTGGCTCTAGTGGTGCCACTGGTTGGGGAGGAGGGGAAAAAAGGGGGAAATGTTATCATCTTGGCTACGTGGGTTCTTAATTATGTCGGGTGCCAGCCAAGCGTCCAACACACGCAATAACTTTCCTCTCGCCATAAATTAGGAACTTTCTTTCTCTCCAGTTTTTTCACCGGAGAAAGTACCTACTTTTTTTAGTCTAAAAGAGTGTCAGAGACGGCAAGAAGCCAACAGATTCTCTTTTATCCCCTAGCTTTTAATTGCGAGGATGTTTCCGGGCAGCGTTGCCAACTGGCATATTTCATGGCCAAAAATTAAAAATCTGCCATTGTTTGGAAAAAGTGCCTGCTCCTACAGGTATTACTTTGCACACTTGCTGTCATATTTTCTCCTGAAATTTGGCATACATTGCCTGGCAGAACAAGTTGGCAACTCTGTTTCCGAGACCACTCACGTGCTTCTCCGCGTAGTGTATGGATGATGGAGGAGGCAGGCCGGGCCTCTCCGCGTTCAACAGCTCGTTCGTCACCTGGGGAAAAAGAAATAATTAAACAGGCACTTTCAGGTAAAAGGTATGTGAGGTACAGTAGGACTCCTCTAAATTCTACAGTAGTAAAGTTTGCTGCCATCACCAAATGGTTTTTTTAAATCTACCTCCCCTACGCATTGTACTAAGTATAGAACGGAGTTCTACTGTACTATTTTCTGATTTTTTTTTGTCTCTGACTTGGAAGCCCGGTGGGAGTCCGCTCGGGTAGCTCTTCTTGTGCTTGGAGCACCCGAGCCAGAAGTACATCTGCAGCTTGGCCTGGATCATCCAGCCCCCGGGACCGGTGCCCCGGCGACCCGGGAGCTGCGCAGGGTGAGAGGAGGAGAAAGAGGAGACTGGATGAAGATGCCAGGAGTGTGGAAAAAAGCGCTTTTTGAACTGCCACGCGATGGTAGGTACAGTCGAACCCATTTAGGTGGATGTGTGTACAACTGAGGGTGAATTTTTGCTTGCCTCCTCCTAACCTTTCCCACATAAGCGGGTCTGACTGTACAGAAAGTCTTTGGAAAGAGCCTTGTTTAAGTAGCATTAGGAGTTTTGACGGCATACAGCACCGTACATAAAAATAGAGCGATAAAAATTCATGGAGATCGACAATACAATATTAGCTAGTAGAATATGGCCGGACTTTTTTCACTTTTACGTGTACGTACTGTACGTAGACTGCAATATCTCTTAAGCAAAATAAACTGTTAAGATGTCCTTCCAACGCAATGTTGCTATATCCTTTCTGAACAGAACACTGTGACCTAGAAAGCTAGATCTTCATTCAGTGAAGAGACATTGCAGTTTAAAGTGAGAAAAGTCAGGGTTCCTGTTTTTGACCTTTTTGCCGCCAGAATTACTCTACTAGGCATTGGTCAATCTCTATGGTAAAATCTGGCGGAAATGGACGCTCTTAGCTAGTTATCATTTCTTGTCTAGTACCTACAGTACTACCAATCTACGTCTACGATCTTTTAAGCACAAGATGGAAGGGAGAGAGAGAGTCTAGTTAGCTGTTTATCTGGCATGCTAAAACGGTTGCCGCGGTGTCTGTAAAAGCAATTCTTTTTGTGGGAGGGGGGAGGGGAGTGATCAGGGGTCAAAACTGTTGTGGTATGATGTACTGTACTGTGGATGCTGATGCTGAAACCCAGACAACGCACACACAAACACAAAAGAGGCCGTTTTGGTTTTGTACCGTACACAAACACGCGATGTTCAGTGCAACTGCACCTAAGGTACGGTCGAGTTCGGTCGGAGGAGATGACTTGTTTACCCCACGAGACAGCAGTCACTCCGAATTTGCAATTTGTTGGACTTAGTTAAGCAATTTGAACCCAATTTTTGACTGCCATACGTGTTAACTTTAAAAAAAAAACACAAGTGGATGCCAAATCCTTTCAAGCAGCAAATATGATTTCTAGTATTCACTAGGAAATTTCCCAATGACCCGAGTCCCGATTAACCGAGTTCGACCGTACCTGTAGGGATGCAGAGACCTCAGACACAAGCAATAACTTCTACATTAGTACGGGATGCTTGGATGTACTGGATGCTTGACTGGGAGGGAGGCGGGAAAGGCAAGAAGCACCAATAGCACATCTCAACTGAATGCTTTCTCTAAAAACAGCGTTATAAAAACGTGATTTGCATCACATACAGTAGTACGCTACAGTACAGCAAAGTTCACTTAGTACGTCACCTATGGGAAATGCGAAACCTGAACTCGTAACTGGACTGATGTACGTACTATCTGAGCAAACTGATGAGATGACACAGGTTTTGCCTTGGGAATTTAAAAACCTGATGTAATAAGCAGGGAGAGGTCTTATCCGTGGACGTACCAAGCGAACATTACTGTACTGCAGCAGGGTCGTGTGCTACCACTGCATACCTGGGTGGAAGGTGCCCCAAAGTTCTGATCTCTCTCCTTGGTCGTATAGCCTGCTTTGGTAAGCGGGCAAGTTCAGGAGTGTTTGTGAGGTTGCCAAGGTCAATATGAATCCCCCATTCTGATCTGGACAGCAGCAAAATTGAACATTTTCTTGCCACCAAAGTAGTACAGGGTCTCAAAAAATAAAGATGGAATATGTCCGCAAGAAAAAAAAATGCATACTACCATATCAACAAAAAGTGGATGGTTCTAATGGCTTGGCGTAAAAAGCTCGCATTTTGAAACCCGAAAAAACCTCAGGTTCTAAAGTTTAAGCACTAGGACCCGGTCTCATGTTTCTGGACATCTGTACAGTTACTCTTGGACGCCCAGTTTTGTTAATGCTTAGAAATCAACTAGTAGTCAGTAGAAGAAATCCTGTTAAGCGTGCATGGTAGCAAGGACAGTAGGACTTCGATTTGGCAAAGTTTGGTAAAGATTTGGTCTTCAGAGAAAAGTTTCTTTATACTAAATCAAAGGTCTAAAAAAAGTACTGAACTGCTAACCAAACAAACAAAAATTTAATAAAGCAATTATTAAATCGAATTCCACTGTTATATGGACACATACTTCACATCACACTTGTGGCAGTTGTGCAAGACGGACTTTTCCCCCCTCACAAAACAGAACGTGGCCAAAAAGGTGTACTACTACATATAGCAACACACTCTGATGTGTACATAGTATGAGACATGCTGATGTTGCTCATTCCAAAAAAAAACCTCTCAAATGCTGTGGCAAGGGGGGGGGGAGGAAGGGGAGGTTAAAGCATGTGATAGTGGAGGGATATGGGGAATTCACTGCAACAAGATTTTTTTTTTGAAGTCGTCCCTTAGAAGAAAAAACTTTCCCTTTTTCCTATTTGGGAAAGAGTTTGTGGCGTGGTAGTACTACCATGAGGTCTGACAAGCTTCCGGCAAGGGAACTGCGGCCGCCCAAGTTGACGAGAGAGGCGTGGCTGCTCTGAACAGGGGGAGGAGGGTGGAGGGGAGAGAGAGAGAGAAGAAAAATTGTTTAGTCCAGTCCAATTCTTCCCAACTTTTTCTTTTACTGGATTGGAGGTGGTGGAAGGGGGGGAGGGGGGCAAGGACAGCCTGTATAAAGAATTGCAAGGCCTGCGCGTTAGGAAGGGGATGGTAACGGTGTGGTGGCGCTTGAAGAAGACTCTGAACAAGCATCCTCCTTTACTTTTGGAGGGAAAGGAAGGTTGCTATGTTTTCCACTCGACTGGGAGGAGAAATTCACGGTGAAACATGTGAAACGCAACTTAAACGGGATCTAAGGAGAAAGGAGAGGGGGGCGGGGTTGTACTAAATGTGGAGATGTTCAGTTACAGTCAACTTTCAATAATAGCAAACAACATACTTTCAAACATACCGAAGATTTCTCCGACATCTTACACATTGCTACAGTAAAACTTTCAATATAGTTGTTTTTTTTTCCTGTTGTCTGTCGACTCCACTACTACATAGTACAATATCGAGAGTTGACTGTAGGTTCCTGCATTAATGTTAACCACACGCACTGCCTTCTCTCTCCCTTTTTTTTTGTCCGGTGCCTCTCTCTTATCTCACCTTGAGGAAGACTGTCTGCACGGCCGCGCAGTCCGTGCCCCTCTCCTCCTCCACCATGGAGTACAGGATGGTCCTGGCCGGGATGCGCTTGTAGGCGAGTCGCTTCGTGCCGCTCACCAGCCAGACGAACACGTCCGGCAGAGAGTGCTGGGGCTGCATTGTAGCGTTACAGGGTGGTGGTGGCTCATTAGTGGTGCTTACAATTTACCACAGAATGTATCAAATAAAAACCCTTGTTTTGTTCACCAAAAAAAAAATCAAGAACAAGATAAATTCTTTGACTGACTTTACATAAAGTGCAAAATGAAGTTTGGATGGCCTTTACAAGATGCAAAACTTATGATGTTGAAAATTTTATTTATTTATTTTTTAAAATCCTGTTTCACTACATGATGTATTCAGCCCTTTTTTGGAGGACATGGTGAGATCTGCATGATGCAAAAAAAGGGGTCTGGTGTGAAACTCACGTCCTCCTCTATCCTGCGCAGCCTCTCCAGCAGTGCCATGGCCAGCTTGTACCTCTCCCTGCTGCTCTTCTTCAGGTTCTTGTTCTGGCGGGCGATGGTCCCGATGCTCTCCTGGACAAGAAGAAGGAGAGCAGGGATTGCAAGGGCGAGGGCAAGCAAGGTTTGCCAGGTCTTGGCGAGCGAAAATAGCCCACCCTCAATCCTGAAAGTACTAAATCAGCCCGGGGTCGATAAACTTAAAACTTTTTTTTGGAGCAAATACTCATTTGATCATCCATTTCTTCAAGGCCAAACTCATCTTTTTTTTTAGTAGATTTTTTCCTGTACGCAGCCTTGGCCAGATCAACTTTCTTCCTCCTCTTTTTCGCACACCATCAACTTTCCCAATTTGCAGAAGTAAAAATATTTGTCTCCCTCCCCCCCCCCCCAAAAAAAAGTCCGAAATCTGTTCTTTTTCCAGCCATTTTCTCACCAGGGTTTCCAACTTTTCTGGGAAAGCAACATGCCAGATTTTAAGGGATCATGTGCCAGTTTAGGGTCAAAATTGTTGAAGAAAAAAGCATAAGCCGCAAACAAGCACTTAAAGGAAATGCGTCGAACTTGCCTATTTTCCCCCGTGAAATATGCCAGTTGGCAGCACTGTTTCTCACTCACCATTTCTGCCAGACACATCTTTGCCCTCTCCCTGTCCAGCCTTGTCTTGCCGGCGGCGGAGAGCCCGCTGGAGGAGCTCTTGCACAGGTTGGAGTACTTGGTGCAACCTTTGGAGGAGGGGGGGAGGGAACGGGGAGGAGAGAAAGATAGGAAAAGAAGGAAACAACGGTTAATTGAACATTTTTTTTGGAGTGAGACGGGTCGGAAAAAAAACCAATTCTCTCTCTTTCTCTAAGGAAGAAGATTAGTATTTGGTGGAGGAAAAAGAGATAAGAAAAGGGACCATGGCAAAGAGTAGTAGTACAAACTTTATTTGGGAAAAGACATACTACAAATAAAAAAACCCTTTTTGCCTTAAATATCTTTTTACAATTTCCCATCAGACAACACACACATGTGACAACTGTTGGGAAGGGGAGAAAGAGAGATTAGATTTCACTCCCATTTTTCTGGACGTCGGAGGATGTAAAACTTTCCTCCTCACATCCATTTTCGGTGGATTTTCGTGCATGCCGCCACGCACTACCCACTACAGTCAACTCTCGATGCACACTGCATTTCCCCACATCTCTGTATAAGAATCTGTGACCCAAAAAGACAATTCAAGTGGCCTTTGCATGGTATAGTACTGGCATATGGTATGTATGGCATGGCATGGTACTAGATACTCATCAAATATTGTCATTAATCTATGTGCTACATATCAAAAGCTGACTGTACCGTAGGTAGTGGAGTGATGCACTGTAGTAGCATCTTCTTATCTCCTTGGCACTCTCAATTTCTCTCTCTCTCTGAAACTTTTCTCCTACCATCATGATGTTCCCCCTCCTCTCTCCTCCCTCCCCCTCTATCTTCGTCTGTGCACGGGGAGAGAAGGCCACAAACTTTTCTAAATCGCTCTCTCTCTCTCCACCTTTTTAGTACCTACCTGGATCCTCCACCTCCTCTCCGAGGAGACAGAGGAGCTTTTCTAGTTCCAATTTGATATGCAAATCGATCTACTATGTTCGTTGTTCCGCACAGGTACTTTTCCTACTCGTAGTAAAGTTCCCTTTAAAAATAATAGGTCTTTAGTTTAAAGTTAGTTTTAAATTTGAATTTTCCACCACGTTTTTGGCGCCAGAATGGTAAAGTAATCCCTTTTCATTGGAGACACTCAATGAAATCCCGACATGAACATCTGCATCGTCGCCAACAACCTCAACAACTTTATCAAGCACTCACTCACCGTGCTGCAGCTGCTCGAAGGTGTTCTTGAACTTGGCCTCGCTGCTCTCGTCGTCCATCTCGATCAGGTCGTGGAGCTCCTTCAGGTTCTTGTCCTGCGTGGCGTGGCGCACACGAGAGATTATAATCAACCAGGCAAGAAGAAAACAAGCATTGAAAAGAACACACGCACCCGTCCTAAACCTCTCGCAACAACCACGTAGTCACGTCTGGCACATCTGGCCTTGATTTGGTGGGTTCTGCTGCTAACTTGCTTAGCTACGATTGAAAGCCAACAACGACATCAGCACACCAACCCTTAGACCGCGATGCTCGAGGTAAAAAAAACTGTTATTAATTGTACATCTCCTTCTTCCTCTTCTGCGTGAGACTTTCCCCCTCTCCTCCCTCTCCCTCTTCCTCCTCCTCCCCCCAAATTGCTTTCCCACGCCCCCGGAATCGAATAAGGAGCAGGAGGAGGAGGAGTTGCTTTTGTTGCTGGTGGTGGTTTTTTTTTTGCCTCCGCTCTTTTCCCCAATTTTTCTCTCTTCTCCTTTTCCGTGAAATTGTGGAGGAGAGGGTGGCCAGAGAGAAGGAGAAGAAGAAGAAAAAGACCAGAGTCATTTACTTGATGAGGAGCTCTCCTCTTTCCTCTGGAGGTTCCTTCCTTTCAGGTCCACCCACTGGAGGCCACGACAAAACACATAGAATCCAAGGGATTGTGGAAAGCGTCTCTTGACAGCTTTGCTTCCACATGAACGTTGCTGTCATTTCCACATCTTTAAGGTTTAAGAAAAAAAAAACCCACAAAAAACTTGCCGTTCCCAAAGATTATTCTTCTTTCTGGAGAGATGAAGAGTGCCGTTAACCGACACAAAAGTGCCATCTGACTTTCCGAGGAGATATGGGGGGGGAGGGGAGAAAAGAAGAAATGTTTGTCTCATTCTCTCTCTGTCTCTAGATAGCAATAGCTCCATCTCTGAGGAGGACGAGGAGGAGGAGGAGGAGGTGTGGGCGGGGGACAAAAAACAAGTGTGGAGAGTGGAGGAAAGAAGAGGCAGCCTTAATGAACTCCCTGCGCCAGACGGAGACGCTGCGGATGAGGAGCAACTTTCACGCTACTACTGCACGCCTGGGGGGCGCTGGGGGTCGGTACAGTCGAGCTCGGACAAACGGCGCAGGTGTCGGGAGGAGGCCAGACACTTTTTAATTAGAACACAGGTGAGATTTACGTGCTGGTAAAGTAACAACGTAGAAAATTATATATTTTGATTTTCCCAAGATTTCCTTGAATCGACAACCCAACTACCAACAAGGGTGCAATGCACATGGAAGCTCATGGAAGGGATACACGGTGCATACGGATTTTGCATGTTTGAAACCAAATTGTAGGCTCAGTCGGCACTTATTAACTGTTATTATTGTCCTTTGTTATATACATACACCCCCATGTCCATTTTGTACTCTCAATTGGTACCTATGAACAAAACTGGCATACTCCTCCATTGTCGGACCTCAGTTTGAAAATTTAATAAGAGTCCATTGTTGATTGGGCAACCGACTTCGACTGTAGGTGCTATAGCCAAATTTTATTTTCTAGAAGAAAAAAAATAAGATTTTTCTATTAACCGAGGTAACTTCTGTTTCTTTCCTGGAAAGTTTTTCCAATTAAGGAAGCAAGATCCGGTCTCCCGGACTAAATGGAGTTCCACTGTAGCTCTCTGATCATGACACGTCGAGCGCTCACTCACTCACTCACTCACTCACTCATTCACTCACCAGCCTGCAGGCTATCTTGGCCAGCACGTTGGCCTGGTACATCCTCCTGCGGTGGTCCGGGAAGTTGGCCCTGATGTAGGTGGTGGGCTTCTCGTCCCAGTAGGGCAGGAAGTAGTACAGGCGGTCGTGGGAGAGCGGCTTCACCGCGGACGTCGTGCTGTGGCAGGTCAGGTTCAAGGACTCCGACGAACCTGTGGGAGGAAGATCAGGAGAGGAGAGGGAGAAAGAAGATTATTAGCAGACAACAGGAAGCAAGTTAAACTTTTTCTACATAGTATGTATATTCTTTAGATCATTTTTAAGATCATTTCTGATGTCTAAAATTGCGAACGGAGTTTCTTACTACAATAAGAAACCGTCGAGTAAAAAAAAAAAGTGGCCAAAAGTCGAACAATTTTTGCCCAATTCAAAAGTCTCTGGATCTACAGTAGTGCATCCAGGCTTTTCCAAAGAAAAAAAAG
>JAAUYM010019990.1_pt1 | contig 13325 bp, 7 predicted proteins | sample 7278001 | NCBI WGS metagenome assembly JAAUYM01 (sample SAMN14350224, study PRJNA611818) | marine sediment metagenome | isolation source: surface marine sediment (1.8m) | place: French Polynesia: Moorea | collected 2018-08
CACACTCCAACAATCCCCCACTTTTATTAAAAAAAAAAAAAAAAAAATTCCCAACAAAAATAATAAAAAAATAAATACCCCCCCCCCCTCTTACTGGCCCCCGGCTCCGCCCCCCCCCCCCCCCCCCCACCACTGCACTATTAACCGTGGACTACTGTACTTTGGATCTCCCCCGAAGAAGGTTCTGGAATGCGCCATGCCTCCTCCCATGGCCCTCCGGGCGGGATCCACCTTCCGGCCCGCTCCCTGAGCACCGGGCGGGCCGGGCCCACCGGGCCCTGACCCGGAGGCGGGGCCGCCGCCGGCCCCGCCGGACGAGGAGGAGGCGACGGCGCCGTGGCTGCTGTGCATGGCGGGGCTGATGTCCACGGAGCTGGGCGCCCGCGACACCCTCCGCGACGGCGGCCCTGCGGCCGCCGCTGCGGCCACTAGCTGATGCAACGTCGCTCGAGGCGGCCCCGCACTCGGAGCCGGGAACCACGACGCATTCACCGACGGACGGACGCACGCACCAACAACGGCACTTGTTGCTGCCAGCAGGAGCACGAAGACAGAGACAGAGACGGTCTTGAGGCCTCGCGGCGGCTCTGGAGGCGGGGAGGACCGCCAAGATCTGGCTGTTGACGCCGCGCGATCAGCTGATGTCGCCGCGGCCGTCGCCGAACTCCTGCTGTTGGCACCTCCTCCTCCTCCTCCTCCACCCGCGCTCAGACTTGGCAACATGTGCTGAGGAGGAGTCGCGGGAAATCGCGCTTTTTCTACCTAACTGGACCGAATTTTTCGATTCCGGACGTTATCTACGAATCTCGCAAACTTTCTTCTCCCCCTCCAGGCTTTGGACGACGGCGACTTGACGCCTGCTCAATCGGAGTTTGCTCCGCACTCTCTCGTCTTCTGCTTCCTCCTCCTCCTCCTCCCACTGCCTTTATTTTACCCTTTTGGGAGGGGCGAGAAGGGAGTAAATCTGCTTTCCCACGGCAAAACAAAGCCGGAGAAGTGCTGGACATTTGAGTGCAAGGCATCCTCCTCCTCCTCCACCACCTTCGCACAATGTTTCTCCACCTCCTTTTCTTCTTCTTCCTCGGCAGTGGCTTTCTTTTTGTCCATCTCCTTCGCTCCCTGTCGCTAAATCACTTTCTCGCAAGTGTTTTTGGCCCTGGGCCATATACCGTAGCAGGACTTTCAAATGTGACCACGTGAATGCACCCTGACGCCTCTTCTTTCACGTGGGATACCTAAGCAGTTCTTGTCATAACTTAAACTTTTGCAAGAACGCCATCAGACACCTTTTCCTTCCCTAAAAAAAACGGCGGGCCATATGCGGCCCTCAGTTCCTCAGTCAGACCTCTCCACGAGGGAGTCTCGAAGAAGTCGAAGGCAGCGACGGCGGCGGACAAGGAGGAGAAGGAGGAGGGGGAAAATTCCAGTCCAGGTTATCTCTCTCTCTCTCACTCGGCCAGCTTCACCTCGTTAGACACGTGTAATCCCCCCTTCCCCAAGCTTCTTTTCTCCCTCTCGAAGCTCGAGAGAAGTGAAGACCGAAAAAAAAGGAAGACTTGCTGACACCGGAAAGCCAATCATTTTTAACCCCCTCTTTCCTCCTTTATCAGGACATTTCTTCCCCCTCCTCCCCCACGTAAACACACACAAGGTTGCTTTTTTTGTTGTCGCTTTTTGTTCTTCCCAAACTGTCCTCCATTCCACGTTTGACGCAACTGTCAAGTTTTTGCACTCGAAATTCCATTGATATCTATGTATGTACACGATCAAAAAAAAAAAAAAAAAGAATCTGTTGCGGTAATTGTCACTCCACCTTCAACTCGTCAACTTGGGTTGCAGGCACATAGGTACACAGCCGAGGACGCAAATGACTTCTTACATTACACACAAAGAAAACACGGCTGGGGGATTCTTGGAGTCTCTCGGCTCTCCTCCTGACAGCTTCATCTTGTTCCTCTGACTGCGCTCAAGCCCAGAAGAGACTGCACACTACAAGATATTCTTTTTGCCTCTTCCTCCTCCTCCTCCTCTTGCTCTCCTCCCCCTCTTTCTCCAGCTTATGAAATGTTGCACGGACAAGAGTAAAAAAGAGCAAGTTGACCATAGTAGGACATTGTCACTATGCAGAGGCAGCTCCAATCTTGGAGAATGGACAAGGATGCATGCAGTACGTACGTGCGTCCAGCTTTCAACTCTGACATCGGAAACCATTGAAACAAGATCAGCGGCTTTTGCGCTATAACACAAAGACCAGCTAGCGTACGTAGTTAACGACGATAACAACAATTCTACTCCATCTCGTAGTACCTCCTTTTTTTCCTCCTCCTCCTCCAGCGCCCATCAACATCAACCCAGTCCGCCCGCTCAAGTCGGCAGGACTGAGAGGGGGAGGAGTGATGCAAGAATTTGGCTGGACCCGACGACGAAGGAGGAGAGGACGGCGTTGTTGTTGTACGAGGATGGAGCGAGCGTGAAAGAAGAGGGGGAGGGAGGAGGAGCAGGAGCAGGAGGAGGAGAGAGGCGGCAAATAGTTTTCGGGTGCTGCCTATACTCAGGACAGCATAGACCAAAAAAAAAAAAAGCAAAGGAGCAAGTGGTATTTAATCGGGTTTAATTTCCCTTGTCGTTGCCTTGTTGCTGCCCTATCCTCTTTACTTTTCTGCCTAGAATTGTGTTGATTTTTTTTTGTTTTTAGACGGTCAACTGTCTCAAATCCTATTTTCTGCTTGACGATTTCGCTTAACGGATGATGTCCGCCTCCTCCCCCGCTTTCTTCCCCCTACCCCTTTAATAATAAAACAGGACAATGACGTCGACGCGCGTTTTGTGGGGTCTGGAAGAGGTCTTTCACCACCGGCGAAAAGACGACAGCTTTCCTGTCGAATTTTTGCCCACTAAAACAACCTAAAAAGATGTGTTACAAGGACCGTGCAGAACTACCTTTAAAAAAGGGGGGGATGGTGCATCTGTTGGTCTCAAAACTGATTTCGAGTTTGTCGAAAAAGGCATAATGTGCAAGAGATCTTTCATCAAGAGCAGAGTTGCAGCCTGTCAATCTCTACGATTACTACTCCTACTACCCTTTTCGCTCTCCCGCCCCCCCCCTCACTTTCCTGACCTTTCTGTCAACATTTCGGACCGAAGGAAACTTTTCTCTCTCCCGGCATCAAGACAAGGAGAGAAGGAAGAGCAGACTAGCAGCGCGTACTAGTAGTTGTAGTACATAGTACTACACACAGCAGAACAAGACAAGAGTTTGCTTAGCAATCATTGACAACAGTTTAACTGTGGTACTGTTAGAAACAGTCCTACTGCTGACATAAGTAGTGTACATAGTGTCCTACTACCTATGTTAGGTTATTGTTGCATATGTGAAAGTCAGCCGGTCCCAAGTGTATGGGCGTTATGGTATCAATTAATTTGGTGACTTTGCGCCTGCACACAGACTTTTAGTGCGGTTGGCTTCGGAACTTCCTCAAGAGACCTCAGTTTATATGCTGAGATAGACACTTTAGAAATAAAAGGTTGGGTGAAAGCAGCCCCACAGTTTTACGGCATCTGCAGAGACAAGGGCACATCCTTTCCAGCTTTATTAGAAGAGAAGGCTAAACTTTTACCATACACGTCCAGTTTACGAAAAACAACGTCAAGCTTTTGCTAACTTGATGGAAATTGTTTTGATTTTCGGACGGGGGCATCATACTAGTCGACCTTTGGAGAAATAAATTGAGCCACCACCACACATCACCTCCTCCTCTACACGAGAAGAGGGGAGAGAAGAGAGAGAAAGCTATACCTATAACAACATGCACGAAGTGGGGAAAGTGGAGGAGGAGCTTCAATGCACATCGTCGTAGAAGGAGGAAGAGGGCGAGGAGGAAAAAAAAACCTTGCCCACTACGTAAATTCAAACGTACGTAAACTGGGAGGGTCCGTTCTTCCTCTCACCTCCTCCTCCCTTTTCACCTAGAAAAAAAACAACATCCGCCCTTTCTTTCACCCTCCCGCTACTCGATCAGTCAAAGCCTTTAAGGTGTTTAGAGATTGCAGATGCACACACACACACAGACACACAGACACAGCCAAGAAGACTGGAGAAAAGTGCATCCAGTGTGAGTTAGTATTCATTACAGGGCCTGTAATAAATCGTTCTGCATCTTTAGCCTCCCCTGTTCCATGATTTTTTTGCAATACGGTGTAGTGACTTACGATATATTAAAAAAAAGAGGCCATGTCATGTGAGAAGAAAAATAGCATGGTAACAAAAATGCCAAAAGGTCGTGATTTTGTATGATTTGGGTGCCTTCTTGTAGCTGGTCTCACTTGATCAATCCTGGTCACACTTTGAAAATGCTCCCTGTTTTGTCCGAATGACGGTTCCAGGGTCAAAAGAAAAAACTTATTTTGACAAGAATGGTAAGTTGATAACTTATTTTGACAAGAATGATAAAGATTGAGGGAAAAACATCGATTCCATGACCTGCGGTCTTAGCCACAGGTAAGTAATTAACAACCACGAGTAACGTTTGAGTTCTCACCTCTCGGCTGATGATCCTCTCCTGGCTCCGGGCCCGGCGCCGACTCCGGGTCCCCCGGCTGATACCGTCGTCTTCCTCGGGGGCACCGAGGAGACAGCCGAGGGGGAGCTGCCGATGGTGGCCGCGACGTTCATCGTGGCGACGGAGAAGAGGGGGAAAAAATCTTGACTTTGACTATCACTGTTGTTGTGGCATCATTGTTATGTGCTTTTGTAGCAGACAACTGCTTCGAAGACTCTCGATTGCTTTTAGCAGTGGAAAAAAAACTGTTCGTAGGAGAAGAAAAATAGTGACTTTCAGCTGCATTTTTCGATGAGGGTTGTAAAGGACGGCTAACTACTCGTAGATATAACATATTCTTTGTTCGTCAGTGCGTACTGTGCGTAGTCCTCCAGTAATACGTCTCACATCACACCTGACCTTTCTTCCCTTCCCTTCATCAAATGAACGATGTGACAGATGCATTCCACATGTCATTCTCTTCCTGCTTTGTGGAATCCTCGCCACTATACGTAGAAGCGCCGCGAACTGCCTTTAAAATGGAGAAGGAGGAGGGGGGGGGAAAGGGGGAGGGGCTGCGAATGCAGGCGATGAAAGACCTGACAGACAAAAAAATGGAAGAGAAAAGAATTTCGGGACACGAGATCTTTTGCTGCTCGCAGTACCGTATGTCGCAGAATGAGAGTCCCACGTACCGGCGCCCCATGTGAGGGAACGTCTCTCTTCCCACGGCCAGGAGGAGTTTGCGTACACATTTACGGACATCTGGGCCCGAGGAGGAGGAGGAGGATGTGTGTGTGTGTGTGTGTGTGTGAGAGAAAACTCTTTCACTTCACAAGTATGTGAGCAACGTTGCAATTGGCAGGGAAAAGGTGTCCAGCTGGGAAGAGGGGGGAAAACCTCTGTTTGGAGAAAGAAAGAGAGAGGTTCTCTCTTTCTTGTATCACTCCACTCGTTTTTTTTCCTCACACGAAGCTTGCCTTACTCCAGTTACCAAGCGGAGGGGGAGGATGAAGGAAGAAGGATTGGAAGAGAAAAGGACACGAGCAGAGGCCGCTAATTGACAACGGGTGGGGAAAAAAAAACCCTCGAGAGTTTGAAGGAAAAGGGGAGGGGGAAGAGAGAAGTCAGCCAGACTGAAGAACTTTGCGGGTTTCCTTCCCATTTCGCCATTTTATGGGAAACAGACGTCGTCGTCGTCGGAGACGAACTAAAGAGCCGTCATTAGGCAGTGGCGTAAAACGTCGTGTGAGGGGAGGGGAGGGCAGGGAGGGAGGGAGGGAAGGTGGACGAGGGGGATAATCAGAGAACGCCCACCATCCCCTCGTCGTCCATGTAACAAATGACATTACAGTACACAGCTGGGTCATCGCCAACATGCAGCTGCGGCAGCACTTTCACTGCGGCTTTGCTGTCGCGGGGGCGAACAAATTTTTGTGTCCATCTCGGCCAAAGGGGTGCAGAAACTTCCACTTTCAGTGAAATCTTGACATAATATATCTTGACTTAATAAATCAGAATTCCTACTTCTGCACAAGGAGCAGAATTTAATGAAGAGGGATTAAATCTCAGAAAGTCTCTGTGCCTCACCCCAAGCATTTGAAGCAGCCCTTTTTTTTAGTCTATAAGGCAAGACACATTACCGTACCGTTAGACCTAGTACAACTTACCAAAATACTACTGCAGTACAATGTGTTACTACCTCGCTTAATAAAATTTCTTCTGCTTACTAACAACATCATTACATCGGACTTCTAATGCACTACAGTACGGCACAGGGGTGCTCCGGCCGCCCTACTTTCCCGAGAAAAAAAACCCTGGAAACAGTCTCTTTCAATCTGTCCTTTCCCACCTAGTACAGTAGTACATAGTAGTACAGTGAATCTTCGCTAACCTCCAAGTAGGAGAAAAAAACATTGAACTGTACCAGTAAAGTTGCTATGATTACCAAATCTTAAGACCTCTGCTTAAGTGTTCCTACCTGCTGACCACCAACTTTACTATAACAGGAGGTCTTACTGTACTAGTACTCGTGTCGGCCAAAGATTGGGGGGGGGAGAGGGGAGGCGAGCAGTGACCCTCCCCCTCTTTCCTCCCCTCCCTTCCACTCATCGAAAAATTCCCGAGTCACAGTCGATCAGTTACGTCTTGAGGAAGAGATTGATTTGGTCTGATTGCTGCTCTCTTCCTGCTGCTCCTTCTCTTTTTTGCTTGCTTCCTTTTTTTCTTCCCCTCCGCAGTCACTCGTGTTCCAACTACATCTTCCTCCTGCAATTAAGGCGCGCACAGATGCCACTCTAACATGGGGGGGGGGGGAGGGGAGAAGCAAATTTGAGAGCGCGTCTTTCCCCAAATGCAGGATCTTTTCCGTTTGTTCTATTGCACTCCGACGCAAACACGAGCACATATGTGTGCGCCTCCCACCCCAACACGCACACACAATGTGATAAAGGCACACGTGAGAAGACTCAACTGACTATTCTCTGCCTTGTCTCTTTCTTTCGTCCCTCTTGTCACAATTCACAGCGGTATTTTTCTTTTTTTTTTCTCCTCCCCACTCCAGACTTACGTAGTAGGTGGGTCAGGAGGAGGGCGCGAGAAAGGAGAATTGGGGGGAGGGGGGGGGAAGACGGTGTGAAGGAGGAGGAAGACACACACACACGATTATATGCCCCTCCTCTTTTCTCCCCGCAGACACACACTCACACAAACACATGCACTACTATTCAACTCCACCCTCCTCCTCCACATTTCGGAATGACAACATCAAGAAATGTTTCTTCCGGGCGCGCACGCGGATGGAAGACGGCTGCGGCAGCGGGCCTGCTTTCACCTTCTCCTCCTCCTCCTTCTCCTCCTTCTCCTCTTTCGTCCCAAGAAGAGGCAAACGCAGGTGCGCGTGAAAAAGATCTCTTTTCCTCCTCCTCCTCCTCTTCACCTATCTCGGGATGGACAAGAGTGAGGAAAAGAACGACAAACTTTGTCCCAGATCAATCTGTTGAACATGTGTAGGTAATTGTTCCAAGAGTGTGTAGTAAAAATTAGACGAAAAGAGATCACTCTTGCTTGCTTTCTTTCTCTACTTGGTACAGTAGCCATGAAGGTTCTCAATAACGGTACCGGCTGAGTAAAAAGTCATGGTCGGTATTCCAGTACCGGTACATACGCGTGCAAATCCACCACAGTTAATTATGTAGTAACATTGGGAGCGAGAACACGCTCATACAAAAATGCTATTTTGGTACAACAGCTCTCGACATTGCCACATGCTAAAGGTACTTATCACCACAAGCATCCTTTACGTACGTATAGTCGCATAACACGAGAAGAGGATTAGTATCCATGGTTGCAAACTGGCTCCTTGGAGAACCCCCACCCCACCCCCACACCGCCACCGCTCTCTCGCTCTCTCTCTCCCTATTATCCTCCGAAAAACTCCGCCTTGTCCGGCTTTCCCGCCACCCACGTTAATCAGTCCAGCTTTGCGCGACCATTCGCCAACTTACTGAGATGACTTCAAACTGCACCACCGTCGACAACGTGACTTCTGACGCCGCCATCGTCCGCGACGTTGACGTCGACGTCGACCCCGCCATCGAGTCGGACTGGCAGCTGCCCCTGGAGGCCTCCCTCCACCTGCTGAGCGCGTGGGTGGTGGCGGCGTACGCGGCGGTGCTGCGGCGCCACGCGCCGCTGGGGCATCCCGTCTACGCCGTGCTCTTCTTGGTACTTGCGTTTGTACAGTAGAACTCCGAAGTAGTAAAGTCGATGGTCGGCAGCAAAAGTTTACCGTACGTGCACATTAAACGTACGTACGCTTGCAAGATTTAGGCGGAGGTGGAAATTAAAAAAAGCAAATTTGGTAATCAGAGCAATATTAAGAACAAAGTACTACTGTAGCGGAACGTGCTTTTTTTGTACAGTACAATAACATCGAAATCTTTTGCATTAATAAAAAATCACTGGTTTTGTCAGGAGGCAACATTTCTGATGCTTGTTCAGTCGGTGGCCTTCCTGGCTCTGCTTCTGGCCTTGATCAAGGAACTGGGCACTGTGAAGCTCCACGTCACTGTCAACTTGCTGGCTTTCGTCAACTGCAGCCAGTTTCACCAGCTGTGTTGGCTGTGTCTCACCATCCTCAGGTAGGCACGCCTATTGGCTGTAAACAAGATAGGATGGTTGTTGCCCAGACTCTGAAAGAATTTTTTTTCAGGTACTACTTCATTATCCACCTGAAGCAAAGGAAGAAGGATCCAGATATGAGGGTACTCCGTCGTAGGAGCTTGGCCTTCATCGTCGGCACCTACCTCATCACCATCACCACCGCTATCACGATCATGGTGGGCTACTTGATCATCGTGAAGACGAAGAGAAACCACTCCTTAGAAAAGGTCATCAGCACCAGCGGGACAACCAAGCTCTTCCTCGCGGGGGCCATCATCGTCATGGTGAACTTTCCGGACGTCCTGAGCATTCTAGTCTACCTCATCATGCGGAAGAAGATCAAGTCAACCAAGGTGCAGTCCCCGAAAGGCTCTGAGCACGTTGCGGCTGACAGAGCTGCCACCAGACAATGCAACGTTGATAACAACGTCTACGTGATACCCGTCGTCGTGGAACAGGGTGACGAAAATTGCCGAGAGCAAGAGCAAGGAGTGGGGCGGTGGGCGTACAGGGTGACGAGAAACGGATCAACGAGAGGCCTGGTGCCGCCGCCACCGCCGTCGCCGTCACTGCGATCGGAGGGGGCAAGGAGCGGCAGCGGCAGCGGCAGCGGCAGCGGCAGCGGTGTCCACCCCGCCCCTCTCCCCCACGAGACAGTGTCGTCCAGCAGGGAGGAGGTCGCGGTCGACATGGCCCTGGAGATGCACGTGGTGACGTCGCTGCTGGACCTGGCCTTCCCCGTCACGGGGCTGCTTCCCTGGCGGATTCGCCTGGCCATCCTGACCCCGCTCAACGTCTTCTGGTCGTCGGTGCTGCCGGTGCTCCTGGCCCTGCGGACGCACCGCAAGCTGAAGGAGATGGTGGCGGATGAGGCCAGGTGCATTCGGGAGAAGATTGCTTCCTCTTTCAAGTGGAAGCCTTAGGAAGGGCATTTTGTCAGCATCATAGCTGAACTGCATATGGGAGTTATAATCTTGTATGTAGCCCTTAGACTACCTACAGTGGTTCGCAAAATATAAGTTAATAAAAGTGGGCATTTGCTAAAAACGTCGCACAATGCTTTTAGCAATCAACCTTCACCCATCCTGGCATTTAACTCAATCTCATGTTGCTGTCCAAGCTAGCTAGTAATATAGCACTTGTTTCTAATTCCTAGAGGGTTGCTTAGAACAGCTCTTATAATGCTTTATACTGTGGGTACTCGTATGAGTACCATGCAGATTTGGGTCAACTGTGAGGGTGTTGCTCTTCAGAAGACTCACGTGCAAGCCAACAGAATAGTTATCAAAGGCAATATCTTTAATCGGATGATAGATATAGTACAGTAGGGCTGTGTGCACAAGTGTAGCACTGTCCGAGTTTGTAGTAGATACCTAGTAGGTACATGAAAAGGAAAAGAAATTGAATATGAGCAGATCAACTCGCCGTAAAGTAGTAGCTGTCCCCTCCGACATCTTACCGCAAGCGTCGCACCATAAAAGTTCTATCTATCCTTTTTTTTCAATTGCCCCCCCCCTCCCTTCTGCTTCAAAGGCCACCCACATTTAGTATACTACATACTACTGCAAGCGGTGCAATTCAAGAACGAGGAAGACATTCTTGAGATTCTTGTTGCGCAGCAAGACAGACAGGCTTAAGTAGGGACAGGAATAAAGGAGGAGGATGCATTTAGTGGACGCGCATCGAGTTCCTGACGACGACGGGGAAGCGTGCCTTGATGAGACTTTTTAATTTTTTTTTTTGCCAAACAGTCCTCTTCCCCTCTTGTCTCATCCACAACCGTTGAAGTTGTACAGTACAAGAACTCATCTCTCTCTCCCCCAGTTTTGCCTCCTTTCTCAGTTCCCACACTTGGCCCGAAGGAGTAGAAAGCTTAAGATGAGTTACGGGAAGGGAGAGGGGAGAGGAGCGGAGAAGTACCAAGTAGTACGGTAAAACACTGGATAAGGCCATGGGGGCCTGGCAGACATGATCCACTTAAGCATGTGCATTTACGTATCAGTGGAAAAATGTAAAGACACCTCATAAATTGGGTCCAGGAAGCTTGATCCACCTAAGCGTTTGATCCACCTATCCAGTGATCCACTTGTCCGCGTTCCACTGTGCTAGCTAGCGGTCGCTCGCTGTCTGTGGTGCAGGAATCTGATCCTTCATTCATCCTCGCCCCCCTTCCCCCTTCCCCCCCTTCTCTGTTTCACTTCGTATGCAAGCTCACTTGGGGATTAGGAGGAAACAGTTTCCCCCCCCCCCCAAGCATTTTTTCCCCCTCCACGCGAACTCCGGGAAAAAGAAAATCTTTCTTTCGGGGCAGCAGCAGCACACGCGAATTGAGGGGAAAGCGTCGTTACCAGTGTCCAGTGAACGCAGCAAGCATCATATTGATACGAATTAACAATTTCTCATCAGAATAATAAACTTACACTTTTATACTAGGTATATCGAAAGTGTCCTACCTGCGAAATAAAACACTGTCAGCGAAATCTTCAGTTAGAAACTGTACTTGCTCCTTTTTATTTGTACGCATATTTGACGGGGGGCGAATAAAGTGGATATATTGTATAACCTTAAAAATTAAGACTCAACAGGTTCAGTAATCTGGGTATACGTACGAAGTATGAAGGGGGAGGGGAGGGGAGAAGGGCAACTTATCTTCAACAAAAAGTTGGGAACACCCCTGAGAGGACCACAGCCGACTGCAAAACTAAAAAGTAAAAAGAAATGGATCCGATTAGGACAAGATGAAGGAGCTTTATCTTCAGAGGTGAGAAGGCTTAAGAAGAAAATTGCTTTTTTTCTTAAAAAAAAACTTTTTTCGGAATCGTTGAATTTATCTTTCGAAAGCGGTGGCCTCTTAAGAGAGACGTTCCTTTCCGTCGTATCACATGTTCATCAATTGTCCTTTAATTTTTTTTAATTTGCATGTGCTATTAATGGAAAAAAGAACTTGACAGTCTCCCTTGCAAAGGAGAGAAAGAGAGACTTACAGGTCGTTTCGATAGTAGTACAAAGCTCCGTTCTCAACCTGCTTCAAACGTGATAACGTATACTAGTAGCAGTAATAATCCTTGGATTGCTGCACTCTTTCCCAATGTCTTGGTCATTCATTCCAAAGAGTTGCCTGCCTCTCTCTCATTTTTTTTCTTTTTTTTTGGTAAGCTGACTATTCTTCGTTTCTCTCTGGCTTTTCTTTCTTCATCACTTGTTTTCGTTCTTCTTGTTTCAAAAGTTCTTCCTGTCCCTGATGATGGGCACCTGCCAGACGATGAGATGGCTCAGCTCACCTCTGGACAGGCCGCGCGCCTCCCCGGGCAAGTCCTCTTCTTCCGCCTCCCCTGCAAAAAAGAGAGGCAAGGAGATATTTTCTTTACATGAAGATATGGGAAATCGCACGCTCGACTAACTGAAAAGGTGCGTTTTAACGGGTGTCGTCAACTTTATTGGCCACAGGCAACAAACACCACCGAAGACTGTAGTAGAAAAAAAAATGTCCAAAGACAGAAAGGTGGAGTGGAGGAGGAGGAGGAGGAGGAGGACAGGGAGCGGGAGGACGGGGGGGGGGGGTAGAGAGGGAGGAAAACAGGATAGGCAATCCCAACATGGTACATGGCATGAAAGGATGGATTTTTGTTTGCTGACGAGTGCACCAAGTACTAGTATATAGGAAAAAAAAGGAACCACAAAAGCACCCTCTACGGAAGCGAGGAGACACAAGATAAAACGTTTATGGACATGCAGTGACTTTTGAGTTGTCTGTTACGGGTGTATGCAATTTAAAGTGTACAAGAAAAATCGGTGGCACATTGAGTGTGTATGTGTAGTGAGTAATTCATGTCCCGACCGACACTTGAAAGAGGAGTGCGAAGCTACAGGGTAATTAGCCGAAACCTCTCAAGCTCCCGTATTCTTTTTTTGCGAGAAAAAGCAAGTTTTCGTGGACGTTATTTAGGGAAAGGCACCACCGACTGGAATCGCGCATGAACAAAGCCACAACCAAAAAAGAGAGAAGAAAAAAAAGATAATCACCACCCATTTTATCATCATGAGACATGTTCCGTTGGTTGCGATTGCCTACCCAGGTTTTCTTCCCCCCTCAAAATGTACAGTCAGGGGTTTGTCTCTGTGTGTTGCGTTCGCGTGTTCATCGTCCCCCTCTTCCCAATCCTCCTCCGACTCCTCTCGGGTGGCTGATGTGCTGGGCAAAGTCCTCCCGGGGCGACGGCGTCAGGGACTCCCTCTGCGGCAGCGCCGAGGAGGAGGAGGAGGACGGGGCGTCGGCGGAACGGCTCGCCTCCGCCTCCGCCTCCTCGTTCTCCTCCTCGTCGATCTTGGTCGACGCCACCCTGTCCAGCATGGACTGCACGTCCCTGTTCCAGTTGGCGTACGAGTCGGAGTTGCCGCCGCCGCCGATGCCGTCGCCGCCGTCGCCTTCCTCGGCGGCGTCCACCCCGAGTTCGATCGGCTCCTCCGCTCTGCCGGGTTCGTCGTCCGAGTCGGCGGTGACGACGCCCGAACCCGGGGTCGGCCCGGCCAGGTCCAGAGACCCGGAGGACGACCCGGTCTTGACGCTGGCCGGAGGAGTCAGCACCATCTTCGGGGGGAGAGGAGGAAGAGGGTGGTTGCCAG
>JAAUYM010106378.1_pt1 | contig 13325 bp, 13 predicted proteins | sample 7278001 | NCBI WGS metagenome assembly JAAUYM01 (sample SAMN14350224, study PRJNA611818) | marine sediment metagenome | isolation source: surface marine sediment (1.8m) | place: French Polynesia: Moorea | collected 2018-08
ATCCACATTTGCCGCCGCTGCCGCCCGCGCGCCTAACAAGCTTGCATTCGGAGTAAGAGGAGAAGGGGGAGGCGTCCACGTAATAGCCTCCTCCACCTCCACCCCCAACGCCACGCCACGCGCACACACACACACACATCCAATCCACTCTTCCCAGAGCACTTTAGACGTTAAAAAAGATCAAGGAAGGAAAGAAGTAACATGGTCTCTTTTTTCTTTTATTTCCGTCCTTTGAATCCCTATCATCTCTCTCTCTGTGTCTTTTCTCTCCCGTTTGGAAAATCTCTCAACCATCTCACAATTCCTCCCAGGGAAGGGGGGGAGAGGTAGAGGAAAGGAAGGGTCTTTAGAGAGGAAAGGAGGAAGGGAGAAAGTCTTTGTTGCACGTTTCAGCAGATGAGAACTCGACTCATATCTCCTCCTACTACTCTCCTTTTCCATTGTGTCACCGCCAGTTCCTCCTCTTCCTCCTTCTCTTTCTCCCTTTCCTTTCTCTTCCCCCGTCTTTCCTCCTCCTCCTTCTCCTTAACATTATCTGACTGCTAAAGGTCTTTCTCCTTATCATCCACGGAGAGAAGGACTAAAACTCTCTCCTTTCGTCCTCCTCTCCCCCTTTCGCCCAAAGCTTTGGCGGGAGAGAGGAGTCACATCATAATTCGGAGGAGAGGAGAGGGGAAGAAGACTCGACAGACGACCGCGAGGGAGAAGAGCCAAAACTTCTGTCTTCCACTTCCAACAACAGAGAAGAGAGAGAGTCTCTACTACTACATCATCAGACCAAAAAGGGAAAGAGAGAGAGGGAAAGGAAGGAGCGAATTCGAGGCTGAAGGAAATTGGACATTGATAGTCTAGTAGCAAGTCCATAAAAATTGGAAAAGACGACGACGAAGGAGGAGGAGGAGGAGGAGCAACCTCGTCAAGAGGCGAGGGAAAAACAAGCAAAGCAACAAGGCTGCTTTTTCCTCCCCTCTTCCTCTCTTCTTCTTCTTCTTCTTCATCCTCGGCTTTCACAAGAAGACGAGAGGAAAGGACTTGATTGCCTTCCTTTTTCCTTCTCTTTCCCCCCACCCACCCCCTCGGAAGACGAGCTTGTTGTAGCCGGAAACCTGCCGACTCTTGTTAAGGAGGAAAAGAAGAGGAAGAAGAGAGAAGAGTCTTCTTCCACTTCTCTGCAGAAGCTGTAGAAGCTGCGCCAGTGATTGACTTATGCTCTTCCTCCTTCCTCCTCCTCTCCATCCGCTTTTGCTCTCCTACTTTCTTCTTGTTGTCTGGAGGAGTTCTTTTTTCCGCACACAGACGAAACCCTCTTTCTCCTATGTTCTCCTGATCCTCTCCCTTCTCTTTCTCCCAATCCCAAATCACGCTTCCGCGTCTCTCTTTCCTCCTCAGCATCAGACATCACAGCAGCAAGAGAGCTCCAAGTAGTCATGGATGATGCAGCTATTCCAGAACCATTTGGCGAGAGAGAGAGAGAGACGGAGAGAGAGAGGGGAAGAGGAAGAGAGAGCTAAACAACTCCCTCCCTTGCTCTCTCTCTTTCTCTCTTCCTCTCGTTCTACTCTCGTAATTGGGGGGGAAGGAGGGAAAAGAAGAGGAAAAGGCGGAAGAAGAGCTTGGCTATTAATAATGGTAACTACAGTACTACTTCTTCTTAAAGTTCGAATGTAATGACAAATTGGACATGCAAACATTCCGTGAGCATTCCCAACAACACTAACAAATTGATGCTAATGGGAATCTAAGAGAGGCATAATCATCACTTTGTCACAACGTCTAGTTTTGCCCCCTCCCCCCCCCCACCTCGCCGCCATCAGAGTCATTAGGCGCTCAATCACTCTTTTGGCGTTCGCTCGTTCTCTCTCTCTCTCCCCCCCTTCTCTCTAGGGCAATCAGCCCACGGTTTCATTCACTTTGTTTCTCCTCTCTCTCTCTCTCTTTCCCAGAATTGAGTGAGTAGGAGAGAGAGGGGGGGGGAGAGAGAAAGAGGCGATATTGCCGCGACTCTGACGGCAAGAGGAGGGGGTTGAGTTCCGTCGCCGACGCCATTTACCAACTCCTTAAGCGCTCGCTCTGTAAGAGGAGGGAGGAGAAGAAGTTCTCTCTCTCTCTCTCTCTCTCTTTCTGTGTGTGCTGAGCGGCCGCGCACTCGCGGGTGAAGAGGCAGTAACGGTTCGGGAGGGGAGGAGGAAGGAAGGAAGGAAAGTCTTTGTACGTACGCCAAATCAAGACATTTGACAAATCTCTCCCTGTCTTGACCCCCCCCCCTTTCCCCCTGCAGCACTTAAATGTGACAACGCCACGGACAAGTGCGAAAGGGAGAATTGGCCCGCACTGGTGTGCGTGCGTGCGTGAGTGCGTGTGGGTGTGGGTGTGGGTGTGGGTGTCTCTCTGTCCTCTTCCCTTCATCTGAGCCTGACACTTCCCGCGTAGAATCGAAATCGCGGACAGTGGACATTCCTGTACTCAGCCCCGCGGACAAACAAAGAGGGCGTCAAGAGGAACTTTTGTGGCGTGCGAAGAATAAGCGAAATTCTCAGCTTAAGAAAAAAAAAATCTTGAAGCATGATGGCCACGCCTCCTTCGGCAGGAAGTGAACACAACAACAACAACAACAATAACAGCAACAGCAGCAGCAGCAGCAGCAGCAACAGTAGCACCATGCCGTCGTTCCGCAAGATGGGCGAGATGTGGCACCCGCACGTCTACGGGCACCGGCCGAGAAGCCCAACGCCGTTCTCCATCGACGACATCCTCAGCGAGGACAGGAGCGCCGGCGGCGGTGGCGGAGGCAGGAAGAGCTCCCCCTCAGCCGTGTTGTCGGACGCTTCGGCTGCCACCAACGAGTTTCAGAGGAGCTTGCTGGCCGCGGCAGCCGCCGCAGCGGCTTCCAGTGGCGGAGCTGGCGCGGGGGGCGGCGCAGCCGCCTCCTTCAGCCAGCAGATGCAACAGGCCGCGGCCAAGGCACTGGCGCTCGGACTGGGTCTCGGGGGAATGTCCACGACGGAGGCGGCGGCGGCGGCCGCCGCGGCCGCCGCAGTCGCCGCCGCGGCTGCGTCCGCTTCGGCAGGGAGCGTGGCCGGCAGCGAGTCCTCCTCCTCGCCGTCGACGCCGTCTTGTCCGCCGCACCGGATGCCGACGCCGCCGGCCGAGGACGACGGGAGCGTCCCTGCCGCCTCCGGCGTCGGCGTCGGCGTCGGCGTCGGCGTCGGCGCCGCCGTCGTCGGCAGCTCCACTGAGCAGCCGCTCAACCTCTCCACATGTAAGAAGGACGACCTCGGAGCCTCGGAGGGCACCAGGGCCAAAGGTGAGAGATCCTCATTAAGCCCTCCCCCTATCTCCCCCTCCCCCTATTCATAGACGCCCTCTAATTTCCATTTTTGTTTCTTCTTCCTCGGTCACTCTGACCAGTGGGAGGAAAAAGGTATCCTCCTCGTCCTGCCTACTAGTCTTCTCCACCTCCCCCCCCTCACCCTTTCGCTCTCATTAGTGTAGGCATCAAATGGCGTAATTTCCTCTCGGGAGATTAACCCAAAGTTCTCCTTCCTCTCTCCCTCTTTCCTGATTACCGATTACTTCGAGGAAAAACTAAATGGAATACCACTCAAATTAGAGCGCCCCATGGGCAAATGTTGTACGTACTACCTACAGGAGATTGAAAATAATTGTAATAATGATGCTTCCCTCGCATTTCAAGCATTTCGAAAGATATGAACACACACCTCCCTCCTCCTCCTTTCTCTTTGTCAAGGTGAAGCGACTTTCCTGTCCTGGACCAAAGAAGAAAACTTAGCATCACCTTTTTGAATGGCCCGTCTCTCTCTCTCTCTCTCATTCCTGCCTGCTTGACTTTCCCCTCACTCCCCTTTTCTCAACATGCTTTTCTGGCTAACTGATGAGCTTCCAGAAAGAGGAAGACTTCTGTCCTGCCTAATTCAATTGGGCTGCCCACAAATCTTTTTCGGTCCTTTGCTTTTTTTCTTCTTCCCAATTCTTTCTCTCTCTCTGGCTCGCAAATAGTTTTCAAACCCTAGGGGAGAAGAAAAAAAAACAGTCGTTTTCCGGCCAAACCCAGGAAAAAAAAATCTTTTGCACGAATTTCGCAAAAAGTGACGAAGGGGCAACAGTCGTTTTTCCTTCCCCTTAATTTAAGTCGTGTTAAATTGTTTGCCTTATTAGCGAAGGCTCTAATTAACGTGCTGTAGGAGTTAGACAGAGATTTTTTTTGTTGTTAAAAGGAGTTAAAGGAATTCAATTAACCAATGGAACTATGTAGAGGAGAGATATTAAACGCGTATTAATCATATAGGATCATGGTGGTAACCTAAATTAGTACTGTACTACCATTTTTTTTTCAATTTACTGTCCAAAAGATGGGAGAAAAAAGTTGTAGTTATCCGGGTAGCTTTCAAGCACCTGAGAGAAAGAGAAGAAAAAAATCTCTCTACTAGTACTTCCTCCTGCTCTCCCAACAAAAAGTAAGCTTTTTCCTACTACTACAGTACAGTAGAAGACGTGAAGGCGGCTTTCTTCCTAAAGAGAGGCGAAGAGGAAGAAGAGGAGGAGGAGGAGGAGGAGAAAATCGGCCCTTAATTGCCCAGAGCAGATTGGAAAGTGGAGGGGGAAGTGGGAGAAAAGAGAAAGCAGGAATCTCTCTTCCTCTCAGCCTGTTTCGCATCCCGTGTTAGTTTGGGAATTCCTCTCCTCATCTCCTCTCAAGCTCGGGCGAACGAAATGGAGGGGGAGGGGGAGGAAGGGGGGGGGGATCTGTCAATTTCGCCTTCTTCTTCTTCAAGCCCAAAGCCCAGAGGCGGCGGAGGCGGTGGGAGATGAGAATGATGTTGCTTCTCAGCTTCTCCGGGGAGGAAAAAAACAATCTTGAAATTCACAAGAACTCGTTAGGATTTTTCTTCTGTCCCTTTCTTTCGTTGTCTTATTTTTTGCGAGATTGAAAGATAGACTGATCGATGGAGCCAGTTTGCAATAGAGGACAAATTTTTGCCATCATTTGCCAAATATGGCCTTGAGAGCGGGGGTGAGGGGGGGGGGAGAGGGCGAGTGACAACAGAATAGTCGCAACGCAGTTAGAGAAAATCTCAAGGCCTTTTTTTGCTTTGCTTTGTGAAGCACCATAAAGAGTTTCCTGTATGGGGACAGAACTATTTTTAAGTCAGAGCGATCGGCCGTTTGCTCTGCGATAGGAATTCGACTTGTGGGAAAATGCAGGAGGAGGAAGTACAGTAAGGCAGCGCTCACGGTGAATTTATGCTTTTTAACGGACCGGAGCGAGAAAGAGAAAGAGGCAAAGCAAAGAGAGGTAAGGGAAAGCAAGAGAGAGAGAGAGAGAGATGCTTTCTGGAGATAAGACACTTCTCTTCTCTCCTCCTCTTCACCGCTGAAATCCGGGGCGGCTTTTAAACGGTCTTCAGGAGAATCTGGACGAGGGGGGGGGGGAAAGGAGGAGAATTTTTGAGGGAACAACGTCTTGGAGTGGGATGCGTCCATTTTGTCGCTCTTGTTCGCTCCTCCGTCGTCACAGTAACCGCACTGAGAAAGTCTATCCAACAGAGAGCAACAGCTCCAGCATGCCTCCTTGGCATCAAGTGCCCGCCCAGCTGCGAGTGATTGAGATCCTTGTTTACGAATTCCTTTCCTCGGACATTCTTGTTTTCTTTTGCCCGTGAGGACGAGGAGAGAAGAGAGGGGGGGGGGAATTAGGCCCAGAATGCCGGGAATGCTCTTTGTGTGTTGCGTGGATAAACAAGTGGGCGAAGGAGCTCCTCTTGGGTGGAAAAAAAAGGGAAGGGAGAGGAGATTCCTGCCGTTTAAATTGTCCTCCTTTTCCTCCTGTCCAGATGGAGGGGGAGAAGGGGAGCGGAGGCAGAAAGACTGACGATTTGGGTCTGCGCTCCTAAACGGGTCTTCCCCGAACATTGTGCGGTCGGTGGCCGCTCGTCTTCAATCTCGGCAGCTACTAGAAGAAAGCGCTATCAGATAGATACACAAGAAGAAAGGATGGGGGGGGGGGAGCGGCGGAGGGTGAAATTAAAGAGGCTTGGATTTGTGTATAGAAAAGGGTGGGGGGGCGGGTCGGGATAAAAGTGTTGAGTCACGTAGGTCTGCATGCATGCGTCTGGTCCAAAGAGTGCACTAGCTACTATTGCGGCTAACAACAAAAGATGCCAATTTTACCCCCCTCCCCTCCCGACATGAGGGAAGCTTTTGTGCTAAACTGAATCTTTATATGGGAGAACCAGAGGTGCTCTAATCGCGGAATTACAACCGTGGAGGTGGAGGGGGAAGGAGAGGTACAGGGAAAGCATCGATTTTCAATTCGCTCGGTTGGCGGCGGCGACGATTTAGCGATGGCTTCAAGCCGCATTTTTTTTTTTGCGTCGGGTGAAGTGAAGTGAGTGAGAGTGGTAGCAAAACGGCGCATTATTAATGTCTCCGATACAACGCGAGGGGGCATGGCAAAATCCCTCCTTTCCTCTGCTCTGCAAACATTGCACACACTTTAAATCGCTGATTTATGCCGCGCCCTCCACCCACTCACCCACCCCGCTCCTCTCCCTTTGTTTCAAGAGCTCGAACCATAAATACTAGAAGCCATTTATTATTCATTTAAAAAAAACACACACACAACTTCCTACGTTTTATTTACAGACATCATGAAGACCCTGAAGGGTCAGAAAAGGAAGCGTGAGAGCGAGCTCCAGGCGCCGGTCACCACGACGACGACGGGCAACAACCCCGGCGGCGTTGGCGTCGCTTCCTCCGCCTCCTTCCTGCACCACTCCGGGCAGGCGTTGACGCCGCCCTCCTCAACCAACGGGTCCGCCTCCGCCGCCTCCACGCCCAACAACAACGGCAACAGCGGCTCCGCAGGGGGAGAAGACTCAGGAGGTGGAGAGGAAGGGGTCAAGAAGAAGAAGGTGAGCTGGACGCAAGTTTATGGCGCTGGTCAGGGTTGCCAGGTCTTGAAAGTCGATATAGCCAATGCAACCCTAAATATAGTCCAACGGTAAAGAAGACGAGTTCCAATACAGCCACAAATCCTAACGACCTTTTGAAAAGAAAAGGCTATGAATGCATTTAATGAAAACATTTTACAGCTCACACAGGACTCAAATATAGCTATTTTATAGCCTAGATGATGGCATACTTGGCAACCCTGGCGCTAGTACGGTTTATTTCTTGTTCCCACATTCCTTCACTCGTCTATTTTTTTCTCAGGTCCGCACCACCTTCACCGGCCGTCAGATCTTCGAGCTGGAGAAGATGTTCGAGAACAAGAAGTACCTCTCCTCCAGCGAGCGCGCCGACATGGCCAAGCTCCTCAACGTCACCGAGCAGCAGGTCAGTCAGTCAGGCACAAGAAATTGGCTAAGCGTGAAACTCATATGATTGGGGAAATTTTGCCATCTCCGTAACCTGTCCTGACTATCCGAGTTCGACTGTACACATGCTGCATGGGTGGGAGGAGAGGAAGAAGAGAGAAAAAGCGTTTCTGGCAGACAGGAGAGAGAGAGAGAGAGAGAGAGAGAGAGAGAGAGAGAGAGAGAGAAAGAGCCTCTTTCTCCCCCCCTCTCTCCTCTTCCCTTTTCTGACTCTGATCGGTTCTTGGCTCGAGTCCGAAGAGAAATGTCAACCTCTTCTCTTCTCTTCTCTCCCCTCCTCTCCCTTCACTATTCTCCCCTTCCTCCTCCTTCCACCATTTTCTCTCTGTCTCTCTCTCTCTCTTCTCATCTCGCTTTCCGCACAGGAAATCTCTTCCGGCAACAGCAGCATCCATCCCATCTTACAAGGAAGACTGGTCTTATGTACTATGTAGTAGCAATCAACGCTCCAACATTCCACGGGAGACAATGAGCTGTGCAGACGAGAGTTTTCGCAGAGAGTATTTCCAAGAAAGAAAGACACCGTCAGGGGGAGGATGGGTTGGACTCTTGGACACTGACCATTACCCTCTCGTCAAACCGGAAAGTGAGCAATAACGTCAGAGCAAGTGGAGAGAGAGAGAAAGGAAGAGGAAGGAGATGAGAAGGAGAGAGAGAGAGAGAGAGAGACCGGCCACTGCAAAAGAGGTCCTCCACTCCTTTCCTTTTGTCGACATTGGGTGCCAGCCAGATGCAGCAGTAAAAAGACATAACGGGGCGGAAGAACCCCTTCTTCTTTTCTTTTCCCCTCTCTGTCCTTTTTCTGTCGCTGTTGCAACCTTTTGGTTCTGCCCTCTTCCTTCCCTCTTCCCCCTCCTCTGCCATACGAATTTCAGAAGACGAAGAAGAAGAGATGCTCTGTGCTCTGGGTCCGTGCCACTGTCCAGTCCTTTCCTCCTTCTCTCTCTTTTGTGACTTGAGCAATAACTTCTCTCTCTCTCTCTCTCTTCCTCCGTGAAGGAGAAACAGAAAAAGGAAGGAGGGGGACTAGAAAGGAAACGAGGATCGTCGAAAGTGGCCTTTCTCTCTCTCTCTCACTCTTTCCGTCGTCGTCTATCCTCCTCCCGGCCTCTCTTCAAAGAGGGGAAAAAAAGGAAGAGAGACCTCCTCCTCCTCCTTCTTTAGGACACTGGCTCGCTTGCTCGACCTGACTGGCTCTAAAGACCTGAGACAAACACCCCATTAGCACCGCCTTCCTTCCTTCCTCTTCACTTGAGCTCCTTACCTCTCTCTTTCTCGCCGGGAGAAAGAAAGGGAACCTTTTCTCTCTCTCACTTACTTTTCTTGAGCCGATGTCGCCTCCCTCCCACCTTTTGAAGTGCTTCTGCTGACCGACTCGACTCATCTTTTCTTTCTTTCTTTTTCTTTCCAGGTCAAGATCTGGTTCCAGAACCGGCGCACCAAGTGGAAGAAGCAGGAGAACATCTCCAACGCAGAGGCGGCGGAGCTGATGAAGGCCAAGGGCAGCAAGCAGGACCCGACCGCGGCGGCGACTGCGGCGACTGCGGCTGCGTCTGCGGCTGCGGCTGCGACCGCTGTCAAGCCCGCGCCCATTGTTGGCAACGGCGGCGACGTAGGCGGCGGCGTCGGCGTCGGCGACGCAGGACGCCTCGTGGAGAATGGCGGCCTCTCCGTGCTACTCGGCAAGCTGTCTCCCAACCCGGCCAACACAGCCGCCGCCGCCGCGGCCGCCGCCGTCGCCGCCGTGGCCGCCGCCGCCAGCGCCGCAGTCAACAGCGACTCGTCTCCTCCCGTCGCGACAAAGGCGGAGTCGCCGTCGCCGTCGTCGCCCGCGTTGGTCTCGGCGCTGAGGCCGCCGCCGCCACCGCCGCCGTCGTCGTCTCCGCCGACCATCGTGGTCAACGGGCAGGCCACCCCGCAGACGATGCCTTTCCTCAAGGTGGCGAAGAACGAGGAGGAAGATGAAGAGGAAAGAAGAGACTGTGATATCGAGGGAGAGGTCCAGAGGCGGAAAAGGCAGGAGGATGAGGATGGAGACGACGGTGACGGGAGGCTGGTCATCGTCGCAGATGGGCAGAAGGAGTCGGCGTCACAGGATGCGACGATGACGACGTCGGCGGGGGATGCTGCGAGGAGGAAAGAGGTGGAGGAGGAGGAGGAGGAGATGGAGGAGGAGGAGGAGGAGGACGGTGCCCCTACCAAGGTCAAACCTCCCTCGATTGTTTCAGAAAAGGTGGAGGCGCTGAAAGAAGAAGGTCGAATCGAGAAATAATAACTGAGGGGGATTGGGAAATTCTCGTGTCTCGCTCCGATGTCAAAGACACCTGCAAGAGACTTTTTTTTTCTCTTTTCCAGTTTCTTTCTCGGTGTGGCAAAAAAAGGTGTACTACTAGACGAAAGGAGGAGGAGCAGGAAGGGGGGGGGGGGACGGGAGAAAAAAAAAGCTTTCTACTGCGCTTCAAGGATTTGCTTTTTTTTTTCTCTTTCCCTGGACCCTACCTCTCGTCGTGACAGAAGATGGTGTTGAGACCTTTTTTCTGTGTCACTAATTTCGTCCTCCAAGATTTTTTTTTTTTCAAATTCTTCTCGATGTCGACGGTAATGGCGGCTGCGATTATTATTATACTACTACTGCAACAAAATTGTGTGTGGATATAACGAAATGCACAGAGCTCATCGTAGTATGTCCGTTTCTCTAAACCACTGTTCTTTACCCACGGGTTTGAGAGAGGCTAACGTCTTTTTTTTCTGAGGAGGGGGGGGTTAAATTGCTCCAGAGGGAGAAAAGCAATTTGGCCTTTGTCGGTAGGTGGAAAAAATGAGAATCATTTGCTCCGCAGAAAAAAAAGGAGGTCTTGGACCGTTAGAGCCAAGTATTGCCTCTCTCTCTCTCCTTCTAGCCCAGTTTGCTGATTTCGGTCCCAATTAACTAATTCGGCGTGACGCAGTCAAAGACGGCCCCCCTCCCCCCCCCCCCCCCAGCTTTTCCTTTTCCTTTCGAAGTCTCGTCGGGAAGAAGAAGAAAAGTTAGGTCTGCTTTTTTTTTCTTAAAGAAATCGCACGATTTATGGGACGATTATTATCAGCATTTTTTTCAGCAGCACGCGGGAAATATGGTTGTGTCGGCGTCGGAATGTCCGGGGGGGGGGGGAGTGGAGGGAGAGGAGGTGGTGGCAAAAAAAAGGGGGTTTGAGGCTGCGGTGGGGCCGGCCAATAACAGTTACCATCAGGTGTAGCGCTCCCAAGGGACCTTAGCTAAGTAAAACGCGCGCAGATGACGCTTAATGCAACGATATTGTATGTCCGGATTGCTGCATTCCTTGAACCCGACACTTCACATCCTCATTCCGGGCAACCTGGGAAATCCAGGTGGAGGGGTTGCTATTTTTAGTTATTGTGCACGTACGTGGTACAGACAATCTGTCATTTGATGCGCTTGTCTGAGTTTCAAAAAGATAAGCGTTGTTTTTTTTTTCGGTTCTAAAGCGCAAATTTTTTTCTCTGATTTCTTGTTTCAGCTTTAAGGGGGAAAAAAGTCGCAATTTTGTTAATGCTGACAGCGTTTTTCGCGATTTACGAATATTGGCAATTAACCCTCAATAATCATGTGCGAGTGGTTATGAACACGTTTTAGTGCACTTTTCAGCTCTTGTATTTTTTTGCACTTTTTCTCCTATTTTTCACGCAGCCATGAAAGTCAGATGACTTTCTACCTCCCCCCCTTTTCTCTCTCCATGCATGCGATTAAACAAAGCGTAGTAGTCGAACCTCCTCCCTCCACCCTCCCCCCCCCATGAGGGCGAGAAGAGAGAAAGAGAGAGAGAAGACAGGCGAAAAATGAAAATGCAACTTTCCCCTCTTTTCCCCTCTCCTCCTCCTCCTCTTTCTCCCTCCACCCGTAAAGTCAATGAGTGCAATAATCTGCCTTGACGAAAGCCGAGAGAGGAGAGAGAGAGCAAGAGAGAGAGAGAGAGAGAGCTGGAAGTTTGTTGTTTCTAATGATGAGTTCGCGGAATAGCCTCCACTCTCTCCAGGCTTGTGCTCACCCCGCAAGGAGGAATTGAGAAAGCAAAGGAGCTCTTTTCTCTCTCTCTCTCTCTCTCTCTTCCTTTTTCTCGTTCCGTCTAAGTGATTTACTGAAGTCTGCTCGTTAAGTACCTCTCTCCTCCTTCCTCTCTCTGTCTTCTCTCGCCAACTGAGAAGTCGCAGCCCAAAGGAAGAAACGAAGGTCGAAAAAAAAAGCCCCCGAAAAAAAAATGGGAAGGAGCAACAATCGCCATTTTCCTCAAGTGGAGATGCTCAAAATCTGTTTGCCAGTTGGAAAAAATACTGGTTTGATTATATGGATACACCGCACATACCTATTGTTATGCAATGGACTTCCTATTCTCAAATTTAAATGGAATGCCTGGCTTTGACTCCAAGATGTCGTCACTTGTCAGACCTATTAAACGACTTTTTCTTGTGCAATGTTTCAAGAAATAACACGGGCAAATTCATTCACCGATGCAACTGTTATAGGATTAAATTAAATAATCCGAGGAGGAGGAGACACACCTCTCAAGTGGCTGCTCGTCGACATTCTACAGAGAGAGAGAGAGAAAAAAAAAACTTTGTTGCGGCATTTTCTGAAAAAAGGAGAGAAAAGGAGAAAGAGGAGAGTGCGGCAAAAAAAAGAGTCTTCCACTCTCTCCCCCCTCCTTCTTTCTCTTCGCGAGTCTGGAGATGATGATGAAGAAAGGTTAGAGCGCCATTTGAGGAAGGCAAGAGGGAGAAGAGGAGGAGGAGGCGGGGGAAGACGGAATTGTTTTAAATTGCTCTCTCTCCCTCTCCTCCTCCTCTTTGTTGCTTTCCAGTAAGGAGAGTTTTTGGGAATGGGAGAAGAGGAGGGAGGGAGGGGATGCATGTGGTGCCACGTAATGAAATCTCTTCGCTTTCACGAGACAAAAGCCATTTGGTGATTTTTTTTCTTTGGCTTTTCCACAGAAAACTATGATTTTAGTAGTAGACCTGTACTTTCAGTAGATCTCTTGATCTAACCATCCTTTCTTCATTCTCAACGCCCCTGCAGATTGTGCAGAGAGAAAGAGGGGGGGGGGTGTCTGAAATGAGGATGTTGCGGTCTGAGCTTTTGCTAAAGAAGGCTTCTTGTTAAGCCTTAATTGAGACGCTTCCTCCGCCCGCCTTCCCCTCTTCTTAATTTGCATGTTGGTTTTTTTTTGGGTTGGTGGGGTCTGCTCTCTAGCATCCCAAGCAATTAACAAAGAGGGGTGGGAAATTCAGATCTCAGCTTTAAAGGCACATGAATTGGAGAAATTTGGAAGTTAAAAGATCTTCTTTTAGAATGCTTGAAATCGTTGATTCACGCCTTTATTGCAGCAGGTTTCTCTCCCACAATCACACAACAAGCAAACAAATAGTCAGATAGTCTAAACAAGCCTTCAGCGGAGTTCAACAGACCAAAAAAAAGTTGAGCCTTCTCCTTTGCTCCCTCTCTTCTTGCTCCTCCATCTGCTCAGTCCTTCTCTTTCCTCGAAATTCAACTCTTGATGGCGGGAGGAGGAAGGAGGAGGGAGGGCTTGTTGTGTTAGAATGCTTCTCGCAGACGGAGAAGAGGGGAGAGAGAGAGAGAAAAAAAAAGAACCAGAGAGAGAGATGCCGCATTGCGACGACGCCGACGATGATGATGATGATGTTGATGACAACAACGAGGAAGGAGGAGGAGAAAGCAAGAAAGAAAGGAGGAAGGAAAGCAGATTCATTTCTCTTCTTTGAGAGGACGTAGTACAAGAAAGAAGGGGGGAGGAAAGTTTTGAGGTCGGAAACTCCTCCTTACGGACGCGACGATTTTTGAGGGGGGGGGGGGGGGGGGGGGGGGGGGGGTGGTGGGGGGGGGGGGGGGGGGGGGGGGGGGGGGGGGTGGGGGGG
>JAAUYM010177492.1_pt1 | contig 13325 bp, 13 predicted proteins | sample 7278001 | NCBI WGS metagenome assembly JAAUYM01 (sample SAMN14350224, study PRJNA611818) | marine sediment metagenome | isolation source: surface marine sediment (1.8m) | place: French Polynesia: Moorea | collected 2018-08
AAAACGTGGAGGCGTGTCTCTCACATCTTTGGCGCGAACCACGTGTAACTCCCCCTCCCCCCCCCCCGTTCTCACTACATCTGTTCCTTTTCCTTTTCGAGCTCGATCCCCGTCCGCCTCGACCCACAGTGACTCATCGCTTCCTTCCCCCCTTTCCCTCCCCCCCCCTCCTGCGTTTCCTCTGAACAACCGACATTACGTACGTTTCACGGAGAGAGAGAGAGAGAGAGAGAGGGGCAGCAGCAGCATTAGAGAGGAGGAACACTCACTCCCTGTATCTCGCTCTTTCTTTCTTCTCCGTCGTCGCCGCCGTCGTCGCCGTCGTCGCCGTCGCCGCCGTCGCCGTCGTCGCCGCCGTCGCGTGGTGTCTTTCTGGAACGACGAAGTGCACTCGGCAAGGGGGGGAGGAGGAGGAGGAGGAGGGGAAACACGCGGACGGAACTCCTTCCTCCAGTTAAACGTTGCCCGCCCTTCAGAGCGAGAAGACGTAAGAGAGAGAGCGGAGAGAGAAAGAGAAAAAAAAACCCCACCACATATAGTGCTGCGTGTGCGAAAAATATAAAGGCGGATTCGCAGAGTCGCATGGAAGACATCTCCGACAAGATGGAGGACCCGGCGATGGACCCGGTGGAGGAGGAGATCGTGGCCGGCGCCCAGGCGCACTACGACAGGAGGGACTACCAGCAGCTCAAGAGCTTCATCTTTGTAAGTGTACGCCTCTCCGGGGACCGAACCCTCGGGGTTGGCCCCCCCTTCCTCCGCCACCTTTGCCTCCTCCGCGGTTTCTTTCTCTGATCTTCTTTCTCCCGTTGGAGGCCACGGAGTCTTTGGACTCGAGGTCACCCGCCGGGTTGGGTCGGAGAAAGGGGGCGGACGAGGAGGAGGAGGAGGCGCAAAAAAACGGCCGCAGTCGCAAAAAACACCTCCCACGCAGAGAGAGAGAGAGCGAGAGGAGGTTCTTTGTTCCACTTCTGCCCCTAACCTCATTTTTTGCTCGTCTTCCCCCCTTCCCCCCCTTCCCTTTGTAGGCCAATCACAGCCGCTGCTCCACGGACACGGCCAAGCTGAAGCTGCTCCACCTGTGGGAGGACGGCGTCTACAAGGAGTTTGTGGAGTCGCGCAGCTCCGGGGCGCCGCCGCCGGAGGGAGCGGACTCCAAGACCCTCCTCTCCAGCAGCATGAGGTACAAGCTGCGGAAGAAGCACCCATGCCCGGTGGAGCTGGAGCAGGAGCTCAGGGTGAAGAACGCGCGCCTCCCCAAGCCGGTGCACGACGGGCTCAACTCGTGGCTCAAGAGGCACCGGGACAACCCCTACCCGAACAAGGCCGAGAAGGAGGCGCTCTCCGCAAAGTTGGGCATCACACCTCAGCAGGTGAGTGAGCTCAGTGAGTGAGAGTCTTTGTGAGGTGTCTGGGGAGGGGAATTTCGGTCGGCGGCGGGAACTTGGGCGAGTGTACGATGACCCCTTTGTGCAAAAGAGACAGAGAGAAAGAAAGAGGAAAAGGGAGGGAGGGAGGGGAATGAAGCCGGCTGCTGGCTGCATAAGGAGGAGGAGGAAGGCGCCTCCGCCTCCTCCGTCCGTCCGTTCGTTATGCGGCAGTAGCAGGGCTTGGAGAGGAAGAAGGAGGGGAGCGAAGTGGAGAGAGAGAGAAGCGCCTTTGGAAGAGCTGCTGCTGCTGCTGCTGCTGCTGCTGCTGCTGGCATCGCCCGAACTTCTTACCTTTGCTTTTTTTTCTTTCTCCCGGTGGAAGTTACCGTTCGTTGTCGTTCGCTTTTTTCGCCGGATGCTGCACCTGGCCTCCGCCAAAAAGAGGGAATCGATACACTCACTCCTATAGGGGAGGGGAGGAGGAGAAACGAGGCAGGAGGAAGGTCCGTTGGATGTTGTAGTACTAGGTGCTACATAGTAAGAAGGAGGGAGGGAAGGGGGAGAGGTCTTTCTCTTGCGCGCGTGGGAAGGAGCCTCCCTTTTTTCCATGGAAGAGGAGCGACATACTTAGCCGATGAGTGTAGCACAGTGCTAGTGGAGTAGTATGATGAATCAAAGTCAGCACCCGACGACGAACAACGATCGCTGAGAGGACAAACAAAGACGAGAAAGGGGGGAAGGATGATTGGGTGGTGGTGGCGGCTGCACGGGTTTAGTCACTTTCGCCTGCCTCGTGTACTACCTAAGGGGGGGAAGTGGGAGGGGGGTACGGACGTAATGGACAAAGAGAGGAGGAGGAAGAGACGAACTACGTCGTTTTTGCCGATCTCCACACATCCGTCGTACCTGGTCGAAAGGAAGAACACACACATATATAATAAGCTATTAAGGTCGCAGCTGCACCACAAGGACAGGTGGTCTTGCCCCCGCGTGCGGAGGAAGGAAGAATCAAGCGTCTTTGTCTTGATTTTTGCGTTGCATGTTTGCTTCCTCCTCCTCCTCCTCTTCATCGAAGTGCACATATCATCCCCCCCCCCTTCCCTCCCTCCTCTGCTCTGTGCCCCCACGCCACCACCGGTCAACAGTTGCCTTTGTTTCTCTACGGTCTTTTTCTTTTCCCTCCTCCCCCCGCCGCCGCGGTCTTTGTCTGAGTGGAGGTGGGTGGGTGGGTGGGTGGCTGGCTTGGGTGTACAGTACTAGGAGTAGTACTGCGCAGAAGAACCTCGGCGTTTCGTGCGTTGCCTTCCTTCTTTTTTTTCCCCTCGCCCGGGCCTGGGTGACACTTGTCCTGGTGGCTGCGGCGGCGGCGGCGGCGGCGGCGGTGGCGGTGACGGCGACAAGCCGACCCGCGCCGCCCTCGGCCTCCTTTCCTCGGATGCGCAAAAAAACACACATCCTCACATTGCACCACGGGAAAAAGAGGAGGAGGAGGAAGAGGGGGGGGGGCAGGAGCCAGGAGGGCGGGAGAAAAAGAAGAAGCACAAGGGCAGTAGGTCGCTCGATACTCATGGTGGAGGAGGAGGGAGGGAGGAAGGGAGGATGGATGGCGCGGCAAGGAATGGCGACTCTGCTAGACTTAGTTTTTATCGTCTTAGCTTATCCCTCCCACTCTCCTACGTATGTGTGTGTACCTTAAACGTCAGACTTGGACTTGCTGCTCTTGAAAGAGGTCGGGAGAAGAGAGAGAGAGAGAAGCAGAGGGAGGGACGGATTGGGGTGGGGGGGGGAGGGGAATAAAGCACAGTCCACGAGAGCACAAAGAGAAGAAGTTTCTTTAATGACGCACTTGTACGTCAAAAATGAGATAAAGTACGTCGTACTTCTTCTCCTCTTACAACGCATGGAGAGGGGGGAAAGGAGGATATTTGCAATGGGCTTACAAACCAACCAACGTATGCACGCGGCTCACCCGCCACCCAACAGCACGACAAGGCAGGTAGTGCAGCAGAGGCCTACTATGTACTAGAGCCACTTCAGGGACAAGGGCAATCGATATGTACCTACGTAGTAGCTGGGACCGCGCCCCGTTTGTTTTTTCGCGGTGTCGCGGTGTCGATTGTGACTATGAGTCACTCAGCTGATTCAGCTTGCTTCCCCAAATGTGTTTTTTTTCCCGTTTTAACTGTATGGGAAGGAGGGGGGAGGGGAAAGGAGAGGGGTGGGGTGGGGGGGAGAAATACCGTCGTTGTTGACTCGGGACGAAGCTAAAGCTACTATTACGTAGATTTTTATATTAAGCTCCTCTTTGCCTTGCTTTTTCCAGGTCAACCGATGGTTCATCCAGCGGCGCAAGATGCTGAGGATAAGGGGGACCATGTACCTGGGGAGAGGGATCACGGACACTGGCTCGGATGACGAAGAAGAGGAAGAGGAAGACCTGGATGGATGCGATGAATCACAGCTCAGCGGCCACTACTCGCTCAGCAACCGTGGTGACTCAGTGGTGCCACAGACCGGAAATGTCGGCCATACCACCGCCGCGGTCCTCCTGGTGCCAGCGGGTCAGCAGGTGAAGCAAGAACAGATGGAGTACCCGTCCCCGCTGCTGGAGAAGATCTTGTCGAGCCCGAGGACTTCCCCGGGCCCGCAGCAGCAGCAGCAGCAGCAGGTGGCCAGCAGCAACAAGATGCTCTGCTCCGGAGGGATGGTGGAGGAGCTGACGATGAGGGTAGCGGCGCTGGCGGAGCAGCAGCGGATGGCGACGGCGGCGGGCGTCTCCAGCCTGACCCTGACCCCTCCACCCAGCGTGTCCGGAGAGTCCACCTCCAGGGCCACGCCGCCGGACGTCTGCACCGACCTGGGGGAGCAGGCGCCGCTTGACCTGACCGTGAGGCAGCAGCTGGCCGCCTCCAGACACGCAATCATCCCCAAGACGTCCCCGGTGATCCTGGAGCCGGTCTCGCCCACCTGGAAGCACACTATCGTCACCGCCGCGCCGTCTTCCTCGGAGCTGTTCTACTACAAGCCTGAGCTCAAGGAGGAGCAGCACCCTTCCCGCGTGGTCGGCAGCAGCAGTTGCGGCGGGGCGATGACGGAGGGACAGCAGGAGCAGCAGGTGTTCGAGCTGGACTCGGCCGAGAGGATCGCAGTCAACGCACTGCTCACTCTCGGAAAGGCCAAGTAGGAGGGGGATCTTGCCGAAAAGGTGGGGAAGGGGAAGAAAAGAGGACTCCTCCTCTCTACCACCCACCACGCACAACCTAGGATGCCATCATCGGACTTGCTTTAATGGCGAACACTTTACGGACGAGAAGAGGCAGCTTTAACGAAGAAGCCACGGAAGAGAACAACAAACAAACTTTTTTTTTTATACATGCTATAAAGTATTGAAATCTACACATTATGTACTATGTAGAGGGGACTCTCTCGGGACTTGTCCCTTCACTCCCTTTCTCCTCCCTCCCTTTTTTTCGTCTTTACCTCCCCTTCCTCCTTCCCCCTCCCCCTGTCGTGTTCGTAGTTTTATGTCAGTTCAACCCAGCGATGTGCAATTTGCATCCCCCTGGCGACAAGAGAGAGAGAGAGAGGGGGGGGGGCCCTCACGTCAGACGTATCTACGAAGAAGTACGGAATTTCCCGGATCGAACTGCGCACTGGTGAAAGGCACTCTCGGCAGGACAGAGAGGGTGAGAGAAGGACGAGGAGACAAGGAGAGAAGATCGTTGTGCCGGCCTGACTGGAAGGGGAAGGGGGAGAGGAGGAGGAAGAGGAGGGAGAGAAGAGGGCCTGCCATGCCACGAAGAGGGAGGGAGAGAAAAAAACGCACTTACTTGCCGCGACGAGGACAACAGCAGCGACTGCATCAAGTTGGCCTGCCTTATCACACCATTCCTCCCTCCCTACATCTTCTCAGGCATTCATGAATCATGTGGACAGCGTCAATCCGTAACAACAGTGCACGGAGTTGCCAGTGTGCAGATATCCCCCCGCTCTCTCTCCTCGAATGATGGCCATTTCTCGATCTTTCTTCAGCAATGAAGAAGCCAAGCCCCCCAGGTGGGGGGTGTCTGTTTGGGACTGAAGAAGAGGAGGGGAGGGGAGGGGGGTGAGAGAGGGGAGACAGGTCTTTCTAAAGGTGAAACCATCGAAATGGAGCGTCACTTGCTGCACGTGGACATTTTTTTTCCCCCTTCCGCTCCCCCCCTCCCCCTATCAGTCTGTTACCCAAGGCTGTCTGAATGAAATAACTAGTGAATTGTGTGGAGTGTTTTTGCAGCGCCAGACAAGTTCTTTCAGATGACACGAATGGTCCCTACACTCACGTATTCGACTTTAGATCTTTTTTTCGTCTTACAAAAGTTGTATACCATTATCTTCTTACAATATACCGTAACTATGAATAGAGACTGAAAGACAGAAAATTGTCTTATCTCCTTAAATCGTCGCGGTACAGCAAGGTCTTTTTCTCGGCCCACTTCTTAATTACGTACAATAGTACTGTATATGTACATATTACATACTTTAAAAAAAATGAGGTGAAATCTTCTCGTGGACGGCGTGGTGGTCGACTCAGTAGTCCTTGACGAGTGGCACCACCTCCCCGTGCCTGTTCCTGGTGATGAGCTCCGAGTCCGGGTCGATGCGGACGAGCCCGCCGCGGCGGGCGTTGGCCGACAGCACGTCGTTCACCCTGGTGTCCGAGGACAGGTCCGGGGGCGCCGGGTGGCCGCCGGGGCCGGGAGGCGGGGCCTCCCGGAGGCGGGCCGGAGTCGGGCGGAAGCTGTCGTCCTCCTGCTGCGGGGCGAAGTACCCCCGCGGTTGCTGTTGGAAGGCTTGCTGGGGCGGAAATGGCTGGGGCTGCTGCTGGAACGGCGGGGGCTGTTGCTGGAATGGCTGGGGCTGTTGCTGGAATGGCTGGGGCTGCTGCTGGAATGGCTGGGGCTGCTGCTGGAAAGGCTGTTGCCGATATCCTGGTGGCAGACGCTGAGTGCCTGCGGGGTAGACGACAAAAGATGGCAGGAACGGCTGCTGCTGTTGCGCAAAGCCTCCGCCTTGCTGTTGCTGCTGCTGCTGGTGCTGCTGCTGCCTGCCCTGGGCTTGGAAGATGTTTGGGGTGAAAGACTGGGAGGTCTGCTGGACGAAGCCGTTGATCGCGTTGCCTTGCTGGGCGGAACGCCTCTTTCGTGACACAAGTTTAGACTGTAAGAAATGGGAGGGAGGCAACTCATCCTTTGTTGTCAAAGTGTCGTCCAATGAGAGTACAGTAGAGAGTACTACACTCTTTTACGACGCATTGTTTCTACTATCACAGTCTTTAGTGTGTTTGCAACTAGAGCACCTCAATGACAGGCTATCGACCTAGGTATTAAAAAAAATGACAGGTATGGATTTTTGCTGTGTTTGTTACATTAATAGTTATATATAAAATACTACGAGTATAAAAAAAGAGCTTTATGTGGGTAAGAGTGCCAAAGTATAGTTCAACAAGTGCTTTCTTTTGGCCTTGCTTTCTGTGAAGCTTACGGGAAATTAAAGTATGACAGAAGCAGAAGCACAAAATTGTACATATATGTACAATACGGTACATGCAAGAAACTAACAGTTAGACGAAGGTCAAATATTTATTGCAAAAGTTCTTTTTACATCAACATTACAAAGCCGAAAACAGTGAATGAAGCAGCGTAAAAAAAGGTAAAAGCAGTGTAAAGCAGCGCTTAAAAAAAAAAGCGCGAAGGCGTCATCCTGATCCATCATCCATTTCTCATTCAATCAGCCCCTGATCAATTCCAGTCGTGTCATTCTCGCCAGCACCTACATTTTCCTCCTCCTCGTCCTCCTCAGCTTCCTTGGCAGTGTCACCGGTAAGCAGGGGGAATTGGTCGCCGTCGTCGTCGCCAATCTCCACCCCCGTTCCCTCGTACTCGCCATAATCATTCTCGTCGGCAACCTCCCTCTCCTCCTCCTCCTCCTCACCCTTGTCCTCTTCCTTCTCTTCACCGTCGCCTCCAGCGCCGGATTGGACGTTGTGGAAGGAGGTGGAGTGGAAGAAGAAGCTGGTCCCGTCGTCGCCAGTGTCGCTGATCACCGTACGGTTCACCTTGACCACTGTCCCGTCGGGGAGGACCTGGCAACCGATATTTTTTTTTAATGCTACACACCCAGAAAAATCATAGCAGATAACTGCAGTTAGTATTGATTTACAGTACCCCAACTACAGTTTATTGTCCGTACCTTTTCGGTGTAGGTGGAGTTGTGGACATCGAACCCGTCGTCCTCCCCGCTCTCCCCTTCTCCGTCGTCGTCGTCGTCAATCTCGTTCTCCTTCTCCTGCTGCTTCCTCCTGACCTCGTCGATATCTTCCTGCACCTGGCGAATCTGAGCCTCGAAGCTCCTCAGGATCTGGCAGATGAACCCGCAGGGCGGAGCGACGTCGCCTCCCTCCTCCTCCTCCGGCGGACCGGCAGGAGGAGGTTGGAAGCCAAAGAACGGGTTGAACCCGGTCCCGAAGGGTCCTTCGTCCCCGACCGGCTCGTCGTCGTCCACGCCGGAGACGTCGTCGGAGTTGAGAACGGGGCCCCTGAAGAAAGACGGAAAGAGGAAGCCGGGGAAGCCGCCGTGGCCGCCGTGGCCGCCGCTGGTGCGGATGATGATGATCGGGATGCCGCCCACGTCGTCGGAGCCTTCGTCGTAGTCGTAGTCGACGCCATCGTCGGTGAAGGTGCGTCTGGGCGTGATCAGCTCCACGTCATCTGTGGGATCTACATAGAACAGGACGAAAAGATTAGTTTCTTTCGTTCTGAGCGCGGGCAAAGGCACCATTGGCTACAGCATGATTCCTGTCCATCGTTAAGCAGGCGTCTGTATCATACTATTCCAATTTTTTTTGCGCCTCTGCACTTATGTACATAGGCACATGGGCAAGAAGACCAGCAACTGGAATTTCACGGCTCTGACTCCAAATTGGGCCTGTACTGTTGTCGCCGTTGCCAGTCACACAGTGGGCTCAGCCAACCGTAGAAGAGCAGATTCTTCGCTGCATCTCTTCCATTATACTGCTTGGCAAGACGGCTCAAACACCAGGTAGATCTGCATACCGTATAAGCTCCTTTTAGAAATACTAGAAAAAAGGCACATTCTTCAAGAGTCAGTTACGTTGTAAAGGAGAAGGTCGAGCCTCACTTTAAGAGAGGGGGTTCTCTACGATGTCGTAGTACAGATTTGCAAAATATTTGTGCCTAATGGATTTTTTTACGGCTTCCCGGGTAATAAAGTCTGCAGTAGTGCATTAAAACCTCCAACTACGTACTATACTAAATGCAAAAATGTAGTATGACACCGCACTGTAAATTGATTTGTCCTCCTCTGCATTGTTGCATCCAGAGCACTGTCTATTAGCATTTGAAAGACAGGTTCTCAGAGCAATTCTTTGTCTAAATATCGTACTACATATGTAGTACAGCAAAATTAGTCTCACCTATCGGGACGGAAGTGACGCCGACAATGAGAAGTGAAGCAACGAGGAGCATCATCTTTGGCCTCTGTGTACCTACACCGACAGCTTCTTCTTCTTGCACTGCTTTACTTCGTTGTTGTAGGTACGTAGTTACTTGTAGGTGGATTGTTGTTGCTACCTCCACTTGGTTCCCTGCTTGCAATGGTGTGGTTTCGTTGAGTGGGGCTCTCCTTTTCTTCTCTTCCCCTCTTTTTTTTATTTTACTGTGTGGGCCGGCGTCTCTGTCTGACTGGTTCCAAATGGTCGCTCTCTCGCGCACTCCTCCCTCCTCTTTGGAGTCGAGTCCAGGCGGGGCAGCTAGTTCCCTGGTGAGGAGGATGACTAATACACTCTTCTGAATTCCGATTAAAGGGAAATGTCAGAGGAAGTGTGTAGCACAGTAACTACTACTGTAGAAGTGAAACTGTGTGTAAGGTATACGGAGAAAGATTTGAGTCAAAAACAGGTTCCTGGCAATTCCTCCCGTGTTCCCTGGAATGGTTTTGGCCATCGATGCATGGTTGGTTTTTTTTTCAGTATAAGCGCGGGTGCATGCAAAGGAATGCCTTTACAGACATGCGCGCTTCTGGCAATACATGGCCTATATACAAAACACTCTCAATTACCTGATCATATTCAAGGCATTCTGGAACATACCTAGTTGTGTCTGACAAGGTGCACTAATCAAATGCTGTTTCTTCCTCATCAAAATCGCATAAAAGTATGTTAAAGCAAAAGTACTGTAAAAGTAGTATAGAGACCAATCCGCAACCAACATTGAGATGTCTCAAGAACAAAAGGACTAAAATCCAAACGTGAAAGTGGTCACGTTTAAAGCAAAATTTGCCTGATATTTTTCACCTCTCTACTGTGTACCTGCATATTACCTAATAGTATGGAGATGGTACTGTAGTTTGGTTCTTTCCTTGTAACCATAGAACTTTGTGAAGGACGCTCTCTGTCCGTGGCGAAGTGCACGTGTTTTTTTTTTGTTTCCTGGGAAGGAAGTAGCGACTCATTTCTTAGAAGCGAGCTTCAATTTTCAAAAGAGAACTGGAGTTCGTAGCTACCTGCCCTCTCCGCCTCCCTCCTCTCTCTTTCTCTCTCTCTCTCTCTCTCCCATCTGCACCTACTATACTACTGTACCGGTACACCTTTTAAAAGGATGCGATCTGGCCATGCCTCCTTTACCTAGGAGATAGCGCACATATTAAAGTACCAGTTGCGATCATCCTGGTAGTGGTGCGCCCTGTGGTGTCGCGGGTGCCTCGAGTGGTGGGAGCACCGGGAGGGCTTCTTGGGCACCTCCCTGGCCTTCCCCGCCGGCGGAAGCTCGGAACTGCTCGGCTCACCCGGAGGTGGAGGAGGAGGGTGCTCAGACGTAGTTGCCGCGTTTTCGTCGTCCTCGCCGCCTGCGCGCCTCCGGTACCTGGACAGCTCCGTCCTCAGCAGCCTCCGTATCTCGTCCGTCTTGCTCGTCTTCTTCCGCCTCCTCGTCGTCCTTGCCCTCCTGCGACGCGGGCGACGCGGGCGACGCGGCCCCCCGCGGGCAGGCGCGGCCCCTCCCTCGTGGATGGTGATGGGCACGTTCACGATGGTGGTCTGGGGACCGGGGCCACCACCTCCTCTCCCTCTCCCGGCGGTCTCCTGCCGGGTCACCCGGGTAAGCCGCTCTAGTTGTACGGGAGCCGTCTCTTCTTCCGGATCCGGAGGGGTCGAGGAGCACTTTGGTGTTGCTGCCTTCCTTCTCCTCGGCTTCGCTTTTGCAGCCATACGTTTACCCATCTTTGTGTCCTTGTCGGCGATTCATAACAACACCATAGGTTCTTAGGGCATGCGTGCGCTGTTGCGTACTGCCCTTAAACCTGTGTACGTATTCCACCTTCCAAACTTTGCTATTACAAGTGGCGTTTCCAGTCTAACAGTAATACATGTTCTTGGGTGCTCCGTGCTTTTCGGTTATAGAACCTGTTTCTCCTGGGGTGCAGACACGTTTTTCTTATCAAAAGCTCTTTGCAATTTAGGAAACTGATGATTTCCCTTTTTTAAAAAATATTATTGTTGTTTAGGATTACTACGGCAAGGCAATAACGTGTTTCACATTAAAAAGATCCTCAAAGTTACTAATAAACTTTATCTGGGAAATTGAGTTCGTTTCAATTAAACCGGCGTTTTCAAATGTGACCAAAAAAATCGCCACCGTAGCTGATTTTATTTTTTAAGTAGCAAAAATTGCGATTAAAAAAATCCAAACAAAATTTTAGACAGCGATATTTAAAGCTTCGCCTTGCGATTTCGACATTTTTCCGTTGTCAACTCTGGTGGGCCAAAATGTCGATGAGTAGGGCGGACCATTGGTACTCCGTCTCTCTCTTAGTCTTGCTCGCTCTCCACTTTGGCCTAGGAACAGCGATGGTGATTGTTAGCTTCCTGGATACCACGGAAGCCGCGCGATGCACCAGCGCCTTACCGGAAGTCCTGTTCTACTGCGGGATAAGCACCGTCGCCTCCTCCTTCGTCCCGCCCCTGGCCGCCGTCAACCTCGGCCCGCTGCTGGCCTCCTCCGTCTTCGTGCTGAGCTCCTCGGCCCCCAGCGTCGCCGTCGCCCACAACATCTACGCGGCCAACGCGGCCGTCAAGGGGCTGGAGGGGGCCAAGGTGCTTCTCCTGGACGACCTGGCCTTCAGGGACGTGTCGGAGTGCGACAGGAGGGCGGCGGGCTGGGCCACCTGGCTCCTCGTGGCCGTGTGGAACGTGTACGGCTCCGCCCTCTTCCTCATCATCATGGCCACGGGAAACGGGACCACGCTGGTCAAGAGGTTTCTCTGGAAGATGCACCACGTCCGATTTTTCCTTGGGGAAAGGAAGTCCGAAGAGGTAAAAGGGTGCATCCAGTTGCATCTGTATCGTAAGTTTCAGCCACACGGTCGGGCAAAAATCGCCATCTTTTATGGACGGCGGCGCACCTTGTTCAACTCGATGCACCCAGCTCTTAGTCCCCGCTGAAGAAGGAACTTTCGCTCATTGCCGTGGAGGAATTATCTGAATCCAAGGCGCCGAGCCTTCCCACCAAGAAGAAGAAGGAGGAGGAGAAGAAGGAGGCGCTTCCAGTGCCGCCAGCAGGAGAAGAAAAGGGAGGCTTGGAGACACGGTCGGCCCCCGACGGCGCCCCGAGGCTCCCCACTCCGGCCTTTCCGAGGCCGTCCTCGGAGGTGACCTTCTTCCGGCACGGGCTCGCCTCGGGAGGTCGCCAAGAGGTCCCCCCACAGGGGGGGCCACCAAAGAAGCGGGGGAAGCCGGCGCCGAGGAGGAGGCAGCAACCAGTGCCAGTACCTCAGCGGCCAGGGGAAGGACAGCAGCGGGCGCAGCCAAGGGAAGAGGTCAGGCGGGTGAAGCTCCCGAGTCCAGTGGCGAGGAAAGACAAGGACGAGCTGGTGGCTTTTCGCCTTCCCAAGGTGGTCGCTCCGATCGGGACGCAGCCGCCGGCCGCTTTGACCGTCCCCGCCAGAGCTCCCTCCCCAGCGGCGACAAGACAGTCATTCGAAAAACGGTCTTAAAATTGATGCTATTGGAAATGTTAAAAAAAGTACCTGATAGGTTGCTGTTTGTCGTGATGATAATTTGGTACGTACCAGTCCAGTACAGAACTCAAATAACAAAAATTCCAATAGTGGGCTATCTAATTGCTGCTACATCATCAGTCATCACATATTGTGCCAATTATACTAGTACTGATATGGACTGTCTTGCATGCTGGTGTGATTTTTTTTTACGGTTGATATTCTGGAACCTCTTCCTCTCCCTGATGCTCGTCGAAACTCTGACTTGGAGCTTCGGTGGTGGTGGAGGGCACTGGCAGGGTGATCTCATCGTCCTTCCCTGCCATTGGTCTATCCAGCATGGTGACCACTTTGAAACCTAGTAAAACACACACACACACACACACATACTTTGGATGAACTGATTTTTGAGATATCATGCTTGAAATTTGAACTGAAAGCAAAGGCAAAAAAACTTCTTTTAAAATGAAAAGTGAAATTCCAGGAAAAAAAGAATTCGACGTCTTTGCTTGCTAGTGCTAAAAGGAGATAGGTCGGTTGTCAAATGAGACAACCATGAATTTGCAGTGCTTAATATCCAAGGACTACTTCTTACCTGGGCCCTTCCTCGGGCGGAGCTGGGTGGGCTCCCCTTGGAGGTGCGTGGTGACTTCGTCCTCCACGTCTCTCTTATCTCGTCGCACTCTTTCCAGAAATCCTTCAAGCGTTTCATACCTTTTTTTTCGACCCTATGATTTTGGTGCGGGGCCTTTCTTACCCCGAAGGTCTCTCAGAAACTCCGCTGGCCTGACACGACATTAATTCCGCGCTTCAAATCACTGAATCAAATCACAAAAATCGGAAGAGCCGATCCGACATCACCTTTCCGAGCGTCTGCCGTCCAGCTCTTCTGGTGGGAGGAGG
>JAAUYM010021224.1_pt1 | contig 13321 bp, 14 predicted proteins | sample 7278001 | NCBI WGS metagenome assembly JAAUYM01 (sample SAMN14350224, study PRJNA611818) | marine sediment metagenome | isolation source: surface marine sediment (1.8m) | place: French Polynesia: Moorea | collected 2018-08
CCCCCCCCCCCCCCCCCCCCCCCCCCCCCCCCCCCCCCCCCCCCCCCCCCCCCCCCCCCCCCCCCCACTGCGACTTATCTTAGTGCAGAAAGATGGAGGACATACCTAGTAGTACATGGTATGTCAACTTTTTTTGCGACCCTCTTTGTGTGTGGGTTGGCAACCTCTGACTTAGCAGATGTCCTGGAGGTGGAACAAGAGGCGCCGGGGCAAGCCCGACCTTGCAGCTCCTCCTTTTTCCTCCTCCTCCTCCTCCTCCTCCTCCTCCTCCTCCTCCTCTTCCTCCTCATTCTCCTTATACTCCTCCTCCTCTTCCTTCTCCTCCCTCATCTCATTTTCAACAGCCCCGGGATCTTGAGGGGGGGGAAAAGAGAGAAAGGCTTTTTAGCAAGAAGCTGAGCTATGTCCTTTTTCCCTCCTAGGGCCCTAGGGGAAGAAGGCTCGGAAGCACCGAAGAAGCACCTAATCTAGCACAAATACTAGTGCAGCATCAAGATTTCACTGAACGTGAGGAAAGCGTTCCGAATTTTTTTTGGGGGGGTCCGATGGTCAAAGAGAGCCGCATCGGCGGCGGCTGCAACAGCAGCAGCAGGAATCTCCAAACTTCCATCCGGTTGTAGTAGACAAAAAGGGAAAACGGGGCAGATCCTCCTCCTCCTCCTCCTCCGCCTCCTCTTCCTCCTCTTTCTCCTCCTCATCATCATCAGCCGCTTCCGACTAAACTTCCTTTCTCCTCCTCTAAGTTTATATTCGAAACTGCGGTGTGTGTGTCTAAGACGAGAGTTGAAAAGTTTTGCCTCTCGTCCTTCCATCCTTCCTTCCTTCCTCCCTTCCAGAGAGGCGACATCCGTCCGAAGCTCCTTTCTCGCCTTTCTCCCCCCTCTCCCTCCCCCTGCCCTCCCACCATCTACCCCCCAAGAAAGGAAGAGGCATCAGGGTCTACAAGAGCATGGCGTTCTTCTCGTCCTTATTGCGCTGCACGTCTCTGTAGTAGTAACTGTACTAGTGACTTTCCATTGAAAAGTCTTCTTCTCAAAAAAAAAATATTTGTAATATGTGTCGTTTGCTTATTTGGTAACTTTCTTCTTGCTGACCGATTCCGCTCGCAACGGGAGGAGAGAGGGAGAGAGAGAGAGAGAAAAAGATTTTTTTAAAGGCGCAAGGCGCCTCTCGGAATGCCAGGACACACAAAGCTTAAAGAAGGAAGGGCTGCCATCTGGCAAAGCCTGGGAAAAAATGCATCAACAGTCCACTTACTTCAGAAAGTTGTTAGGTTTTTCGTGACTATGTTTGAAACTGGGCTACTACCTACATTTACAGTTGGGTAGACTTTGTCACACTTCTACGGCCCTTCTGGCAACCCTGCCACTACCTCTGGATTTCTTTTTTTCGTCTTGTTTCTTCTCCTCTGTGTGCGCGTGTGTTATCGCGAAAGGAAGAAGAAGAAGGCAACAAATGTTTTCTTCTTCTCCTTTGGAAGGGAGGGAGAGGGGGAGGAGGAGGAGGATATCAATGTCAGGCAGACGACAATGCTCTCCAAGAAAAGGGAGAGGGCGGGGCGGGGTGAAAGTGGGAGGAGAAGTGTTGCCACGCCTTAAGTAAAAAACAAAACGTGTTTGCAAATTGTGCGCAAGATCAAGAGCAAGACCCGTCCAAATTCGTTAGGCCTACGTGCGACATGCAGATTCCTTTTAGAATTAATAAGACTCTCAGAGGAAATCTCTTGCAAAATGGCAACACTGAAGGGGGGAAGCAGACCTTCCTCCTCCTCTTTCTTCTTCTTCTTCTTCTTCGTCTGAAAAGCATGGGTGGGACGTTATGGCGGAGAGGAGAGTTGCGAAATGCCAGAAAGAAGGATTCTCCTCCCCCCCCTCGAGGAGGCCTCGACGTCTAAACGCGTCTTTGACGTTCTTCTTTTCCGTCAATTTTGCTCTATATCTAAACTGCAAGCCTAATGGAATATCGGTGAGAGTTGGTCGACTTGAAGGTGGAGGAGAAAGAAAATGAGGCAGACACCTGCGAGCGTCTCTGAATGCTCTTCTTGCTTGTTCTTGTTCCCCCTCCCCTCTCCCTCCTTTTGTCACTGTGAGATGAAAAAGGAGGAGGAGGAAAAAGGCACTTTTCCTCCTCCTCTTCCTCCTCCTCTTCCTCCTGCGTCGTTAGCAGGAGGGAGGGGGATGCGAGAATTGGGGACAAACAACTAAATGCGCCTCCTTCCGTCCTCCCTTCAGCTTCCATGCTGAAGGGCGCGCCAGGAATCGCGGCAAAGCGAAGTGTGGCAAAAAGCGCCCATTTCCATTGGCGCTTTTTTTGGCGCGCGCGTTTGGACGTTTCTTATAGAAAGAGAAGGACGAATAAGAATAGCGCCAAACTTAAAATAGAACCCTTATCTTCTCATAGCGTTTTTCCTTGGCGCGTTCAAAAAAAAAAAAAAAAAGAGAAAAAGAAACAAGGACACGGTCAAGCCCGTTCCAAGACGGCCATGCTTCCTCTGACTATGTACTAGGGAAAAAAGAAGTGAATGCACGCAACTTTGAGGGGATATGTGTGAGGAGGAGGGGGAGGAAGGCGACACGGATTTTCACTTTGGAAGGATTTTTCACTCTCTCTCTCTCTTCTAACCCCTTTTTCATCTTACTCTTGGAGGAGGAGGAGGAAGAGGAGGAGGAGGAGGAGGAGGAGACTGCTTGGTCCATCTTCTTGAGAGAAGGAGGCTCTATCAACCGGTGCTTCCTGATACGTATCTACTAACTAGGTATGTTTGATTTAGCTAGTTTACTCAAATCCTTTACCTACTACTACGCCCAACCAACAACGCGCTCTTGATAAACTTCCGCCTGAGCTCCGATGCGGAAAGAAGCACCGACTGAGCATACTACAAACGTGCAAAAAATACATGTGCGCAACTGAGCTTCCATTTTGCATGCCACCGTTGGTGGTTGGGACCTCCCATCATCTTGTCAAATATAATAGAAGAGCAACTACTATTGTATAAAGACTGGTGTGTACTTGAACAGGTCAGTGACTCCCCCCCAGCAATCCTTGCTCTGGAGAACAAAGAGCATCTCGCTGTCTTCCTCTGTCGTTCCCTCTCATTGATATTCTTATGCATCCGTTGTTGTCTGAGGAGGAGAGCGGGAGAGAGAGAGGGGATTGAGGTTGTTGCTACGTGGTACTAGACAAGTACATGTACAGTACACCCGACCAGATACATCCTTTATCCCTTCACGTTTCAAACATGACACGCCTAAGAAATGACTATGCGCTATGTTATGTTGTTATTATAGCATACCCAACCAACAAGGATGCAGCAATGGAAGCTCAGTAAGGACATGAGCTTCCATTGCATGTTTGGCACCAAATTGTAATACTCAGTCGGCACTTATTAACAATAATAATATTGTTCTTTGTTATACTGTATTTATGACTATTTTTTGCCATCAAATCATATGCCCAGTTGGCACATTGACAAAATTGGCATACTCTTACCTTTTTTTGAGCATATTTAGGAGCTTATTAAGGATCCACTGTTAGTTGGGTAGTTTTTTCAATTACATATCAACCAGGTTAAGAAGGAGGGAACAAAACTTGGTACTTATACCAGTACAGTTTACCCACTGTACTAGTACAATCTGCCTTTTCAACCCTTTCTATTGAAAATATTGGCTGTCCAATCCCCTCATCCCCCCCTTTTTTTGGCAGCCTCCTCCTCTTCCCATCTCCTTTTAACCACAAATTTATGTGGGGGGGGGCTCGTAGCAGCATCCATCCAAGCTGTATGTGGAGGCATTGCTGCCAAATTGTAGAAGGGGAGGGGGCTGTTTCTCAGCATTTTTACTGCATCTTTTCACTTCACCAAGAAGGAGGAAAAAAAAGTCAGGACAGCAAAGTTACACAAAAAAGCAGAATCTTCATAGTCCTGCAGAGGATCCAGCAAAAACACACACACACACCAAACCATCCTAGAATGCAAAAATTCCGGATTTTTTTTGTATATATTTCAGAGAGCCCTTTTCACATCGCGTCCTCTGAATGCTCTTTCTTCTTCTGTTCCCTTTTTTTGGAGGGTGGTGGTGGCGGGGGCTGTTGTAGCAGCAAGAGAAAGATGCAGCAGTCCTCCTCCTCCTTCTCCATTGTACAAACATCACAATAACGGCAGCCAGGGTTGCCAGCAGTCGAAGCAAGCCGGGCAATGGATTAAAAAAAAGACAGACAGTAAATAAGACTGTTTCAAAAGAGCCAAATGCCCCATAGCTGACTTTTATTAAAGTCTTATTGCATTTCTATTCATGAATTGTTATGGGAGACTTTTTTTCACAAAACCAATGTTGTGGGATCTGGCTTTAAAAGAGCCAAACTGGCATCCCTGACGGCAGCGGGGAAAAGGTAGAAAGAGAGGGAGAGAGAGAGAGATGGCCCAAGAAGAAGAGAAGGAAAGGGGTCCCAGGGCATCTTGCATCCCAGTAGTACGTATGCGTACAACAATGGCAATCTGGCCTGAGCGAGGGAGAGAGAGAGAGAGAGAGAGAAACCCGACGGGACAATTGGACGTCTTACTAAACAACCACATGTTCCTTCAATTGCTTGCATTCACCATAAATTAAGGGCCCATCTTAGGAGACATGTCGTTGGTAAGTAGCCTTGCAAATTCTGCTGATCAGAAGCTTCCCGACGAAACATTTCAGAGTTAAGAAACACGAACAAATCTTGGGTGAAATCAACATGTTCTTGGCATGTCTTTGGATAGCAGCACACATGAAAGACACACACGTCAAGAACATGTTGATTTCACCCAAGATCTGTTCATATTTCTTAACTCTGAAATGTTTCGCAGGGAAGACAGTCAGAGAGAGAGAGGAGAAAAATGAGGAGGGGACAGTCGGATGATGATAGCGTTTGCCTCCGAGTACATCACGGATGCAGAGTTTACAGTAAACTCTGGAAACAGTCAAGTCAGCAGTCTGCAAGAAAGTTTTTCACAATATTGAAAGTTCTTCACTACCGATACAGGAATAACAAAAAATCTTTTATCCGAGAAATCTTCAATTTTTTACTATCCCAACCAATATTGGTACCACTAGAGCGACACCAATGGCTATGCCACTAGTGGCAACTAGTGACTTGGGTTGCTATAGATGCTCTAAGGGTTATTTTTTCACTATGCTAACACCTGCTTTGGAGTTAGGACAACCCATGGTCGGGATGTTGGTCGGGATAGCAAACGTCATTACATGGAAAGTTGACTGTTCTTTCCAGGGTACTTTCCAAAGCAATTTGCCTAGTTGTCATCCCATCCCATTCCATTACAACATGTAATGGACTTCCGCTAGGTACAGTACTGACGTAGATGAACTGAGAAATCTTGACGGCCAGGGTTGCCAGATACAAAGGCATACAGACATCAAATAAGTATAGTTTAAAAAGAGTGAGACTTTTGGCTTTCTCTTACAGAGAGTTTTACTAAAAGCCACCTTTTTTCAGAATCCTGTTTTTTTTTAATGACAAACTGGCATCTCTGTACAACCCACAAATGATGTTCTTAACAAGATTTCTCTTATAACTGCCCTACAACAGAGAGAGACCGAAAAATAAGTCTTAATTGTGGAGGATCAAGGAGATGTTTTTTTTTACCATCTTATAGGGGGAAATGGCGGTGGCGCCGCTCTGCAGGGGCTCTCAGTGCTGGGCACTGGCGAGAGCCCCCCCAGCCCCCCCCTCCCTGCAGGCAGCGCCATCTACCGGCAGAGGTGGCAAACCAGCTTGTGTGAGGAAGAGGGCAGGAAGGGCTTTTTTTGGTGCCTTGCTGGTGTTTTAATGTATTTGTTACAGAACACCAAAATGTGCTAGAATTTGGTGATGTGGTCACTACAGAAAAGCACAGCATATTAAAATTATGGTAAGGTTTTTTTCTTTTAGCGTGGAGGGGAGGGGGGAGGTGATAACCACAAAAATTTCAAACTTCTCCTCCTTCTCCTCCTCCTCCTCCTCCTCTTCCTCCCTCCCCCTTAATATGTATGGCACTTAAGCGAATTCCACCACCACTTTTGCCCCCGGAGGGAAGAAAGAGAGAGGCCATTAACTTGAGCTCCTCCTACTCCTACTACTACTACACTTTCTCCCTCTCTCCCCCCCTCTCTCCCTCAACAATTTCTTTGCTCCATCATTTGAGAGGAGGAAAGAGTCGTTTCCCATGCAATATTCAATATGCAGTTTAGAAGAAGAAGAAGAAGAGAAAAACTCCAAAAGAAGATGATAAAATTTGGGAAATTGGCAGTCGCACTCTTTTTTTTCCTGGTGAAAAATGATCCGCGTGGGGAGAGGAAATCCACACTCCGTGTGAGTCTCTTTCTCTCCCTCTTTCTCTCTCTCTTTCTCTCTCCCTCTTTCTCTCTCTCTTTCTCTCTCTCTTTCTCTCTCTCTTTCTCTCCCTCTTTTTCTCCCTCCCTCCCTCCCTCCCTCTCTCTCTCTCTCTCTCTCTCTCTGTCCCCCGCTGACACGTCTGTCGATAAAAGTTGAGTGGCATGATACACTGAGAGGAGGGCTCTGGCAGAAAGTAGGGTGGGTGGGAGGGGGGAGAAATACAGGAAAAGTGTACTACGCGCACGTCGCGAATTCCCATCTAATTCAGTTGACTTTATGTGGAGGAAATCTCATACCTGGTTAAAAAAATAACTACCATAGTTACGCACAATAAAAACTTGTACGGTACTACTTAGAATACTAGGTAATAACTGGACGACGTGAATTCCCGACCAACTTGTTTCCATCCTGGAAAAGAAAGAACGTGTTTCTTTTCGCCCATGGACTCAGGCTCAAGTTGCACCTCGAGTTCTGCCTCCCTCCATCTTTCCTCCTCCTCCTCCTGAGCAGCAAAAAAAGGCTCTTTCACTGATGTCTGGATCTTGTTTGGAGCTTGCTAAGTGCTTTCCTTTCCTTTCTGAGAGGGCTTCTTGGGTAGTGCTCAAAAAGAGAGGAGGAGGAGGAGGAGGAGGAGGAGGAGGAGGAGGAGGAGGAGGAAGAGGAGGAGGAGGGGGAGGAAGAGGAGGAGGAGGAGGAGGAAGAGGAGGAGGAGGAGGAGATTCTTTAAAATGCAGTATAACACGTTCTGCGTGCTAATGGTTTTTTTTTTTGCACGCCGTGAGGGTCAAGACTTCCCCCTATACGTACATAGATTTCTACGTATTGTACGTACAGAAAAAAATTGCAAAGATCACCAAATCCGTAAATTGGCAACTCCTGCAGGTTTGTCACGTTGCGTTTAAAAGCGGAGCGACGGGATTTTTTTTTAGGAAGCCAGGTTCTACTGTACCCTACGTAGCATTAGAGGGAGGTGCATTTTTTTTTTTGCAAACTGCTCTTATTATTGTAATTATTTGTCAGGATTCTGGGTTTTTTTAAATCACACCAAGTCTGCTAGGATGCCTATTAAAGTTTGCTAATAACAACACGCAGACAGTGTTACCATCGTGGTAGGCATTTTGCGACTTTCAAAAGTCACAAGATGAGCAACAAAAAGTTCTTCCTTAAATTTTTTGCAAAAGTTGGGGAAAAAATTACAGTTGGCATGTTTATGCATTACAGCTATGCGCAAAAAAAAGACGTAAGTCGAAAATTGTGCAACAAAAGTCTCTGAATTTTTTTTGCGCAGATTGCAAAATATTGCGAGGTGTGGCAACACTGCCCGCACAGACAACTACGGGGGTGGGGGAAACGACGAAAACGCAGCATTAGAAACCAACCAAGCAAGCAAACGAACAAAATGGAAGATGACAACGAATCAGAAAAAGAAAAAGAAGGTGAGTGAAATTTTGCGAGTCTATTTTTGTTTCCCCTGCTCACCGCTGCGTCCAGGAGGGCCCTGCTCCCAGTCAGACTCCGCTCTCCTGCGGCCACGCCCCTGGAAAAAAAATGGAGAACCCGACGGGACTTTTTAAACTTGCAAGCGTAACAAATTCAGCTTTAAACATGTACTGTAGTAGAACGTCATTAGAATACCACACAAATATCACAATTTTTTTCATAAATTTGTTACGCTTGTGAGTTTAAAAGTCCCGTAAGTGATACTCAGTCAAGGAGCACTAAAATCAGCCAATAGCAACCAACTGAGCATGGTACAGTTTTGATGATGCTTGTTAACACGTTTTGTGCATTTTTTTACATAAAAAAGTAGTGACGGTGCCTTTGAGCATAGGTACAACATTCTGGTGCTGAATGTGTACTTTTGTGTTTGTCAAAAGAAATTGTGTTAATGCGCATCAATTTCATGTGTTGCTCAACGACATGCATAGAAATCTGTGTTTGGTGCCAAACTGTATCCTCAATTGGTGGCTATTAGATGGTTTTAGCCGTCGGGAAGCGCCCCAAGAAAGTGGCTAATTTTTTTTTTACTCTGCTTATTAAAGATCGCTGTTGGTTGGGTAGCATCATCATTACCCTGGGATGGTGGGCAGCGTCTGCTGGTGTTGCTGCTTCTGGTACTGCCGGGCGTTCTTCATCACCCTCAGGGAGTAGCTGGAACCCTTCATCTTGAAGACTTTGTCTTGCTGCGTACTTCAAAAAATACTGTTACTGATTGTTTTTTGTGTCCTTCTCTCTCTCTCTTGATTGTTCTATGCTGATTGTCTCTGGTTGTACAGGAGGAGGTGCTCGTGAATAACCTTGAAAGTTTCTTCATGCAAAAACTAGCGGTAGTTTAAAGTGGAAGAGCATGCATGCTGTGGTTGCGGGGAGAAGAAAATAAAGCCAGGTGAGGAAGTTTTCTCCTTTCTTATATGATGATTGGAGTCTTGTGATTGTCGAGTTCTTGTTCGTCGCTGTTGCTGCGGCGTGATAAAAGTTTTCCTGAAAGAAAAAGGATGGAGAAAAAAACGTTATACGATGTGGTTTTTCTTGCAGAAAGGGTCTTGGAAAGCGTGGATTATTGTTTTTGTTGTTTTTGTTCGAAACTTGCAGATATTTATGCGCTAGATAGACCTTTAAATTAATGTCTTGTGAAATATTGACATTTATAAACTTAGATTCTTGAAGGACTTAGGACAATGCATGTCCTTGTTGACTTGTGCGTTGCGGAGAGCAACAAAATTTGGAGCAAGCCACGTTTTTTTTTCCTCTTTGAATGGAGAAAAAGAGGACATTGTTGCAACCAGGAAGCAGTGTTCTCAAGTGGCATTTTTACAATGTCGAAAACAATGGCAAATTTGGCACTTTTTGGAACTTTTTGCAACAATTTTTTTTGGAGGGTTCTGCTCAAACAAAATCTGGCATCTATTGACCGAACAGTTTGGCGTTCATGTGCATTCACTTCTGTCAAGATCTGGCAACACTGGCTCGGGAGGAGAGGGGGGAGGGCTAGGAAAAACAAAGCATGAAAGGATGTTAAGGATGCTGATAGATAGATGTACCTACGTACTTCCCCCTCCCTTCCTCCTTCTTTCCTTGGCTCCACCCACCCACGTCGAATTAATCTTCTATCCATCTTGATGGAGGGGGGGGAGAGGGGGAAGGAGGATGAGAAGACGCTTCCACACACAAAAAAGGATACTACTACAGTATGTACGTAGTACAGTAGAACTTGGATTTAACGGACTTCTTCAATACGGTCGATGTTATGAGGACAAACATCAAACTGCATATGACATGAATAAATTATTAGTGAACATTTCTCGCTGCTGACCAACCAGTTCACCACATCTCAGTTCTGCTGCAGAATACTTCTTTTTATCAGTCAGTAGCAAGACGTGTTTGCCGATAATTTATTTACGTAATTGCATTTCAGAGTTTGCAGTCACTACGTCGACCTTATTGAAGAAGTCCGCTATATCCAAGTCCTACTGTAGAATTCTTCTCTTACTTTTTTTTGCCTGTCCTCCACAATGAATGTGCTTGTGCTACCACTACGAGTACCGCATTGGAGCAGCATCTTCAACTAGAGGCACCGTCGCCATCTTGAGAATATCAGGAAACAAGAACTTCCGAGAGATATGCACATTCCAAAGTGCTCGCATCAAAACTTTAGCTCTAAAAATGTCGAGTGAGCAGCTAACTACAAAGCTTGCTAAGGGAACAAAGGGGACGGCGAGGATCACCCCCCGCCGTTCTTGGACCGCGACGCTCCACGGCGGATCAGAAGTTTGTAGAAAATGGAAAGAGAAAGTTCAGAAAGACCTTTGTCCTAGTGCTACCTACCTACGAGGTGTACGTAGTGGATTGTTTTTCTGTTTTTTTTTAGGCAGACCCGACCAGACACACACACTTTATCTCGCCGGTACATATTTGACATATTTCAAACATAATAACATATTTCAAACGTTATGAACATGACTTGTTTGGTACTTTATAACTTCATTCTTTTTGTCTTTCCTAAGAGACGTTAATTAAACAAATAACTGCCATTCATCCATCCCAATTATCCGAGTTCGACTGTACTGGTATACAGGACAGTGGTACGTAATATTTCTTGTCGAACCTCTGCCGCCATGGACCTGACCCAAAATGGAAGGGTGGAAGGGGATCAAAGGATGCTTGATGGGCGGGCAGTGAAAGGGGGCCGGAAGAGGGCAAAACTGCAACTTGGAGGTCCGCGGGCCAGAATTTGCCCTCGGACTGTGGCCCAAGAAAGGAGATCATCGCTCATTTTCAGCCCTGGTTTAATCAGCTTACACTGCCGTATGTGGTGCGATGTGTCATGGATGAGCAGGGGCCGCATATAAGAGTAACATTTTGGAAAGTGTGCAATATACGTATGCCTACCAGCACGCGATGCAATATGTTACTCTTATATGCAGCCCCTGCTCATCCATGACACATCGTACCACATACGGCAGTGCAAGCTGATTAAACCAGGGCTGGATGGTAAGCAAGCACTCTTCAATTTGGAACAGCAGTGGAAGGACACATGCGGCCCGAGGGTCGCCAAGTCCACCCGTCCTCTCCAGTGGGAGGCTTTCCTGGGATAGGCTGGCTCTGCGCCCAGAAATGACAGTGAATAAAGGTTCACCCTTGCAATAAACCTCCAGTGGGTTTTTTTTTGTAAGTAACATCAGTTCATAAGTTGCAGCAGTAAATCTCTGACACACATGTACTAGCAAAGTACATAGCACTTAGGAGTTTGCAAAGTTTGTTGCTGGCTGGCAAAAAAAAATTAGTGATTAGAACCATCTTTTGCTACTACTATGTAGGTACAGTAAAGTTTTGTTGGTCTTTATTGAAGTTATAAAATAATGAAGTTCTACTGCGTTTGCCTATGTTATAAACAGGTTCTTTGTGAGTCACGCTATTTGGAAACAAGGACAGACTCTGTTCAAAGACCTGCGGCGCAAAGACAGTGTTTCAAACTAGAAAGTTTTGTCTCAACAGGAAGAAGAAGACCGACAACAACAACTCGTTGTTTCTATGACCTGTCGGCTCCTGAGGGCCGCAGGTAAAGAGCATTTCTTCCATCTGGAACAGTAGCATAAAAGCCGATCACCCTCCCCCCCCCAAAAAAGAGAGGGGTATAAACGTTTTTATGTGTCTTCCTTTTTTGGGGACAACAGGATGATGATGTCTCTTTGCAGCAAAAAAAAAAAAAAAAAAGATGGACTACAAATCCTTTTTATGCGCACGCTGTAACTATACAGAATTTCTTGGCGCATGGAAGTTTGTGTGAGAAGCAGACAACTTTTATACATTAGCTTTGAAGCGATCGTTGTCGGTTGGGTGGCTGAAGCAACCCATTTTGGGCGGGGCGGGGGGGGACATTCTGCATTCTCGCAGAATTCATGCACGGTTAAATCAGGTTGTCAGTTTTTGCTGGGACACCCCATACCTAGTAGTAGTACGGAGACATGATGAGAGAGAGGAGGGTCACCGCTGCATATCATCATCATCCTCTCCTCTCCTCTCCTCTGCCACACCTACCCATCCTCTGCAACTGCTCACGATCCATCTCAATTTGGGGAGATTGGGCGTGACAACGGCCTGTAGCGCGGGAAGGAAAAGGGGGAAAATTACCTGGGTGTGTGTGAAACATGGAAACAAGAAGGCCAGTTCCCAACCGGATACTGTACATAGAGTAGGTAAAAGAAAAATAGGAGAAACTAGAGATCTTCTGAGCCCAGGGTTGCCAAAAGAAAGCGAAGATCTTTGGACTCCAGAGTTACGGAAAGGAAGCTAGAGATCTTTGGAAATCAGAGTTGCCAGATTAACAAGTTAGGTAGTAAACAAGCCATACCATGTGTCCAAAATGACCAGACAGTAAAGAAAAACTTTTTTACTCCACAGTTTGCAGAAAATGCTCATAGCTGTATTTTTAACAGAGGAAGCCTGGCAACCCTGCTTTAAACAATGCTATCTCTGATTGGAGCAGAGAAAGGGGCAGAGAGAGAGAGAGAAGGAAAATAAATAGGATGGTGCCCCCTCCTCCTCCTCCTCCTCCTCCACTCCACAATGGGAAGATTGGTATTGTGTGAGAGCCTCCACCCCCTTTGGCACTGTGTCATTTTGAAGATTTCCTTGTTAGAAGTCTGCTCTCCCTCCCCCCCCCCAAAAAAAGAGCAAATCCGCGGATCAGCCATTCCTTCAAAAGAGGCAGAAAACAAGAAGAAAAGATTGCCTTATAGTCACTGCTAAGAATGCCACCAAAAGGCGGAGAAGGACAAAAAAGAGAGCATTTTTAAGATCTTCGTGCTTTCACTCAAAATTATACCAGTAGTGGGTTCTTTTTCTCTCTCTCTCCTGGAATTACTTTTCGCGCAATAAAGACATAACTTCTATTGCTACATACGTGGTGTAAAGAAAATTACACTCATCTCCCATTTTTGGGGGGGACCAAGACACGGAGGTTTTAAAACCATTTTTAAATGCTTGTCCGGGAATTCGGCTGTTGCCCTTCTTCCTGAGGGTTTCAGAAGCAGAAGGAAGAAGAGTTTGCAAAAAGGAGGCCGGAGGTTAAGTAAATGTCTCTCTCTCGTCCTCCTCCTCCCCCTTCCTCCTCCTGCTCCCCCTTCCTCCTCCTCCTGCTCCTCCTCTTCCCCCTCTTTCAGTTGGTTTCTTCTTCATCCCCCACGGGACCACCTCCAGAGATAGCTACGTTTTCTACACATAAAAGGAAGAGGAAGAAGATTTTCTCCCAGACCTGAATCTTGATTCTGCAGAGTTGTGCACTTGCTTTCCGCCAACTTTCTTAAATTCTCGTACTTAAAAAACCTGATCTTGAACTTGATTTTGCATCTGCTATTGTCCTAAAAAAATGTGTAATTTTTTGTATGGCATGTCTTTTTTGAAAAAATATCGTATTTTTCATTTTATTTTTTTTTATATATTTTCTCTCGGTCTCTCCTCC
>JAAUYM010075293.1_pt1 | contig 13300 bp, 19 predicted proteins | sample 7278001 | NCBI WGS metagenome assembly JAAUYM01 (sample SAMN14350224, study PRJNA611818) | marine sediment metagenome | isolation source: surface marine sediment (1.8m) | place: French Polynesia: Moorea | collected 2018-08
AAGATAACCCTTGCCCAGAACCGATCTTTTTTTTTCGTTTGTTGGATTAAAGTCAAAAAAAATGGGTCGTTTTCTCTATCGAACCCACCCAGACACGACACCCCCGAACCGCAGTAGGGGGGGGGGGGGGAGAGAGGGAAAAAGGAGCAACAGAAAAAAGCAGAACATGCACAGTATTGAAGATTCAAAGAAGCATTGGGAGCTACTACGACATTCTGGCCATGGCAAAAGGGCCATTTCAGAGTTGCCATTGTTGACAACGTAGGAATCAAAATTTTTGCTTGCAAATGTGTGCATAGTTTGAACTTTGTGCAACCAAAAACTAGTCTTGAACATCTCCTCTTGTTTCTGGACCAAATTCGTCATTAAATCAAATTTGTGAGGTAGAAAAAAAAGCATCTTAAATCAATAACGTCAATCTCAACAACAGCTGGAGCATGAAACTGACCGGCATGTAGTCGGCCAGGTTCTTCGCGTTGACGTCGGACGCTCCCCTTGAAGACGTGGACGTCCTGAATGTGGTAGGGGAAATAGAAGAATAACAACAGTACAATGTACATAGTATAATAAAGCCTGTACTGTACTGTAGATACTGTACACTAATGGTAAACAGCTGGCAATCATAGGGATCTTTACTACGACTTTTGGAGTTCTACTGTGCAGCCATTACTACGCATTTTACCGCCAATTTTTCGCTCACCGTGAAGCGACCCTGTCCACCAGAAACCTCTTTCCGATTCCTCCTCCTCCTCCTCCGCCCTCCGACAAGCCCTTGCCCATGGGCTTCTTCCCGCCTCCTCCACCTGCTCCTCCCGTGATCGACACCAGGGGCATCGCGGCGTCCATGGTGAGGGGGCGACTGCCAATTCAAACTGATTGTTTTAAAATGCGCGACAAAGGAAAGGGGGAGGAAAAAAAACCCAGCGCTGCTTGCCTCTCTTCGCCGTCAGGAACGCGCCCGTGGCTCTTCGGAGAAGGCTCTGAGACCTGGCGAAGCATGTTGAGGACCCCAAGCAAAAAAAAAAAAAATCGATCAGATCGATATTCTGTGCCCTCAGTTTGTCTCTGCGTCAGTGTTCACAACAACAGCTTAGGTTGTACTACTACATGACGTTGTACGTACAACGTCGCACTGTATGTAGTACATACTTCGTAACAAGCTCTCTTCCTCTCCTCCTCCCTCAATGTCAATTGTCGCTCGACAGAGAAAGAGAAGCGAAAAAGTTGGACAGATAAGGGCAGAAGAAAAGCAACAGCAACAACAACAAGAGGAAGAAGAGTTGGGGGCCTGCAGTCGCGACTAATTTACTCACCCAGAATGTAGCGATCTTTTCTCAACAATTCTGGGTTGATTCTTTCTGCTCCCCTATATTACTGTGCACATCCTTTGCTGGATCGCAGTCAAGATAGCTGACACATCCTGTTCTGTTGCTCATGTACTAGCAGTGCGGGCAGGCCAGTAAGGTTTTTTTTCATGAGGGAGGGAGGAAGGGGGTATCTTCCCTGTGTTCTAACCGTGGTCATACTACAGACACATGTGCATAGTCAGGCAGACAGAGAGACAGAGGCAGAAGGAGGTTGATTGCAGTGCCGAAAAAAAAAAGTCACGAAACTTCGATTTTTACCTGTAACTCTTTGTCTGCGCTGCGTACCTGTGCATAGTGAGTAATAATTGTGGAACATTTTCACATCCAGACCCATTTCTCATAATACAATAACTCCCAGTAAAAAGAAGAATCGAGTGTAATCTTTTTTTATGAATAAAGGAAAAGACGAAATACTGTAATACTCCGTCAGCTCCTCCACCTTCTTTTTTTTTTTCAAAAATAATAATTTGGCCTTTCTTAGTCCCGGAATTAATGCAACATCAACTTGAATTCCCACTTGGGCTCGGAAGTAGGAATTAGCGAAAAGTAAAGTGGTGGGTGGTATGCTGATGGGAGCAAGAAATGACAGAAAACAGTGTCATCATCAACAGCAGCAACGACAACATTAAAAAACAAAAAAACCCTCACCCTCCATTGTACCGTAGCAATCGTGTAATCCTCAATCTACCTCATTGTTTATGCCAGATCCTAGTAATTACATGTAGTTCCGTCTGTTATAAAACACAGCAGTTGATCATGGGAAGCCGAGTGGACGTGTTACTAGCTAGGCTTAAGATCAAATCTGCGCCATCGCCTGGGCAAAGGGGGTCGTCATGTCGCACATCCTCACCAACCCCAACGCCGACTGCCACCCCAGCAGACGAAGACAAGAAAAGAAGGAGGAGAAAGAGGAAGGAGGAAGGTGGAGGAGGACCAAATTTCATTGCATTAATTCTGTCTAAAAAAAAATCATTAAGAACAAACAGTTTTTGTCTAACCTCCCTTCCTCTGATAGAGCAAATCTGAAAGAGGCTCAACCTTTTTTTTGGGCCGCAGATTACAGGGAGATGAGATAACCCTAGAAGGAAGACAGGGCTACATACTGTAGGATGTAAAAATATCAGGGAGTCTGCCTAACAGCGAAAATTGCCCACCCGCCGAACCTACGAGGGAAAATACAAAACTTCACTACAGAGAAGATTTTTTTGCCGTTTAGTGGAGGTACTACGTACATATGAAAGTACTGTAGTAGTACCTATGTGTATCTTTGACAGGTGGTGAGAAATATGTATATGTATGTTGGGCGGGTGCTGCATTTTCACCATTAGGGAGAGTTCGAAAGTTATAGGTGCAGAGCTGGAAACTGTACAAAATATTTGTATATATCCCGCGGGTGCTCAATTTTCGCCAAAAAGCAGCTTCCACCTCCCCCCCTTGCTTTTGGTCCCTGAACTCTCAATTTTTATTAAACAACTTACCTATATTTTTATTTTGATTTAAAAAACTAGGTTATTCAAAGTGGGGCGGTCAGTTTTTTTAGTGAGTTTTGGGTTTTGTCTTCGGTATCAAGGTTTGGAGACAAAAAGGAAGGGAAGATCTCTCTACCAAACAACGGGGAAGCCCGGCTAGACCATAGGTTGACCTGCGTGACCGGCAGCAGCGCTAGCTGAAAAAAGAAAAAAGGGAAAAAAAATATGGTTAGATAAAAAAAAAAGAAACGTGATATCTTGAGATAGCTTAATTATACCTATAGTACTTACAAAATATGACTTCCTGCTTCATGGAGCTGAACTACGATGCGGAGAGCGAAGCGAGCAACAGCAGCGGCGGCAGCAGCAATTGCAGCCACCTCGCCAACCAGGACGACGGGAGAGGAGGGGGCACCGAGGGGGAAGACGAGTTCAGCTACGAGGAGGTCGACGTGGTGAACACGGACGAGGAGGCGGACGAGGAAGTCAAAAGGATCTGCCAAGTCCGCGTAGGAATAAAAATATGATGTGTTTTTGAAATGGTGCCATACTTTTTTTTAACTGCTTTTTGAAGGTGTCAGAGACCGCTAGCAACGCTGCCACCGACAGCACGTGCTCACTGGTCACGTCTACGTCTGCGACGACGACGACGACGGCGACGGCGACGGCGACGGCGACGGCGGAGGCGGCGGCGGTGACAACGGCGGTGACCGCGTCCGTAGTACAACATCCCCCGAGGAGGTCATCACTCAGGCAGAAGAGGGCCGAGTTGGAGGCGGCGAGGGAGGGGGCGAGGACCAAGAGGATGGAGGAGGCCAAGTGAGAGACCCAACTTTTCGGACCGGGCCTCCAGGCCGATCAGGTAGTGAATTCTTGACAAGCCTTCTTCTCTCAGGGAGAGGTGGTCCCAGGCCCAGAAGGTGCTGCAGGGCCGACCGGTCGCGGACTTGTCGCCCCTGCTCGGGGAGGAGTACCACGTGGGCAAGAGGAAGAGGAGGAAGAAGAAGGGGGAGAAGGAAGAGGAGGAGAAGGAGGAGGAGGACGCGCTGTGCGCCGCCACCAGGTCCCTCCAGGAGATCGTCCGCCTGGCGGCGGAGTCGGAAGGCGTCGTCGTGCTCGACGTCAAGACCAACTCGGGCCAGGGAAGAGGAGGGAGGGGAGCGACGACCGGAGGCGATTACATGAACTCCTTTGGAGGACGTTGACGAGACCTGAAGGCACTGAACCCCCCCAAAAAATAAGGTTGTTTTTTTTTTTTTTGCTTGACATTTCAATTGCAGAAGACAATGTCATCTCGTGTTTTAGAAGCTTCAAGGCAATTTTCATTTAACCGAGATTCCCAATTAACCGAGTTCCGGCCAAAGTAACGCATTTTTTTCTCTCTCTCCCTTTAGTTACGTGACCTGCGTCTTCCTGTTCGTCGTCATCTTCTTCGGTCTGAGGAAAGTGGAGAGGCGGAGGCGCGGCGACTGCGGCGGACAAGGGTTGAGAAGACATAAAACTTGTAAATTGTTGACTTTGGCCAGTAGTAGTGTGATCATTGTCGAATATACCTCTCCCTCGGCTTGCCAAATGACCACGTAGAAGGCACAATGGGCATAGAAAAATATCGGTGAAAAATATCGATCGCCATTCCCTCTTGGAGAAACCAGCAGCCACTAGTTGTGCTGTCTATACACTATACTATACATACAACAATACAACACACGCCTCCAGCAATAAGCCTCCCTGCAGTGAAGTGAGAAGGCTCATCAAATTATTGATCCCGCACATATGAGAGGACAGACAAGATCGTAGAACCCCCAAGTACTATAGGATGAAGACGCCCGAGTTGGCACTGTCTGTCCTCCGGGTCCTCGGCGGGTTTCCCCTCCGGTCAGTCCGGGAGCGGCAGGAGGGGCGTCGAGACCCGGCGGTCATCATAGCACACGAAACGAGTCGGGGACTGGTCGCCTGGTAAGAAGTTGGAGGTAGTACAGTGCACCTACCGTTATACGTGCTAGAAGAACTCCGATGTAGCAAAAAGTCGGATTGTCATTTTCCAGGTCTGTCTTTGTCCACGCCTTCTTCATTGTCGTCCCGTTCCTCATCATGGCCCTGATGCTGACGGTCAGCGACGACCGCTTCGGGCCCCTCGTCGAGGCCTGGTGGGGAGACTTCCAGGACTCGAACTCGGCCAGGCTGGGAATCAGTAAGACTGAGCAGGTGGGAGGTGGAGGGGGGCAAAAGTCCAGAGCATTCTGCTGTTATGGTACCAGTACATCCAAATTATAGTTACATACCTACAGTACCGGTAGTATACCCAAAGTTAGCACAAGTTGCCAAAAGCTGGCAAAACTTGGTTGTGGTGTACGTTCAAGTGTCAGTCCCCCACTTCTTCCCAGGTTTGCATCGTGGTGACGGTGATCTTGGGGGTGGTGGCGGCGGTTGCCTTCGTCGTCGTCGTCTCCCTCCCTCGCTTCGCCCCTCGCCTGACCGCCCTCAACCGCGGCCTCCACTTCTTCTCGCGCGACCTCGACCTCCACCCGGACGTGACCTCGCGCACCAGGCGCCGGCTCCTCGTCTTCATCCTGATCTGCCTGCCGGTGCCGTTCCTGGCCTTTGCCAACGTGTTCGCCTTCTACCACCCGGAGAAGGTGGCCGCCGGGGACCGCGTCGTCATGGGCCTGGCCTTCGGCGCCAGCTGCACGGTCGCACTCTTCATGCCCTCCGTCATCACCGCGTTCATCCTGCAGGCAAACGGCCTTAGGCAGTAAAATCCGCTTAGTACGTCCACAAACAGTAGTATGTAAATACATACATAAGAACAGCTTGAATTGAACAATATTAAAAAAGTTATTATGTCAGTCTTCATAATGCAAGTTGATGTTCTAAGCGGATTCTACATAGGTTGTGTACTTGTACGAGTACAATGCACCAAACAGCATTTTCTCCAGCTCTCTAACTTAATCGTAGGTGCGTATTGTACGCTACATTTCTACGTGCACTTCTTTTAATAGTCCTATTACGTGGATGCCACTGCGACCTTGGCGGAAGCCTTCAGGCTCGGCAAGGCCTCCGGCAGGAGTAGCTACTCCTCCCTCACCGCGACCCCGCACCTCCTGGAGACGATGAACTCCAGGATCCTCTCGGCGTTCATGAAGGAGGGGGAGGAGAAGCCTCCGAGAACGGGACGCAAGTTCAGGAGCGGGATCAGGAGCAAGAGGGTAGCTTCCGCCCCGCAAGGCCTGGACGAACTGACGGATTTGGGCAACGACCTGATGGACATCGTGGACTGCCTCGGCGACGTCCTGGCCTGGATGACCACCCTGGAGGTGCTTCTCGACGTCAGCGTAATCACCATAGGGCTCTTCCTCTTCTCGTCCCTGTTTGACGGACTCGGGAATGAGGGGCAGGACGGGACGGGCGACAGGCTGCTCTTCGCCTGCAGCCCCCTGATGGGGGCCAACGTGGCAGCCGCCTGCCTCTACCGCCTCCTCCTCGTCTGCAGGTCAGGGCAGCGGCTGCAGACGGAGCTGCACGGGGTGAGGGAGGCGCTGGTAGACAGCGCCGTCGACAGCGTCAGGAGGAGCGGCGGCGGCGGCTACCGCCAGGAGGATCAGGTGTTCGAGCACTTGGCCCTGCGGGAGCGGATGAAGGAGGGCGGCGTCCTGGAGCCCGGGGGGTACTTCCAGCTCAACAACGGGCTCTTCTCCTCCGCCTTCGCCACCATGGTCAACTACCTACTGGTCCTCGTCGCCTTTAAGATTGATCTTTCTCCAGACTGCCGCATTGTGTGCGTGCATGCCGGGTTATAAAACTGCGCTTTGGTTCATTATAATTGCTTTACTCGTACAGTAGTATTACGTAGTAGATATCGTGTGTTAATAAAAGCGACTCCGAACTCACCGATTCGAATTCTAACGCGTGCCTGCGAATATCAAGTTGTTGCTCTTCCTGTAATCATTGCGCCTAACATATTTTTCGTTTAGTAAAAAAATCAAACGTTATATTTCTTAATATAATTCTACCAACATTTGTTTATAGTTCTGTATCATGTACGGTAGTTTACTCGTATAAAAAAATTTCAAAAAAGTTACACTTTTTACATTTTTTATGTAATTGCTTTTTTTTTTCAATCCTGGCCCAAAACCGGGTGGGCGGAATAAGAGCATAAGGGAATTGAGTCGCATAGAAGTCAAACACCTCCCGACGTGGCTGCAGTTGAAGTTCTTGAGGTTATTGATGATGATGTTGATGAAGATGTTGATGATGATGTTATTAATGTCGATATTGATGTAATTTTTAAATTTTTTAAAATTTTGTCTGACGTCCAGGCGACTCTCGAACGGTTACATGACCATTTTGGCAGTAAAATTGTGGTGGCAAACTTAAAACAAAAAAAGTTTTTGATCTTTTTATGAAACGAACAAACTATCAGGCGCAATGGTTAGAATTTGGTCGTCCCATCAACGGCCAAAATAAAACGCTTTCAGTGGCATGTATTAATCTTTAATGGAATGGAGGAATCTACGTAGTACATAGTAGCAGAGGGGGAACAGTTGGAGGGCACAAGCACAAAAATATATTGTCGTTCGATCGTGAGGGAGAAGGATGGCATAAATATCTGATATGGGGAGAGAGGGGGTGGGGTGGCTCAGAGAGGAAAAGGGAGAGAGCGATGTTACTTTCAATTCTTTTTTCCAAGAAAAGATCGGACCCGATCTCAAATCTCTTCTTTTTGCGATACGTTTCCAAGTCAGCGGCGATGGGGAATCGAGAAAGAGTCAAAATGAAGGGTAACACTTGTCAAGAGGTGGGATGAGGAGGAAGGAGGAGGAGGACGCCGAGGGAGGGAGAGATGATTATGATCCACTATCTCTTACACTCTTGTTTCCCTCAATCGTCCGGGACGTCCTCCGACACCACTGGCATCTTCTTCCTCCTCCGCAAGGGATCCACCGTCCTGCCAAAGAGAGAGATCCTCACTGTAGCCATTATTACAAGCATCATCTTATAATGCTTAAAAGTCAAAGAGAAAAATGCATTGAAGAAAAAGAACTCGGCGAGCTTTTGGGTTGAGGAAAAGTTGGACGTTTTAGGGGCACCTCGTCAGGAGGGAAGGAGGATGGCCGGTGGATGATGGCTGGTTTGGGGGTGCGGGTGGAAGGTGAGGAGGAGATGGGAGGAGGAGGAGGGTTAGTCGACTACGAAGTCGCCGTCAGAGTCGGAGTCGTCGCTGTTCCATCGGCGTGAGTGGTAAAAGGGGATTATTAAGACAAGGTAGGATGTATGTACAGTGTTGTGATAGATGGAGACAACTAGGTATGTGTACCTGTACCTACATGTAGTACAGTTGAACCTCAACATACCTTAATACGGTGTTCAGTAAATAGTACTGCGTCGATGGCAGTATTAATCTTTTAGTCAGTTGAATTGGGCATTTCAGGAGTAATGTTGCGTCATTAAATATGTTTTTCCTGTCTCACCTGTCGTAGAAGGGCACCTCGGGCGCGGAGTTGCATCTGCCGTCGGACCTGAATCGGCTCCGGGATCTGGAGAACGGGTTGACAAACGAGTGGTTCTTGATCATGGTCTTCACCAGGATCAGCGTGTCCAGCTTAGGGACCGATCTGGAAGGAAAAAAGAGAGGTAAATGAGAAGGAGTTCAAGAAGGAGGTATCAGTGGATCAATCTGCCAGGTCCCAGGGTGATCCACCTGTTCTATACTGCATGTGAAAAGAATTGAAGAAGCGTAACGTCCTTGACAATTGGCTCTCTTTAAGGCAAGATAGCGGTGCGTCCAATAGAGAAAAAGGAGAGAGAAGTTGGAAGAATCGAATTAACAAGATTTCGCCGAGTTCCAGGAGCTTAATAATAATAATACAGTCGAACTCGGTTAATCAGGAGTTGGTTAATAAAAAATCTTCTAAAAATAGGAAAGAGTATTGCAAAAATTTCTAGGGAACAAAAGTTCATATGTTGCTACAGTACAGTGTAGCATAAAGCCACTCGGTAAAGCGGAGAAACCCGGATACGATGAAAAATAGGCCCATCTCCCGACCTGTCCCAATTATTTTAGTAGTTCGACTGTAATGATAACAATTAAGTCTTCTATGTTTAACTATCCTAAAGTTATTTCTTTTTCTCCCATCGGTGTTTTTCTTAGGTAAGACTCTGCTCGACAGTATGTTGTAGGTAGACGTGCAAATGTCGCGCAAGCGATTAATGCATGAAGCAGTCTCAAACAAGTCTCTAGTTACTGTCGACATCATTTCTGCGCACAGAGAGAAATACGTACAGTACAGTAGTAGTACAAGAAAGTCTTGGGAAATCCAAAGCTAAAAAAAACTCTGTCAGAATACTGCAACAACTGTTAAAAAAAACTGCAGTCGCAAATCGCAAGATGCGAGAACGAAATGTGAATGAAACCTGCGGTCATGCCACGAGTGTTGTTTCAAACTCGATCTTTTTTCTCAGCACTTTTCATACTGACTGGGAAAGCATATTACGCGCAAAAAAACCTCTCTTAGACGGCAGTCTATTCACATAGCAATAGCGTAACCCCCGCTATATGTACAATAGTTAACTCCACTAATGGCAAAAAATGGCTGTAGCATACTACGTATATTGCTATGATTCGCTTTCCAATCTCCCTGTGCTATCTGCCATAATAAATTTTTGGGGTAAAGTCGGTGGCCTCCCCAATACACTACTACGTACGTACTTACACTAGATATCTCAGAGGTCTACTGTACCACAGCAAAAACGAAACAAAGCATGCAAACCCCCACTTGAAAATTGCAAAGCCCCTTGAGACAAACATTGCTGGTAGAATTCCTATAAAAAAGGTACTGTAGTAGAACAGACAAAACGCAGCCTGCGCAGAAATGTGGTGGGGGAAAAAACCTTCTTCCTCCTCCTCTGCTTGTCCGCTCTTCCCTGCGTCCTCTGTGTGCATCCGACGCCGACATTGCAACAAATCTCTGTGCATGATCGAGGGGAATTGGGTGGTCAGGGCGTGGAGAAAGAGACGAGGTGATGAGTCAAGTTCTGGGTATAACGTTTGTAGGCCTTTTTTTCTGAATAAGTACCTATATACCCTTACTCTGACCAGAGAAGCAGAGGTATCCAATCGTTTTGACAGAGACCCACTCTTCTAGGTACATATATGTACTACAGACATTTGTGTGTGTGGTGGGGGGGGGGGACAAAAACACCTGGTTTCTTAGTATTAATTTTTACCGTGACATCTTAGAAAGGCTTTGCCAAACTTTTGGCTCACGACTCATACAAGGTTGGAAACCTCTGCAGTCTGCTCTGACCTCAGCACAACGGGGCGGGGGGGCAAAAAAAAACTCTTGTTAGATTCCTTTGGACCTTCCTCACTGCTCACCTGATGCATGAGTCGACCTCGTTGTCCGTGACCTCGACTAGTTCACAGTTCTCCTCCTCGGTGGCCAACGGGTAGATGCCAAAGCCAGTCACCCAGTCGTGGACCTTGATGTCCCGCAGGGCAATCCTGTCAGTTGGATCCTTTACCAGCATCCTAGAAATGAGGTCTTCCAGTTCAGGGGAGATGTCCTTCTCCTCGGAGAATTGAAACGGCTGCAAGGAAGGGAAGATAGAAATCCTAAATCAAAGATTCTCAACCCATGGGTCACACTCAAAAGTGGGTCGCAAAGTCCTTCTGACTGGGTCGGCAAAACCCTTCCTCAGCGGGTGGTGGGATGCTTTGGGAGTCTAAAAATGGGTCGGGGTTTACAGAAGGTTTAGAACCCCTGGTCTAAATATTTATTATTTTGCTTTTACTGTAGATATGTAGCAAATCTTATATGATGAGTTTTGTACTCGTACCTTATGCTGGTGATGACACAGCGCCCTTTAAATGTCAGAAAGGTCTGTAGGTACGTATGACTTGCTATTGTATGTTTTCTTTCTGTGTTATGTGTACTTTTTCTTACCTGGCATAGTTTCCCACTCTTTTTGTCTGTCACACTGCCATTATTGCCATCCTCACCTGAGTTCTTATTTTGTTGTAGAGCGCCAGGATGTTGTCGTCATGAAAGGGCACCTTGCCGGTCACCAGCGCGTACAGGGTCACGCCCAACGACCAGATGTCGGCAGCCTAAAGTGAGGGAAAGAGGACACAAATCAAGAGAAATTATCGTACAAAATTTTCTTTGGGGGAAATTGTAAAGTTCAGTTTTGTTCTCTTCTCGATCAGCCAACCTTTCCGGACCAAGGGTCGTCTCCGGGCTTGTGGGTGAGACTCTCCGGTGCGGTAAACGCTGGTGTGCCGGCCGTGTTGGTGAGGAAGGCATCGTGGCCGTTGAACTCATTGCTGACCCCAAGGTCAGCAATCTTCACCAGCCCGTCTGGGGCCGTCCGAAGCAGGTTGCTCGGCTTGATGTCACGGTGGATTATCTTCTGGTAGTGGACTGGTACATGCAGCAGAAGAAAGTGGGCACTTTAACAAAAAAGCTTGGTTTCCACATGATACCATGTCGAATAATCGGAACAGGTAGGATCTAATTTCCCACTTGACCGAGTGTCTATATAGTTACAATAGTTGTTTCTCTAGAAATTTTTGAATTTAACCGAAATTTCCTACTAACCGAGTCTCCATCAACCGAATTTGATAGTACAAAGTGCAGTGTAGCTTTCATTTAGTAAGCATCGATTTAGTAAAGTTTTCTCTACTTAACCAACTTATTAACATTAAGCCTATAGATTAGCCAACGGTTTAGTAAAGAACCTCGATTAATGAAAACCACCGACGTTACTTTTGCACTCACGGTATTCAAGCCCCAGGATAACGTCCCTGAATGCCAGCCAGGCAGACTTCTCATCCAGTGGGGTCTCCGTCGGCACCTCCAGAACCTCTCCGCCCTCAAGCAACTCAAACACTGGAGTTTGGAAAGAAAGGATTTGATCCGCTTAGCTAGTGATCCGATTTATCCGTGGCCTACTGTACCTACTTGTTCCACATAGTGCTGTTCAACATACCCATATAGAGATTGTCCTGTTCCGGATCGTCCAGCACTTCGAACAGCTTCACCACGTTAGGATGGTCCAGCTTCTTCATGATTGCGATCTCGCGATACACCTTGGAGAGAGAGGGAGAAACGTCATGGCGGGTGAAAGAAGAAGAAGAAGAAGAAGGAATGGAGGAGAACCTTTTGTAGTGGATCTTCTGCCATCTTCTTGGACCCTCCCCCGGGAGCCTTGCGTTGAGGGATGCCGCGACCTGATGAGATAACGAGAGCTTAAAATGCCACGTACGTAGGGTATGTCCAAAAGTTTTTTTTCTTTGCGGAAAAACGATTTTAAGTGGTACGGTTTTTGACAGCTATTCGGACAAAAATACGGAAATTAACCGAAACCCTTAAAAACGAACATCCGGTTTTGTTTCCAAACTGGAGGACCACGCCCTGGTGCCATAAACAACGGCGTTAAGTATGTACAGTACAAATGTAAATGCGTGCTTTTTTCCCCTTCCTTCTTTGTCCCCAACACATCAAAAAGGAATGAATAATGCATGTAAAGAGAGAGATAAAAAGACCTCGAAACAAGAAAGTGTTTTTTTCTTGTCTTACCGAAGACACCTGCTTTCCGTTTGAGCTTCTTCTTTGACAGGATCTTCATGGCCTGCAACAAAAAAAGCAGATGTGGGAACACATGTAACACGCATGACACTGCAAGAAAGAAAGACCTATTATTTGCTTCCCCCCCTCTCCCCCAAAAAACCCGGCAACTCTAGGTACTTATACCAGTAGTTATAAAACACTAGTACTATTTGCATCTTTATGTTTCTTAACATACGAGTATAAAAAGGGGCAAGAACAAACGTACGTCAGGCGTTCTGTGGCATCCTGTGCGCACATCCATACACGCACCAACAACCAACTACTCGGCAAACTAAAGATACACTCCTAGGTACATACAGCATATAAGAGTACTAGGTACATGAGCAACCTTGTGTGAAGTAGCCCGAGAAGATATGGGAATGTGTGCAGCAGAAGGGAGAATAGAAATTGGGAACCATGATGCGGATGCACTCACGTAATTGACGTCGTCCTCGTGGTTGTACGCAAGCTTCACAATGCCGTAAGAACCCTGCAAGAGGGGAGAATTATGTACATGTAGTACGTACTAGGAGAAGCCCATATATTCTAGTACAGTACAGTCAAACTGAAGCGGGTTCGACTGTACCTGTACATGGACTACGAGGGCAACAATGTACAGTACACTATGTAGTTATGACTCCTCTGCTTTCACGCACCTGCCCGACAACGCCCCTCAGCTTGTACTGGTTGAGCTGCACGTACTCCTCATCCCCCTCTGGCCCGGCAGACTTCTTCGTCACTGAGTCCACCCGACTCGTCTCGCGCAGTGGCTTCCTCTTCACGCGTGGGGAGCTGCTGGGACTGCCATATGGAGAGTAGGGCAGGTGCGGAAGGATGGGTCGAGGGGGGGTGTCGG
>JAAUYM010043349.1_pt1 | contig 13287 bp, 18 predicted proteins | sample 7278001 | NCBI WGS metagenome assembly JAAUYM01 (sample SAMN14350224, study PRJNA611818) | marine sediment metagenome | isolation source: surface marine sediment (1.8m) | place: French Polynesia: Moorea | collected 2018-08
CCCATGAGCAAGCCTCAGGTCGGACTTGCCGTTCCTACGCTTATTCCTTCAGTCAACACATGTACGTGGGACGAAGCGTCACCACTTTTGTCCTGAAACTACATAACAAGCGCGAATCCTTCCAGGCATGATTCCCACTGGCACTTCGGCCCTGCCTCCCAACTTGATGCCGCCCCAGGGAAACCCAGCCGAGATGTCGGGACAACAGCAGCAGCAAGACCAGCAAGAGCAGCAGCAAGAGGAGGAGCAGCCTAAGCAGCAACCGCAGCAGCAGCAGCCTCCTGGCGACTTCCAGAAGGGCTTGGTGCCCGGAGCGACTGGGGCAGCAGTGACGGCGGCCGCTGTCATCAACAAGCTCATCCCGGCCGCCAAGAGGCCCTCCATCTCTGAAGGGGACGAAGGGGAGGAGCAGGAGGAGACCAAGGAGGAAGTGGTGACGTCTGGAGAGGCAGAGGAGACGCCTGCTTCCTCGGCACCTCCAGGTGGCGCCTGCCCCTCCAGCATCCTGCAACCCATCTCTCTGCCTCTTATGAACTCCCTAGTCTCCAATAACAAGGTACATTATCAGTTCGCTGTTTTGCGCTACCTGTAATAAACTTTGCGAATGGTAGAGTGAATCCTACTAAACCTCTCAGGTTGTGGTGGACCACGGTCTCCTTAGCGCCACCGCTGCCCCCGTCCTCGCCTCTCAGGCTGGCGCTGCCAGCGCCACCCCGGCAGTCACGGCGACAGAGCCTCCGTCGGCGGTGACAGCGTCGGCGACGGCGACGGCGGCCCCGTCGGCGGCCGTGGTGTCCGCGGCCTCGGCGCCATCCGAAGCCGTGTCGTCCATGGCTGCGCCGCTTCCGCCGCCGCCCGCGCCGTCGTCTGCGACCAGGCCCTCCGCCACCGCCGTGGCCGCCGCGTCCGCAGTGCTGGCCACGGCGGACGACGACGCGCCAATGGCCCCTGTCGTCGCGGCAGCCGCGGCAACCCAAATTGCGGCAGGCCTGACAGGTCAGGATTCTCAAAACAGCGAGATTGGCACAAAATTAGTGCCTGGCCTGACATCGAATTAAATACAAGTAATAGTATAAAGTGTAATATTATAAATTATATACACTTTTCACAAGTACATTTATGAAATTGCAGTGTACGTACGTACTGTGTGTTCCGATTTATTATGTGGGTAATTTAATCGCCCACTTGGCGAAAAAGTTAATAAAAATGCATTAAAGGCCCACTTTTTAAAGTTAAGGTTCAGGACGTTGCTGAGTTAAGGTTGGGCAGTTTTGGGTTCTCCTTGACCTGGCAATCCTGCTTTAATTTTTTGCTGATCTGAGGCCGGCTCCTTAAAAAAAAAAAGCTCGTGCAGTAAGTGATTGACTGGATCTAAACGTAATTTATAAAGTTTATTGCAGTTAGAAAACCTCCACATACAGTAAGCACAGACTAGTATTTAAATAAGCCAGAATTAAAGTACAAAAGTTGTGTACTTATCTTGAATGCAGGAACTTTGTTGCTAAGAAGCTTATTCAATGTATGCCGAAGGTGCTACAAACCCAACTTTGGTTCCTCCCCCGCCGGCGCCACCAATTGTCCCGGTTCCGCATGATGTGATTCCGGGCCCCACCTACCATGAGCCAATGGACTGTCAAGTATAGTGTAGTACTACGAAAACATTTTATCCCACTGTTGTCCGTTTTTGCAAAGCTCATACGTATTCCAGAACCCTCAGGGTGAAGGTGGAACCTCGCCTAACCCCGCCGCGCCGTCGGGACTGATGAACCGCCCAAGTTCATCCCAGGATGTGACCTCCGTCTTCCCGAAGGCTGGCAGCACCAGCCACGACGTCCCCATGGAGAGCATCACTAATCCTCCCACTCCAGCGAGCGGAATCATGCAGGTAAAGAAAAAAGGAAATTGCTGTCCTGTACTTCAGGACTATTATTGCAGTATTGAAGGTTCATTTCTTGCTGATGACCAGGTGGAGCAAGAGTCGTCGTCCGCCATGCACAAGTCCGAGTCCACCACGATGCTCTGCGACGAGCACCCGCTGGTGGAGTCGACGGTGCACCACGCTGCGGACACGGCGGCCACGTCCACCGCCGCGGAGGACGACGAATCGAAGCCCACCACCATGCTGTGCGACGAGGTGGCGCCGCACCCTTCCGCCGACCACTCCAAGCCCATCCCGCTCACCACGGACATGACAGTGAGGGACCTCTTGCTCCTTTGCCAGCTTTTCTACCTTCCCGCCGCGCATGGAAGGGTGAGTAATAGGAGGCAGTAATCTCACAGTTTTTACAACGCTAATTTCATTTTGGTTGTTGTTGTCTGCTTCAGATGGGTACTTCTCTTCTGGAAGACTTCTTCTGGCTGAAGCGGTGTGCCACGTCGATGCTCCCGCCTGGCTCTCCCGGGGCCGGGACCCCGGAGGACAGGAGGGAGTGGGAGCACAGGGCTACCAAGTTCAAGAAGGACGTCACCGACATACAGACGCTCTTCGTCAAGCTCTGCTCTTGCCAGAACAGGTACTATGCTTGCGGCCAAGACCAAGCGCTCAGTTCTTTTTCACTTCATTCTTCTTTCTCCAACAGGGAGTTGGTTTACGACCTGTATACGTACCTGTGGGACATCTGCGGTGTGGTGCAGACCTTGGAAGGCTTTGTACAGTGGATGGGCAAGGGCTCCTGCTCGCCCAAGAGCCAGCACTACGTGGTAGGCCAGCAGACCTGGTTCTCCGGGATGCGCGAGGCCTTCCTGTCCGGCGACCACGAGCCGTGGATGTTCAGGGGAGGCCTGGTGAGCGACCTGCAGCGCCTGCTGCCACTGGACTCGGGGAACGACCTCTACCACTACAAGTTTCCGGACGTGCCGGCGCCTCTGCTTTACATCGTGCGGCCTTTCCAGCTGAAGGACGAGGATTCCGTCTACGCCATGGCCGCGGACGCATACGAGCAGAGCATTGAAGCCCCCATGGGTGAGTGACTTGGGGGTTGGAGCGTCGTCTACGGGTACAAGTTCCTCTAATTGAACTGTTTCCACGTCAGTGGTGAAACTTACACGTACTAGTAGATACACGTCAACAAACCGTAGGATGGATATTACTAGTATCTTGACATGAAAGTCTTCTATTTTTATCCTAAGTAACATAAGTTATTCTTAGAGAGTAAAATAAACGTATGTTTGCCAAATTGATTGCACATTTCATGACTTTCACTCACTTCCCTCTTCCACTTTCCTTCAGGTCTGTGTGCTGCTGACCGCGAGCTAATCGGCGACCGCGATGTCGGCGCCTACCTGACGCTCTGCCCGGAGTACAGCTTCGTGTGCGAGAATTCCATCGACGGCTCTATCGTCGGCTTCGCCTGCGCCGCCCCCGACGCGAGGACCTTCTACACCAGGTGCAACGTGGCCTGGCTCCCGGAGATGAGGCTGAAGTACCCCAAGGTGGCCGCCGCCAAGAAGGCCGCTCTGAAGGAGTCTGTCCCGTCGATGCCGGCCGCCGCCACGGCCGTCGGCGCGGACGAGGAGATGCTGACCCCCCTGGAGCAGATCGCCCAGTCGTTCCATCTGCCGGATGCAGAACTTTGCTTGCCAGAATTCTGCTCCAGGTACACTAGTAGGAATTCCCTCACTAATAACGAAGTAACGAATGTAAATATAATTTTTTTAAAGGATATTTTTATGACAATGTTTGACAATGGCTTTTATCGCTGCTTTTTTTCCAGAGTGGCGGCACCAGAAACGTCCCCGACAGCGTCGACGGCGCCATCAGTGATAACATCGACGGCGCCCTCTGCCAATGCCTCCTCCTCTTCATCCCCGCAGCCGTGGGGCCTGACCCACATGCGCGTGTCTCCGGGCGCGGCCACCGAGGCCAGTCTCCCCAAGCGCCTCACCTCCCTCGTCCTGGCCAGCCTCCGCGCCTCCGGCACCTTCCGCATGTTTGTGGAGGCCGACAACGCCGCGCGGAGGGACTTCTACGTCTCTCTGGGCTTCCGTCCCGTCGTCCCAGTCCCGGCCGGGTCCGCCGTCACGCCCGCCATCGCTGCCGACGGGGCCGTACCTCCAGCACCCCCAGGAGACCATCAGCTCTCGCCCTCTCCGACGCCGCCGTCGTCCTCCGGAAGATCCGGAGTCCTACACCTGACCAGGAGCTTTTGAGGCTGCCCGCTACAAATCCTAATTTATCTCCCCCCTCGCTCCCCCAAAGTTCCGTTATACCCATTGTCAGCAACCTGTTGTCAAGCAGCGCATATCCGTGTGTTTCGCGCATTATTTGATTGGCCTCCTGGGAATTTGTTTTCTCTCTTCCTCCAGCTGGAAGGCAGCTTTATGTTGGATGTGTTTGCAAGACCCTCCCATTCCTTCCCCACCCGAAAAAGGTTACTTGCTCGCTCTCTCTCTCTGGTCAGGACTACTAGATCGGTGACGTCAACAACACCTGTCTTATCGACGTATGGCTAGTGCACTTTTTTTTATTTTTTATCATCGATAAATAAACTGGCCTGCATTGAGTGTACTGGGTGCAACGTCAATGATGTGCAATGCAGTAGAGTACTAGTACTAGAATTTTCGGGAATATCCCGGAAGCGTTTGGCGAAAAAGAGGATGGGAAAAAACATGGGACTCATCAACCCAACTCTAAAAAATTAAATATATATATTGTTTTTATTTTGCTCTTTTTCGGTGTTTTCCCCCTTTCTGTCAAACGCTTCTGTGGACTTTGCCCAACTTTTTTTTCTCTCCAAATACAGTGTACGTACAGTGTAGGTAACATTAAGTCACTCTGGTGTGGACAGTTGCGTCCTGCAGGGGTTTGGCGTTATTTCGACCGTCCTCCTCCTCTTGGTCCGTCGTGGTGTCGATTCTGTGGACCAGCCCGTCGACCTTCCCGTTCTCCCCCAGGTGGTGCACCAGGCGACAGAACGAGTGGAACGGGAGGATGTGGCCGCGCTGGCGACGGGAGTACGTGGCGTACAGGATCCACCTGCGTGGAAAAGGTGAATTTCGTCACCTACCGGTACATGACCTCTAAACTGTGGCTATTCTCTTACTCCTACCCGCTGCAGATGAAGGTGTAGGAGAGGAAGATGAGGAACCCGAATTGCGATGGATGCGGCAGCAGGATGACCAGCACGCACTTGAGCAGATCCAGGGACTTGTTCAGGGCGCTCTGCACTCCACTAAACACGCCTACCGCGCGAGAGAGATCAAAGGTTGGAACTCTTTTTCCTTTGGAAAACCTTGGAATCGCGTGGCCACCATCCATACCTCTCCTCTCATTCTCCACCCTCTCCTGTATGACCTGGGTGACGGTGAGGTCGGTGATCCAGAGTCCGAACCTGGCCGCCGTGATGCCGAAGAGGAGCACCCCGGCCGACAGCAGGCTCTTCCCGCTCTGCTGGTCGTCGCCATCCGCCTGCATGAAGGGAGAACCCGGGAGGAAGACGGAGACGATGGACAGGGAGCTGCAGGACACCTGCAGGAACATCCCCAGCAGCCCGGTTCGTTCCATTCCAACTTGCCTGGCCAGCGAGAGGATATGTAGTACATAACGTTACAGCATGTATTACCCAGTTGTACGGCACACTGAACCCCCGTTAGGACGTGGTACAACCCTACTCACCTCTTGATGGCCGGGTAAGCCAGGCTCCCTGCCACGCCGATCAACGCCGCCAGGCCCACCAGCAATCCCACCACGGACTCGCGCACACCCTGGGACAGCACGAAGGCGTACGTGATGTTGTCGAAGCCCAGCACCGTCATGTACAGCAGGGCCAGTCCCAGCCCAGCATTCCTAGAAAAAAAGAGAAAACTCACATACAGTACTTTGTACCTGTATAATTAAAAGTTAGAAAAAAAATGTGTATGAGCAAACCTGACAGGATGGCGAAAGTAGACCAGCCAGCCCTCATAGGAGTTTTTGAAGAACTTGCCGACCTTGTTCTTTTTCTTCGGAGCCACCTTTCTTCCTCCTTCGCCTCCCTCGGCCGGAAACGCTTCTTTGTCCTCGATCAGGTTTCCTCCTTCCTCATCGGTGTCTTCCTTGACTGCAGCCGGCCGCGTCTCGGGTTCTGCTCTCATGATCTCGGATGACAAGGCGATTTTCTGGTGGAGGGCTGGGTAACACCTACGTGCGTAGGGTAGGGAAAGTGTCATATTCGCAACAAATCTCTGCGTGTGCTTTCTTCTTTCTCCCCCGGTCCAACCTGTAGATGTTGGCGAGGAGGGAGTACTCCGCCACGACGGAGGCCACGTTCCAGGCGGCCAGGAAGAAGCCCGTCCAGATGTAGCCGGCAAAGTCGAAGAGCTGCCCGAGCAGAGCCGGGGCCAGCAGACGCGTGGTCAGCTCGATGCTGCGCAGGATGGAGTTCATGTCTAAACGAGAAGGGTACATAGAATTACTTTTATGTTCGTGTACTACTAGTACTAAGCAGAAGTGTTGTTGCTTTCTCACCTGCCAAGAATTCGGTGTCGTTTCCCGCGATGACTACGATCCAGTCCTTCTGCAGGACGATGACGGTGCCATTGGAGGCCAGGGTGGCCACCGCAGACAAGATGATCACGGAGACGATAGTGGCGTAGTAGGACCAGGCTGGCAACAGAGGCTCGGTTTCCTCCGTGGCTTCGCCCACGTCGCCTAGGAGGAGACTGTCGTCGTCACCGGCGGCGTCGGCCATCAGGCTGAAGCTGAGATAGGCGCTGAGGATGGCGGCGGAGAGGGCCACGCAGGTGTTCTGGACGATCAGACAAGTCCTTGCAGCTGTCGAGGAGGGAAGGTAGTTTTACTTTGCAGGTGTGATGGCGGTGAGACCCAAGAAAAGTGAGCATGAGTGATCTGCCTTACCCGTGAGTCTCCTGGTCCTGTCGATCCACCTCCCAAGGGTGGATCCAAGGCAGATGATGGTCACGGCGATGCTGAGCCCGTAGGAGGCGGTCAGTCTCAGGCTGGAGGGGTCCAGCTTCATCATGTACAATCCCCCGGCAAACAGCCAACTTAAAAAAAAGAGGAAGATGGAGAATTGATGATGGTCGACAAGGACAACGACGGCAGTTACTAGTCCGGCTTACAGGTTGTCTCCCCATGTGGCCAGGATGTGCGCCAGGTAGACCTTCCAAGGAATCTTCTTTCTCTTCTTTTCCACTTCGACTTTGCCTTCCTCTTCAACAACATTGTCGCCGAGCTTTTCCTCCTCGGCCTTCATCCTCTCTGGCTCATTCATGTTTCAACCAATTGAGTGCGTATGTCTTCTCTTATTACTATGGGAAGTGTGTCTATCTGCTATCCAGACAGTTTTGCAGTTGAATAAGGTATAAAACTAAATTTTCTTCTCTAGGTATCTGGGATATGACAACCTTTTCTCTGACACTGGAGTTGTTTCTGTGGACGATCAGCAGGGAGTTGAGTTTTTTTCTTAAGATTTGCTTCTTCTTATGCTGCTGCTCCCTCCCCTTCTCCCCCTCTGCCTCTTCCTACGAACCTTGAGAGACCCTTCCAGGCTAGGCCACTCTGGGCTCTCAACACAGGAGGATCCTCTTGGTTCGGGGAGGCAGACAAGGCTCCGGTCAAATTTTGGGTGTCTTGAGCGCTCCGTGAGGAGAAGAGGTGAACAGCCTGAAAACAAATGGTGTTCTATCAGCCACTGAAATGGCAGCTTGTAACCAAAAGATGTAGATTCATGATCTCTACTACTATGGTGTCACCAGGTATTAATAACAACTGTGCCCTTCCAGTTCCGATGGGCTACTGACTGTGTGGGCCTTGCAACGGGCCTTGTGCATGGGGCCAAAGCCTCTCTTCTAAGTATGTCGTACGAATCGAGCCGTCCATATTGATCACACAATCAAAGCAACTACCAAACGGAGGAATGCCAAACTTCCAAAGTGTATTACTAGTAGTACACAATCATTATGTTGTTGCATGCCACAGTAGTACGCATTCTACCTACTGTATTATCGTACAACGCTTAGTTCTATCACGAATGCGTTATTACGTACAAAAAACAGGATTAAACATTTCACAATTTTTGAAAGCAAGATCTTCCTACAGACCTGGTCACGTTTCCGCCGTCCTGCCTCACAGGGAGACGACTCTGTCCTCCTTCATGCGGATATCTTCCACCCCAGACTGAGGAAGAAAGAAAGAAGGGTCGGCCTTTTGTCCCCCTTGCCCTCTCCCCTCTCATAGGATCGGGGAGGGGGGGGGGAGGAGGGATTGAGTCGGACGACAAAAAGGGGGAAGGGGGTGCGTGGGCAAAACAACAACAGAGATCTGCCCACGTAACAAAAATTCCAGACCCCTTCTTTCTCCTCTTCCACCGTTCCTTTCCTATTTTCTTTTTTTCTTTTTTCTCCCCCTCCCCCCCTCTGGCACGCTACTTCTACGTAGCACAACAGGCCTCCTCTTTCCGCACGCTAAGGACAACAAGGACGACGAACCTGCTGCCTGCCCTCACATAGAGAAAGTGTCGTTGCCTTTTGTGTATCCGTAATTTAAGAATTATGTGTCTTGACGCCTCCTGACGCCAATTTAGGTGCCTCTTCTCTTTCCAAACTCTTCAATCGATGCAAAGTAAGACATGTTTTAAGATAGCATCTATGACTTCCTCCTTTGGGAGTGGGCGGCCTAGAGACAGAGAGAAAGCAGGCAAGTTCTGGCCTGCGCCGGAGAAAGCACTCGCTGAGGGGGAGGAGAAGAGGAGAATCCTGCGTAAAAGCCGAAAAAAGGAAGAAGTTCTACATGGCTAATGCGACCTGATGTCGTTCACGCTTTTCCAATCGTTCTTTCTCTGTTCTTCCATGCTACACCATAGTAGTGTAATTACTAGATTCAAGAAAAACGCGGACTTTTTTTTAAAACTACTGTACAACATCACTGACGTGAGTGACGACGTCTTTTTCTTGCACGTCGCCAAAGACTCTGTACCACTCCTCGGGCGGGTCTCCGTCCACTGCCTCGGCCTCGTCTTTCGATCCCTCGCAGCGGAGGAGGGTGCTGCAGAAGAGCCTGGCCCACGGGTGGCCCCTGGCGTAGTAGAGGACCAGGATGGCCACCTGCAAGGCCGGTGTGACGACGGCGGCGGAGGCCACGCCGGTGGCCAGGAGCGCGCTGGCGCTGGCGACGCCGTCGACCTCCTCCGGGAGGGCGGGAAAGTGCCGGTCCAGCTCGGAGTGCCTCCGGCGGAGGTTGGCCAGCAGCAGCGCCGTGGGGACGCACATGGCCAGGTGCTCCAGGGCGAACAGAGCGATGAGAGCCGCAAACTCCCGCATCACGTCGTGGATGTTCTACGGAAAAGATGATGGCATTTGCTATATGTAACTAGGTAGCTGGTACAGCACAATTCAATTGGGTCCTCTGTTGCTCACCTGTTTCAAATTTGAGCGGTCAGGTGCGTCATCCCAGTCAGACAATATCTTGGGGCAGTCTATGTTGGCAGCGACGTGGAGGATTTTCTCCACATGAGAGGTGCGCTTCCTATGGGTGAAAGAAGAAGCATTAATTACAATGCGCCACTAGTTAATTGCACTAGTTTTTCTTTATAAATTACCTAAACTTTGGGGCAAATGCCAACTTTATCAGTGCCACCGCGCAGACATGTAGAATCCACCCTGCCAGCAAGACAGCGTAGAAGGTGCCGAGAGAGGCTCCCGTCAGCTGGCTGGGGCTGGACACCGGCTGCCAGACCTCGTCGACTCTAACGTAGACGACCCCCGCGGCTCCGTCGTGCCTCACGTCGTAGATCATCTGCCTCCCGTCACTGTCCAGCACGAAGGGCACGGCGCCGAACCTCCACGACTGCATGACTCCGGCGAAGCCGAGGGCGGGGGCAAAGTAGAGGAAGAGCGACCAGAACCTCTGCGCCGCGCTGACGACGTGGTAGGCCCAGAGGAGGGCCTTCCCCTGCAGGCCGACCTCCCTGCCGTCCGTGGCGGCGCCGACGTTAGCCTGCACGACGGTCTTCAGGGACCAGACGGCTGACAGCGCCAGCAGCGGCACCTTGTCGTCGCCCAGCATCCCGGTGAAGGAGTCCGTTGTCGCCGTCTCCGTGAAGCGGAGGCCGAGCAGGAGGGAGAACAGGACCACCTGCAGTCACAGGCAGTGTTGCAAACTTTCAACCAGAATTTCCCAATTGCGCTTATGTACCACGTACGGATACGTAGCATATTACAGTATGCCACTTGGCAACACTGACCTGGACAAAGTTCTCCAGGGAGTTCTCGTTGAGCTTCAGAGCGGCGAACACCCTCTTCCACTCGTTCAGCTTCCTCTCAGCGGCGAACCACTCTGCCCAGTTCTCCTTTGTTGGCGTCGCCTCCGCAGATCCGGCCAGTTTTATCCGCAGCCCCGACCTCAGCAACTCCAGTCGCGCCATCTCAACTATGGCCAGGGCCAGCAAGAGGGGCGCAAACATAAGACCGATAAGTGACAGTTGAATTCTTTGAAACTTGGACAGGGCGGTGTCGTTGTTGACGTTTAGCATTCTGAAGGGGATCCGGTCCAGTTGGTGGCAAAAAAGCATCACATTGAGCGCGTGCGGGAGGACGACGGAGAGGCCGGAGGCCAGCGCGAACTGCCAAGGCAGCGTGAGGATGTCCTTCTCGTCCAGGGAGAGAGACAGCAGCACGCAGAAGAAGACAAAGTCCTTGACGTTGTCCGCGTAGTAGAAGGCGATCTTCATGACCGTGGTCAGGAACTTCACCGCCAGGGACTGCTTGAGAGCGAGCATGCCGCTCCGGAATGTCTCCTTGTGGGCTCCCAGGACGGCCGTCACAAATCCGGGGTTGACGGCGTCGTCGAGCCGAGCCTTCGCCTCCGAGCTGCCGAGGTTTTCCAAGATGCACCGATCAGCGCTGCCAGGTGCTTCGCCCCCATGAATCCTCAGCTCGTACTGGTAGAGCTTGGACAAGACCAAATCCTCCTTCCAACTCACGCCAATGTTGCAAGAGAAGTCATGGAGCGTCTTGACGCCTTCGACGCGATCGTGCATTGACCTGTAGACCCTCCACATCCTTGGACTGTCGGCGTGGTCCGCGGTCACGGAGGCGGCGTCCCTAAGGAAGGCCTCCAAGCGCAGCCTTTCGACAGCTTCCGGAGCTGGGACAAGTCCTCCCATCTCGACGTCATCCTTGAAGGGTGGCTCCTCCTTGGCCGCTCCTCTTCTCACCACGCCCTTCAGGGAGGCGTGAAACAGGGCTGTGAGGACAAAGAAGCAGAGGACGGCCAGGACGACCTGCCACCAGGCAACGACGTCGCACAGCTCATCCTCCCCCTCGGAGCACCAGCTGACGCCGTCACAGACCGTCTGGCATATGGGCAGCGCGGTGTGCACGTGCTTGCAGGGCAGGGAGTCCCTGTCGTCGCAGGCCTTGTCGCAGTCCGCTTCGTCCGACCCGTCGCCGCACTGCTCGTACCCGTCGCACAACAAGTGAGGGGAATTGCGCAGGTCCACCCTTTTCGGGAAGTCCAACTCCTTGGACAAGTTGGCGAACCTCTCCCCGAGAATGCAGCTTTTGCTGCTGCTGCTGCTGGTGCTGCTGCTGTTGTTGCTGGTGCCGACGCTGCCGACCCCTCCGCTGGGCAGGTAGATACCGGACAGGTTGGACCCGTCGGGACAGGAGTACACCCTGTCGAAGCAGTATCCGGCGGTGTTCCCGAAGCAGCGGGCAAACCCCTCCGGACAGCGGTACTGCAGCCAGAAGGTGGAGTTTGTGCAGATTTCGGGCACCGGCCACCGCCACCTGGCCGTGGTGAAAGTGGTGTTCTCGCTGAGCGGACAGAGCGACTCCCAAGCGGGGGAGCAAGACCCCGTGGACTCGTCCACAAATCCAGGACCTTCTTGGTCTCGCCCCGGGCACGGAGGCAACTTGGCCAAGGCGTCGGTACTCCATTTCTTCTCTCTGTCAACCTTCAGCTCTCCCTCTTTCTTCTCCTCCCCGAAGAGCCTGGACTCATCCGACCTGTCCAGGCAGGTGTAGACTCCGTTCCGGACGGCCCTGGAGGAGACGCCCTGACCGCGTCGGACGCCCCTGCAAGGAACGCGAACAAAGCCCTGAAGAAGAAGGGAAAATAATTTTTACATTATTATTTTTTTATTTTAATTCAGTAATTCAATTACCCCAAGAAGTCAACTACCTGGACATCGCTCGGCTCCAGCACCCTGGACTCGCAGTACTCCCTCGACAGGTAGGTGCTCGGGCAGAAGGCCATCTCGTCGACGAACCCCCACGCGGTCTGACTTTGGCACTCAAAGATGTGGCCCTCCTCGCCGTTGGTGCCATTGCTCGCGCACTTGCCCGGTTCTCCCAGGCACGGCTCGTATGCCTCGTGGCCGCACTTCCCCGTGGCGGCGCACAGGCGGCTCCGGTGGACGCACTCCCCGCCGCCGCCGCCGCCGCCGCCGCTGCCGCCGCTGCCGCCGCCGCCGCCACCGCTGCCGCTACCCCTGCACAGGTACCCTTCCGGAGAACAGCGTCCCTCCTCGTCCGGCGGGCATCCGTTCGTCACCGGCAGGACCCTGTTCGAGCAGCACCACTGGAGGACGTCCCTGATAAAGCACCTGCCGCCGCAGGCCTGCGCGAAGCGAGGGTGCGGGCAGCGGCCGCGGCAGGCCGCGCTGAGTGGCTGGCAGCGGCCGTCGCAAGCGTACTCTCGAGGGTTGGGGCAGGATGGAGGGGACGGGAAGGCGGTGGCGTTGGCGTTGGCAGTGGCGGTGACGGTGGCGGTGGCGGAGGCGGAGACGGAGGCGGAGGCGGAGACAGAGACGGTGGTCAGGAGGATCCAGCACTGTAAGTAATGGAAAGACGCGTACCTATAATGTCGGACTGTTTGGACACCAATGTTTTATAGTTATTTAGCAGCAATGGAGAAAGATTACAATGACACAATCAGACTTTTCACATCAACAAAACAGCAAAGACCCAATACTACAGAGAAGTACTACAAACCAATTGTTTCGGTGGCGCCTCCATGACTAAGTACTTGTACCCACGTGTACTTACAGGAACAAGATAAAACGTGCGTTTCTGTAACGTACAGTATATACGTAGTTTCCCTCTCTTATCATTTTCTTTTCACCCAGTTCACATCCGGGATGGTACTACGTGGTGGAGGGAACTTTGCGGCCCTCTACTTTTTGCGGCCCTCTGTTATAAAATGGACTTGCGGCCCTCTATGTTATAAAATAGACTTGCGGCCCTCTATGTTATAAAATGGACTTGCGGCCCTCTATGTTATAAAATAGACTTGAGGCCCTCTATGTTATAAAATTGACTTGAGGACCTATATTTTATAAAATTGAC
>JAAUYM010024038.1_pt1 | contig 13286 bp, 17 predicted proteins | sample 7278001 | NCBI WGS metagenome assembly JAAUYM01 (sample SAMN14350224, study PRJNA611818) | marine sediment metagenome | isolation source: surface marine sediment (1.8m) | place: French Polynesia: Moorea | collected 2018-08
CCCAAGTGTTGGCAGGTGGGCAGAGGAGGACTTGACTTGTAGTATCCCGACCGGACTTTTAAGCTTACGAGCGTAACAAATTCAGCTTTAAACATGTACTTGAAGATGTCATTAGAATACCACATAAATGTCACAATTTTTTTTCATAAATTTGTTACGCTTGTAAGTTTAAAAGTCCAGTCGGGATGTACTGTGTACAATGCATACAGAGACAATGAACTGAGTTCCTGCGCCGGCAGGCCAACTGCGACCGTGGCCCGGTCTCCGACAAGGCCAACTTTGCTGCCTTCGTCCGCGAGCTGAGCGAGTCGTTCCGCCCGCGCGGGCTCCTCCTCACGGCCGCCGTCTCCCCGAGCAAGCAGGTCATCGACCAAGCGTACGACGTCAAGGCGATGGCCAAGTACGTGCAAGGCGACGTATTCGAAAACATCTGATTGGTTGGTTCCTGTGCGCTACTATACTATGTACTACATGCCACTGCTGTAGGTACTTGGACATTATCAACGTGATGACCTACGACTACGCCGGGCACTGGGACAAGAAGACGGGCCACGTCGCCCCGCTCGAGGACTACGATGGGTCCACCTATAGCCACTTCAATGCCGTGAGGACCTAGTATTTCGTGCTTGCTTGCGCGGTCAAAAAAAAATCACCCATATTCTTTGCTTTTAGGAGTTCACGATGAAGTACTGGAAGGACAAGGGCGCCGACCCTCGCCAGCTGGTGATGGGCATCCCCATGTACGGCCAGGCCTTCTCCCTGTCGGACCCGTCCGTCAACGGGCTCAACGCCGACGCGCCACAGAGGGGACTGCAGGGAGAGTTCACCAGAGCCGCAGGGTTCCTGGCGTATTATGAGGTGTGTAATGCGAAGAAGCAACACCAAGAATAAGAGGAGACTGACTAATCATTGGAGGGGGGCTAGAAACCCTAACAAATTTGGTGTTGACCTATGCAGCCTATGCAGCTTTAAATTTATCCCCTATGTAATACTTAAAAGGAAAAGGATGCTACATTGTACAGTACCTACTTTCTTTTTGCTGCAGATCTGCAAGAAGGTGAAGGAGGACGGTTGGACGGTGGTTCACCACGATCGGGAGGCCATGGGTCCCTACGCCTTCAAGGGCAACCAGTGGGTGGGCTACGATGACATCGGCATGGTGCGTCGCAAGGCCGAGTTCGTCAAGGCTGCCGGCTACGGTGGGGCCATGATCTGGGCGCTGGACCTGGACGACTTCAACAACGTGTGCGGGTGCGAGAAGTACCCGCTGCTCAAGACCATCAACAGGGTGCTGCGGAGCCACCCGTCGCCGGACCTGAAGTGCGACGCCCTCACCTACGACAACAGCCTCGGAGTGGTCGGACCCACCCTGTATGACCTGAGGAGCCAGAAGCTCCAGCTCGGCCAGCGACAGCAGCAGCAGCAGCAGCAACACCCTCCTCTGTCCCTCGGCGGCTTCCCCTCCGTCCGCTACCCCTTTCCCTACTCTCATCCCATGATGATGATGCCGCACACCCACTATCAGTATCCTCAGGCGCCCTTCCTCCACCACCTCTCCCCCGGATCGTCCGTCTTCGGAAAGAGGAAGTGAAGAATGATCAATACAAGTTACCGGTTATGTAATTTTCACGGCATTAAGAAAGAAAAAAAAAGCCCCATTATTGGTGGGTCATTCAAGAATTCGATCAATTCGACCTGTCTGGAAAAAAGAACCCTTCCACGTTTATTACCTATAATGATGTCTGCCATGCCGATTTCGTACAGTACCACCTATAGAACACAATCGATCTTCAAGTGCCAGCAACCACATTGCAAACCATGTTTGTAATAGTAGCAATTCTCTTCTTTTTTTTAATTATCCCAATACGATAATCCTTGGAAGCGTGAACCATGAGAATAAAGAATGGAGTGGATCAATCCATGGATGTCGCCGCCTCTTTCCCTTCCGGGTGCGACGCGGCAGCTTGGCCATCCTCTTCATGGCCATCTTCATCTTCTTAAGCTTTGTGCGGTCACGGCGACGCTGGGGAGGCTTGACCTCCGGCATGAACGAAAGTTCTTCGCTCTTCGGCTGACCAAGCTCGAAAGAGGTGTAGGGTGGAGGAGGGGGCGGAGCTACCATCTGGTCGGAAGGGATCATCATTCCTCCGCTGTACTTTTGAGGCGGGGGAGGAGGAGGAGGAGGAGGAGGAGGCACCATTGACCTTGCATATCGTATGAGTAAAGAATGGTTGCGAAAGTGGGAATCAAGTAGCTTTTCCATATACTGTACTCGTATTACCTATTTTTTCTGGTGATTTGAACGAAGCCGTCTCTTTCCTCCTCCTTTCTCCCTGGCCGATGCTTCTTCAAGCTGATAGAAACAGCAAGTACTACTTACAGCATTTTTTGTCGGAGAATTTTTAGAACATTAGTACTACGTACTACCTCACCTTGGCAAGTTGGTGGTTGGCATTCCAACCTAAAAACGGAGAAAGAAACAGAGAGGTATCAGCAACAACAAACCAAACCAAAGAACTATTCTGTCACACATGTTTTCTTTCTCGCAGCTGCTCCAGCCTCTTCAGGACGTTTTCTTTCAGCTCTGACAGGTTGCTGAGGTCAACTGAAACTGAAACGCGTGTGTAGAGGACAGAGAGGGAACTTCCACAATCTCAGATGCGCCGCAATTGGCACCCACTCTCTGAAGAAATGGAGGATGCGGAGGCCTCCTCAGATTTCTCCATCTTCTCCTCCTCTTCTTCTTCTTCTTTTCCGTCCTGCTCCTCTGTGGATCTCAACAAGTCGTCAAGACCGTCTAGTGGCAGCAGTTCGGTGTTGGAGGTTGAAGCTGACGTCTCGTCGCCTCCTTGGTCTGGAGGAGGATGCCTGTGTGCGCAGGTGGACATACGTGACACTTAACCTAGTACATAGTACAGGCACAACATGACAATGTTTGATCTCTCTTTCTCATTCTCTCTGCTTCTCTTTCTCTCTCTCTCTCTCTCTCACTCTCTCTCTCGCACCTGTCCACGAAGTCGTCGTAGATAGCCTTCGTGTCCGGAAAGTCGTCCACCTCGTCCTTCATCAGGATTGACAGCTTCCTCCTCTTCCTCCTCCTCCCCGTCCACGTTGCCAGATCTTCTTCCCGGTCATGAGCGTCTTGGCCTTCCTTCCGCCTCGCCGTCCTGCCCTCCAGTGAGTAAGAGGAGGTCCCGTTTCCTGTGATTGCCGACATGCCGGCACCGTTGCTGTAGTGCTGGCCGATGATGTCCATGTCGTCCGAGACTTCCTCGGTGGAATCGCCTTCCTCCGGTTCATCCAGAGGATTTCTTCGAAACTCTGAATGGCAGATAAGACGACGACCCCACTGTGAGGAAAGAATTCCCCAGAGCAGCTATTTTCGCCAACTTTGATACTGCGATACTCATTTTGATGAACTCCGTCCGGTTCGGTTGCAGCTCCGCAGTTTCGCCGTAGTTGGCGATGACCTTGACGTCTTCGTCGTAGTGCCGGATCCACTTGACGAAGCTCTTGATCCTCACGTAGTGAGTCATGGTCCCCAGTCCACCGCAATCAGTCGGCTATAGCAACTATTGTTTTTCCTCAGTTGCATGGTCACATCCTTTTTCCTTGCACTCACCCTTGTCCCCTTGCTGACGATGCCCAAGAGAACGAAGATGTCATCTCTGCCCCTTCTTCCCTTACTCATCCGTTTGACCAGGGGACCTCCGGAATCTCCGGAGCAGACGCCTACAAACATATACGAGTATACTACAGTAAAATTGATATGAGACTCCGCCTAACGCGCACTGGTAGCGCACTGACCCGGCGCGGAGACGAACCACGACCTCCCCCTTCCCATCTTCCTCAGCATCGCCTCCCTCTCCGCCTCGTTCGCAGGGACGATCTTCTTCAAGGCGAGATCGGGGCCGAAGACGAAGGCCCTGGTGGTGTTGTTGTTCTTGGAGGCAGAGAGCTCGTAGAAGTTGGTGTCGTAGGTGTGGTTAAGTCCCACACACAGGACCTTATTATAGTCGTAATCGTAAAGGAAGCAGACTATTACTCGTACATTGTTTGTTTGCACTGTCTACTGTAGTGCAAAAGCACACCTCTGGTTTTATGTCAAACATTTCGGCTTTTTCGTGGCCCTCTCTCAGGCTTGCCATCATGTCCTGCTCGCAGAAATTTGTGTCCAGGACCTAATTTTTTTTTGTTCAAGTGCATTACTACTATAGTTCAAACCATTGACAGCAAGACAGACAGATTGTGTCGGACCTGGACCCTCTTGCCCCTTCTGATGCCGACACCGGTCCAGTTGACGTCCTTCTCGGCCGCCTCCTCCTTCTCCCTGGCCGTCAGGTGAGAGCACTCCTTGTCGCAAAAGCCCCACCCGGACCCAGGACTCACGGCAAACTTCTAACAAAGGCAGTAAACGGATTTGGGAAAGCTAGGAAAGTAGCAATAGCAGCAGCAGCAACAACATCTTCGCCATCTCTCTCTCTGCCTTTCACTGCAAGACCTGCCCGCTCCTTCCAGCTGCGAGCGGATCCTGGGCCGTCCCACACCAACCGAATTGGCCCGGAGAGACCGGGTAACAAATCGTCTCCAGCTGAAACCCGGCGGCGGCGTCATCCTCCGATCTGCACACGCGCAAATCGATTCAAGTGCCGTTGAGGAAGGTGCTGCTATCGGACTTTTGTTCTCCCTCCTCCTCCTCCTCCTGCCTGGAGCTCCAGATCGCAGCCTCCTCCTCGTCCCCCTTGAGGAGCCCTCTGGCCCTGAGTTCCGCGCACAAATGGTCCTCCGCCGACGGGGTGGGGGCGAAGGAGCAGCCGCGCTGGCGCCGGGAGGACCCGCCGGCACCCGCGTCGAACTCCACCGGGCAGTGGGTCTCCTTAGGTCGCGAAGGTGGGGGGGGGAGTAGACTTAGTTCGGATGGCAAATTGGAGCTTGGAATTTGAGGGGGTTAGAACCTTCAACAGGCTGCACCCTTCCTTCATGCCACAGAAATTGAACTTTTCCGGTCTTGGGGAAAAGAAAGCGAAATTACTCGTACTATTAAAATAATTTATATGTGGGGGGTGGGGTCTCATGCTTGCTTTACCCTCTCTCGTCGACTTCGCACGGCGCCCTGCGGGAGAAGCCGTATCCCATCACCAGGGCCAAGCCCTCCTCCGGGTACGAAGGAGCTTCAAGAGAGATTAACAACGTCGATCTTCGTGAGCAGCAGCAACACTTTCTAGCTCCGACTTCTCCAGACATGGCAGATACAGCCTCCCGTCGCCCCCGCCGCCGACGTTGAAGGGCCTCCCGGGCTCGCTCATGAGCAGAGTGAGGTCGAAGCCGCCCCTGCGCCCGTACTCCCCGCCCAGGTAGGAGCGGGAGTGCACGACGACGCTGGCGACGCCCGCGCGGGCGCCGGCGCCGCCCCGGGCCAGCGAGAAGGTCACGTCCCTCACCCCGGAGATGAGGTAGGCCTTCCCCTTCTCCAGGTCCAGCCTGAGGTCGCCCTCTTCGGCGCCGCTGCTGGAGAGGACCTGGCAGGAGCGCACCCCGTCGATCCCGGTGCAGTTGGACTCGTCCGAGGCCAGGACGGTCTTCCCCAGGCAGTGCGCGGCGGAGACGGCCAGGCGCCGGCTCAGCAGCACCGACGAGCAGATCTTGCTTTTTGGGGGGGGGAGGGGAAGTGGGGAAAGGAATCATGACGAAATGTTACTTCATGCAGCATCTCCTAAGGAAATAAAACGTTGCTTTATTCCCATATGATTTAAATTAAATCATATGCACCTACAAGTCGTCCAGGAAGAAGAATGCAGCCAGGAAGGCGTACGAGCCGTCCCTGTTGCCGTCGTCCGAGTTCGGCCGCCAGTTGCCCGGCAGCACGTCGGCGCCGATGATCCGGAACCGGAGGAACTGTCCGCCCGCGTGGTGCTCCTGCTCGATCTCCGCATTATAATCGCCTTGCAGGTGGTAACCCTTCCTCTCCTCCCCGCCACCTCCGTGGAACGAAGGAATCAGGCAGGACGCCAGCGTCAGGAGGCCAGAAACTCTGCGTTCCAAAAGCATGTCAAGCTTTCCCTTGAAAGTCTCTTTCTTGTACGTATGTACTGTACATACATATCGTAACACCAAAAGAGTTTAACCAAGCTAGAAGAAAAAGTCGCAACTATTTACGGTAAAATGCAATTTGTTGCCTGCAAAATTACAAGACTGCATCATATCTAACTTTTTTTAACACTTGTTTTGGAAATTTGTGCGGCATAAAGTTCTGAAGCTCCATAAATCAAAATATGGCGAAGCATGCTAAGCGGGCAAAACTAGGTATGTCGTAGTTGTTCCTTTTCTCTGGAACATCCTCTTACAGGCCTAGGGTCTTTACAAACAGGAAGCTATGGTGGTATAGTGGTGAGAATAGCTGCCTTCCAAGCAGTTGACCCGGGTTCGATTCCCGGCCATCGCAAAATTATTGCCTTTTTTGCATGTTTCCGACATTGACGCTTTATTTGCATTCAATTCATTCAACGTCGGTTTGCAGTATAGCATTTACAGTTACATTTAAACTATGTTGTCTTTGTACCCTATTGTATGGTTCAGTCTCTCAAACAGCAGCCATGACGTCAACAAACTACTACATACCTACGTACTGTACATAGTATTACTATGTTGTACTGTACATAGTACAACACTTACAGTACAAACAAGAAACAAGAACTTTGTTCATAAGAGCTGCGGCATGGCACTAGTAGCTAATGGGCATAGGTTTGGGGGGGATTGAAATGTATTTGATTCTGCAATGTTTGGAAATCAGTTCTGGGCATTTTTGACCATTTCTGGTTCTTTTCTCTACCGTCTAAAAAAAATACATTTAACAGTGGTGGCCTTGAATGACGTTCAGCAGGCCCCTTCTTCCACTAGATTGGCCAGATCTTCTTCCTCCTCCTCCTTTCTTCCCCTGTCATCTTTCCCGTCCTTCTCCTCCTCTTCCCTCCTCCTGACGTTGTTGTTCGTCCTCCTCCTGCCGCTCAGGAACTTGAAGCTGCTCCTGAGCGATCCGCACCGCCTCAACAGCGCCGTCCTCCCCCCTCCCTCGCCTCTCCTCAGCCTTCTCTTCTGGAAGGAGGAAGTGGAGGAGGATCCGCCAAGTTCCGCCATGTCGCTCGCAGATGGAAGCTCGGTGACAAATTCCACCTGGAAGGTGAAGACAAAAACTAAAAGCGTCACTCATCACTAGCATGGTTTCCTGCGGTTTTAGAACTAAACCGAGTTTCCCTTTTTTGGTCAAACTAGACAAAACTGAATACTTGTCAAATACCAATTATTTAAGTACAAAGTTAACATTCGGCCATGCACTAGTCAACATTACACAAAAGGAAGGTTTCCCCCCCTTCTCACCTGTTTTCTGTTTGCCCTGGAGCTCCTCCCCACCTTGTCCAGCATGTCCTCCGTCTCATCCGACATTTCCATGGCGCACCCCGCTTCCTCTTTTGCCTCCTCCCTCTTCTCCTCCCCTTCAGCGGCCGCCGCAGCCGAAGTGATCTGCTGCATGATGGAGGAGAGACTCGCCTGGGAGACGCTCCTGATGGCCCCGGCGACGTCGCCGACGACGCCGGCACCGGAGGCGGAGGAGGCGGAGGAGAGGGCACGGTCGCTGGAGAAGCCTGGAACGGTCAACTGTGCGGGTGGAAGCAAAAAAAGACCCCACCGTTTGTGGCCTCCATGATTAATATTTAAGGCCTATTTGAGGTTATAAGTGTGGGTCAACAAGGACAAACCTGACAAGGGTTGCAACCGGGATTATCGTCGCGATTTCTCTGAAGAGGGGAGCGACGGCGCTCTTTCCCCTCCGTCTTCTCTTCCTCAAGCTGGAACCTCAGTTTCGGCGACCTCTGGAACGGCGGCTGATGCTGGAAGCTCAACTCGCTTAAAGGTCACACGTAACGTTGTTTCCATTAGCCACAAGCAAGTCACGTTTGTTGTGTACTAGTATGTATTATGATGTTAAAGCATCACCTGAGAAGAGTGCTGTTTTCATTGAAGGGGTACGAGTTCCTCTTCTTGACCTTGGACGGATGATTGTGGTGGTGGTGACACTGGCGCCGACTCTCTTCGTCTTTGGGAGTCCCCCTGGGATCCGGGGGGAAGACGAAGACCTCGTTCTCGCCGATGGCGGAGCTGTTCTGGAGGAGGAGGAGGGGGGCTGCGGACGCGTGGCAGCGGTCCTTGAGGTGCCTCGGATCTGGAGAGCTCGGCTGTGACTTGTAGCAGTCGAACCTCCTCCCGCCGCTCCTGACCGAAGAATTCCTCCTCACTCTTCCTCCTCCTCCTCCTCCTCGTCTTCCTGCTACTTCTTTGTCGGACTCTGCGGAGGCGGCGGCCGGAGGCAACAGGTCGAAATGTCTGAGGAGGAGGAGGAGGATTTAAGCTCAAATTAGTTTTAAAAAATCCTTTGGCCTTTTCTCCTCCAACCCTGAGGGTGGTCTCTTCCTCTGCTGCTTCACAGACGCCATTCCCACCGCCGCCGCCGCCGTCCTCCTCGCCTTCCTCGCCTCTGAACGTTGAGCTCTCAGTTCAGGATCTTCTCCCAGGAGGTAGTAGGTCACCTGTTACAATCAGTACAAGTTAATTTACTGTATGTACTCATGTTAAATTTCGCCAAATGTAACCTGGTCGTTCTTCCCCTTCATCTGCACCATTCCCCTCTCCTCCAGCTGGTAACCGCCCAACTTCACCAGGCAGTCTCGACACTCTTGGGAACAGTGAATTCTGCGGCGAATGAGTTATACAGTATTTGGCAAAAGTTTTTGAGATTTGTGCTGCCGTTATACGAAATCAGTACTGTATGTAGTACGTAGGTACATAATGCCAAATGTGCTCCCTTCTTTCTCCTTGTTGTACCCACGCACCCGTCCCAGTTTGCTTATCTGACTTTAGCGGCGTCCCTGTGGACTCCATCCTGGATGCGGTGTTGACGGTGTCCCCAAACAGGCAGAACCTGGGCATCTTCCTCCCCACCACGCCGGCGCAGACGGGACCACTGCATACAAGCAGAAAAATACGAAATGTAAATACAAAAAGATGTCTCCCACCCCCTGGCCCTCCCAGCATACCTGTGGATCCCAATCCTGAGTCTGAGGCTCTCGCTAGGCCTGTGCCTGACCCTGAACTGGTTCACCTCCTCCAGCAGGGTCAGGGCCATCGAGGCAATCTCCCCAGCGTGCTGGAGATTGTCCGGACTCCTGTTGAAAAAAAAGAGAAGAAGATTCTGCCTTAGCCAAACATCGCTCTTTGCAGAGTTGCTTAGCGTGCCTTCAGCTACTACAGCTGGTTTTTGATGCTTGTAAAGATCAATGTGCCGAAAAAATAATGTGCAGGTGGCTAGATATTTACTTTCTCCCTTTACCAGCACCAAAAGGGCACAATATGCTACTATAGCAGCATTAGTTACGTACAAGAATACACGGATATGAAACTTTTGTGGACAAATTAATTATGTTAATTGTCAACAAATTAATAGGGAAAGATAGCGGACGCACCTGTCCGGCAATCCCCCCGCCACCATGTAGGCGTCCCCGATGGTCTCCACCTTGTACACGTCGAAGGCTTCGATGGTGGCGTCGAAGCACGTGTACAGGTCGTTCAGGAAGCTCACCACCTTGAGAGAGGACGTCGAAAAAGGAAATGTGGAGGGGGAAATCACGGACTTCTTCGCAAATAAATAGTCGATTAATCATGTTTGGCGGTACATCGCAACGACCTGTCGCGGAGTGGAGTCGGCGCAGAGGCGGGTGAATCCGACGACGTCGGAGAAGAAGACGGTGACCGCGTCAAAGTGCTCCGCCTCTACCTGCCTGCCCTAGAGATACAGCGGAACCCCGATGTGAGGTACTGAACTTGCACACGGTAAGTAAATCTCCCTCGATATATCACGTTGATCACCAATCACTTAACGTCTCGACGTATTCTACTATCTAGGTTCCACTGTATGTTGTACTTGCGCCACCTGCATGAGCTGTTCGGCAACCGTCCTGGGCAACATCTCGTGCAAGAGCGCCTCCGTCCGACGCTTCTCCTCGATCAGCAACCTGGAGGAGAGAGTCGAGGGAAAAACAGTAGTACAGAGAGATCTCTTTTATTTGTTGTTGCTTAGAAGCAAAGCCATTTTTAAAAAAAAATCGAGATTTATCATAAAATTGAGATGATTTCTTGTGTAGGGGGCCATGTAGTACGCATGGCTCCCTGTTGCCTTGCGCAAGAAGTACCTCACCTTTTATCCGCCACTCACCTCGTCCTCTCCTCCACCAACGACTCCAGGTTGTCGGCGTACCTCTCCAGCATGGCCAGCATGTTGTCGAAGATGTTGGGCCTGAGGCCGCGCCTCAGCGGGCGAAGGCGCGAGCGAACCGTCTTCATGTCTGAGAAAAAAACGAAAAAAAAATAGGAAGAAATAGTAGGAAGGAGCAGTTTAAAGTGTAGCTTTGGAAAGACCTGGGCACCACTGGGAAGAAGAGATTAATTGTAGAAATTGGCGGTGCACAGATACATACTTGGTCTCTGGTCCGGATCCTCGGCCCAGCAGTCCCCGATGCAGCTCCGGACAAACTCCGGGCAGTTGCTCTCCAGCGAATCGAGACCAGGCCTGAACGGATCTCCCGGAAAGAAAGGAGGACCCGTCTCCTCCGGAGCATCCAAAAGATCGTCGACTTCCTCCTGTCGTTGCTTTCCCTTGCTTCCACCATCTCCACCATCTCCGCCGCCAGCCTTGAAGCAAACCTTGTCCAAGACCTGAACAAAATAGTTTCTAACACAGTTCTCTTCCTTTCACTCTGTTGACAATTCCCCTGACCTCCGCGGGCGTGAGCTCCACTTGTCCGAAAGTCCTGCACCCGAAGATGGCGGCGGTGGCGCGGACGGAGGGGCGAAGGTGAAGCTCGTAGAGGATCAGAGAGAAGCTGGAGGAGGAGGAAGAGGGATTGTAATGCCATCGATTCTAATTGTTTTTTTTTCACACCTGTAAACGTCTGCTTTCTGCATCAGGTACTGCAGGACGGCCTGGGAAGGAGAAGATTTCGTCTTCCTCATGCCAAAGGGAGAGGAGGAAGCCGTGGGTGTCGTCTTTGTCGACGTGGTCGAGCTCTTGCTCTGGCTTCCTCTCGTCCTACTCATCTTGGACTCTCGCAGGAGCTCGGGTGCTCTGAAAAATGATCAAGGAAGTAAGAAATGATAAAAGCATCAGTGCTCTTTCCGGAAGTGGTGAATACCAGAAATACCAGATGTTGCAGAATTACTATTATTATTATTATTATGAGTTGCTTCTTGTTTCCAGTAAAGGGTTCCTTTGATATTGATCTTTTTTTACATTAAGGAAAGTGCCAGAACTTCATAATTGATTAATACGTAGTATTTCTTTGACCTTTTCCACATACAGAAAAGAGGGTTGTACCTACCAGGTAATGGCGACCATAGGGAACTTTGACGCGCTGCTGACAGTCCCAAAGAGACGTCTGGACAAAATTTGGCAAAAGAAAGGTCAAGATGCAAATGCGCTCACTATTTTTACGCCGGAAGAAGCAGCCAAGAGCTTCAAGTCAGACTGCTTGAGCACCTTTGAAAGGTACACCTTGGCCAAGAGACCCAAGCTCCTCCTGGAGCTCGTGCTCGGCGGTCTTGCTGGCACCGTGACCAACTGCTCCGACAGGATCGCTCCGGGGATGTATCATCCGTCGAATGCCCTTGCTTTCTACCTGGAGGCCGGGGACAGCCAGAAGATCTTCCGCCTGAGGGACAGGCTGTTCTCGGACAGCCTCACGAAGAATCATAGGCAGGTGGCGACGTTACACCAGCACGACGAGGATCCCGAGACCTTCGTCGTCAGCCGCTTCAACATCTACGCCTCAAAGGCAGTGGTGACGCAAGTGTGGACCAGAGAGAGGCCCTTTGCACTGCTAGACTTCGTCTTTGCGGACTTTCGGATGCAGGCAAGGGGCAAGTGACCCTAAAACAGGAAATACCAGGAATCCTTATCTTCGACCGTCTCAGGGCTTTGAAATTCGCGTCGTGGCTGTCCCGTTCATGATGCTGGTCCATGACAGGGCCAAGCTGAGGGGGGCCGGTCGGAGAGAGGCGTCCAAGCAGTACAGGCAGGAGCTGAAGGCGGAACAGAAGGTGACCCAGGCAAGGTTGCGCAGGCAGGGTAAGATTGATGCAGCTCAATAAAATACATCACTAACGTCCCGTCGAAATAATGGACAATAAATCTCCCCCCAGCCGGAGGTTGGTAAAAGATCAGAAGCAGAAGTTCCCGCGGGAGGGACTGAACACCCCCCCGCAGTGGAAGTGGTGAAGACTCACGGCGAGAAGACGCTGGAGAAGATGGGAATGGGGGATCTCATCGGCATCTTCGTCATCTTCGTGTCCGGGATGGTCCTCTCCTCCGCGGTAGCTGCCAGAGAGGTCATAGGAGGAAGAGGGGGCAGGGACGTCGACCACAGCCGAGAAAACTGACTCTCACATGATTGACTTCTGCTAGTGTTGTACCTATAATACCTAAATTTTCTCCTCTACACATATAGGTTTAAATAAAATCCAGAAGCGATCTAAACCACTTGCACTACTAAGGTTAGGATAAATGCTACTACTCCACCATCATTCCTCAGGCGCCAACAGCTAAAACTAATTTAAAACTGCCATTAAAAAGGTGTCAGTTCACCTGAAAAGCAGAGCCTCTACTTCTCCGATATCCAGCTCTATGTTTCCCTCTAGGAAGTCCAGGGCGGAAGGCCAAGGATCGCGAAAGTCCTGGAAGGAAAGGGGAAAATAAACTACTGAATGGTCTCTTAAAGAGCAAGCTTTTAATTCCATTTCTGTCTCCAGGCCATCAGAAAGAAAAACTTATTTAGCATTTTTTTAGCTGACCTTGAGGCCAAAGTCTGTGAGCTTGAGCACCCATCTGGAGTCGACGAGGCAGTTGGAGGTCTTGAGGTTGCCGTGGCATCCGACGGCGGCCGTGTCGTGGAGGAAGATGAGCCCGCGGACGACGTCGCCGACCAGGGAGGAGAGGAACATCTGGTCCAACCTGACATCCTCGTTGTCCAGGATGTCCCTGAGGCTGCCCCTGGTGCAGTACTCGGTAATGACGCAGACGTTGCCCGGGTCCACGCAGGCGCCCACCAGCGGGTTCAGGTTGTCGTGCCGGAGGTCGCGAAGCAGCTGAAGAGGGGAGAAACAAGAACGTGATGCTTCAAAAACCTGCGGGCAGAACAAGGGTTTGTAGTCTAATAGATGAAAGCAAACCACCCATTTAAAAA